>Ga0126381_100010594_pt1 | contig 10389 bp, 9 predicted proteins | sample PanSoiMetPlot_28_FD_96465 | JGI IMG/M metagenome (GOLD analysis project Ga0126381, IMG submission 96465) | Tropical forest soil microbial communities from Panama - MetaG Plot_28 | ecosystem: Environmental > Terrestrial > Soil > Tropical forest > Bulk soil | place: Panama | collected 2016-02-17 | reverse complement strand
CTCCAAACATAATTCCATCTGCAACTATTAGGTTAGGACATCTCCCACAAAAGGCAGGACATACACGCGATAAGGCGCTCCTCGTAGACACACGAAGAGCGCCTGGGTTGGGGGTTGACCATTCTCACTCACCTGGGGCGGAATGGCTGTTTTTTGAATTCGCATGATGAGGCGGATCTGCCGCAGAGCACTCCGCCTCACGCAGCTTATATAGGCGACAGAAGACCTTCTGGTCTCTGCTGCCAGCCCCAAAGCGCGTCGTCGATGCGACGCTGGAACGGATCTGCCGAAGGCTGCCGGAAATAAGCGACCTGCTCCGGTGTCGCTTCCTCGAGGGCGTTCGCCACAACGGGTTCAGGAACCTTCTCAACTGCGGGGGGAGCGGGCTCGGTCTTCTTGACCTCCATGCCAGGTCCGGTGATCTGCATGAACGTGTATTCGATCGGTTCGGATGGGGCTACTTCCGTTTCCTGGGCTGTAAATGCAATGCTCTTCCCTGCTGTTGCCGTCTCGGCTGCCATTCCGATGAAGGGCCTGAGCGCCTCCATGACGTTTTCGAGGTGCTCTTTTCTTGCCTTAAGCTCCTCGAACTGGGTAACAATGTCCTTCAGTTCGGTGGTTGCTTCGTCCAGTGCGAATCGGTAAGTTTGCTCTCTCATATGGTCAACCCTTGGGGGAATTGTGTAACACCTCCGTGTTACTAAACAAGAGCCAAGTAACTCATGTGCGAATTACTCCTGTAACGCAAGTAACGTACCGCCCATGTCCTTTTGAGACTCAGAACCTGCCTAGTCACGGACCTTGGTGCGCAAATTGGGGTATTTCCGGTCAAAAATGGGCCGATGCAGACCGCTGAGTCGCGATGACTTCCGCCGGATCGACCCAATGGAAATATGCGGACGAAGAACCGCGTCGCTGCAACTTGAGGAGAAGGCAATGCCAATTGTGCGAACATGCGCATCCTGCGGGCAGACGAATCGAATTCCGGCCAGGCACCTGGCAGACACAGGGAGATGCGGCGCGTGCAAGGCGCCGCTGGCAGCTATGGCGGAACCGATCGAAGTCGGCACCAGCGAGTTCGACGAGATCATTCGCGAGAGCAAGGTTCCTGTGCTGGTGGATTTCTGGGCGGCATGGTGTGGTCCCTGCCGGATGGCGGCTCCTCACGTCGCACAGACGGCACGAGAGATGGCCGGCCGCGCGGTCGTGCTGAAGGTCGATACGGAGCGGCATCCCGAGCTTGCGGCGCGTTACAGGGTGCAAGGCATTCCGAACTTCGCTGTCTTTGCGCATGGCGATCTGCGCTTCCAGCAGGCAGGATTGGTGAATGCCGACACGATGAAGAACTGGCTGGCGAACGCCGCCTGAGCTTTGCAATTATGGCTTGCCTTGCGCCGAGGGCTGGCTGGCAGCCTGCGGTGGATAAGCCTTCTCCACAGCGTCCTTCAAGATGCGAATGAGCAGCACGTCTGGTTCGTCGAGACCATCCTTCATCTCTCGCGACCACACGGGGCCGTTGAGCTTGCCATCCGGCGTGAGCGCGAAGACCCGAAGGAAATCTTCAGAAGGGCCCGCTTCTGCGCGTGCCCCTATCCCTTCGGTAGTACCCGAACGATTCGGGTTTCCATTTGCGGGGTCAGCCATAGGATTCCGCCCTGGGTACGACCCAACAGCTACCGGGGATGTACCGACGCCCACATCTCCCTGCACTCGCGCGGAAGCGAGCCGGCCTTTCCGCACGATGAAGACCAGGTCAGCGTCCTTGCGATTCAGCGTAATTGCATATCGTTTCCAGTCCTGAATCGCGCTCTGCACGCTAGCGATCGCATCGCGGTCTTCCGGAAGAAGACCCGGGTTCATCTCACCACCGTCTTCCGCTTGCACGTAGACGTAACGGGCCGTCGAAAAAACGGCGGGCAGGTCGTGCTTCTTCTTATCCTTCGCGGAAATCAAAGGCGCAGACATAACCAGGATGACGACAATCGGTTTTGCAAATTTCATAACGGCATCTCCGGAACGCGACAAGAATAGCCTCTCTCAATAGACGGTGCAAGGTATTGAGAGGCACAGGGAATCTGATTCACGACGACGCTACGCGTGAGTCAACGGGCTGCCTCTCGACGGGGTCCACACGTATCTTGGAAATCCGACGCCCTTCCATCTCTGCAACCGTAAGCCGCCGCCCCTCGTAGTCGACCGATTCACCTGTGCGAGGGATGTGCCCGAGTCGCGCGAGCATGAACCCGGCAAGCGTTTCAACCCCACCATCGCGCGGCAGGCTCCATTGCATCTGCGTCTCCAGGTCGCGCAGGTTGGCGCTACCCTCGAGCATCAGCGATCCCTGCGCGTTTGCGAGCACTGGACGCGCGGGATCGTCGAATTCGTCTTCGAGTTCTCCAGTGAGCTGCTCAATGGCGTCTTCGGCAGTCACCAGGCCCACAGTTGATCCGTATTCGTCGACCACGATCGCCATCTGGCGCCGGCGCTTTTGAAACTCGCGCAGAAGCGCAAGGGCCGACTTTGTCTCCGGCACGACGAGCACTTCGCGCATCACCTGGCGCAGTCGAAGTTCCATAAACGGCATACCGAGCTGCGCTCCGCCGGAACGTGCTGCAGAGGCATCTTTTGCTGAGGCCGTACCCGAACGAGGCTGCGAATGCGGCCTGAAGTACATGAGGCGCGCAAGATCCTTGGAGTAGACGATACCGATAATGTGCTCTGGGCCCTTGGTTTCGTCGTACACCGGGACGCGGGAATTCATGTGCTCGATAACCTGGGCGCTGGCTTCTTCGATGGGCATGTTTGACGGCAGGGAGAAGATTTGCTGGCGCGGGGTCATGATCTCCCTGACTGGAACATCGTCGAGTTCGATGGCGCGGTGGATCAGAGTCTCCTGAAAACGCGGCAGGATTCCAAGCCGACGCGCGGCGGTAGTGATGAGCTTCAGTTCTTCGGGCGAGTGCACGGCGGCGCGTTCGCTCATCTGAATATCGAAGCCCCGAAGGATGATTGCAGCGGAATTCCGAAGAAGGCGCACGGCTGGCCGGGAGAGCCGCATGAAGATGAGCATGGGCGGCGCAACAGCTACAGCGAGAGCTTCAGCCCGCCGGAGCGCCAAGGACTTGGGGACGAGTTCGCCGATGGTGACGTGAAAGTAAGTAATTATGCAGAATCCGAGGACTACCGCGGTAACGGCGGCAGCATGAGCGAAGAACGTCGCTTGTGCGGGTGGATGCGGCAGCGAATTAAGCCAACTGAAAACTACGCTGGCGGCCAATGGCTCCCCGATCCAGCCGATCGCTAGCGAACAAAGAGTAACGCCGAGTTGAACCGCAGGAAGGAAGTACTCGAGATCGCGCTGGAGCCGGCGCACGGCCCGCGCGCCGGGAACCTTGGCAGCCAGGAGCTGTTCGATGCGGGTATCGCGCGTGCTGACCATGGCGAACTCGGCAGCCACGAAAAAGGCGTTGGCCAGAATCAACACACCGACGGCGACAACCTGGAGAAGCTGAAGACCGGGCATCTCGGTTGTGAGGATAGCATCCGAGGCGGGTTGGGCAGAGCGGGCAACTTGCATCCGGACGACGCATATGAACTTCCTCTTGTCGTCAGAAAATAGGAGTGTTCTGGGACGGCCGTTGCTTGTTACAGAACAAATCCGCTCGCCGGATATTGCACTTTCATCGCCGGGGCAACTCATATGTCTCGGCTCGCCAAACGGCTACAACCCCGGACAGATTCACTGCTTTAACGCTCACGAACGTCGCACGGAACAAGTCACAGCGGTGCTGGAACAATCTTTCAGCGGCGTGCGTATCAGTTTCAACAGGCGGTAGCTGAAACAGCGCTCCTGGGCGGCGCTGCCAATTGTTGATTGGCACCGAAATTGCTTGATTCCGGCACGGCGGTTCGCTTCATCCGCCGGTCAATCAAGCTCACGCATTCATCTGCTCGTCATACTTGGAGCGAAGAGAGGCTCCAGGTGGTCTTGGTTCGGGAGGTACGCCATGGCTTCATCGCGCAAAGGCAAAAAGATCTGGATCTGGGTTGGATCAGTTGTACTGCTGGTGATGGTTGTGATCGGAGTGGCCGCCGCACGGCTGGTTCGTACAACCAATATCGACCCGAACCGGATCGCGAAGGTGCAGCGCGGAGACGTGGCACGCTCGGTTGTAGCAACCGGAAAGATTCAGCCCATCACGAAGGTCGAGGTCAAGAGCAAGGCATCGGGCATTGTCGAGAAGCTGTTCGTGGATATCAATAATAAGGTTCACAAGGGGCAACCATTGGCGCAGCTCGATCAGCAGGAGATCCTCGCGCAGGTAGAAGCGCAGCGCGCCCAGCTTGCCGCCACGGAAGCAAACGTAACCACGTACGAGGCGAATATCGAGCAGGATAAGGTGAATGCCGCCGCGCCCGATCTGCCAATGTACAAGGCCACACTCGATCGCAATCAGCAGATGGCGAAGGAAGGCATTGTTAGCCGGCAGGTTCTGGACGATGCCAACCGCGATTACCTGGCGGCGCTGACCAAGCGCGATGCAGCGAAGGCCCAGATCGGCGTCGACATGGCCAAGTTGAAGCAGGCCAAAGCACAGGTGGCCCAGAGCCAGGCCAGCCTTAAGCAGCTTGAAGAGCAGTTAAGCTACACCACGATCGTGGCGCCGATGGACGGCGAGATCCTATCGCGCGATGTAGAGATCGGCGATGCCGTCAGCTCGATCCTCGTGCTTGGTTCCACGGCCACGCTGGTGATGACCGAAGGCGATGTGAACCAGGTGTATGTGCAGGGCAAGGTGGATGAGGCTGACATTGCACACGTCTACATGGCACAGCCTGCGCGCATCAAGGTGGAGAGCTTTCGCGACCGCGTATTCAACGGCAGGGTGACCAAGATCGCCCCACTGGGTGTCGAGAAGGACAATGTGACCACCTTTGAAGTACGCGTGAGCATCGATAACGCGGGTGGTGAGTTAAAGGCCAACATGACCGCCAACGCCGAGATCATGCTGGACGAGCACAAGAAAGTGCTCATGGTTCCGGAAAACGCTGTGAGCTACGACGCGCAGAAGAACGCCTTTGTGCAGGTCCCTGACAAGAACCAGAAAGACGGCACGCGCAAGGTTGCTGTGACAGTGGGACTGTCGAATGGGTCGCAAACCGAGATCGTAAAGGGACTTAGGGAAGGCGACCAGGTAGTGCTGCAGCAGTAGACGGTGATCAGGGGCAGTGGTCAGAGATCCGTTGTCGGTTCGTAGAACAGGTTGCACAAGCGGCCGATTTGAAACTGGCACGACTGCATGTCTTCCTGAAAGACGGCCTGAACACGGTTTGTAACAGGGCACGACTTTAGTCGTGCCGAAACTGAACCCGTAATAAGCCCAGGGGTTTTAGCCCCTGAGGCATCGACAAAAATCTCTGTTAACGGGTGCGCCTCTTCCTGCGTCATCCCATAGCAGGCTAGCGAAGAAACAATGCGGAAGATCAGCCTGATCGAACTCACTCACGGCCACAGGACAGAATGTTCGGGTGCGCACAAGAGTGTCCGCAATCGGACAGGTGAACTTGTGCCGGTGAAGAGAACGGTCGTCACTGATCCAATGAATCAAAGGAAGTTGCTGTGGAGCCTACCTTTGGCAACGCGCATGCTACTTCCACAGCGAATGTATTGAGCTATGCCCTCCCCCATCAGTTACTGGGAACCTGAAAGTGAAAGAACGGAAATAGGTTCGGCGAAGCAAATCGGAACAGATGAATTTGAGCCGATGACGCTGAGCCCGGAAGTGAATCGAGGAACAAGATGAAGCATCTTGCGTTAGGAGCAGTAATCCTGGCCCTCGCGGCGGTTCCCGCGTTGGCCAACGAGGCCACCTTTGAGCGAACCCTCAATGTGAACGGACACGTGGAGCTGACCGTATCGACCGGTTCCGGCCACATCCACATTACGCATGGATCGGGCGACCGTGTACACATCTTCGGACGCGTGAAGTCGAACTGGGGCGGCAGCGAGGAGAAGGTCCGGGAAATCGCGGCCAATCCACCGATCGAGCAAACGGGAAACATCATTCGCATCGGTCAGAGGCACGAGAACTACCACAACATCAGCATCGAATACGAGATCGAAGCTCCAGCGAATTCGTATCTCTCGGCCAACTCCGGCTCAGGAGAGATTCAGGATGATGGCGTCGGCGAGAACGCGAAGCTGGGAACGGGTTCAGGCAGCATTCATGCAACTGGCCTGCAGGGCGGATTCGCGGCCGATACAGGATCAGGCAGCATCTACGTGGAACAGTCCGGCGGGCAGGGTGACGTAAAGGCGCAAACAGGCTCCGGCACGATCGAACTGAAAAACGTGCATGGCGCACTGCGCGCTGGAACCGGCTCCGGAAGCATCAAGGTTACCGGCACGCCGACTTCAGACTGGAAGCTCGAGACCGGCTCCGGGAGCATCGAGTTCTGGGCAGGCAACTCCGGATTCACGCTGGACGCATCGACGGGATCGGGCAGCGTGCACACCGAGCAGGAGATGGCGGTGCAGGGCTCATTTGACAAGCACCACATTGTAGGCAAAGTTCGCGGCGGCGGGCCCACGGTGCGGATCCAGACCGGATCGGGCGACATCCGCGTGCATTGATTCAGGATTGCTGCAGCCGGGTCTGGGTGGTCCGGCTGCGAAAACTTAAGCCTCCTGAAGTTTTTGAAGTTTGTTCCTCAGGCGAGGCCTCACGAGTTTGACATCGGACTGCGGTGGCAAGCTCAACCTCCTGGGAAGGCCTCGCCTGCTTTTTTCCCTCCCCCAATCAAAAACAGCGAGTCATTCCGAGTGAGTCGCGGCGCTGGCTCGCACCTCCGCCTCAGCAAATTTATTCAAACAGTACTTGACTCTCCAGTTGCGAGAGGCTTTACAACCATCTCGTGCTGAAAATCGGAGAGTTCTCCAGCCTCGCCCAGGTTTCGATTCGCACGCTGCGTCATTACGACGAAGTGGGCCTGCTGAGGCCGGCGCATGTCGATTCCGAATCGGGCTATCGCTTTTACTCCGCCAGCCAGTTGCCACGCCTCCATCGCATTCTTGTTTTGCGCGATCTTGGGTTTCCGCTGAACCGGATTGCCGAGGCACTCGATGAAGGACTCTCCCCTGACGCCCTGCGCGGGATGTTGCGGTTGCGCCGCGTTGAACAGGAGGAGCAGGTGGAAGCGGAGGTAGAGAAACTGAACCGGTTAACGGCGCTGCTAAACCTGATCGAAAAGGAGGGACAAATGATACACGATGTAATTCTGAAAGAAACAGGCCCGCAATGGATCGCCTCTCTACGGGAGAAGATTCCAATGCACCGGGAAATCGGAAAGCTTTTCGGAAAGACCTTCGCAGCACTTGGCCCGCTTGGCGGCGAAGGCAACGGCATCGCATTGTTTCACGACGCTGAATATCGCGAGCAGGAAGTCGACGCCGAGGTTGGAGTCTGCCTGAGGAACGCTGCCGATGTCGCAGCGCCGCTGAAGTGTTACCAGCTGCCGGCGGCAACAATGGCGAGCGTTGTGCATCATGGCGCGTTCAACCGCATCGCCGAGGCGTACGGTTCACTGCTGCGCTGGATCGAGGCCAACGGCTACCGACCCTCCGGTCCTACGCGCGAAATCTTCCTGCACGTCTCAGCTCCGGTAAGCCGCGACGACGAATCGAATGTCGCGGAGATTCAGGTTCCGGTTGTGAGGAACTGAGTTGACCTTCATCGCAATTTCTGCGCGTGGCCCAGGTCCATGGATTGGGACCGGGAGCTGACATGTCCTCTCACTCATCGCTGACCAGCGTCTCGACGATGTGGCCCATCTTCTCCTGCTTGGTGCGCACGTAGGCCGCGAAGGTCTCCTGCGGAGCGACCTCGGCCGAGACGCGCTCCGTCACCGCGATGCCAGCCGACTCGAGCGCGGAAACCTTGTCGGGATTGTTGGTCATGAGCCTGACCTGCGAGACGCCGAGCATCTTCAGCACGCGCGCGGGCAGCTCATATTCGCGGTAGTCGGCCTCGAAGCCGAGCTTCTCATTCGCTTCGACTGTGTCGAGGCCCTTGTCCTGCAGTTCGTAGGCCTTCAGCTTCGCCATCAGCCCGATGCCGCGGCCTTCCTGCTGCTCGTAGAGCAGCATTCCGGCGCCTTCCTGCGCGATCCTGGTCAGAGCTAGCTCAAGCTGCAACCGGCAATCGCAGCGCAGCGAACCGAACACATCGCCGGTGAGGCATTGCGAGTGAATCCGCACGATCGGCGGCGCAGATTTGATGTCGCCCATGACAAGCGCCACCAGCCCTTCCACCTTGCCGATCTGCGCAGGCGATCCGGACGCTGCCAGGCGCGTTCCTTCGAACCCGATGATGCGAAACGCTCCCCAGCGAGTGGGAAAATCCGCCTCCGCGATTTTCTTTACGCTCTCCAATGCCATGAACCCATTTTACTTGGTGCTGGCATCGGTCGCCGCGACGCCCTTCACAACGCGGAATGCCCACCTCAAACGCTCAAGTATCGTTTGTTGTTTGGGCGGTGCCTGTTCACCGCGATACATTGGTTTGGTGACCGTCAGGCTCATCCTGATCACGCTGCTCGTTAAGGCGGGAGTGATGGCCTCCGTGGCCAGCGCGCTTGCCCGCGCCGCCAGCTTCCGCCGACTGTTCTTTGCCGAACGCCGCACCGCCCGCGAGACGCTTGGGCTTCTGGCGTTCTTTCTTGTGCCGCTTACACTCGGCGTCTGGATCCGCACCTCCGTTCCGAATTTTCTCGCTGCTGACATCTCCTTCGAGACGATCATCCTTTTCGGCCTGCTGGTCGGCCCGAGCTGGGCCATGTTCGGCGGGCTCGTGCTCTCTCTGCCGGCCATGCTGCACGGCGAATACCTGACGCTGCCGTTCAACGTAGCGGTGGGTCTGTTGACCGGAGTACTCGGCTGGTTCGTTGAGCCTGAGGACATCTGGTCATTCACGCCATTCATCGACCTCAGCCTTTACCGCTGGGTCCGCCGCATCCTCCGCCGCCCGCGCATCGACCGTCAGTTCCTCATGCTCTTTCTCATTGTTGCGGCCGAGGCCTGCCGCGACTGGCTTGCGCGGCTCTTCCCCAACAGGCTTTTTGCTCTTCTCGCTGACAAGCTGTGGGTACAGGTTCTCGTGTGGCTCAGCGCGCCTATCGTCATTGGTATCGCGCTCAAGGTATGGAACGCTCTGCGCATCGAGATGAAGCTCGAAGAGCAGAAGCATCTCCTGCTCGAAGCACGCCTTGATGCCCTGCAGCGCCAGATCAACCCGCACTTTCTTTTCAACACGCTCAACTCCATCGCATCGCTCGTGCGCGTCAATCCCGAGCTTGCTCGCGAGATGACCGTAAAGCTGGCCAACATCCTCCGTGCGCTCCTCAAGGACCATGACACTTACGTTCCTCTCAGTCACGAGCTCAGCTTTACCGATGACTACCTCGACATTGAGGTGGTTCGCTTCGGCGCCGACAAGCTGCGTGTCGAGAAGCAAATCGATCCTCAGACACTGGACGTCATGGTGCCGAGCATCCTGCTCCAACCGCTGATTGAAAACAGCATCAAGCACGGACTCGAGCCGCGTATCAACGGCGGTACGGTAACCCTGCGCAGCCGCCGCAAGGGCAATCGCGTGCTGATCGAGGTAGCCGACGACGGCGTCGGCATGGGCGACCGGCCTCAGACCGGGCTTAACCGGAACGGCACCGGTATCGGAATGAAGAATGTACGCGAGCGGCTCGACGTCCTCTACGGCAAGCATGCCAGCTTCAAGGTGGTCAGCAACCCCGGCCGCGGCACACTGGTCTCCATCGAAATCCCGGCCGTCTATCCGGAGCCGGCGTAAGTCAGCGCCTCAGCGGCGCACCCAGCGTCCCGGATGCATGCGGTAGCCGTTACGGTAACGCTCGTAGGTGGGTCTCCGCCAGACATTTCCCGGATGCGGTGGCCGCGCCCATCGCCCCGGCTGCCACACCCAGCTGCTGCCGCCCCAATTGTAAAATCCATCCGTCCATACCCAGCCGGAACCCGGCGCCACCCCAATCGGACCCCCAAGAGGCGGCGGTGGAGGGACGCTTACGCCAGCCCAGAAGACGGTATGCTCGCAAGCCGACAAAGCCAGGACGCCCGCCAGCGCCATTCCTGATGCCGCAAGTCTGAATCTGCGCACAAACTCCTCCTGCCCGTAGGATTCGTTCTGACGCTTGGATGAAGCATGGCCCGTCGACGGGTGGATGAAGCCCTTTTTCGACCGCCACTCAAGCTAAAAACGCAATGGCTAAGTTATCTCAGCAGGCTGTCGTCGCCGACGTGTGGGATCGCAGGCGCCTTTCAATCTCGAAGTACTCGCTGCCGCAGGCCGACACTCCGCT
>Ga0126381_100010592_pt1 | contig 10391 bp, 8 predicted proteins | sample PanSoiMetPlot_28_FD_96465 | JGI IMG/M metagenome (GOLD analysis project Ga0126381, IMG submission 96465) | Tropical forest soil microbial communities from Panama - MetaG Plot_28 | ecosystem: Environmental > Terrestrial > Soil > Tropical forest > Bulk soil | place: Panama | collected 2016-02-17 | reverse complement strand
GCTGTCCACTGAATTTGAGTCTTGAGGGCAACGTTATTCGGTGGCGTTAATCGTCCCTCGCAGCAGGTCGTTTGCAAATCTCGCCGTCAAGCGAATGTCAAAGCCCGCCACCGGTCAATTGCAACGCAATCCTTGACTCCGGTTCGGCGTCTGCTATCATCAATTCGCTGGCTTACCACCAGCGCTTATCAAGAGTGGCCGAGGGGACAGGCCCTTTGAAGCCACAGCAACCTGGTCCATGTGCCAAGGTGCTAATTCCTGCCCAGTGGGGAGAGATAAGATCCTCAGTCGACCGGAACCCCGGTCGTTGAAGATTCAACTCCCAAGCTGCTGTTAACGATGGTCGAGGCATTCGCACTTTCGAGTGCCATCGCATGCGCTTAATTCAAGGGGCGACAGAGCGTCCGTGAAGCCGCGCCTTTTCAGGCATGGGATGACTGCATTTTGCGCAGTTGCCCGCTGAACAGCCGGCGCGTGGAATGAACCTATTCTGATCGCGGGGAGACCTATATGTCAGACAGTCTACCGGTTGATTCTTCAATCGCCGTTATCAAAGTTGGTGGCTCCATCTTGAAAGGCAAGCGCGCATACCGGCGCGCAGCCCGCTATGTTCGCAACCGGCACGCTGTCTCGCCTCACGAGCGATTCGTCGTCGTGGTTTCGGCCCAGGAAGGCGTCACTGATCGGCTTGCCGTCACTGCTTGCCAGGTTGTGCCTCAGCCAAGCCCCTCTGCACTGGATTTGTTGTGGTCTACTGGGGAGTTACGCTCGGTTGCCCTGCTCGCTCTCCACCTGCAAGCCTTGGGAATCTCTGCTGCTCCGTTGAACATTCACGAGGCGGGTCTGACCATACCTGATCCTGCGCGCGTCGCTAATACCCCTCCGCACGACATTCGCATCAATTCACGCCGCCTTCGATCTGTGCTGAGCCAACATTCCGTCGCAGTTGTACCGGGCTTCTTTGCCACTGACGCCACCGGAGCGGTTCGTTCGCTGGGTCGTGGTGGATCAGACTTGACCGCCGTCCTACTCGCCAAAGGGCTCAACGCTGCTAGCTGCGAACTGCTTAAAGACGTGTGCGGCTATTTCACAAGCGATCCATACGGCAATCCAGGCGCCCGTCACTTACCTCATCTCACTTTCGAGGAAGCGCTGACGCTGGCCGACCACGGCTGTGATCTACTCCAGAGGCAAGCCATCGAGCTGGCCGCGCAATGCAATCTGCCCCTCGTCGTTCGCAGCCTTAACGATTCCGCACCCGTTAGCCGCGTCACGGCTGAGCGGGAATTGACTTCCCCTAACGTCGCTTTCACGCCGGAAGCGGCGGTTGGCCACTTAAGGGAGCGACTATGCCGCAAGATATCTTTTCAGGCCCGAAATCGAATTCCGAGGACTCAAGAAATTCCCCAATCGAAAGGAGCAAGAAGATGAAATTTGCAACCAAGACGATTCACGCCGCGCAACCCTCCGAACCCGAAACCGGTTCGCTGATCGCGCCGATTTTTCAAACTTCCACTTACGAGCAGGAAGCTCCCGGCCAAGACAAGGGCTTCAACTACTCACGCACAAATAATCCATCCCGCCAGCGTCTCGAAGCCGTGCTCGCTGAACTCGAGGGAGTCCGGCACGCCGCTGTGTTTGCCTCCGGTCTCGCCGCCGAGAACGCGGTCTTTCAAGCCTATCTGCGTCCCGGCGACGAAATCGTGCTTCCAACCGACGTCTACGGAGGCACTTACCGCATTCTCAACAAAGTCTTCCAGCCGGTCGGGATCGTCGTCCACCAAATTGACTTCTCTGATGCGTCCGCGCTCGATGCCGCCGTCACTTCGCGCACCAGGCTCGTCTGGATCGAATCGCCCACGAATCCCCGGCTTCTCGTCTACGACATCGCAGCCATTAGCCACCTCGCGCACACTCGCGGTTCGCTCGTGGCCGTCGACAACACCTTTGCCACGCCCTGTTTTCAGCGGCCCCTGGAACTCGGCGCCGACATCGTCGTTCATAGCGTCACGAAATATCTCGCAGGTCACTCGGACTTGATTCAAGGCGCGGCTCTCGCCAGGGATTCGGCCATCTTTGAGCCAATCAAGTTTCTGCAAAATGCCACCGGCGCAGTCCCTGCCCCGTTCGATTGCTGGCTCACTCTGCGCGGACTCAAAACCCTCGAACTCAGAATGCAGCGCCACGAAGAGAACGCGGCCGCAGTCGCCAATGCGCTCGAGCAGCATCCGCTCGTCAGCCGAGTCTATTTCCCGGGCCTTACTTCCCATCCCGGCCACGATATCGCGCGAAAACAAATGACCGGCTTCGGCGGCATGGTTTCGTTCGAGCTAAACGGCTCCCTCGACGAGGTCCTCGCGTTCGCTTCTTCGCGTCGCTTCTTCACGCTTGGCGAGAGCCTCGGTGGCGTCAAAGCCCTGCTGTGCCATCCCGCGACAATGACCCACGCCTCAATTCCTCCCGAAGCGCGCTCCGAATTGGGCCTATCAGAAAATCTAATCCGCCTCTCGCCCGGCTGCGAGAATTCCGAAGATTTGGTGGAGGACCTGCTTGAGGGCCTTTCCAACCTTGAACGTGCCCGCGAAGCTCAGGAAAAAGAGCGCAAAATCGCCACTGCGAGAGCTTAGGAGGCCCAGAAAACTCGTCTGTGGACGAATCAGCAGAAGTTGAGGTTGCGGACCGAACTCTTACGCATTGAACAACCTCGCTCAATCAGAGGGCTGCGCGTCTCATTTCATGCGATAGCATGGAATTATCCAGCTGCAAGTTTTATGAGGAGTGGGAATGCGCGTCTTCGATCAGGTCGATCCCCAGCGGGTCGAACGCCGGGAACTGCAGTTGACGATGTTGTCGCTCTTCGTCAACGTCATCTTGGCGGCCGGTGCCGCGCTCCTGATGTATCCCACGATCTCGGCTCATCCGGTCATCTTTGGCGCCACCACGTCCCGCGCCATGTTCGTGGGTTTCTGCGCGCTCTGTGTGCTTCTCGTCGGCTACCTGTTTGATCGGCAGATCGTGGTTCGCCGCCTTCGCAACGAAATCGCGCAGCAGCATTTGAAATACACCCAGCTGCGCTTTCAAGCCAGTCGCGATCTTCTGAGCAGCCTTTCCGGCTTAAATCACTTTCAAGATCGCTTGGTAATGGAATTTAAGCGTGAAGTGCAATCCGGCGCCGCGCTTTCGGTGCTGGTCATCCGGCTCACTCCAGCCGATTCGGTCGAGGATTCCAACGAGGTAACCGTCGCCTACGGCGATGCGGCAAAGGCGATGATGCGCAAATTGCGCCGCGAGGATTCGCTGTACTACTTCTCGGCGGGATCCTTCGGAATCCTGCTGCCAGGCGCTCGCGTTTTGGACGCACGTGAATTCTCAGGACGCATCGCGGAGGGCCTCAGCGACGCTGCCGGCGTAATCGGCCGCTTTACCGCGGACATCAAGACCTTCAACTACCCGGAGCACGTTGAAACGGCCCATGAACTCGAACTCGCCGTCCGATCTTTGCTCCCGCGCAATATTGTCAGCGAACCTGCCGTAGCAGACGTATTCGCCCTCGCCGACCGTACCTAGATTCGATAGTTGGCAAGCGTCCTGAGGTGAGTTTTTATCACTGTCTACTACCGCAGGGATTGCTGCTTATGAAGCTTCCGGAAGTCAGTTTTGGCGGTGCCATCGCCGGCTTTCTGTGGGGTCAATCTTTCGCGCGCATCTTCCACGAAACCCAAGAAGCGATGGGCGAGTTCTTGAATTCGGTCCACTTCGCGCCGCTCGATTGCGTCAGGAGGGATCAACTCAGTGCCCACGCCAATCGCCGCAGCCCCCGCCAGGATGAAACTGCTCGCGTTCTGCTGGTTCACGCCTCCTGCCGCAATCAATGGAATCTGCGGTAGAGCTGTCTTCAATGCCTTGATGTACTTATCACCGCCGACCTGGGCGCAGGGAAACACTTTGACAAAATCGGCGCCGGCGTTCCAAGCGGTGACGACCTCCGTCGGAGTCAGAGCGCCGGGAAGCACTGCCACTTCATCCTTGGCGGCATATTCCACGATGGCCTGATTGAATCCTGGGGCCGTCAAAAAAACTGCCCCGGCATCAACGCACCGGCGAGCTGTCTCCGCGTCGAGAACGGTGCCGGCCCCGACGATCATTTTTTGATGGTGGCGAACAAGATGGGAAATCAGCTCCACCGCCTCTGGCACCGTCATCGTGATTTCCACAATGGGTATTCCGCCCTTGGCGACCGAGTCAGCAGCAAAGTGAGCATCTTCTGCAGAACAAACACGAATGGCCGGTACGATCCCGAGTTCTTTGATTCGCTCACAAACTTCAGTTCTCTTCATGGTTGCAATCTCTCGATTCGTCTAAAAAAACTTTCTTCGATCGTCATTCGTTACATCGATTCTATACCGCATCGGCGGAATCCACCGCCGGAAGATGATCGTCTTCTCGCGCGAACCAGGTATACAGGGTTGGCAGAAGGAAGATCCCGATTATCAGGTTGGAGAGAAGGCCTCCTACAATCACGATCGCAAAAGGGCGCTGTGAATCTGAGCCGATTCCGCGTGAGAGCGCCGCGGGAAGCAGGCCCAGGGTAGCCACCAGCATCGTCATCATGATCGGACGGAGCCGGAGAACAGCGCCTTCCGCCGCAGACTGCTCGATCGTGTAACCCCGAGCCCGAAGCTGATTTATGTACTCCACCATGATCACTCCGGTTTGTACCGACACGCCAAAAAGCGCCAGGAATCCAACGCCGGACGAAACGCTCAGATTCGTGCGGGTGACAAGCAGGGCCAGCAGGCCTCCGAGTGGGGCCATCGCTACGTTCGTTAAAATGAGGAGCGACCACTTCACGGAAGCAAACATCGCATACAAGATGACAAAGATTGCCACAATCGTAACCGGCAGCACGATCATCAACCGGCGTTGCGAGCGCTTCTGGCTCTCATATTCCCCCGCCCAATCAATCGTGTAGCCCTGCGGTAATTTGGCGCTGGTATTGACCCTGCGAATCGCCTCTTCAACAGTGCTGCCCAAATCTCTCCCTCGCACGCTAAATTTCACGGCTACGTATCGCGAATTCGCCTCGCGGTAGATTTCTGAGCCGCCGTCCGTGACGCTGCTTTTTGTCAGTTGTGCCAGCGAGACGCGCTCACCTGTAGGTGACAACAACCGAATCCTGTCAATCGCTTCTCTCGTGTCGCGATAGTGAGGCAAATAACGCAGCACCAGGTCATACCGCTGCTCGCCAATGAGCACTTGAGTGAGCGCGCCCCCTCCCACCGCCGTTTGAATCGCATCTTGAACATCGGAGACGTTGATGACAAACCGCGCGGCCTGTTCACGATCTACCTCGAAATTCAGGTTCGGCTGCCCGAGGATACGAAACATTCCGAGGTCCTCTACGCCACGAACTCCTCGCATTGCGTTGACGATCTCATCGCCCTTGGCCTCCAGGGTCTTCAGATCATCACCATAAATCTTTACCGCGAGTGCGCCTTTCACGCCGCTCACCGCCTCTTCCAGGTTGTCTGAAATCGGCTGAGAAAATCCCCAGAATACTCCGGGTATCTTTTCTAGTTCGCGATCCATCGCTTCGATCAGCAGTTCTTTGTCTTGATGGAACACGGGCCTCCACTTTTCCTTTGGCAGAAGGTCCACGAAGAATTCCATGTCGAAGAATCCGGTCGTGTCCGTGCCATCATCGGGACGTCCGATCTGGTTGACCACTTGGGGAACTTCGGGAAAAGAAGCCAGCACCTCGCGCGCTCTCTCCGCGATACGCGCGCTTTCCGTGGGCCCTGTGCTCGGTGCCAATGTCCCCCGAACCCAAATAGCTCCCTCATCCAAATGCGGCAGGAATTCAGACCCAATCACTCCGCTGAAGGCCAGGAACATCGCAAACGCGAACAGAACAGCCGCGGCTCCCACAGTTAGAGGCCTCTTGCGGATCGCCCATGTTACCCCTTTTCTGTAACGATCTGAGAGATAGCCCATTAAAGGGTTTTTCCATTCTTTCACGCCGGATTCGAACAAGAGACTGGCCAACGCGGGAGCCACCAGCATCGAGAACATCAGCGCGCCCAGCAATGCAAATGCTACCGTCCATGCCATTGGCTTGAACAATTTCCCTTCGACGCGCTGCAAAGTGAAGATGGGCAGGTAGGCTGTGATAATAATCCCAATCGCATAAAAGACTGGCCGCTGAACCTCGTGCGCCGCCTCCCGAATCCGCTCCATGGTCGTGCGCCGCTCTCTTTCGTGGCGATTGAGATGGCGAACGATGTTTTCGATCATCACCACGGCGCCATCGACAACCATGCCAAAATCGAGAGCACCCAAAGATAGTAAGTTGGCCGAAATGTGCCGCAGATCGAGGCAAATCGAAGCAAACAGGAGCGCGAACGGTATCGTAAACGAGACGATGAGCGCGGCCCGAACGTTCCCCAGAAAGATGAAGAGAACGATCACCACCAGAATCATTCCTTCGCCAAGATTGTGCAGCACGGTATGCGTTGTGTAGCGGACCAGATCGTCGCGATCCAGGTATGGGACGATCTTCACTCCTGGCGGAAGCACTTGCTCGTTGAGCTTTTTCACCGCCGCGTGAATTCCATCCATCGTCGCGGCCGTGTCGGCGCCCTTACGCATGAACACGATGCCTTCCACCACGTCGTTATCGTCCACCACGACGCCGTCACTGCGATGAATCGCTCTTCCAATCTGCCCCAGGCGAATCTTGGGCCCCTGCGTGACCACCGCAACGTCTTTCACGCGTATCGGTGTGCCCTTCTGCGTTTTCAGGACGATCTCTTCGATATCTTGGACATTTTTCACCAATCCCACCGCTCGCACGTTGATCTGCTGCGCGCCTTCTTCGATAAAGCTGCCACCCGCGTTGGCGTTGCTGTTGGTCAACTGCTGTTCAATTTGAGCGAGACTCAATCCATAGGCGATCAGCTTGTCGGGATCCACGCGAACCTGATATTCACGAGTCAGGCCGCCGAAGGAGGAATCGTCCACCACGTCTGGCGCAGCCTTGATGTACTTATTGATCGTCCAATCCTGAAGCGATTTCAGCTCCATCAGGTCATAGCGGGGATTTGTGCTCGTCAACGTGTACCAGTAAACGGAGCCGATGGGACTGAAATCTGGCCCGATCTGTGCCGTCACGCCCGTAGGCAAAGTCACGTTCGAAAGCCTCTCCAGCACTTTCTGGCGGTCCCAGTCGTTGTTGGAGTCGTCGTCAAAGATGAGATTGACTACCGAGAGGCCCGCTAACGAAGCCGAACGCACATGTTGGAGATGAGGAGTGCCATTCATCTGAATTTCGATCGGAATGGTGATTTGCTGTTCCACTTCCTCCGCCGCTCGCCCGGGCCACTGTGTAATCACTTGCACCCACGTATTCGCCACATCCGGATACGCTTCGACCGGCAATCGTTTGAAAGCGACAATGCCCCAGACGAAAAGAACCGCTGCCACGCTCAGAACGATGAAGCGATTGTTGAGGGCATAGTCGACAATCGAAGCGATCATTACTGTTCCGCCGTGTTTTGGAATTCGAGCGCATTCGCTATCACTTGCTGCCCCGGCGCGATTCCTGACCTGATTTCCTGCATGTCGCCGGGAAGCATTGCTCCGGCTTTCACCTCCACACGTCGAAAATTGTTGCCGCCTGCAGGGACGTAGACCCAATCCCTGTCGTGCAAATGTAAGACCGCGTTAGTCGGTACAGCCGCGAGCGTTTCTTTTTTTTGTCCGTGGAAGGTGGCAGTTCCAAACATCCCCGGACGCATGAAGCCCGGATTGCGTACTTCGATCCGCACTTTGGCGGTGCGGAGATTTGGATCCAGAATAGGGCCGACGTTGCTGATCGTCCCGGTGAAGGTCCTGTCGGGATACGCGTTCAGACGAACGTCCGCCTTTTCACCCACGCGCACAGACGCGAGATCGTTTTCGTACACATCACATAGAATCCAGACGTAAGTCAGGTCCGAAATTGTGAACGGGTTGGGCGAGCTCAGCCCCGCCACGCCGCCCGCATTGGTAACTTGCTGGTCGGTAATAACGCCCGCTATGGGCGAATGGATATCTAAAACTCCCGATGGCTGGTCAAGGTTCGCGCTGCCAAGCACGCGAAGCTTTTCTGCACTGGTCTTCACGTCAACTTGAGCCTTCGCCTCTGCGTCCTGCGCAACCTGAAGATCGTTCAGCGAGATTGCGCCTTTGTCGTACAGCAGCCGCGCTCGCTCCAGCTGGGTGCGCACAAGCTGCTCGTCCGCCACCGATTTCTGATAGTCGGAAAAAGCGGCAGAAATATCTGCGCTCTGCACGCGCAAAAGTACTTGCCCCTTCTTGACCGTGTCACCCAATCGGGCCTTGATTTCCACCACTCGGCCGGTGGCTAATGAGATCACCGGCACTGTCCTCGAAATGTCGGGGTTGACGGTAGCCGTGGCTGTCAGTTGCGAGGCCGTAACGTGCTCGGCCGCCGTGGTCAGCGGGAATTTTTCTGGATGTTGCGCTTGAAACACATTCCGATCGTCCGCACGCTCCACCTTGAGTGGCGGCGGTGCTCCGGCGTTCGGATCGTTTTTCCCATTGCCGCAACTGCAGAGCAACAGGATGGCGATAAATGAGAACGCCAGGACTTGAATGGTTTGCCGCCTCATTGGATGACCTCACGTCCAACCACAAGATTCAATTGACTCGCTGCATTTGGATAGGCGGCAACCAGATTCAAGTAGTTCACTTGCACGCTCCGGTAGTCGGCTTGAGCGTCAAGAAGATCGAGGAGACAGCCCGCACCATGTTCGTAGGAAAACGCGATCGTATCCCGGATTCTCGATGCTTGTTGCAGATACCGATCCTTGTACGGTTGCAGCAGCACCACGCTACTGTTGACTGTCGCGTATGCGGAGTCCACATCGCTGAAGACTTGCTCTCTCGCGGCCTCCACTAATTTCTCGTTTCGCTCGATGTCCAGTTGGGTGCGAAGTTTCTCACCCTGGTTGCGATCGAAGATGCGCAAGGGGACGCTCAGGCTGAAACCAATATATTGGTCAATGGGCGGATTCCGTCCAACGGCGAAGCCGAACGTCGGGTCCGTCGACCCATTAGCCAGCGCAAGCCGGTGATCGGTCTTGCCTTTGTCGACGATGTCCACTTGAGTGATCCCTCCCACTTTGTAGCGGTCGCGATTTACATCCAGCACGTGGTCGTAATACGCAAGGTTTTCTTTGGCCAGATCAAAAACGGCCTTTTCTTGCAGCGTTTGCACGAAAGCCATCCTCAAATCAAAAATAAGTGTTCTCTCCAGGTCCGCCTGGCCGGAGACCGCGATTCCAGTTGCCTTCTGTGCGCTCTCCAGACGAAGTTCTCGCTTGTGCTGCCGCTCGTGCAGGTAGCTGACGGCTGCCACCGACAATAGAAATCCAAATGTGCTGTGATGCGGACCGCTGGAAAACGGATCTATCTGATCAGCAATCACCGAAAAGTTCGGATTCGGGCGCAGATACGCCGTGATCTCATTGGCTCGGGACTCATCGATTCCGATCTGTCCTGCCCGGAGAGATGGATTCGCCGCCTCAAATCGGGCTCGAATCTCCTGCCACGTCAGTGCTTGCTGAGCGAAAACGTTTCCAGCCAGAATTGCGCCGAAAAGCTTTCCACAGGACAGACGCCGGATGAACCGCTGCATGCACCCTCCTCGCCTCACTTTTTCGGCTTATTAAACAGACCAAACGCCCGTAAAAACTGCACCGACTTAGGTGATTCCTTTGCCTCGGTAGGGGAATTATTTAGACGCCAGATCACCACGGCCTCTGGGCACACAGGAGAAGTCCTCGCGCTGCGAAAAGCGGCCATTATTTGGCGGTTATATTACAGAGAGGTTACAAACTCCCCGTCTCTCACCGAACTGGGTAGTCAAACGGAAATGCCTCACATGTCTCGCGAAAAGTTGGACCTCGTCAACCGTACGAAGAAGGCAATCGGGCAACTGGAATCAATTCTGCGGGCGCTGAACGATGACGAACAGTGCGCCGACGTTCTTCAAAGACTCGCCGCAGCAAGAGGCTCGATCAACAGCCTCATGGCCGAACTCATGGAAGACCACATTCGCAACCACATGCCGAGAAACACCAAGTCGTCCGAAGAAGCCGCCGACGACCTTATCGGTATCGTGCGCACTTACCTGAAATAGTGACGCGGTATGTGGCCATCAAGAAAAATAACAGGGGAGTCGTCTGAAATATTGATTCGTGCGAACACCAGACCCGCGAGGAAAATGGCGGAGAGGGTGGGATTCGAACCCACGGTTGAGTTTCCCCAACACACGCTTTCCAAGCGTGCTCCTTAAACCGCTCGGACACCTCTCCGCAATTAAATCG
>Ga0126381_100010591_pt1 | contig 10391 bp, 21 predicted proteins | sample PanSoiMetPlot_28_FD_96465 | JGI IMG/M metagenome (GOLD analysis project Ga0126381, IMG submission 96465) | Tropical forest soil microbial communities from Panama - MetaG Plot_28 | ecosystem: Environmental > Terrestrial > Soil > Tropical forest > Bulk soil | place: Panama | collected 2016-02-17 | reverse complement strand
TTGAATAATGGCGAGCGCTACCGTGAGATAGCGGGTCCATTGCGTAATCTTGCGGCGGCCCAGCTCACCCTCTTTCTGCAGCTTGTCAAGCGTGGGAATCACCACCGTTAGCAACTGCAGAATGATGGAGGACGTAATATAAGGCGTGATGCCAAGCGCAAAGATCGTCATGCGCCGCAGCATGCCTCCGCTAAAGAGATCGAAGTAGCCGAGAAAACCACCTGCCGCGTTGCGCGTAAAAAAGTCCTGAAACCGGTCGGTAGCGATGCCTGGCGTGGGAATATACGCGCCGACGCGATACACCGCGAGCAAGCCCAGGGTAAACAGGACGCGCTTCCTGAGATCCGGGATCCGGAAGACGTTCCCGAGAGCTTCGAAGAACTTTGTCATATCCCTTTCAATTCGCGCCTGGCGCTGCAGCGCCCGTTCACTCTTGTTTTGCTTCCGAGGGAACGGCCGCCCGCGCTAAGACTCCCGCGCTGCCGCCAAGCTTCTGGATTTTGTCGAGGGCTGATTTCGAGTATACGTGAGCCTGAATAGTAATTTTGCGGGTGAGTTCGCCGTTGCCGAGAACCTTGAGACCGGCGTTCAGTTTCTTGATTACGCCGCTCGCTACTAATGATTCGGGCGTGAAGGAATCGCCGTCCAGCTTATCCAGTACGCCCACATTAATGATGGCGTACTCCTTGTGGAAGATATTCTTGAAGCCGCGCTTGGGCAAGCGCCGGTGCAAAGGCATCTGGCCACCCTCGAAGCCTCGCATCTTGCTGTAGCCGGAGATGGATTTGGCGCCCTTCGCACCGCGGCCCGAGTACTTGCCGCGGCCGCTGCCCATGCCTTGACCGATGCGCTGTTTCTTGTGCTTTTGACCCTTCGGAGGCCGCAGGTTGCTTAAATTCATTCTCTGATTCCCGCCCTATTCCTTAACGATCTCGAGCAGATGCGGCACTTTTGCCACCATGCCCCGAAAACCGGGGGTGTCGGGCCGTTCCACCACGCGATTGATCTTGTGAAGCCCTAGGGACTTCACGATCCGTTTATGTTTCTCCGGCGTGCAGATGGGGCTGCGCACCAGCTTGATCTTGATTTTTCCTTCGGCCATAACAGTCCGCCTTGAATCCTGTCCGCTTCCTTATAGCTTTTCGATGGGAAGCCCGCGCATATCGGCAATCGCGCTCTTGTCGCAGAGTTGCTCGAGCGCATCGATGGTAGCCTTAACGACGTTGTGCGCGTTGTGCGAGCCAATCGACTTCGTTAACACATTCGGAATCCCTACCGCCTGGATGACGGCACGCACCGGACCTCCGGCGATGACGCCGGTGCCTTCCGGCGCCGGTTTCAGCAGAACGAGTCCGCTGCCGAACCGTCCCAAAACGGGATGGCGAATGGTCGTCTCGAGCACATTTACCTTGCGAAGATTTTTCTTCGCCGCCTCAATCCCTTTCTTGATAGCGGAAGGAACCTCCTTCGCTTTTCCGGTGCCGTAACCGACTACTTTCGCGCCCGGGTCGCCAACCACGACCAGCGCTGAAAAACTCATATTCTTACCGCCCTTGACCACTTTAGTCACGCGGTTGATGCTGACGACCTGTTCCTTCAGGTTCAGATTCTGCGTGTCAAGGCGCTTGGCAGTTCCGTTCAATGCCATTGATTAAAACTCCAGTCCCGCTTCACGAGCCGCATCGGCCAGCGCTTTCACGCGGCCGTGATACAAATAGCCACCCCGGTCAAATACAACTTTCGTGATGCCTTTCTCCTTCGCCCGCTGAGCTACGGTCTTTCCAACCAGCTTCGCGCCTTCGACGTTGCCGCCCTTTGCCCGCAAATCCTTCTCGATGGAGCCGGCCGCGACCAGCGTATGGCCCTGCTGATCGTCGATTAACTGAGCGTAAATATGATTCACGCTTCGAAAAACCGCGAACCGGGGCCGTTCCGGTGTACCGGCGACACGGCTGCGAATCCGCTTATGGATCCGGAGCCGGATATTCTTTCTGGAATCTCTAGCCATTACTTAGCTCCCGCGCCTGTCTTGCCGGCTTTCTTCCGCAATGCCTCGCCCGTGTAACGGACACCCTTGTTCTTGTAGGGATCGGGCGGGCGTAGTGCACGGATCTGAGCCGCGATTTGCCCGACTGCCTGCCGGTCGAATCCGCTCAAAATCAGATGGGTCTGCTTGTCCACTTTCAGATCGACACCGGCCGGCAAAAGAAGTTCGATCGGATGCGAATAACCCAGGGTAAAGGTCGCAACCTTCCCCTTCACATCGGCGCGATATCCGGTACCGACAACATCCAGCTCGCGCGTAAACCCCATCGAGACACCGTGCACGGCATTGGCAGCCAGCGCCCGCGTCAAGCCATGCAGCGCGGCGAATTTGTCGTTCTCACGCGTGAGTTCCAGGTGATTGTCTTTCTGCTCGAGACGAATGCCCTCGGGGATCGGAACGGTCAGCTTGCCCTTCGGCCCTTCCACTAGAAGTTCCTTGCCAACATTGACTTTTACCCCTTTTGGCAACGGGATCGGCTTTTTTCCTACTCGTGACATGCTGGTTACCAGATCTGACAGAGAACTTCTCCGCCGACGCCTTCCTTGCGGGCCGTGTTGCCCGTCATGACGCCCTTAGGCGTCGTCAGGATGTTGATTCCCAACCCACCGAGGATGCGCGGGATCTCTTTACTTCCGACATAGACCCGGCAACCGGGACGCGAGACGCGCTCAATCCGCGAAATCACCGGTAGATTCGCCGGCGTGTACTTCAAGTAGAGACGAATGTACTTCTTCGGTCCTTCCTCGGTCAGCTTGTAATTGAGAATGTAGCCTTCTTCTTTCAGGATGCGGGCCAGCTCATTCTTCAGCCTCGATGCAGGCACGTCCACCTTGGGATGACGCGCGACGAGAGCGTTTCGCACTCGCGTCAGCATATCGGCAATGGGGTCTGCTGTCATTTACTTACCTTTCTTCAGCACCTTGCATTGTCTGTGGAGCAGTTACCAACTCGCCTTGGTCACGCCCGGAACTTCGCCCGCCAGCGCAAACTTGCGGAAACAGATCCTGCACAGGGAAAACTTGCGTAGAAATCCCCGCGGGCGGCCGCAATTCTTACAGCGGTTCCGAAGGCGAACCTTAAACTTTGGCTGCTTTGCTTCTTTAGCGATCTTCGCGGTCGTTGCCATGAAATCCTTTTCTTATTGCCGGAACGGCATGCCCATGTGGCGCAGGAGCGCGAGGCCCTCTGCATCCGTCTTTGCGGTAGTCGTGATGGAAATGTTCATTCCCTTCACTTTGTCCACCTTGTTGTAATCGATCTCGGGAAAGATCAATTGATCCTTCAATCCGAGAGTGTAGTTACCGCGGCCATCGAACGATTTTGGCGAAACGCCGCGAAAATCACGGACACGCGGCAGAGCCACGTTCATCAGCCGATCCAGAAACTCATACATCCGGTCTCCGCGCAGCGTGACCATGCACCCGATCGACATACCCTCGCGCAGTTTGAAGGCGGCAATAGATTTCTTCGCCTTCGTCACGACTGGTCTCTGCCCGGAAATGGATGCCAGTTCATTTACCGCCCCGTCCATCAACTTGCTGTTGGCAGTCGCTTCACCGAGCCCAATATTGATCGAGACCTTCTCGATCTTGGGAACGGCCATCGGGTTCTGATAACTGAACTCTTTGCGGAGCGCCGGCGCGACGCTCTTGCTGTAGTGCTCGCGAAGACGAGCTTTCCCGCCGCTCTGCGCTTTAGGGGCTGCGTCCTTGGGCGCTGATGCCTCGGCCGCACTTCCGTCCTTAGCCCCGCGTGCTTTCTTTTCGCCGGCAGGTTTCGCGGCTTGCGGCTTTGCGCTACTTCCAGCCTTCTTCTCTGTATCTTTTGCCATTGCTTAGTCGATTCTTTGGCCGATTCCAAACGGCCTCAAAAATTGCAGTGATTTATCTCTTTTCGAGCGTCTCGCCACCCTTGCGCGCCACGCGGCTCCGGCGGATCTTTCCGCCCATACTTTCGACCTTGTAACCGATGCGAGTCGGAACTCCTCCCGCCGTCAGAATCATCACGTTGGAGATATCAATCGGCATGGGCTTGTCCGCTATACCGCCCTTAATCTGCTTGGAGGGATTCGGCCTGGTGTGCCGTTTCACGATCATGACGCCTTCCACAGTCACCTTGCGGCTGAACCGGTCCACATCGAGCACTTTGCCGGTCTTGCCTTTGTCTCGTCCGGCAATTACGCGCACCAGATCGTCTTTCTTGATCTTGACGCGGAGCGGTCTTCGCTCTCCGCGCTCCTGCCGACGCTGATATGCAATCTTTGGCATACTAAATCACCTCCGGTGCGAGAGAAACAATCTTCATGAAGCGCTTGTCGCGCAGCTCGCGCGCCACCGGACCAAACACGCGTGTTCCAATCGGCTCTCCTACTTCGTTGATGAGCACGGCGGCATTTGAATCAAAGCGGATGTACGTTCCGTCCTTCCGCCGCGTCTCCTTGCGCATTCGCACCACAACACAGCGGACGACCTTACCCTTCTTAATGGTCGAATCCGGAGCGGCTTCTTTCACGCTGGCCGTGATCACATCGCCCAACCCTGCGCGCAATCCGAGATCGCCGCCGCGGGGCAAGATGCACTGCAGCTTGCGCGCGCCGCTGTTGTCGGCCACCTCCAGAATAGTTCGCATGCCAATCATGACGTTTCTCCCTAGACCTCTGCTTTATGCCACAGTTACTTCTTCTTCAGCGTCTGCTTCGCGCGCGTGTCTGCGCTGGTTTCGATCGCCGGATGCTCGACGCCAACCTGAACCGCGCGCCGGATCACGGCTCCTAGTTCCCAACGCTTCAGACGGCTCAAAGGGCGGCACTCCACGATGCGAACCATATCGCCTACCTTCGCGGACTGCTGCTCGTCATGTGCATAGAACTTCTTCCGCTTGGTAACCGTTCTTTTGTAGACCGGATGAGCTGCACGCCGGGCCACTTCCACCACGATCGTTTTCGCCATTTTGGTCGAAACAACCTGGCCGATCTTCTCGTTCTTGTGCCCGGTCTTTTCGGCCGGCTGCTTTGCCACCACGTCTTGTCCCGCCATCGTCTACTTTTTCTTTTCCTTCTTCGTTACTGGTTTTGCGGCAGGTTCGGCAGGTGCTTCGCCCCCTGCCTCCTTCTCGCGAAGAACGGTCAACATACGTGCCCGTTCCTTCTTCAGGTTGCGGTACTTTTTCAGTCCTTCCAGCTGGCCCATGCCCATCTGGAAACGAAATCGGAACAACTGCTCCTGCGCATCCTGCGCCTGGCGCTGCAACTCAGCGGCATCGATGCCGCGCATTCTTTCTGCCTTCATATCGTCGCTCTCAGCTCGCCTTGACGGTTTCAGCCGGCTGATTCCGGGCCACAAACTTGGTTGGTACGGAAAGCTTCGCGGCCGCCAGACGCATGGCCTCCTCGGCCAACTTGTGAGAGACTCCCTCCATTTCAAACAGGACCTTGCCCGGCTTCACGACAGCCACCCACGCTTCGGGCGCGCCCTTGCCCTTACCCATACGAGTCTCAGGCGGTTTCTTGGTGATCGGCTTGTCTGGGAAAATACGAATCCAGACCTTACCGCCGCGCTTGATGAAACGGGTCATCGCGATGCGTGCCGCTTCGATCTGCCGATTGGTCACCCAGCCGCAGCTAAGCGACTTCAGCCCGAATTCTCCGAACGAGAGCGACGAACCGCGCCACGCTTTGCCCGTCATGCGGCCGCGCTGCTGCTTCCGGAATTTCACTTTTTTTGGCATCAACATAGCGTGTCCTTATCAATCGAGAAAGGCACGAAATCCGGCCCCTCTCGCTATCCTCTGCTTACTCGTTCGACTCCTTGGGCTCGGCCTCGCCGGAGGGCTCTGATGTATGAGCTGGCTCTACGGCACTCGTCTGTTGATCGTGTTTCCATGAGGGCGCCTGCGGCGTGCTCATGGGAGGAATGAGCGGCGCGGAAGCGGGCTTCGGAAGCTCGCCGGGAGCTTGCTGCACCACCGGACCCACTGGTTCCGCCACTTGCGTCAACGGCCGCCGGTCGCGATCGTCTCGCCGACGGCGGCGCGGCTCGCCTTCATTCCGCAGCGAACTCCGGCGGTTCCCGCCGTCCAGCACTTCGCCCTTATAAATCCAAACTTTGATGCCGATCACGCCATAAGTGGTGTAGGCTTCGCTGAAACCATAATCGACATCGGCCCGCAAGGTATGCAACGGAAGTTGCCCCTGCAGATACCATTCGCTGCGCGCAATCTCTGCGCCATTTAGACGCCCGGAAACCCGGACCTTAATACCTTTGCAGCCGAAGCGCAGCGCGGAGTCCACAGCCTTGCGCATGGCGCGGCGAAAGGCCACGCGCTTTTCAAGCTGCAGCCCGATCGATTCGGAGACCAATTGCGCATCCAACTCAGGACGGTGCACTTCCTGAATATCGATGAAGACCTCGCGCTTGGTTTTCTTTGCGAGGTCGCTCTTCAACTTCTCGATTTCAGCACCCTTGCGTCCGATGATGATGCCGGGTCGGGAAGTCCGGATGGTGATGCGCAGCTTGTTGCCAGGCCGGTCCACTTCGATTGAGCTGACTCCGGCAGCTTTCAGGCGCGTCTGCAAGGAATCTTTGAGCTCGATGTCCTCATGGAGGAGCTTCGAATAATCCTGTTTGGCGAACCAGCGCGAGCGCCAGTTCTTCGTCACGCCCAGGCGGAACCCGTACGGATGTACTTTTTGACCCACGTTCTGCTACTCCTCTTCCGCTTCGGCCCGCTCGCCGAGCTTCACAACAATATGCGAGGTACGCCGCTGATATCGATAGGCGCGCCCCATGGGAGCCGGGCGGATGCGCTTCTGGCGCGGCCCTTCGTTCACGTAAGCCTCGGCCACATACAGTCTGTCGACATCCACATCCTGCGACTTGTTCTCCGCGTTCGCAATGGCCGATCGCAACACCTTTTCGACCGCCGGGGCGATCCGCTTGTTGGTCGCGCTCAGAATATTAATTGCATCGCCTGCCTGCTGACCGCGGATCATGTCAACCACCAACCGGGCCTTCTGCGGTGAAACGCGAACATACCGGGCTTCGGCCTTGCCTAATTTTGCTGCCTGCTCCGCCATATGTGTTCCTACTTTGCCGCCTTCTCGGTCGCCTTGGCCGCATGTCCCTTGAAAACACGCGTCGGCGAGAATTCACCGAGCTTATGGCCGACCATGTTCTCCGTGATATAGACCGGGATGAATTTCTTTCCGTTGTGCACCGCAAACGTGTGACCGATGAAATCCGGCACGATCGTCGAACGGCGCGACCAGGTCCTCACCACCGACTTCTGATTCTTTGTGTTCAGGTCTTCCACCTTCTTCACCAGGTGGTTATCCACGAACGGTCCTTTTTTAAGCGATCGACTCATTCTCGTTAGTCCCTAGCGCTTCTTTGCCTTCCTCGTCACAATCCACCGATCGGTACGCTTGTTGTTGCGGGTCTTGAAACCGCGCGTCGGCTGCCCCCAGGGTGTCACCGGATGGCGTCCACCGGAGGTCTTTCCTTCGCCGCCGCCGTGCGGGTGATCGACTGGATTCATGGAAACGCCGCGATTGTGCGGCCGGCGTCCCAGCCAGCGCTTGCGCCCCGCTTTGCCGAGCGAGACGTTCTCATGCTCGACGTTCCCAACTTGTCCCACCGTCGCCATGCACTCGACCTGCACCCGGCGCACTTCGCCTGACGGCAGCTTCAGCAACGCGATGCCACCTTCCTTTGAAACCAGTTGCGCCTGCGCACCCGCCGAGCGAGCCATCTGACCGCCCTTTCCGGGCCGCAGCTCGATGTTGTGCACGACCGTGCCGGCCGGGATATTCTTCAAAGGCAACGCGTTCCCGACCAGGATGTCGGCCTCGGGGCCGGAACTGACCGTGCGCCCGACTTCGAGCCCCACCGGACAAATGATGTAGCGCTTCTCGCCGTCGGTGTAGTGTAACAGTGCAATGCGCGCCGAGCGGTTCGGGTCGTACTCGATCGCGGCGACCTTTGCCTCGATACCGGCTTTGTCGCGCTTGAAATCGATGATCCGGTAGGCTTTCTTGGCGCCGCCGCCGCGAAACCGGCTCGTTGTGAGTCCACGTGCATCGCGGCCACCGCTGCGCTTCTTGCCTTCGACCAGCGATTTCTCGGGCCGGTCCTTCGTGATGTCCTCACGAGTGAGATAGGTCTGGAAACGCCGCGTCGCCGTTACCGGTCTGAAACTCTTGATGGGCATTCGGTTCTCTCCTAGATATCGGCGTACTCGGGCAACTTTTGCCCTGCTCGCAACCGGACGTAGGCCTTTTTCCAGTCCGACGCATAACCGGTGAAACGCCCGCGGCGGCGCAGCTTGCCGGCGTTCACACTGGTACGAACTTCGGCGACTTTCACGCGAAACACGGTCTCAACAGCCTGCTTGATTTCGATCTTGTTGGCTTCGGGATGGACCTCGAAGCATAGGGTACGCTCTGCCTCCCGCTTCGCGTGACCCTTTTCGGTAATCAGCGGACGGCGAATTACATCGTAAACGTTCATTTCCCTAGCGCCTCCGAGAGCTTCCGCGCGGCGGTCTCGCTCAACAGTACTTCCTGATGCCGCAACAGATCGTAGACATTAACATCTTTGGTCGGTAGCAGCTTGACGCCGGGAAGATTGCGCGAGGCCCGTGTTAGATTTATGTTCTCGCCCGACTCCACCAGCAGAACCGTCTTCTTCGCCTGCAGAGTGCCAAGCGCCTTTAGCATGCTCTTGGTCTTGTGATCCCCGAGTTCGAATGCCTGCACCACGCGCAGTTCGCCATCCCGCAGTTTGGCGGAGAGGGCTGAGCGCAACGCCCCGAGCGCCATCTTGCGAGGCAGTTTGTATTCATAGCTGCGAGGCTGGGGCCCGTGCACCGTGCCGCCATGTCTCCACAACGGCGACCGGATAGAACCCATGCGGGCGCGCCCCGTACCTTTCTGCTTCCAAAGCTTTTTGCCGGAACCCGACACCTCATGGCGGGTTTTTGTCGCCGCCGTCCCGGAACGCCGGGCCGCGGTGTATTGCCGTACCGCCTCATACAGCAACGCTTCATTTACTTCGGCGCCAAACACTGCGTCCGAAAGCTCGATGGAGCCAACGGTCGCATTGTTCAGGTCCACAATATCTACACTCGGCATCGTCTCTTCCCTGTCCTACCTCTTCACCCGGCGGACCATTACGTAGCCACCGTTCGGACCGGGGATCGCTCCCTTCACGGCAATGATGTTGTCGTCCGCGTCCACGCTGACGACTTCCAGATTGCGCACCGTGACCTGTTCCGTTCCCATCCGTCCCGCCATTTTCATTCCGGGGAAAACCCGGGACGGGAAGCTAGATCCGCCGATCGATCCCGGCGCGCGATGAAACATGGATCCGTGCGTTGACGGGCCGCCCCGGAAATGATGGCGCTTCACAAGGCCAGCAAATCCGCGTCCCTTGCTAGTACCGATCACATCCACGACGTCCTTCGGCTTGAACTCGTCGGCCAGCACGCGATCGCCTTGCTTCAGGTCGCCCTCAGCGTTTCCCTGCCCGAGGTGAAACTCGCGCAGGAATTTCACGCCGTCCGCACTCGATTTCGCCAGGTGCTTTGCCAGCGGTTTGTTCGGCTTCTTCGCATATTCGACCAACCCCAGTTGCACGGCATCGTAGCCGTCCGTCGCCGGGGTCTTCCGCTGTGTCACAATGCACGGCCCCGCTTTGACAAGCGTTACTGGAACGACTTGCCCTTCCGCGGTAAACACCTGCGTCATGCCGATTTTCTTGCCGAGAATTCCTGGACTCATGCTTTCCTTACCTGGGCTTCAAACCGCCCTACTTCTTTCCGAATGCCTTGATCTCGACGTCCACACCTGCCGGAAGATCGAGTTTCATCAGAGCGTCCACCGTCTCCTGCTGCGGCTCGAGAATATCGAGCAGCCGCTTGTGCGTCCGGATCTCAAACTGCTCGCGCGATTTCTTGTCCACGTGCGGCGAGCGCAGAACCGTGTACCGATTCTTCAAGGTCGGCAGCGGAATGGGCCCAGCAACCTGCGCCCCGGTGCGCCGCGCGGTATCCACGATCTCCGTGGTCGATTGATCCAGAATGCGGTGATCGTAGGCCTTCAGACGAATGCGGATGCGGTCTTTGTTCATATGTTTTTCTTATTGATCAGTCTTTCGCCTCGGGCACAAAGGCTCCCCAAGACGCGTGCGAGGCGCCTACTATGCAGCGCCTCAATCTTCGCCAGTTCCCTACTCCACGATCTCCGTAACGGTGCCGGCTCCGACGGTGCGGCCGCCTTCGCGAATGGCGAAACGCAAGCCTTTGTCCATGGCCACCGGCGTGATCAGATCTACTTCGATCGACACAT
>Ga0126381_100010590_pt1 | contig 10392 bp, 12 predicted proteins | sample PanSoiMetPlot_28_FD_96465 | JGI IMG/M metagenome (GOLD analysis project Ga0126381, IMG submission 96465) | Tropical forest soil microbial communities from Panama - MetaG Plot_28 | ecosystem: Environmental > Terrestrial > Soil > Tropical forest > Bulk soil | place: Panama | collected 2016-02-17 | reverse complement strand
TACCCGCACCGCAGAGAGTCAGGGCGACCCACGCCGTACCGGCCACCGCGTCAGCCTGCTCCCCGAGCGAGTGCACCTGGCGGACCCGGAGCGGGCGCATCGTGGGGGTGATCACTAGCTCGTCGTGCGTGTGCACCGAGCCGACCGGCAGCATGCCGGTGACCACGGTGGTGCCACTGACGGGGCCGGGCAAAACCCGGTCGATCCAGACCCGGACCGGGGCACCGGGATCAGGCGCGGGCAACCGGGCGCACAGCTCGTCGAGCGCTGTCACGAGGCCTGGGAGGCCGGTCCGGCTGACCGAGCTGACCGCGACGGCCTGGACGTCAGCGCCAAGGGTCGATTGAGCGAGCCGCGCTCTGGCCTCTGCCAACACCCGGGCGGGGTCGGCGAGATCACTCTTGGTTACCACGAGCAGCCCGTGCCGGACGTCCAGGGCACTGACGAGCGCCGCTTGCTCGGCCGACTGCGGCATCCAGCCCTCGTCGGCGGCCACCACGAAGATGACCGCCGGCGCAGGGCCGGTCCCGGCCATCAGGGTGCTGACGGACCGCGCTGGACCTCCTGCGTCGGCGATGGCAAGCCGGGTCCCGGAGGGCAGCGTCAGCGAGGCATCGCCAGCCCCGGCGGTCATGCGGCGGCCGTCCGCCAGCCGCTGGTCAGGCTCTGCCCCGGTAAGCGCGTGGATCAGCGCCGACTTTCCGTGACCGCCGTGGCCGACGGTCGCGATGACGTGGCTGACGAATTCTGCTGACAAGCCGCTCCCCTAGCCGGCTGCAGCCCGCACGGCGGACACGATCAGCTCGTCGTCCGGCGGCGCGACCGCCCGCAGGTCCAGCAGTAGCCGCCCGTCCTCGATCCTTCCGACGACGGCTGGGAGTGCGCCCCGGAGCACCGCGGTTCCGGTGCGCAGCGGTACGGCGAGAGCGGTCGGCAGGCTGACGGCGATGCTCGGCAGCGTCACGCCGGGGGCCCCGCCCCCGCCGACTGCAGCCGAGCTGGCTTCGACTCGGGCGTCGATATCGGTGCTCGCCAGGGCCGCAGCGATCTGCCTGGCGCGCTCGGTGAGGATAGCCGGGTCTGCCGATAGCTGCTCGGGCACCGGTGACGGCGGGCCGGCCAGCGTGGCCTCAAGCGCCGCGACCGTGAGCTTGTCCACCCGGAGCGCACGGGCCAGCGGGTGCCGGGACAGCCTGGCCACCAAGTCCGCCCGGCCGAACAGCAGGCCGGCCTGCGGGCCACCGAGCAGCTTGTCACCGCTGGCGGTTACGAGTGCCGCGCCGTCCGCCAGCCAGCTGGCTGCGTCTGGCTCCCCAGGTAGCAACGGGTGCGGCTGCAGCAGACCCGATCCGATGTCACCGACAACTGGCACGCTCAGCCCGGCCAGATCGGCGATCGTGGCGGCAGCGGTGAAGCCCTCGATCCGGTAGTTCGACGGGTGCACCTTGAGCACGAATGCGGTCTGCGGGCCTATCGCCGCAGCGTAGTCCGCCGCTGTTGTGCGGTTGGTGGTACCGACCTCCCGGATCCGGGCACCGGTCGACTCCAGCAGGTCCGGCAGCCGGAATCCGTCACCGATCTCGATCAACTCGCCCCGACTCACGACAATCTCACGGCCCGCGGCCAGCGCGGTCGCCGTGAGTACCAGCGCGGCCGCGTTGTTGTTCACCACATGCACCGCCTCGGCGGATGGCACCGCAGCAGCCAGCGCGCTGAGCATCCCGCGACCGCGGCGGCCGCGGCGGCCCGAGCCCAGGTCGAACTCTAGGTCAGTGGTGCCGGCAGCGGCCTGCACCGCCTCGATGGCCGCGGCCGACAGCGGCGCGCGGCCGAGATTGGTGTGCAGCAGTACCCCGGTGGCGTTGATCACCGGAGTGAGCGTCGTGGCGAGAGCCGGGAGGGACTCCGCCGCCCTGTCGGCGACCGCCGACGGCTCGATCTCGCCGGCCCGCGCACGGTCCTGGGCGTCCCTGACCGCGGACAGCACGATCGCCCGCCCAAGCCGGCGCTCGGCAGCAGCCAGTCTCGGATCGGCCATAACCGCGTCGGTGCGCGGGGTCAGGCGGCGGACGTCCACGAGCGCGACCATACCTGCCGGTCGCCGTCGCGGGCAGCGGCTGAACACCTCCACTGCGTCGATTTACCAGCACTTTGCCGAAGCTCGCCGTCATCGGGTACCCCGAGGTGTAAGTCTTTAATCATCCGATTGCGATGGGAAGAGGACGAGATGGACCCACAAGGCCGTATCCCGCTGCGGCGTGGCAGCGTCTGCGGGATGTTGCTCATCTTGCTTGGCCTCTGGGGTGGCCTGGCCCCGTTCATTGGCCCGTACCTGCATTTCGGGTACACGCCGGACAAGACCTGGGATTTCAGCTCAGGACGCCTTTACTACTCGGTCATCCCCGGCGCCGCCGTACTGCTCGGCGGCGTCCTCGCCGTACTGTCCCGTAACCGCGGCCTGGGAGTGTTCGCAGGCCTGCTCGCCACCATCGGCGGCATCTGGTTCAGCCTCGGCGAGACCTTCATGACAGTTGTCGTGAAGAAGAACCTTCACGCTGGTAACCCAATCCTGCACGCCGGCGCGACGGCGGCGGGGCTGCGGGCGTACCTCGAGACGCTCACGCTCTTCACCGGCCTCGGCGTGCTGGTAGCCATCCTCGGCGCCCTGGCCATGGGGCGGTTCTCGCTGATGGCGGCCGCGGACATCGACACCGACACCGTCTACAGCGACTTCCCGTCCGCGACGGGCAGCGTTCCGAACGCGACGGTGGGGTAACCGCCGGAAGTTATGCGCTCACCGGGTCGGCTGGCGGTGCTAAGACCGTCAGGCGACCCGGCGGGCGCCCGGCCCTGGCACGGGCGTGACCTCCCTGGCTGAGCCGACCACGTGGCCGGCCGAGCAGGCCAGCTGCAGGTGCACGGGCGCGCCGCAGTCGCGGTGCGTCAGCTGGACTGGAGGCCCGCCGGCCTGAGGCACGTACTTGTCTCCCCAGCCGAGCAGGGCCACCATCACCGGGTGCAGCTCTATGCCCTTGTCGGTGAGCCGGTATTCAGTACGCGGTCGCTGGCCTTCGTCCTGGTAGGGCGTCTTGCGCAGGATGCCTTCACTGACCAGCCTGGCGAGCCGGCTGCTGAGCACCTGACGCGGCATGCCCGTGCGCCGCTGCATGTCGTCGAACCTGCGCACGCCGTTGAACGCCTCGCGCAGCACCAGGAAAGTCCACTTCTCGCCGACTATTGCCAGCGTCGCCGCGATAGTGCAGCCAGCGGTGTCATAGTCGAGCGCCCATGGTCGAGTCACATCGTCAAGGCTAGATCTATTTGACAGACTTAGGCAACCGGGTCCAGGCTGGGTCTATGGATCGAACCCTGGTAGCCGCTGCACTCCTCCGGCAGGCCGATCCCGCTGACTGCGCCGTTATCCGTGAGTTCGTCTGCGGGTTGTCCCCGCGCACGCAGCGGCTGCGGTTCTTTGCCTACGTGGCACCACCGAGCACGGGCCTGCTCCGCGCGCTGTGTGGCACCACGGGTCGCGCCGACGTCCTCCTCGTCACCGGCAGCGACGGCACCGTGATCGCCCACGGTATGGCTGCCGACTCGCCGGGTCGCGACGGCCTGGAGAGCAGCATCGGCCTCGTGGTCGCGGACAGGTGGCAGCGGCGTGGCCTCGGCGCCATGCTGCTGAACGCGCTGACCACCCGCGCCGCCCGTCGCGGTGTCGCCTCACTGGTGATGGAGGTGCTGCCCGACAACCACGTGATGCTCGGCATCATCGCCCGCCGATGGCCTGACGCCCCCGTCGAGCGGACACCGGACGCCCTCGTGTTCCGCGCGTCCATGCTCAGCGTTTCAGGAGACCTCAGCGGGTCAGGAGACCATCGTGCAACCGGCCGATCTGCCGCCTGATAAGGCCGAGCCCGCTCCGAGCGAGGCCACCCGCGACCGCACGTACGCCTGGGACGATCCCCGCCCGTCAGCAGCCGCGGCAAAGGACATGGACGGGCTCACATTCCTGCAGGCGATTCTCGACGGCAGCCTCCCCGGCCCCCCGGTGGCGCGCACGCTGGACTTCACGCCGGTCTCGGTTCAGCCTGGCGAGGTGGTGTTCGAGTTCACGCCGGCCGAGTTTCACTACAACCCCATCGGCTCGGTACACGGAGGGGTTCTCGCCACGCTCTGCGATTCCGCGTGCGGCTGCGCCGTGCAGAGCATGCTGCCAGCCGGCGCCTTCTACACGAGTCTGGACCTGAGCGTGAAGTTCCTGCGCCCGGTGACGTCGGCGACGGGACGGATGACCTGCGGAGGAACTGTCACGCACATCGGCAGCCGCTCGGCACTGGCGCAGGCCCGGCTCACCGACTCACGGGGCAAGCTTTTCGCGCACGCCACCAGCAGCTGCATGATCTTCCGCCCGGCTCAGCCGGCGTAGAGGCGATCGATCACGTCCGCGTACTTGGCGTGCACGACCCGCCGCTTCAGCTTGAGCGTCGGCGTCAGCTCCTCGCTCTCCGCGGTCCACTCCACCGGCAGCAGTTCCCAGTACTTGACCTGCTGCACGCGGGCGAGCTTCGCATTGGCGGCTGCGACCGCTCGGCCTACCTCAGCGAGCAGCTCGGGGCTGGCCGCCAGCTCAGCCAGCGAGGCCGCCTCGAGCCCGTGTGCCTTCGCCCAGGCCGGTGCCACGCCTCCGTCGAGTGTCAGCAGAGCCACCAGGTAAGGTCGCCGGTCGCCGTACGCCAGCGCCTGACCGATGAGCGGGTGCGCAACGAGGAGGTTCTCCACGGCTGCCGGCGAGACGTTCTCGCCGCCAGCGGTGATGATCAGCTCCTTCTTCCGGTCGACGACGGAAACAAAGCCGTCGGCATCGATGGAGCCGATATCACCGGTGTGCAGCCAGCCGTCCGCGTCGATCAGGTCGGCGGTCTGTTCGGGCAGGTTCAGGTAACCGGGCGTGTTCAGCGGGCTGCGGGTCAGGATCTCGCCGTCAGGCGCGATCCGCACCTCCGCTCCGGCCACCGGCTGACCGACTGTGCCGAGTCGGAACGCACTCGTGGTGTTGGTGGTGAACGCCCCGGTGGTCTCGCTCATCCCGTACACATCCAGGATCTGGATGCCGAGGCCGGCGAAGAATGTCGCGACTTCCGCCGGCAGCGGCGCCGCACCGGCCACGAAGAGCTCCGTTTCGCCGAGCCCCAGCAGCGACCGGATCGGGCGCAAGACCGTTTCGTCGGCCGCCGCGAACCGGCCCGCTACTTCGCCGGACGTCGTGCGGCCATATTCGCGGCTGCGCACGTATTCCAGCCCGGCCGCCATGGCGTTGCTGACCGCTGCCCGCTTGGCCTCGTCCTGCTCGGCGGCCATCAGCGCCTGAATACCCGCCATGATCTTCTCGTAGATGCGTGGCACGCCGAAAAACGCGGTGGGCTTGACGGCGCCCAGGGTAGTGACAAGCTGACTCGCCGCGTCGTGACAGAAGTAAATGTCACGCGCGTGGCAGACCCCGAGGTAGAGCGTCAGCATCCGCTCTGCGATGTGGGCCATTGGCAAGTAGGAGACCCAGCGCACGTGCATTGGCGCGATTCCGCCGGCCTCGGCGGTGGCGACCTCGTAAAGCACGTTGGCGTGGGTGATGATGACACCCTTCGGGTTCCCGGTCGTACCGGAGGTGTAGAGCAGGGTAACGGGGTCGTCGGGACGGAGGGCCGCGATCCTGCTGGCAACGACCTCGGGCGCATCCGCCAGCCGTTGCGTGCCGAGCGCGGACAAAGCGTCCCAGCTCAGGTATCGCTCCCCTGCCGGGCAGGCGGCGGCGTCCCGGATGATGACGGTCCGCAGCGACGGCAGCTGCGGCAGCACCTGCTGCCAGCGCGCGAGTTCGCCAGCGCCGTCGAGGATGGCGATCGTCGCATCGCAGTTGCCGGCCATGAAAGCGATCTGCTCCGGCGCGCTCGTGGCGTAGAACGTGACGGGCACTCCGCCCGCGTGCAGCACGCCCAGGTCGGCGAGCAGGTGCTCGACGCGATTCGGCAGCATGAGCGCTACCTTCTCGCCCGGCACCAGCCCCATCTCGATGAAGCCAGCCGCGAGCTCCAGCGCCTTCTGCCGGGTGTCGGCCCAGGTCAGCGTTTGCCACGGGCCGCTGTCGTCACGGTCGGAGAGGGCTGGCAGCTGGCCGTACTGCGCCGCCGTATCGGCCAGCGCGTCGCACAGGGTCTTGTCCCTCCAACGCGCCCGCATGGAGGCCTGCTGGTCGGCGATCTCGCTCATCACGGCGTCCTTCCGCGCTCGACTGCCTGACCGTCATGCCACCATGCGGACAGCTAAGTCCGCAAGATGCGCGCGGAGTAACCGACGCCCGACTCGGACCGCCCGCTTCAGGCTGGTCAGCCGGCGTAATGCCGCACCGGGACGATCCGTGTGCCGAGCGGAACCAGCGTGACCGGGATGATCTTGAAGCTCGCGATGCCGAGCGGGATGCCGATGATGGTCAGGCACAGCAGCGCGCCCGCCACCAGATGCCCGAGCGCCAGCCACCAGCCGAACAGGATGATCCACAGCACGTTCCCGATCGCAGAGCCCACCCCGGCGCCCGGCCTGTGCTCCACCGTGCGGCCAAACGGCCAGAGCACATAACCCGCAATGCGGAATGCTGCGATCCCGAACGGAATCGTGATGATGAGCACGAAGCAGACGAGGCCCGCCACCATGTAGGCGATTGCCATCCAGAAGCCCTCGAGCACGAGCCAGATGACGTTCAGGATCGTGCGAACCATGCTGTCCCAACTTCCAGGTTGATCATCTGACCACGATGGCACGCCTTTGATGCGTGATGGTTCACTCCCAGCGGGTGATGACAGGCGGCGCCAGCCGGGACCACTGTCGCTTGTGGGCCGCGGCCAGCCAGGGCGGCGGACGGACATCGTCACGGAGGCGCATGTGAGCGTTACCGGTTCCCGGCGGTCGGTCGATCAGGCAACCAGCGACGCCCTGTCGTCGCTGGCGCTAGGCGACTCTGGCCTCCTCGGCGAGGCCATGAACATGCGGGAGCAGCTGCGAGCGGAGAGCAGCCTGGACTCGAAGTCGTTCGCGCTGGTGAAGATCGCCGCGCTGGTGGCGCTTGATGCTGCGCCCGCTTCCTATCTTCTCCAGGTACAGCTGGCACTCGACGCGGGCGCGTCGCCGCGGGAGATCCTCGGCGTGCTGACCGCGGTCGCGCCCCAGGCGGGCATGGCCAGGGTCGTCGCGGCCGCTCCGGAGATCATGCTCGCCCTCGGCCTGGAGCTGCCCGCCGGGACGGACGGTTAACGAAAGCCCAGCCAGAGGAGTTAGCTCATGTTCGCCGGACCAAGGGTTGTGCGGCGCCGCCCGCTGCTGCGCGCCGCCGTCGTGGGCGGCACGGCGTACGCGGCCGGCCGCCGCAGCGCTCAGGCACAAAACGCGGAGGCGTACCAGGATCAGCAGTCCGCGCAGCCAGCGCCGACCCCAGCTGCACCCCAGCAGCCAGCTGCACCCCAGCAGGAGGCTCAGAGCGAGTCCTCGATGCTGGACCAGCTCGGCCAGCTCGCGACGCTGTACCAGAAGGGAGCACTGACCGACGAGGAGTTCGCCGCTGCCAAGGCGAAGCTGCTCAGCTAGCTGTGGGACGCGCTGAGGGCGGCAGAGTGCTACACCGGCTGGCCGCGCTCCGCGGTGTGCCAAACTGGCCAATGACGGGCAGCGCGGGAGGTCACCATGGCGCATCCAGTCGTGCATTTCGAGATCAGCGGCCCGGACGACCGGCGGCTCGCCGAGTTCTACGCCAGCCTGTTCGGCTGGCGCATGCAGCCCGTGCCTGGCATCGGCTACACGCTCATCAGCACCGGCGGTGCGGGCATCAACGGCGGCATCGAGATGGTCACCGACGCTCGACCCGCGACCAAGTTCTACATCGAGACCGACGACCTCCAGACTGCGCTGGACAAGATCAACCTGGTGGGCGGCAAGACCGTCACGCCCATAACCGAGCTGCCCGGCATGGCCACCTACGCGATCTTCGAGGACCTGGACGGCCTCGCAGTGGGGCTGGTACTCGGTCCCTCCGCCGCAGCCGCCGCGGCGGAGCCGCAGACCGCTCCGGATCAGGACGGCGGCGCGCCAGTCGACTGGTTCGAACTGCTCGGCACTGACGCCAAGCGCAGCCAGCAGTTCTACGCCGAGATCTTCGGCTGGCAGCTCATGGGGGCCGTCGCTAGCTACGGGATGGTCGATACCGGCACCAGCCGCGGCATCCGCGGCGGCATCGGGGCCGGCGAGCCGGGGCCGTGGGTCACCGTCTACGCCAATGTCCCGGACGTAGCGGCCGTGCTCGCCAAGGCGACCGAGCTCGGCGGCTCACGGGTGCACGGGCCGGTCGCGGTCGATGATCACATGCAGACGGGCGCGCTGCGCGACCCGGCGGGCAATGTCGTCGGCGTTTACCACCGCGCGCCCCCCTGACAGCTAGCTCTCGGCTGCTGGGTCGAGCAGGCCTCGGCGGCGCCGCAGCGCGGTATCGGCCTTGGCGAATAGCATGTCGACCACGACGCCGATGATCAGGATGACGATGATGATCGACGTCACGCCCGCGAAGTCCGGGAGACTCTCGTCGGTGTTGAGCAGCACCCCGAGACCTGGCGGCCCCACGATGGAGACGACCAGTTCACCGGCCATCAGGCTGCGCCAGGCAAACGCCCAGCCTTGCTTCAGCCCGGCCACATAGGCGGGCAGTGACGCCGGGAGGATCAGGTACCGGTACAGGCTCACACCGCGGAGGCCCATCGTCCGGCCGGCCCGCAGCAGCAGCGGGGGCGTGTAGTCCACTCCGGTGATGAGGCCATTCGCGATCGACGGTGCCGCGCCCATGATCATCACGAAGATGATCGCCACCTCACCACGCGTGAACAGGATGATCGCGAGCGGGTACCACGCGATCGACGGCATCGTCTGCAGGCCGGTGATGATCGACCCGAGTGCGGCGCGCAGCGGCGGGATCCTGGCCACGAGGAGCCCGATGACGGAGCCCACCAGCAGCGCCACCAGGTAGCCGGTGAGCGCTCGCCTCATCGTGACACCGATGGCGGCCCAGAGCTGCCCTGTCTGGGCGAAATTCCACAGGTAAGACGCCACTGTCGATGGGCCCTGGAGGACGAAATGCTTCCAGCCGGTCAGGTGCACTATCTCCCAGATCGCAATGACGAGCGCGATCGCGAGCAGCCTCGGCCACGCCGCGGCCCACGCCCTGCGGGCGACCCTAGCCCTGCGACGGTCGTGCACCGGGCCGAGTTCTAGCTTGTCGAGCCCGTAGAGCGCCTGCTCAGCTGCCATGGCGGCCCACCTCCTCCCGCAGCCGGTCGGTCAGCGTGGCCGCCAGCCCGGCTACCTCCGGGCTGTCGATCCGGCGCGGGCCGAGCCGCGGCACCGCGTATTCCTCGATGACGCGCCCTGGCCGACTGCTGAGCACCATGACCCGGTCACCGAGCCGGGCCGCCTCGCGCACGTTATGCGTAACGAACAGCACCGTGAGGGTCCGGTCCGCGCAGATCCGCTCGATCTCGTCGTGCAGCAGGTCTCTCGTCATGGCGTCAAGCGCGCCGAACGGCTCGTCCATGAGCAGCACGTCCGCGTCTTGCGCGAGCGCCCTGGCCAGCGCGACACGCTGACGCATGCCGCCAGACAGCTCGTGCGGTCGCTTGTCCGCGAAGCCGGTGAGCCGGACCGTCTCCAGCAGCTCGTCAACCTGCGCGCGGCGCACGGCCCGCTGTACCCCCCGCGCCCGCAGCGCTAGCTCGATATTCCGCCCGGCATCCAGCCACGGGAACAGCGCAGGCTCCTGGAACATCAGGCCGACCCGGCGCCCCGCGGTGTCCACCTCGCCGGATGTCGGCTGATCCAGTCCGGCCACGAGATTGAGGAGCGTGCTCTTGCCACACCCCGACGCCCCGATGATGCAGACGAACTCGCCGTCACCCACCGTCAGCGACACCCGGTCCACCGCGAGCAGCTCTCCGCGGCCTGCCCGGTATGCCTTGCTGACGTCCGTTAGCCGCACGGCTGGCGAGGCTGACGCCCCCGCCTGGCTCGCCGACGGCGTCAGCTCACTCGCTCGCAGACTCACGACCCCACCGTCGGCTGGCCGTCGGCGGCCAACAGCTTGTTGAGCGGGCCGAGGTCGTAGATCGACCGCAGGTTGCTCACCGGCTTGAGCAAGCCGAGGGACACGGCGTGCTCCGCGTCGGTGAGGAGTGACGACTCGATCGGGTCGTTGGTGAAGGTGACCTGGTCGAAGGACGCGGTCAGCGCCGATGACTTGAGTCCCTTGCCGGTCAGGGTCGCCAGCTCGGCGTTGGCTGCGGTCTCCGCCGCGGACTTGTTGCT
>Ga0126381_100010589_pt1 | contig 10392 bp, 8 predicted proteins | sample PanSoiMetPlot_28_FD_96465 | JGI IMG/M metagenome (GOLD analysis project Ga0126381, IMG submission 96465) | Tropical forest soil microbial communities from Panama - MetaG Plot_28 | ecosystem: Environmental > Terrestrial > Soil > Tropical forest > Bulk soil | place: Panama | collected 2016-02-17 | reverse complement strand
GCACCGGTGAATTGCGGATGATCCATTCGCGCGTGTTGTGGATGTTGCGGCCGGTCGAGAGGTCCATCACGGTGTCGGCGCCCCAGCGGATGGCCCATACCATCTTCTCGACCTCCTCCTCGACCGAGGAGGTCACGGCAGAGTTGCCGATATTGGCGTTGATCTTGGTCAGGAAGTTGCGGCCGATCGCCATCGGCTCGAGCTCGGCGTGATTGATGTTGCTCGGGATGATGGCGCGTCCGCGCGCGACCTCGCTGCGCACGAACTCGGGCGTCACGAACAGCGGCACGCTTGCCCCAAAGCTCTCGCCGTCGGCGCGCGCCGTCTCGGCGGTTTCGAGCATCTTCTTGCGGCCAAGATTTTCGCGCTCGGCGACGTAGATCATCTCCTTGGTGATGACGCCGGCGCGCGCCCATTCGAGCTGCGTCACTGGCTTGCCGTCGAGCCCGCGCAACGGACGATGCATCGTCGGAAAGTTGCGCGCTAGATGCTTGCCGGTGACATTGCCATTGTCGATCGGCTTGATCGGGCGGCCCTCATATTCTTCGACCCCGCCGCGCTCGCGCACCCATTCGATGCGGGTACGGGGAAGTCCCCGCTCGACATCGATTGTCGCATCGGGGTCCGTGTAGGGGCCGGACGGATCGTAGATCGGCACCGGCGGCGCACCGGCGCCCTCGGAGAGCGGAACTTCGCGCAGCGGCACACCCAGGTCGGGCGCTGCCTCGGGGCGCGCATAGACCTTGCGCGAGCCGGCGATGGCGCCGGTCGTGACCTTCGGGGTCGCGATGTTGGGATCATGGATGTTCATTGTCATCTCCCTTGAAGGTTTCGCGTCTCAGCGCGCATATCCGAAATAGCAAAGCACCAGGCCGAGACCGAGCAGGACCGCGATGCTGCCAATCATCAGGTTCTCGTCCTTGAGCAGCTTGGTGCCGTAGGGCTTCACCTGCTCCGGGATGAGCGTGCGCACCACACCGCGCACGAGCAGGAGCCAGCCGAGCACCGTGATGATGACGCGCCAGTCGGCGGCCCACACATTATGTGTCAGCACGATCGCCAGCCCGACCGCAAAATCGACAAGGCCGAGCAGGAAGAAGAGCGCGCGGCTACGCAGGAACTCCTGCGCCAGCGCGCCGAGCTCCTTGCGGTTGATCAGCATGGCGAGGCCGGCGAGCGCCAAGATCGGGCCCAGCAGCTTTGCAAGAAAGATCGATGTTTGCATGGATGTCCTGTCCCTTCGCCGGCATGACCCGGATCAGGTTCAAAGGGTATCCGCGGTGTCCTCGAGGCTCTCGAAAATCGTGAATCCTCGAAAACTGGGCGGGTCTCTCAGCTCCCTCCGGAGCTCCCCTCGGAACGACCTTGATATTAGGGCCGCACGCCTGTGTGTCAATGCAGTGACGTGCCTTGCGCCCGCGGGCGCGGCATAGCCGGCTTGACTTGCGGGCACAGCGAGAGCCGAATGCCGCCTCGCCCGCCAAATAAAAGCCGAGGAAGCGCCATGCGGTCATCCACCTCTTTAATAGCTCTCGCTGCCCTCTGTTCCATCGCGTTGCCTGCCCCGCGCGCAAGTGCCGCCACCATCAGCGGCAGCGTCACCGGGCCGGATGGGGCGCCCTTCCGCGGCGCCTTCGTGCAGGCGCGCAATGGGGCGACCAAGATCACGGTCAGCGTCCTCTCCGACACGCAGGGGCATTATCAGGTGCCGGACCTGACCGCCGGCGAGTACCGCCTCTCGATTCGGGCGCCGGGCTTCAAGGCCGACCCCAAGAACGGCATCAAGCTCACCGCCGATCAGAACGCCGCCGCCGATTTCGCGTTGCAGCAAGGCGCGGTCCGTTGGAGCGACATCTCCTATGTGCAGGGCCAGAAGCTCCTGCCTGATGTGCGCGGCAAGGAGCTATTCTTCGCGCACTGCACCGCGTGCCACGGCTTCGAGTCGCGCATGGCAACCGTCAAGCGCGATGCCGACGGTTGGCGCGATCGCGTGAACTACATGCGCGAGGCCATGGGCTTCTTCATCAACCGGCCGCAGCTGCAGTTCACCGACGAGAAGGCGGACGACATCAGCTATTTCCTCAACTACGCGTTCGGCGAGGACTCCACCATGCCGGCCTCGCCCGCGAGCCTGCCGGGCTACAAGGAAACCGTGCATCAGTTCAGCGACGAGGCGCTCAAAATCGTCTATGTGGAATACGAGATGCCGGGGCCTAGCCGCATGCCCTGGAGCGCCTATCCGGACCAGAATGGCAGATTCTGGATTCCCTATTACGGGCGCGCCAACAAGATCGGCGAGCTCAATCCCGAGAGCGGCGTGGTGACGGAGTATCCGGTGCCCAATATCGGCACCGCCGCCATCCACTCCGCGGTGCCGGCACCCGACGGCAGCGTCTGGCTCACCGAGCAGGGCTCGAACAAGCTCGGCAAATGGGATCCACACACGCAGAAGATCACCGAATATCAGGACGACTGGGGCAAGCACACCGCCCGCGTCGATGAACACGGCCAGGTCTGGTCGACTGGTGGGCTCACCCGCTTCGATCCCAAGACCGAGACCTTCACGCACATTGCGGACGTGCCCAATGCCTACGGCATCACCATCGACCAGGCCGGTAATGTCTGGTTCGCGGAACTGCGGCGTGATGGCCGCATCGGCAAGGTCGACGCCAAGACGCTCCAGGTCACCAAATATCAGCCGCCGACCGCGACCGGTTTCCCGCGCCGCATCCAGGTCGACGAGCAAGGCCTCATCTGGTTCGCCGAGTTCCAGGCCGGCAAGATCGGCCAGTTCGATCCCAAGACCGAGCGCTTCAAGGAATTCGCGCTGCCCGGCGAGAAGCCCACGCCTTACGCGCTCGGCGTCGATGCCGATCACAAGATCTGGTACTCCTCCGAATGGATGGACGTACTCGGCCGGCTCGACCCGGCAACCGGCCAGGTCACCGAGTTCCCGATGCCGCACGCGGAGAACTCGATGCGCGAGTTCACGCGCGACGCCAAGGGCAGGTTCTGGTTCGGCTCGCCGGCGAACGACCGAGTTGGGTACTTTTATTTGCGGTAAGTCTCCGCGCGCGGTGTTAGGGATGCGACGGCCTCTCACTCCTTCGCCCTCGAGGGGAGAAGGGCCGGATGAGGAGGGCCGGGCGTCGCCATGCGGAAATGCCGGGCCCCCCTCATCCGGACCCTCTCGCCTTCGGGGAGAGGGAGTGAAGCGCCTCGCTCTCCTAACGTTGCTTGGATTGCTGCAGGGTTCCACAGCCCAGCCGACGTTTGCTGCTGAAGATGATTTCTTCAGAGGCAAGACCATGACCCTCGTCGTCGGCTACTCGGTCGGCGGCGGCTACGATCAGTATGCCCGGGGGCTCGCGCGCCATCTCGGCAGCCACATCCCGGGCAATCCGAACGTGCTGGTGCAGAACATGCCGGGCGCGGCGAGCCTCACTGCGGTGCGGTATCTCGATGCCGGCGCGCCCAAGGACGGCACCGTCATCACGATGTTCGATCCGGGCCTCATCACCGAATCCCTTGTCTCGCCCGACCTCTTCAGGGTCCGCCTTGTGGACTATCAATGGATCGGCACGATGCTGCGCGACGTGCGCATCTGCTACGCCTGGGGCGCGACCGGAATCCGGACCTGGGACGACATGATGCAGCGCAAGGAGTTCCTGATTGGCACCACCGCCAAGGGCTCCAACGCCTATGTGAACGGCGCCATCCTGCGCAAAGTCTTCAATGCGCCGGTGCGGCAGATCGCCGGCTATCCGGGCAGCAACGAGCAGCGGCTCGCGATCGAGCGCGGCGAGCTCGAGGGCAATTGCGGCTCCTGGAGCGCGATGCCGCAGGATTGGGTGGTGCACGACAAGATCAATCCGCTGGTGCGCTTCGCCCGTGCGCGCCCCGCCGACATGCCGCAGCGCGTCCCCTTCGTCGAGGATCTGGCGACGACATCCGAGCAAAGGGATTTGTTGGCGATGCTCGATGCGTCGGCCGAGCTCGGGCGCCCCTTAATTGTCGCCAAGACGGTTCCGCCGACGCGGGTGAATGTGTTGCGGATGGCATTCCGCGCGACACTCGACGATCCGTCCTTCCGGACCGAAGCCCTGGCGCAGTCGATGCCGCTCGAGCCGGTCGCGGGCGAGGAGGCGGCCGCGATCATCAACCAAATCTATTCGGCGCCGCCCGAGCTTGCCCGCAGGGTTAAGGACGTGCTGGAATAGCTGCAATAAAAAACAACGAGAGCCTGGAGGCCACGATGGGAGATTTCCGCAGCTTTCACGCGCGCGGCTTGGCGCGGCCGATGCACCCGGTGGTTGATCCGGCTGGCTGGCTGCCCGACGATCTGCGCGACGTCTCAGCCTGGAGCTACCGCATCAGCGAGCGCGACGCCGATGAGCTCGCGGCCGGGATCGCGGCCGTCCGCCGCGGTCGCGTTCCGACCGTCGAGGTCGGGCGCGAGAATTTTCCGCTTGCGCGCTTTGCCGACATCCTGGCCGACGTGCGGCGTGAGCTCATGCACGGACGCGGCATCGTCATGCTGCGAAGCTTTCCGGTCGAGCGGTTCGACCGCGAGGAGACCGCGATTGCCTATCTCGGGCTCGGCGGCTATCTCGGCAAGACCATGTCGCAGAACAAGCAGGACCATATCCTGGGCCATGTGAAGGATTTGGGCGGCGTCTATGCCGATGCGCATACCCACGGCTACATGACCAATGCCGAGATGCGCTTTCATTCCGACGCCTGCGATTATGTCGGCCTGCTGTGCCTCAGGACATCGAAGCGCGGCGGGGAAAGCCGGATCGCGAGCTCGGTGACGGTCTACAACCGCATCCTCGAGCAGCGTCCCGATCTCGCCAAGGTTCTGACCGAGGATTTCTATCGTTCGCGCTCGGGCGAGACCAATCCGGGCGACGCGGCCCTTTTCAAGCAGCCGATCTTCTCCTTTGCGGACGGTTATTTCAGCGCGATCGGCGCCGGGGCGGTCGTCGACAAGGCGCAGCAGCTGCCCGGCGTGCCGAAGTTCACGCCCGCGCAGAAGGAAGCGATCGAGTTCTATCGTACGACCGTCGAGGAATGCGCGCTCGATATCGAGTTCCAACAAGGCGACATCCAGTTCCTCAACAATTTCGTGATGTTGCATACGCGGCGCGGCTTCGAGGATTGGCCGGAGGCCTCGCGCAAGCGTCACCTGCTACGCCTGTGGCTGTCCGACCCGGAGGGCCGGCCGATTCCGGCCGAGCAACGCAGCGGCCGTACTGGCCGCGGGGTGCGGCTCGACGGCGTGCCGCTCATTGCGCCGCTCGATGTCGAAGCCGCCGCGTAATATGCAACGAATCCAGCAGGAGAGGGTTGCGCCATGAGCGAGCAAAGCGTGCAAGATCTGATGCAATCGATCGATCGGAGACTTTTGCTCGGCGTCGGCGTATCGACATTGTTGGCGAAGCCGGCGTTGGCGCAACAGAGTCCGGCGGACACGAAGCCAGTCGATGTCAAGCCGAGCGGCAGCATCAATGCGAAGCGTTTGAGCGAGGTTATCGCCGATTTCGTCACCAGCTTCGATGTCAAGGCGGCCACTACTGAGCTGATCGACCGCGCCCGCGTCGGCATCACCGACACGGTCGGGGTGATGCTCGCAGGCAGCCGCCAGGAGGTGTCGCAGATTCTCTGCGACATGGTTCGCCATGAAGGCAGCGCGGCCGATGCATCCGTCATCGGCCAGTCGCTGCGCGCCTCTCCCCAGCTTGCGGCGCTCGCCAATGGGGTCGCCGCCCATGCCATGGACTACGACTTCACCTACGTTGCCGGACAAGCCGCGAGTGCGGTGCTCCCGGCGGTATTGCCGCTCGCAGAGACCACGGGAGCAAGCCCGGCTGAGATGATGGCGGGCTTCATCATAGGCTGCGAGGTGGCGGCGCGCGTCGGGCGTTCGAATTTCCTCGCCTCGAGCGTCGGCGGCTGGCACACGACCGGCATGGTAGGCGTGATCGCGGCGGCGGCAGCGAGCGCGCGTCTGCTCAAGGTGCCGGCGGCGCAAATCCCTAACGTGATCGGCATCAGCGCTTCGCTCGCGAGCGGCATCAGCGTCAACTTCGGCACCATGAGCAAGCCGCTGCATTCCGGCAATGCCGCGCGCAACGGCGTGATGGCGGCGCTGCTGGGTGGGCACGGCTTCACGGCGCAGCCGAACGCGCTCGAAGGGCACTCCGGCTATTTCGAGGATTTCGGCCGCAATCTCACGGTCACTTACGAGCCCTTCAAGGATCTGGGCGAGCGCTACGACCTCATCGCGCTCGGCTACGATCTCAAGGCCTATCCGTGCGGCGGCCTCGCGCACACCTCGATCGAGGCGGCGCTCGCGCTGCGCGAGAAGCTTGGCTCGCGGCTCTCGGAGATCACCGGCATCCATTGCTCGGTCACCCGCAATGCGGGACAGCGCGCCGGCCTGCAATATCCGGAGTCGGTCGAGAACGCGAAGTTCAGCCTCGCCTACATGGTGGCCTATGCGCTCGTGCACGGCATTCCCAAGATCGGGGCCTTCACCGAGGAGGCGATCCGCGACGAACGCGTGAAGGCACTGGCCAAGACCGTGTCCGCCACCGTCGATCCGGCGCTCGGTCCCGGCACGCGCGCGAGCCCCGCGATCCTGACGGTGACGCTCGCCAACGGCGAGACTTTTGCGGCGCGCGTCGACTATCAGACCGGGTCGATCCAGAAGCCGATGACGCAGGCGCAGGTCGAGGAAAAATTCCTCGACTGCGCGACCCAGACGGTGAGCGCCGAGACGGCGCGGAAAATCCTCGCCGTGCTCAACAACCTGCCGGGGCGGCCCTCGCTCGATGATCTGTGGCCGCTCCTGCACTTGAGCTGAGAAAGCTCAGATGCCGTCGATGCAGATTTTGCACGGGCTTGCCCTTCTCGTCCTTGATGATGAATGCGCAGCGTAAGCGCTCGGGCGCCTCGGCTGCGTCGTCGTCGCCGAGCGCTGCTGCCTTCTTGTAGAAGGCGAGGGCCGCGGCCAAATCCTTTTCCCCGGCGCGGCGGCCTCCGCAGAGGCGCGAACCGCTCGAGCGCGCCGTGGTGATCGAGCGCAGCGGCCTTCTCGAACAGCGCGTTGGAGGCAACCTCGTCTTTGGCGCCGCCGTCGCCGTCGTTCGAAGCGGATCAAGCTTATGGCAACGCGAGATTGCAAATGAAAAGCCGGCCTTGCGAGGCGCGCAAGGCCGGCGACTACAGACGCTACAAAATCTTGTTCTTGCGAGCTTAGTAGATTGCGCCGCTGCCGGCGGAAGCGCGCTGCTCGGCCATCGGCAGGACCACCACCTTTGTGCCCACATTGACCCGCGAATAGAGGTCGCTGACGTCGTCGTTGGTCAAGCGGATGCAGCCCGAGGAGACGCGGTGGCCGATGGTCGTGGGATCGTTGGTGCCGTGGATGCGGTAGACGGAGGCCCCGAGATACATGGCGCGAGCGCCGAGTGGGTTGCCGGGGCCGCCGGCCATGAAGCGCGGCAGGTAGGGTTGGCGCTCGAGCATTTCCGCGGGCGGCGTCCAGTCCGGCCACTCGGCCTTCTTGGTGATGTTCTGCACGCCCGACCAGGTGAAGCCTTCGCGGCCGACGCCGATGCCAAAGCGCATCGCCTTGCCGTTGCCGAGCACCAGATAGAGGTAGGTGTTGGGCGTATCGATCACGATCGTGCCGGGGAGCTCGCTGGTGCGATAGTCGACGATCTGGCGCTTGAAGCGCGGCGCAAGCTCGGTGCTCTCGTCGGTCGCTTCGTCGGCGGGCGCCTGCGCGGCGGGTGCATGCGGCGACTGGCCGAACGGAAAGAAGGGGCTCGCGAAAGCGGAAGTCGCAGAGGTCGCGGCGGCGATCACGACGAGCGCGGCGGCGGAGCGAACGAAACTGATTGTGCGCATGACCATCCCCATCACCTTGGTTTCCCGTTGGTCGGTCCAAAGGGCGAAAGGGTTCAAATGTGCTGGAAATTTTGCGAAAGCTGACTCAGGCCTTTCGGCTTGCATGCCAGCCCACCTGCGCGTCCGGAACCGCGTCGGTCGAGGCGAAATAGGGCTTGATGTCGATGAGCGGGGTACCGTCGAGGCAGTCGAGCCCGATGACCGAGAGCTTGCTCCCGCCGATGCCCAATAGGCGCACCACGCTCATGGCAATCGGGTTGGGCCGCACTGGCGAACGCAGCGCAAAGGTCCCGTGTTGCTGCGCGTAGTGCCGCGGGGCCTGCAGCACGAGATCGCGCCGCGCCCGGTCCATCCAGTAAAGCACCACCACATGGCTCGACGTCTCGAGCCCGGCGAGGCCCGCCGCCCAGCGGGAATCAAGCTCGATGGTGCAGACCGCCTCGCTCTCCCGGCCATTCTTGGGGCAGTCCTCGCGCCGCTTCCATGGCGTGCGGATGCGGCCGATGAAATAGAGCGAGGCATCGAAATGATCCGGCAAGTCGACCCGGACCTCGCCCTCGCGCAACCCGAAGGGGTCGGAGGGCGCCATTGGCTTATCTTCAGGATTGCTCATCGGGGGTTGAGTGTCGCTTGCTGGCGCGGCTGCGCCAAGAGGCCGATTTTCGCGGTGGAGAAGGGGGTTGCTATACCTCTTTTAAAGGTATAAAGATATCTTTATATATGTTGCGATCTCGATGTTCCGACGTGAGCGCGCGTCCCATGAATCCGCTGTCCCGGCCGTCCCACCACCCGCTCCCCTTCATGGCCCTCAACAGCGCCCTGAAGGCCGCGGGCGAGGCGACGCGCCTGCGCATTCTGGCGCTCGTCGCGGAGGCGGAACTGACCGTCTCCGATCTCACCGATATTTTACGCCAGTCGCAACCGCGCATCTCCCGCCACCTCAAGCTTCTGGCGGAGGCCGGGCTCGTCGATCGCTTTCGCGAAGGCTCGTGGGCGTTCTTTCGGCTCGGCGAGCATGGCGCTAGCGCCGCGCTCGCGCGCGAGCTCATCGCCCGGCTCGACGCCGAGGATGTGACCATCGCGCGGGATCGCGAGCGCCTGGCGACGGTGCGGGCCGAGCGCGCCGACGCAGCGCAGACCTATTTCAGCAGTCACGCGGCGGAGTGGGACCGTATCCGCAAGCTGCATGTGGCCGACGAAGCGGTCGAGCGCGAGATCCGCGCGGCTCTGGCAAGCGCGCCGTTCCGCTCATTGCTCGATCTCGGCACGGGTACCGGGCGGATGCTGGAGCTGTTCGGCGGCGAGATCGAGCGCGGTCTCGGGCTCGATCTGTCGCTCGACATGCTCTCCCTCGCCCGCGCGCGGCTCGACCGCGCGGGTCTGCGCCATTGCAGCGTGCGGCAGGGCGACATCTACGATCTCGCGCTGCCACGCGATTCCTTCGACGTCGTCATCATCCACCAGGTGCTGCACTTCCTCGACGACAGCGCGCGCGCCATTCAGGAGGCGGCGCGGGTGCTGCGGCCGGCGGGGCGGCTCCTGGTGGTCGACTTCGCGCCGCATGATCTCGAGTTCCTACGCGACGAGCATGCGCATCGCCGGCTCGGCTTCGCGCCCGAGACCGTCACGCAATGGCTCACCGGCGCCGGCCTTGAAATGTTGCAGCAGAAGACGCTGCCGCCGGAAGGGAACGGCAAGATCGCGGTCTCGCTCTGGCTCGGCCGCGATCCGCGCATTGCGTTGGCGGGTCCCGCCGCCCGGGAGGTTGCCTGATGAACCCACGTCCCAGCCGCTTCGTGCAGGCCGGCGCGCGCATCCGCGTCTCATTCGAGTTCTTTCCGCCCAAGACCGCCGAGATGGAGGCGACGCTCTGGGAGGCGATCAGCCGCCTCGCGCCGCTTTCGCCCAACTTCGTCTCGGTGACATATGGGGCCGGCGGCTCGACCCGCGAGCGCACCCATGCGACCGTCAAGCGCATCCTCGCCGACACGTTGCTGGTGCCGGCCGCGCATCTGACGTGCGTTGGCGCGACCCGCGCGGACGTTAATGGGGTCATCCACTCCTATTGCGAGGCGGGCGTGCGCCACATCGTCGCGCTGCGCGGCGACCCCATCGGGGGCCTCGGCGAGTGCTACGCGCCGCATCCGGGCGGCTATCTCAACGCCGCCGATCTCGTTGGCGGCATCAAGCGCATCGCCGATGTCGAGGTATCGGTCTCGGCCTATCCGGAGCGCCATCCCGACAGCCCGACCGTGGAGGCCGATATCGACATGCTCAAGGCCAAGGTTGAAGCCGGCGCCTCGCGCGCCATCACGCAATTCTTCTTCGAGAACGACCTTTATTTCCGCTATCTCGATCGCGTGCGCGCACGCGGCATCGACGTGCCCATCGTGCCGGGCATCCTGCCGGTGCAGAACTTCAAGCAGACCAAGAGCTTTGCGGCGCGCTGCGGTACTTCGGTGCCGGATTGGCTCG
>Ga0126381_100010588_pt1 | contig 10392 bp, 9 predicted proteins | sample PanSoiMetPlot_28_FD_96465 | JGI IMG/M metagenome (GOLD analysis project Ga0126381, IMG submission 96465) | Tropical forest soil microbial communities from Panama - MetaG Plot_28 | ecosystem: Environmental > Terrestrial > Soil > Tropical forest > Bulk soil | place: Panama | collected 2016-02-17 | reverse complement strand
CCAAAGCCGAGCTGGAACGCGCAGAGCAGAAGACCCGCCTTCTGCATCAGGGCTCCGACAACCAGGTGACGCAAGACTATCTTCTGCCCGCGCCGATCAACGGCGAAGTGATCGCGCGCAGTGTCAACCCGGGCTTTGAGGTGCAGGGTCAGTACAGTGGTGGTTCTGCCCCTGAGCTCTATACGATCGGGGAGCTCGACCAGGTCTGGGTGTTGGCCGACGTGTTCGAAATGGATCTCCCTCGGGTCCAGACTGGGTCGCTGGCGACGGTGCGCGTCGTGAGTTTCCCGGATCGCAGCTTCACAGGGAAGGTGGACTGGATCTCGGGAGCGATCGACCCTGCCACGCGCACCGCCAAGGTGCGCGTGGTGATCGACAATGAGGACCGGGCCCTAAGACCCGAGATGTACGCCTCGGTGAACATCGCCGTGCCGGGCCACAGGGCGCTCGCTGTGCCGCGCACCGCGGTCCTGCGCCAGGGCGAACAGACCGTGGTTCTCGTGCACACCGGCGCCACACCGGACGGATCGCTCAAGATCGAGCGACGTCCGGTCCAGGTCGATAACGAGGGGAGCGACGGCTCGCTCGAGATCCTGCGCGGACTCCAGGAGGGTGACGAGGTGGTGACCTCCGGGGCCATCCTTGTGCTTGGAATGCTCTGACCGATGGTGCGCCGCCTGGTCACGATCGCCTTGAATTCCCCGTCCGCGGTGATCATCGCGGTCTTGGCGCTGATTGTGGCAGGGCTTTTCTCCTACGCGCGGCTGGACATCGAGGCGTATCCAAACCCGGTGCCGCCGCTCGTCGAGCTCATCACCCAGCCTCAGGGTTGGAGTGCCGAGGAAGTCGAGCGGCAGGTCACGATTCCGCTCGAGGTCGCCCTCGCCGGAATGCCGGGCCTCGAGCACATCCGTTCTCAGTCCCTGTTCGGCCTCTCGGACGTGAAGTGCTACTTCGGGTGGGATACAGACTACAAGGACGCGCGTCAGGAAGTCATCAATCGACTCCAGTTCGTGACCCTGCCGAATGGACTTCAGGCCCAGATCTCGCCTTGGAACGCCATCGGAGAGGTCTTTCGCTACACCGTTCGGGGCAAGGGGTACACGATCCGAGATCTCAAGACGGCCCAGGACTGGATCCTCGAGCGCGAGTTTCGCCGGGTCCCCGGGGTGATCGACGTCACCAGCTACGGCGGCGAGACCAAGGAGTACCACGTCGACGTCGATCCTTACCGGTTGCGCGGCCAGGGCATCACCCTGGGGCAAATCACGGCGGCATTGCCCAATGCCAACCAGAACGTCGGCGGCCAACGGGTGACTCTGGGAGAGCAGTCTTATGACGTCCGGGGACTCGGCCTGTTCCGATCGAACCACGACATCGAACAGACGGTGGTGCAGACGGTGAAGGGGGTTCCGGTTCGCATCCGCGACGTGGCGAATGTGGTCGAAGGAGCGCGGCCGAGGCTCGGAATCGTGGGCCATGACGACGAGCCGGACGTCGTTCAGGGCATCGTGCTCATGCGCTACGGCGGGGAGACGGGACCCACGCTCGAGGGGATCCACCAGCGCGTCAAGGACATCCGGGAGAACCACTTGCTGCCGCCAGGGATGGAGATCGAACCCTACTACGACCGCGGCGAGCTGGTACGGCTCACCACCCACACGGTGATGGAGAACCTGCTCCTCGGGATGGGGCTGGTGTCGGTCGTGCTGGTGTTCTTCCTGGGCAATACCCGGGGCGCGCTGATCGCCGCGGTGAACATCCCGCTCTCGCTGCTCGTGGCCTTCTGCGGGATGGTGGCGACGGGCACGCCCGCGAACCTGATCTCGCTGGGTGCGGTCGACTTCGGGATCATCGTCGATTCGACGGTGATCGTGGTCGAAAACATCTTCCGGCACCTCGGCTCTCATGGCCGGGGTTCGATGCATACGCGCGTCCTCTCCGCGGTGTCAGAGGTCGGAAGACCGCTTGGTTTCTCGAGACTCATCATCTTTGTGACCTTCCTGCCTCTTTTCACCATGACCGGGGTCTCGGGCGTGATCTTCGCACCGATGGCGCACACCTACGCGTTCGCGATCGGCGGTGCCGCGGTGCTCGCCCTCATGCTGACTCCGGTCTTGGCAGTGCGCTTCGTGCCGGTCAACGCCGAGGAGACGGAAAACGCTCTCATGCGCTGGCTCCACCGCGTGTATGACCCGATGTTCGACCTGGCGCTTCGTCACCCCAAAGCTTCGGTGCTGTTCACGCTGGGCCCGTTGGTGCTGTGCGTCGTCTTCTTCTCGCTGCTCGGGCGCGAGTTCATGCCGAAGCTCGAGGAGGGAAACTTCTGGATCCGCGCCACGCTCCCGAAATCCATTTCTCTCGAGCAGTCCTCGCAGTACGTGGGACGGATTCGCCAGATCATCCGGCAGCACCCGGAAGTTCTGACCGTGGTGTCTCAGCTCGGTCGCCCTGACGATGGGACGGACGTGTCGGGCTTCGACAACATCGAGCTGTTTGCGCCGCTCAAGCCCTTCGACCAGTGGCCGGCGGGGCTTACCAAGGAAAAGCTGACCGATCGCCTCTCCCAGGAGCTGGGCGAGGCATTCCCGGGGGTGGTCTTCGGCTTCTCGCAGATGATCTCCGACAACGTGGAAGAGGCGGTATCTGGAGTGAAGGGCGAGAACAGCGTGAAGATTGTCGGTCCAGACCTCCGCACGAATCACCAGATCGCTGATTCCGTCTCCGACGTCCTTTCCGGCATTCCCGGCATCAAGGATGTGGGCCTCTTCTCGTCGCTGGGGCAGCCGAACATCACGATCGAGGTCGACCGCACACAGGCCGCTCGCTACGGCCTGAATACGGGAGACGTCGAGGGCGTGATTCAAGCCGCGATTGGCGGTCAGGCTGTGACGCAGGTGTTCGAGGGTGAGAAGCGGTTCGATGTGGTGGTTCGGTGGCTCGAGCCCTACAGGCATACCGTGGACGCCATTCGCCAGATCACGGCGGCGACGCCCGACGGCTCGCAGATTCCCCTGGGCCAGATTGCGAAGATCGAGCTGGTGGACGGCCCCTCCGTGATCTACCGCGAGGACGGCAGACGCTACGCGCCCGTGAAGTTCTCCGTCCGGGGGCGGGACCTGGCCAGCACGATCGGGGAGGCGTCGAAGGCGATCGCTTCACAGGTCAAGGTCCCCTATGGAACGCGGCTCGACTGGGCGGGAGAGATCAACGAGTTGCACGAAGCCGAGGGGCGACTCCTGGTGATCATCCCCATCACCATTGGCCTGATTGCGTTCCTGGTCTACAGCGCGGTGAAGGACTGGCTATTTACTGCCGTCGTGCTGCTCAATATCCCGGTCGCTTGCGCGGGAGGCCTTCTCGCGTTGCTTCTGACTGGGATCCACTTCTCGGTGTCAGCGGCCATGGGTTTCGTCTCCATCTTCGGGGTCGCCATCCAAGACGCCATCCTCATGGTCACCTATGCGCAGACGCAGTGGTCGGAGGGGCGTTCGGTGGAAGAGGGGGCCAAGATCGCGGCGGAGCAACGCTTCCGCCCGGTCCTCATGACGACGCTCGTGGCGATGCTGGGTCTTCTCCCCGCCGCCGTTTCGCAGGGCATCGGGGCGCAGACCCAGAAACCCCTCGCCGTGGTCGTGATCGGAGGTTCCTTCGTCCTGGCAGGCCTCACGCGCGTGCTTCAGCCGCCTCTTCTCGTGCTGGCCCACCGCTGGCGTGAGCGCTGGAGCCCCCAGCCTGCGCCTGTGCCCGGGCGAGCGTGAATCGGCAATCCTGCCGGTACCGAAAGCGAGCGCTTCAGGGAACGGGCTTGGCTCTTGCGCAGGCCGTGCCGCCGGAGGTTGGCCACTTCTCCAGCCTTGGACCTCGTCATAATGCCTTCGCAGCCCAAAACGCAACCTTGTCACGCGACTTGGCACGCGGCAAGCCATGAACGCATTTCCGTCTTGAGACTGGGGAGGTCGATCTGCAGGCGGAGAGGGTCGAGGCGCATGACGCGGCCCTACTCGACATGGGTGATGGTCCACTCCCTGAGCTCGCCCCCGATCCGCGTCTCGAAGCTCTCTCCCACGCGCCTCCCGAGGACCGCCCGTCCAATGGGCGAGGCGGGCGTCACGACGGAGAGAAATCCGTCGTCACCGGGGCCCGCGAGCTCCTCGCCAGCACCCACAGGCGCCAGGAAGATCGTGAGCCCTCCCGTCCCGTGCTCCACCTCCACCACCGCGCCAAGGGCGACGGGCTCGTCATGCTCCAAGGGTCGGGGACGAAAGCTGTCGAGGGTCGCGAGTTCCGTGCGGGCTCGGGCGGCGCGCTGTGCCTGCCCTTTGGCAAGGCTCTGAAACTCAAGTGCGGTGCGTGCGTCCTCGCGCTTTTCCGCCGGGGTCGCACCCTCACGCGCCTCCTCCTCCGCCGCATCGCGGGCCTGCTCGGCGACGCGGAGCGTTTCGCGCAGGCGCTCGAGCAGCTGCACGACGAGGGCGTGCTTGTCCATGCGAAAACACGGTAGAGCGCAACTCAGGCCCTCGACAAGGCCGGGCCGGTTTGCTCCCGTCCCGAGTGCCGGAGAGGCGACACCCGGCTGCCCGAGAGCCACTGCCGGTGATAGCCTGGCGGGGACCGTCACGAGGGGAGACGTGGAACGTGGGGAGGAAGACAAGAGGGCCGGAGGCGAGAGGCTGACATGGCGGGCCTTCTTGAGGGCAAACGCGCAATCGTGACCGGCGGCGCCTCGGGGATCGGCCTCGAGGTATGCAGGCGCTTCTCCACCGAGGGCGCACAGCTTGCAGTCTTCGACATCAACGCCGAGGGCGCGGAGCGCGCCGCGAAAGAGTTCGGCGGTTTGGCCTATGCGATCGACGTGGCCGACGGTCGCGCGATGGAAGGCGCGGTGCGGAGTGCCGCGCAGCGCATGGGCGGCCTCGACGTGCTCGTGAACAACGCCGGGTGCGGCCATGTCGGTCTCCTCCACGAGACCCCGCCCGAGGCCTGGGAGCGGGTCCTCGCCGTGAACCTCACCGGTGTCTATCACGGCATGCGCGCTGCCATTCCCCTCATGCTCGCAGGGGGCGGGGGTTCCGTCGTAAGCAACGCCTCCGGCAGCGCTCCACGACCCACGCGGGGTGAGCTCGCTTATTCGGCGGCAAAGGCAGGTGTGGTGGCACTGACCATGGGTGCCGCCCAGGAGTATGGTCCAACCGTACGCATCAACTGTGTTTCGCCGGGGATGATCCGAACGCCGCTTTCGGAGCTGCTCTTCCAGATTCCGAAGGCGCTCGATCCCGTTCTGGCCGCGACGCCGCTTGCGCGCACCGGGACTCCCGAAGACGTCGCGAGCGTCATCCTGTTTTTGGCAAGCGACCTCTCGGGATTCATGACGGGTCAGAATCTCGTGGTGGACGGTGGACTGGGCCTTCCCCAGGCGGGGATCGACGCCGTGCTAAAGCGCATGCTCGCCCATCGCCGCGCGGAACCGGGCGAGCGCTAACGGGCCTCGGATCCATCTCCGCCGCGTGCGGAGCGCAGGGTGGTCTCAGGCCGGGCGCGAAGTCCCCATCGCCTAGCGTCGCCGGGAGAAGTCGCGCTCCAGCACCGTCTTGCGGCCGTCGCGCCGGGCGCTGCGGATGGCGTCGTCACACAGGGCCCGAACGGAGTCGGAGAGCACGTCGAGCACACTGTCGGAAGTGTTCATTCCCGAGCACGTGCGCACATAGCTCTTGAGCTTGGACGCCACGATCAGGATCTCTCGGGGCGCCTCACCGCCCGGCGCGGGTGCAGGGGGAGCAACGGGCAGGGCAGAGGAAGTTCGGGCCTCGGCCGAGGATCGGGGAGCGGTCGGGGCAACCGGCGCAGCCGCGGGCCTGGAAGCCGCCGGGGTCGAGGCGCTTTCCGCGCGTGCCCACTCCTCCGGTGTGGGTGCCGACCGCTCGAGGGCCCAGGACTCGCGGTGGCGCATCACCGGCACGTGCGCTTCCCAACACGACACGCTGCAGAAGACGAGGCCCGTTCGCGGGCGGTTGCAGGTCGAGACGTTGCAGATCCAGTGGCGCTCCCCAAAGCCGATAGCGCCCTTGCAGCTGCTGCACCGCCTCCACAGCTCCGCCGCCATCGGCCCTCCCGTCGGCACACGGGGATTCTAGCTCCCTCTTGGCTTGAGCGCGCTGTGCTCCCGCAGCCAGCGGATCTCACTCGTCGCCTCCAGGCGCTCGCGCTTCAGGTAGTTCTCGATCGCTGCGGCGAGGCGGGGTTCCGCGACGAAGTGGGCGCTAAAGGTCGGGGTCGCATCAAAACCCCGCATCTGCTTGTAGTCTCCACCCGCCCCGGGCTCAAAGCGCTCGAGGCCGCTGCGGATGCAATGATCCACAGCGGCGTAGTAGCACACGTTGTAGTGTAGATTTCGAATTTCCGTGAGAGCACCCCAGTAGCGGCCGTACAGCGCGTTGCCCTTCTGTACATTCACCGTTCCGGCCAGGAGCTCCCCTTCTTTGCGCGCGAGGACAACGCACAGGCGACGACGGAAGCGATCCCGCAGGAGTTCGAAGAAGCGGGCGTTTAGGTACTGCCTGCCCCAGGGGTTCTTGTCGACGGTGGAGCGATAGATCCGAAACAGGTCTGGGAAGACCTCCTCCCCGATCTCCTGACCCAGCGCGACTTCCAGGGTGACCCCTTCGTTCGCCAGGCTTCGTCGTTCTCGTGCAATTTGATTGCGCCGCTTGCTGCGGAAGCGGGCGGTGAAGTCCTCGAAGCTAGCGTAGCCCGCGTTTTGCCAGTGGTACTGAAGACCGATCCGGGGAAAAAAGCCCAGCGAGATGAGACTCTGCATCTCGTCTTCCAGACAGAAGTTCACGTGCACGCTCGAAAGCCCGTTCGACAGGCAGAGCTCACGCAACGCGTTTGCGAGCAACCGCACACAACGGCTGCGGTCGCTCCCGTGTTGCACGAGGAAGCGCGCGCCGGTGACCGGGGTGAAGGGCACGCCGACCAGTAGCTTCGGGTAGTAGCGGACGCCCGCGCGCTGTGCCGCATCCGCCCACGCAAAGTCGAAGACAAACTCTCCCTGGCTGTTTCCCTTCACGTAGAGCGGGCAGGCTGCGACGAGCGCCCCGCCCTCGCGCACGAGGAGAGGCCGCGGTTCCCAGCCGGAAGCTGCGCCGACGCAACCCGCCTGCTCCAGGGAGACCAGGAAGTCCCACTCGAGGAAGGGCGATCCGTCCCCGACCAGGCGGTCCCACTCTTCGCGCACGACGCTGCCCACGCTCTCCGCGAGCTCGATCTCCGACATCGAGCGAGCATTTTGACAGGGGGTCCGGCGCGGCGCCTCCCCAGCTCCTATCCTGCCCCCATGGCGAGCGACCCGCAGCGACCCGGGGGCGGCCGAGAGACGAGACCCCGGATCGAACGCGAGCGCGAGGGCGCGGTGGTCACGCAGACGCGCCGCAAGGCGGTCGTGCCTCCGCGCTTCAAGGTGATCCTGTACAACGACGACTACACGCCCATGGAGTTCGTGGTGGCGGTTCTCGAACAGGTCTTCGGGAAGGGGCCGGCAGAGGCGACGCAGATCATGCTCCACGTCCATCGCAACGGAGCCGGCATCGCGGGCGTGTATGTGCTCGAAGTGGCGGAAACAAAGGTCGCCCTTGTCCACAAGCAGGCCGAAGAGCGCGGATATCCCCTGCGGGCCGGAGTGGAGGCGGAGTGAGCGGAATCTCCCGGGATCTCCAGATGACGCTCCAGGCGGCGGTGCGGGAAGCGATGGTCCGCCGCCATGCCTATCTCACGATCGAACACCTGCTCTACGCGCTGCTCCATGACGACCGCGGAGCGCAGATCGTGCGGGCCTGCGGAGGACAGGTGGAAGCCCTGAAGGCGCAACTTCGGCGCTTCTTTGCCGAGGACCTGGAGGCCGTCCCCGGAGATGGTCCTGTGGAGACGCGTCAAACGCTGGCCTTCCACCGTGTGGTGCAACACGCGCTTCAACAGGTGGAGAATGCGGAAAAGGACGAGGCCGATGCGGGCGATCTGCTCGCAGCCCTGTTCCAGGAACCGGACGCCCATGCGGTGGCACTGTTGCGAGCGCAGGGAATGACCCGACTCGACATCCTGAAGTTCATCTCGCACGGAATCACCAAGGTTCCGGGTGAAACCTTCTCCGCCAGCGAACCCGCGAGCGACACTGCGATCGGCACGGCCGAGGCGGACGAGGACCTCCCTGCGGATCGCCTTCAGGCCTTTGCAAGCAACCTGAGCGAACGCGCGGCGCAGGGGCAGCTCGATCCCCTGGTCGGCCGGGAGGCCGAACTCGAACGTACAGTCCATATCCTGGCGCGGCGGCGCAAGAACAATCCGATCTTCGTGGGTGAGACGGGGGTCGGAAAAACCGCAATTGCCGAGGGTCTCGCACTCCGCATCCACGCCGGTCAGGTGCCCGAAGATCTCCAGGCCGCTGAGATCTTTGCCCTCGACCTCGGGGCCCTGCTCGCGGGCACCAAGTACCGGGGTGACTTCGAGGCGCGCTTCAAGGCGCTGGTGGCGGCAATTCGGCGTCGGGTCCACCCGATCCTGTTCATCGACGAGATCCACACCATCCTCGGTGCGGGCTCCGCCCAGGGGGGGACGGTCGATGCCTCCAACCTGCTGAAGCCGCTGCTCCAGTCAGGTGAGCTCCGCTGCATGGGCTCGACCACCTACCAGGAGTACCGCCACTTCGAGAAGGACCGAGCCCTTTCCCGCCGCTTCCAACGCGTGGACATCCATGAACCCTCGGCGGAGGAGGCGGTGCGCATCCTGCAGGGGCTGGCCCCGCGCTATGAAGCGCACCATGGCATACGCTACACAGCCCCGGCCTTGCGCGCGGCAGTGGAGCTCTCCGTGAAGCATCTCCACGACCGCTTCCTTCCGGACAAGGCGATCGATGTGATGGACGAGGCCGGTGCGGCGGAGCGCTTGCGGCCCGCCGGGCAGCGCCGCAAGACAGTGGGCGTCCGCGAGGTGGAGGGCGTGGTGGCGCGCATGGCACGCATTCCCCTCGTTCAGGCTTCGGTTTCGGACCGCCAACGCCTCGAAAAGCTGGAACCCGATCTTCGGTCCGTTGTCTTTGGGCAGGACGCGGCCGTGGCGACGGTGGTACGCGCCGTGCGGCGCGCGCGTGCTGGGCTGGGAGGTGAGAACCGGCCGATCGGTTCATTCCTCTTCACAGGGCCCACGGGGGTAGGCAAGACAGAACTCGCCAAGCAGCTCGCCCATTGCCTCGGCGTGCCGTTTCTGCGCTTCGACATGAGCGAGTACATGGAGAAGCACGCCGTGGCACGCCTGATCGGCGCGCCGCCGGGCTACGTCGGTTACGACCAGGGGGGACAGCTGGTCGAAAAGGTGCGCAAACACCCCTACGCCGTCGTGCTCTTGGACGAGATTGAAAAGGCCCATCCCGACTTGTTTGACATTCTGCTTCAGGTCATGGACCACGCGACCTTGACCGACAACGCGGGCCGCGAAGCCAACTTCCGGCACGTGACGCTCATCATGACTTCGAATCTCGGAGCCCGCGAGATGACGAGCCGTGCGATCGGGTTTTCGGGAGCGCCGAAGGGCGACGCATCACGGCCGGTGGAGAGGCTGTTCAGCCCTGAATTCCGCAACCGGCTCGACGAAGTGGTGGGCTTCGAACGGCTTGGGCCTGAGGTGATGGCCCGGGTCGTGGACAAGTTCGTGGCCGAAGTGGATCGCGAGCTGAAGGGCCGGAAGGTGAAGCTCGCGCTCTCCCCCTCCGCGCGCAGCTTTCTGGCGGAGAAAGGCTATAGCCCGCTCTTCGGCGCACGGCCGCTCGGCCGCGTGATCCAGACCCAGCTCAAGGACCGACTCGCAGAAGAGCTGCTCTTCGGCAAGCTCACGCGCGGGGGCAGCGTCCGGATCGACGTTTCAGCAGACCCGGAGAAGCGCCTCGTCTTCGAGATCGAAGCGGCGACGTGAGGCTCGACGCCGCGCGTGAGCGTTATGTATCGCTCGCCACGTTTCGTCGTGACGGTCGGGAGGTGCAGACGCCCGTCTGGATTGCAGAGGAACGGAGCCGAGGATCGGGCGATATCCGCCTGTTCGTGTATACCAATGTGATGTCGGGGAAGGTCAAGCGGGTACGCGCCACGAAACGGGTGCGCCTTGCCGCGTGCGACTTCCGCGGCAAGGTGCGCGGCGGGTGGGTGGATGGCGAAGCGCGCCTGGTGGACGACCCGCACGAGATGGAGCATGGGTTTTCGGTGCTGATGCAGAAGTACGGCTGGCAGCTGCGCGCCGGGCTTCTGTTCTCCCGCCTCTCCGGTCGCTACGCGCAGCGTGCCATCCTCGAGATCCGGCTGGCTTCCCGCTAGCGCCGTCCGGCCGCCCGACGAGGACGGGAGCCCGGCT
>Ga0126381_100010586_pt1 | contig 10394 bp, 10 predicted proteins | sample PanSoiMetPlot_28_FD_96465 | JGI IMG/M metagenome (GOLD analysis project Ga0126381, IMG submission 96465) | Tropical forest soil microbial communities from Panama - MetaG Plot_28 | ecosystem: Environmental > Terrestrial > Soil > Tropical forest > Bulk soil | place: Panama | collected 2016-02-17 | reverse complement strand
GCATCTCCGTGGACCGGCCCGCGGATTTTGACGCCTGGGTCAGCGCGCAGCAGCATGCCGCCGTCCAAGACGAAATCGTCATTGCCGGCAAGCACGTTTTCGAAACCACGTCTTGCATCAACTGCCACGCCGTGAGCGGCACGGTTGCCGACGGCCGCTTCGGCCCCGATCTGACGCACCTGATGAGCCGCAGCACGCTGGCTTCGGGCGCGGCCGAAAACACGCCGGCGAATCTGCGCCTCTGGATTCAGAACCCGGACGCCATTAAGCCCGGTTCGTTGATGCCTGCTATGAAACTCAGTGACGCGGACCTGGATGCCGTCACCGCATATTTGGAGACGCTCCGCTAAATGGCGTTCCAAGTTGATTCGCCTATGGATTACACATGCGTTTTGGAGAGCGAGAACGGGCGGTGCGTTAGCCGGGAAAGGTTGGAACGGCCCTAGCCGGAACTTTGGAAACCACCCATGTCAACGAATGCGATCGCCATTGAAAGTCTCCGCAGCGCAGGACGGCCATGGATAGAGACCCTGCACGACTGGGTAACCACCGTCGATCACAAACGGCTCGGCATTCTCTATATCGGCTACGGCCTGTGCTACCTCGTGGTCGCCGGTATTGAAGCGTTGATCATTCGCATCCAGCTCATGCAAGCGCACAACCATTTTGTTTCCCCGCAGGTCTTCAACCGGATGTTCACGATGCACGGAACCACGATGATCTTCTTCGTGGTCATGCCGATCCTTTTCGGGTTTGCGAACTACCTTGTGCCGCTGATGATCGGTACGCGGGACATGGCGTTCCCGCGATTAAATGCGTTTAGCTTCTGGGTGACGGCTTTTGGCGGGCTGCTGCTCTACTTCAGCTTTTTCGGCGGCAACGGACTATACGGCGCCGGAACCGCACCCGACGTCGGCTGGTGGGCATATGCGCCGCTGACCGCGAAGGCGTTCTCCCCCGGCCATAGCTCCGATTATTGGACCGTCGCCCTCCTGGTGTCGGGATTCGGCAGCGTCGGCACCGCAATCAACATCATTGCCACAGTCTTATGCATGAGGTGCCCCGGAATGCACCTGGGCCGGATGCCGCTGCTGGCCTGGATGAACCTGGTGATGTCCGGAATGGTTCTGATTACGATCACGCCGCTCACCGCGGCACAGCTCATGCTGCTGGTCGACCGCTACCTGGGCGGCCACTTCTTCGATACCCAGGCCGGCGGTTCGGCGACGCTCTGGATGCATTTCTTCTGGATCTTCGGGCACCCCGAAGTCTACATCTTGATTCTGCCCGCGTTCGCGTTCATCTCGGAGATCGTGCCGGTCTTCTCGCGCAGACCGATTTTCGGGTATCCGGTCATGGTGGGTGCCACAATCTTCATCGGCTTCGTGAGCATGAGCGTGTGGGCCCACCACATCTTCACCATTGGCATGAACTCTTACGCGAACAGCTTTTTCACCATTACGTCGATGACCGTGGGCATCCCGACCGGCATCAAGATCTTCAACTGGCTGGGCACCATGTGGGGCGGACGGATCCAATTCAAAACGGCGATGCTGTTCTGCCTCGGATTCTTGTTTCAGTTCCTGATCGCCGGGCTCACAGGAATCATGCTCGCGTCGTCGCCGTTCAACTGGCAGCTGAACAACTCGTATTTTGTAGTGGCGCACTTTCATTACGTGATTGTCGGTGGAATTCTCTTCGGTCTTTTCGCCGCATTTTATTACTGGTACCCGAAATTCACCGGCCGCATGCTGAGCGAGCGCATCGGCAAACTTCATTTCTGGTTCTTCCTCGTCGGATTTCACCTGACATTCGACGTAATGCACATTCCGGGGATTCTGGGAATGCCCCGGCGCATCTACACCTACGAGCCCGCTCGAGGCTGGGAGACATTGAACCTGATCGTCACAATCGGGTCCTTTATTCAGGCGATAGCTATTCTGCTGTTTGTCTGCAACCTTGTCATTTCGTACTGGAGAGGCGCGAGCGCGGGCAACGATCCATGGGATGCGTGGACGCTTGAATGGTCCGTAAGTTCTCCGCCCCCTGCTTACAACTTTGCGACAATCCCGGTGGTGGCGAGCCGCCGGCCGTTATGGGATCAGAAGCACCCCGAAGATCCGGACAGCCGATACGAGTAAGGAACTTGCGCAAATGAGTGCACTTACTATTCCAATCACTCGATCCCCTCGACCCTGGGCCCTCCCCGATCGGGGTAAGGTCGGGATGGCCAGCCTCATCATCGCGGAGTCCGCCATTTTCACGATCTTCGTTGTGGCGTACCTCTTCTACATAGGGAAGAGCGTCACCGGGCCCACCCCGAGCCAAGTCCTCGAAACGCCGGTATTTTTCACCATCTGCCTTTTGTCCAGCAGCATCACGATGCACTTCGCCGCCAAATCTCTCGAGCGCGGCAGGCAGGTGGCCTTCTTGAGGCTGTGGGCTTCGACCATCGTTCTTGGGGGGCTTTTCCTGTTCGGTACGGGTCAAGAATGGTATCGCCTTATTTATGAACATGGCCTGACGATCTCCACGAACTTATTTGGAACGACGTACTACTCGCTGGTCGGTCTGCACGCATTCCACGTCACCGCCGGACTGCTCATGCTTTCGCTTGTCCTGATCTTCACTCTGGTTGGCCGCCTGGATGAAAGTGAGTCCGGCCGCATCGGGGTGCTGGCCATGTACTGGCATTTTGTCGACGCCGTCTGGGTCGTCGTGTTCACCGTGGTTTATATCGTCGGGCGTTGAGGGGAACATATGGCCACTCTGGAATCCGCACCAATAACCGAGCAGACCTCACAGCCGCCAAGAGAGATCGCACTACCCGCATCGACGGCGTGGCCTCTCGTTCTTGCTTTTGGACTCACGCTGATTTTCGCCGGCCTGCTGACAAGTGAATCGGTGAGCGTGCTCGGTGCCTTCTTAACGGTTGCAGGCTGCGCCGGCTGGTTCCGCGAGGTCCTACCGGTCGAGCATGAAATCGAAGTGCCCGTCATTGCAGAGGAGTTCGCGGCAGTCACGAACCGGTCCGTGGTGGACCGACTTCCCGTGGCGCCCGATCAGGTCCGCGCCTGGCTCCCTTTGCACACGCACCCGATCTCCGCCGGTCTGAAGGGCGGATTGGCCGGCGGCGTAGCGATGGCGGTACTGGCATGCACATATGGCATGCTCAGGGCCGGAAGTATCTGGTATCCGATCAACCTGCTCGCCGCATCCGTCTATGCGCAGTCGTTGAAACTCGGCGCTTCACAGTTGTACGGGTTTCATGCGGACAGCTTCGCCATAGCCTTGGGACTCCACGTGCTGATCTCAATTGCCGTCGGATTGCTCTATGGAGCCATGCTCCCTATGTTCGCGCGCAGGCCGATCCTCCTCGGCGGGTTGATCGGTCCGGTGCTATGGTCGGGACTCCTGTATTCCATGCTCTCCCTGGTGAACCCTCTGCTGGAGAGCCACATCGACTGGTTCTGGTTCATTGCATCGCAGGTGGCTTTCGGCATCGTGGCAGGATTGGTCGTGGTGCGGCAGCCGAGGGTGCCGACGCGCGAGAACGTTGCTTTCGCCATCCGCGCCGGAGTAGAAGCGCCCGGAATCATTCCGGCGCGCCCCACTGAACAGGAGAGGCCGTGAATCGACTGTCCCCATTCCTAGCCCTGGGCGCGATTCTACTGTCCGCTTGCGCAAGGCCTCACATGGAAGAGACCCTCGCCCCCAACCAAGTGCTGGAATTCGGGTCGCTCTTCTCTGAAAATTGCGCCGGGTGCCACGGCGAAAACGGCCGTGGAGGCGCGGCCATTGCACTCGCGAATCCGGTGTATCTCGCCATCGCCGATGACCGCACGATTCGCAACGTCATCGCCAACGGCGCGCGCGGAACCGCTATGCCGGCATTCGCGGAGAGCGCCGGCGGATTGCTGACAGACCAACAGATCGACGTGATCACGCAGCAAATCCGGGCGCGATGGAGCAAGCCCGGAATTCTCGATGGCGCCAATCCGCCACCGTACGCCGCAAAATCCGCGGGGAATCCGCAGAGCGGCCAGGCCGTGTACAACACCTTTTGCGGATCGTGCCACGGCCCCGATGGCCGCGGCGGTCCCAAAGGGAGCGCCATCACCAACGGTTCTTTTTTAGCACTGGTCAGCGATCAGGAACTGCGGACTATCGTAATCGCCGGCCGCCCGGACCTGGGAGCGCCAGACTGGCGCGGCAACGTTCCTGGCAAGCCGATGTCCGATCAGGAAGTCACCGACGTTGTTGCATGGCTGGCTTCACGCCGCGTCGCATTCCCGGGACAGCCATATATGTCTGCGAATTCCAGGGAGCACTAGTGCCACATTTTTCAGTGGGGCGGTCTTCAGTCCGCCAGCGTGTCAGCGGGACTAAAGTTCCGCGCAGGCTGAAACCTGCCCGCTTAGGAGCCTGAACCATGCCAAGCGATACGTCACTTTCCCGGCGCGGGCTGTTCACGAAGCTGGCGGCCCTCTTCAACGGCTTGGTCGCTGCCGCCATCGCCGTGCCCATCGGCGGATTTCTGCTATCCTCGATTACGCGCGGACGCGGAAACGGCTATCTTAAGTGGGTATCTCTCGGCCCCGCCGCTCAATTTCCTGAGGGCGAAACCAGGCTGGCTACATTTCGGAATCCCCTGGTGATGCCCGCCGACGGCAAGACCGTGGACACGGCATGTTGGGTGCGGCGCGTGGAAGGCAACCAGTTCCAGGTCTTCGCCGTCAACTGCGCGCACTTAGGCTGCCCGGTCCGCTGGTTCCCGCAATCCGGCCTCTTCATGTGCCCATGCCATGGCGGAGTCTACTACCGCGACGGCTCACGCGCCTCGGGCCCGCCGGAGCGCGGTCTTTTCGAATATCAGTACAAAGTTGAGAACGGCCTCATCGCCATTCAGGCCGGCGAAATGCCGACGCCGGGGGCGCCCAGCGCGTCCCTCATTCGAGAGGCACCGCCATGCGCCTGATCTCCCGCATAGGCCAGTGGTTCGATCAACGCCTGCAACTCGCGGCGCCCGTTCGCGAGGCGGCGGAACATCGGGTTCCCCGCAACACCGCAAGCTGGTGGTACGTGTTCGGCAGCGCCGCGCTGACCGTCTTCTGTCTTCAGTTGGTCACTGGCATCCTGCTGGCCCTGACTTACGTGCCATCGGCCGCAGAGGCGTGGAGCAGCCTCCAGGCCCTCAATCACGACATCACGCTTGGATGGTTTATCCGCGCGCTGCATGGCTGGGGATCCAATTTCATGGTGGCGATTGTCCTCATCCACATGGTGCAGGTCTTTCTTTTCGGCGCCTATAAATTTCCGCGGGAACTTACCTGGATTATCGGCGTGTTCCTCCTGCTGATGACACTCGGCATGGCCTTCACCGGGCAGGTGATGCGCTTCGATCAGGACGCCTACTGGGGACTGGGCATCGGCGCCTCCATGGCCAGCCGCGTTCCCTTCGCCGGTCCGGCGATCGTGAGGCTGATGTTAGGCGGGCCCATTATTGCCGGTGCCACGCTGTCCCGATTCTTCGCCCTGCATGTCTTCGTGATTCCGGGTTTGCTGATTGGTTTCGTGTGCCTTCACGTGCTGATGGTGTTCAAGCTGGGCATCAACGAATGGCCGATGCCCGGGCGCATCGTCAAGCGCTCAACCTATTTAAATGAGTATCACGAGCAGACGAAAACGGATGGCGCTCCGTTCGTTCCCTATGCGATCTGGAAAGACATGTTCTTCGCCGCTTTCATCCTTCTGGCGGTTGCGGCCTGCGCGCTCTGGTTCGGTCCATTCGGGCCGAGTGGAAGGCCCGATCCCACGGTCATCCAGACCGTGCCGAAGCCCGACTATTTCTTCTTGTGGTTGTATGCCTTGCTTTCGCTGCTCCCGGCGTCAATGGAGACTCCCGTCCTTCTCATCGGTCCGGTCCTCGCTATTCTCGGATTGCTCCTGCTGCCATTTCTCTCCGGCGAAGGCGAAAAGAGCTGGAAGCGGCGGCCCATCGCGGTCTTGACCGTTATGCTGATTGCCGTGACCCTCGGGACATTTACCCACCTGGCGGAGTACACGCCCTGGAGTCCGGAGATGAACGCCTGGAGCGGCGATCCCGTGCCGGCGACGTTCCTGCGGCGTACGACCGCTCTGGAAAGACAAGGCGCGATCGTGTTTCAGGTCAAGCAGTGCCGCAACTGCCACGCTCTTGGAGGAAGCGGCGGTCAAAGAGGTCCGGCCCTGGACAGAGTTGCGGTGCGGCTCACGCAGGACCAGCTCATCCGCCAGGTAATCCAGGGCGGCGGCAATATGCCCGCGTACGGCAAGAATCTGAGCCCGCCGGAGACCACCGCGCTTGTCGCGTTTCTCGAAACTCTGCATCCGGCGGGACAGGCGCCCGCGCGCGACGCCGCACGCGCTTTCGCCCTGGGTCAATAGAGCCGTACCATGGCAGCCGTCGCCCTGACACTGGTTCTCCTGTTCGCTGGGGCGGTGTACCTGCGCGGCTGGCTTGACCGCCGCTCGATTCCTGTATGGCGCGCCTGTAGTTTCCTTCTCGGCCTGCTTGCGACCTGGGTGGCGGTAGTTTCGCCCGTGGCTTCATCGGACAGCCGCATGCTGACCGCGCATATGATCCAACACCTGCTGCTCATGACCATCGCCCCGCCTCTGATCTGGCTGGGCGAGCCGCTGATCGCGGCGCGGCCGGCGCGAGATAGGCGTGCGGGGCGCCGCAGTTCGGTCGAAAAGGTTCGAACGGAACTCGGCAGCCTGCTCGGGCACCCCGCGTTTTGCTGGCTCGCTGCCGCCGCGGCTTTGGTCGTATGGCATGTGCCGGCGATATTCCGGCTGGGCATGCGATCGCCGGCCTGGCACTTTATCGAGCAGGCTTCGTTCTTCACGACGGGACTCCTCTTCTGGTGGCCCGTCATTCAGCCGTGGCCTTCAGCCGCACGGTGGCCGCGCTGGTCGATGCTCCTGTATCTGTTCCTCGCCACGCTGCCGTGCGACGTGCTCTCCGGCTTGCTTGTTTTTTCCGATCGAGTCTCGTATCCCATTTATCTCTGCACACCGCAGATGGCCGGCTTCTCTCCTCTTGAAGACCAACAATGTGCCGCAGCGTTGATGTGGACTTGCGTAACCGTTGTCTTCGTGGTGGCTGGAACGATTCTCTCAATTCAAATGCTGTCGCCGCAAAAGGAGGCAATTTCGCTATGAACCACGCTGCACAAACTCCGACAATGGCCGTCTCGTATTGGGGCTATAACTCGCTTCTGCCTACGATCATCGTCGCCTTCGTAGTTCTCGCCGTGGTCTGGCGGAAGGACTAGAGATGCGAGACTACCTGGAGTTGACCAAGCCGCGAATCACTCTACTTATTCTGGTCTGCACGGCGGTCGGCTACTGGTTCGGCTGCGACGCCTCATTTCACTGGCGGATTCTGGCTCACGCTCTGTTCGGCACAGCGTTGCTGGCGTCCGGCACCTCGGCACTCAACCAATGGTACGAGGTGGACTCCGATGCGAAGATGCGGCGCATGTGCCGACGCCCGCTGCCCGCCGGAAGAATCCCGCGAAGCCACGGCCTCGCGTTCGGCCTGTTGCTCTCTGCCGCCGGCGCTGCCGACTTATGGTACGGCACGAATCGGCTGGCGGCGGCCCTTGGTCTGTTTACGCTTCTCAGCTACCTTTTGCTCTACACCCCGCTAAAGCAGCGCTCGCCGGCCTGCACCGCTGTGGGTGCAGTCCCGGGCGCCATGCCTCCCCTCATCGGCTACGCGGCGGCTGGCCATGGTATCGACGCCGGCGCGCTGGCGTTGTTCCTCATTCTCTTCGTCTGGCAGTTTCCCCACTTTGACGCCATCGCCTGGATGTACCGGGACGACTACGCCCGTGGCGGCATTCGCATGCTGCCCGTCAATGATCCGGATGGCGAGTCCACCGCAAAACGTGTTGTGGTCTGCACCCTCCTGCTAATCCCGATCAGCCTGGTGCCGCTCCTCCTCCAAATGACGGGTGCGCTGTATGCAGCCGCTGCCAGCGCCGCAGGACTCGGAGTGCTCTACTTCGGCGCGCGATTGGCACGCGAGAGGAGCCTGGCGCGTGCGCATGCGCTGCTCGTCGCGACGGTCGTCTATCTGCCTGCGTTACTCTGCGTGATGGTGCTGGACCGGCGCGTGATTTGAACGGCAGAATCGATAGTTTGCCCCAGGCGCCCCTCCTAGCCACGCGCACGGCCGAAATGCGGACTTAGTAAGGCGCTGGGTCCCGGAAGGCCGTTATTATAAGTATCGTGTCTACTGCCTCCGCGATCTTTCTTGTTCTGACACTGCTGCTCAACACTGTGTTCTGCCTGATTTTGTGGGACGTCACGTCGACTGTCGAAATCGGCGACGGGGCGATGGGCCAGGGGTTTGAGTGGCTCTATATCATCGTCCTGTTCCTGTTGACTTGGGCCTGCCTGGGAGGCCTGCTGCGGAGCGCGAAAAGCGCCCCGCCCGCTGGGGCGGGCATGGCTGCGTTGCTGGTTTGGCTGGTGTGTGCAGGGACGGTTGCCGCTTCCTTCGCTGTGCTGAACCCGCAGGTCCGCTGGCCGATAGTCATGCCTGCAGGGGTTCCTCTATTGTTCGCCATTTACGTCCTGGTGTTGTCGGTCGCGGCCACCCGCCCTTTCGCCGCCAGTCCGCCCGTTAGTCTCGGCCTCTCTATGGTAATCCTGTTACTTACCCTTTCCTTCTTGGTCCGCGGTCTTCTACTACAAGATCGTTGAGCCCAACCGGCAGGCCGCGGCCAGCCTGGCGGAAATGGCGGATCCAGTCAAGAAGGCGGAGCGCCGCGCAAAGGCTTTGGCCAAACTTCAGGCCATGACTCCGGATCAGCTGCTGGAGCAGCGGATGAGTCTGATGGAACCCGAAAACGGAGTCCGCGCCGAAGCGATCAGTGCTCTGCGCAAGGTGGGCAGGCGTCAGAGAGACATCGAGCAACTCGCCCGCCACAACACCATCTCAACGGTTGTTCAAGCTGTTCAGGCGACTGTGCTCTGGCGATCGTCATCGCACACAAAGCCCCGCCAATCGTGCAGCAAACGCTCTTCATTCGGTCACCTCGGTGTGCAGGGCGACAACGGACCGCGGCCCGGCAATATACTTGAAACCGGATATCGTAGGCGAATCCAGCCAGGGCACTATGTCGTTCGGCGCGTCCACCGTGGTATCGATCCACCTCTTCCACGGGGCGCGATTGCCATCCGGAAGCTCGAACTCGAGCGGCTCCCAGTAAGCATTCAAAATCACGTGGGTGATCACGTTCTCATGCGGCAGGTGAGCGCTCAGGGCGATGGCGTGCGACGAGGAACTCCAATCCGGCTGTCCGAGCTTCACTCCGTGCCACGTCTTCACGGCACGCGCGAGCAGTTGGTTCAAGCTCAGGTGATGCTGCTCCGCTTCGGGGTTGCGCAGACGCCGCCTGTCGATCAGCCGCCTCAGGAACCGGTGAACGTCGGAATGTTTCTCCACGAGCGTCCAGTCAAACCAGCTCGTCTCGTTGTCCTGGCAGTAAGCGTTATTGTTGCCGCACTGGGAGCGCCGCACCTCATCGCCCATGCCGAGCATGGGAATGCCCAGCGAGAGCATCGTGACCGCCAGAAAATTCTTGACCTGGCGATTGCGCAGCGCCTCTATGCCCGGATCGGTGGATGGCCCTTCGACGCCGCAGTTCCAGCTTCGATTGTCATCGGCGCCGTCCCGATTGCCTTCGCCATTCGCTTCGTTGTGCTTCTGGTTGTAGGCGACCAGGTCGTTGAGCGTGAAGCCGTCGTGACACGTGACAAAGTTGACACTCTCCTCGGCATCCTGTTGCTTGTGGCCGTAGATTGCAGGGCTGCCGAGAAGACGGTCGGCGATGCGCGTGACGGTATCGTCGCCGCCACGGAAGAAGTCGCGCACGTCGTCGCGAAACCTGCCGTTCCATTCCTTCCAACTGTCACCGACGAAGCTGCCCACTTGGTACAACCCGGCCGCATCCCATGCTTCGGCAATGAACTTCGTGCCGGCCAGAGCCGGGTCTGACTCGATATCCCACAGCACTGGAGGATTCGACAGCACCTGGCCCGACGAATCCCGCGCCAGAATCGAGGCGAGATCGAAGCGGAACCCATCGACGTGCATCTCGCCGACCCAATAGCGGAGGCTGTCAAGAATCATACGGCGGACAATGGGATGATTGGCGTTGAGCGTGTTCCCGGTGCCGCTATAGTCCGCAAAATGCGCACGGTCCTGCTCCAAGATGTAATACGCGTCGTTCTCAAACCCGCGGAAGCACAGAGTCGGTCCCCGATGATCGCCCTCGGCGGTGTGATTGAAGACGACGTCCAGGATCACTTCGATGCCGGCGCGATGCAGCGCCTTG
>Ga0126381_100010585_pt1 | contig 10394 bp, 20 predicted proteins | sample PanSoiMetPlot_28_FD_96465 | JGI IMG/M metagenome (GOLD analysis project Ga0126381, IMG submission 96465) | Tropical forest soil microbial communities from Panama - MetaG Plot_28 | ecosystem: Environmental > Terrestrial > Soil > Tropical forest > Bulk soil | place: Panama | collected 2016-02-17 | reverse complement strand
GCTCGGCCCCTTGCTTGCTCCGAAACACGAGGGCCCCTAGATTCGCTAGGTTCGCTCAAGTTCTCGGGGATGATCGGCGTCGGATGACTCTTGGGGTCCGGCGCCGATCTGCTTTTGGGGCCGTGACTTGCGGGTCGCGCCCGGGCGTCGTAAGCTCCGCTCGATCGCTCGGGCGCCTAGGCGCTTCGAGCTCGACTTGCTTGGAAACACGACACTCGAGACTCGGGGATCAAGAGATGCCAGACAACGCCGCGCCCGCACCGCCCGCCGCACCGCCCGCCCAGCTCGCCCAGCTCGCTCAGCTCCAAGCGCAGCTCGATCAGATGCGAGCGGCGTTGGGCGCGCCCGCGCCCGCGCCCAAGTCGCCCGCCGAGACGGTGGCCGACGCCAAGGCTGCCGTCGCCAAGTACGCGAGCGAGTCGCACGGCGCAACGGCGTCGTCGATCTTGATCACGATCCTGTCGGCGATCCTGGCCGTGTTGGAGAAGCTCACCGCCCCGCAGGCCGTTGAAGCCGAAGCGCCCGCCGCTGACGACAACTGATGACCCATGGGCGCAATCGCGATCGTTCCGGCGGAGACGCCGACGCCGCCCAGCTCGACGAGCGAAGCGGAAGCGGAGACGCTCCGTCTAGCGGCGGAAGCGGGAGCGGCGGCGGAAGCGTCGCGCTCGGCGCGGATGGAAGCAGCGAGCGCCCAGGCGGAAGCCAGAGCGGCGACGGAGCGAGCGACGGCGGCGGAAGCCGCAGCAGCGGCGGCGATCGCGGAAGCGACGACGGCGCGGGCGCAAGTGGCCGAGCTGACGGCGGCGCTCAGCGCGGCCGCAGCTCAAGCGGCGGCCGAAGAGGAAGAGGAAGAGGACATCGTAGTACCCGAGCCAGCGGCGCCAAGCGAGGCGCCAAAGCGCGAGCGCGGGTTGCTCATGCGGATCATGCTCGGGCCGTAGTCGATCCCGATGATCCTTACCGTCCCGTTTTTCCTGACTCGGGAAAGGCTGAACCTTCGCCCCGCGCGGTTTCTGATTCGGAGCTGGACAAAGCGCTTGGTGCGGATGGCCCTGACGCCCCGAAAAAGATTCCCGACAACTACAGCGAAGCCATCTACCACGCCCTCATGGGCACATGCTACGCGGTGGCGGCGTTGTCGGGTCATCAGCATTGGCAGCTACACGAGACGGAAGCGTCATCGCTTGCGGAACAGCTCGATCGCTGCGCGACCGTCTACGGCAAGCGCAACAAAACCGTCCGCGCGATCGCGCGGCATCTCCCCTTGCTCTCGCTCGCCACGACGGCGGCGGGCGTCTTCGGCCAACGGATAAAGCTCTCCTATGCGATTGCCTCCGGTCGTGTTGCCGTCGTTCAGCAAGAAGCCCCCGCCCAGCCCGGCGAGCCGCGACACCCCGACGCAAGCCCTCATGCGCCGAGCGCTGGCGCTGTTGCTGAAGCAAGCCGACCTCCCAGCGATAACGGTGCCCGTCTGCGAGACCTTGTTAGCGGGACTTTCCGGTGAGCAGCTCGAACAATTCGCCGACGTGCTCAGTGACTTCGCCGCGCAGCTCCAACGCATCCGCAGCCAACCGGCTGCTTGAGCGGTGCGCTTCGATGAGCTGCTCCCCGGCCGTACGGACCGCGTCGCGCTCATCGGGACGACCGGGAGCGGCAAAACGACGATCGCGGAGCAGCTCTTGCCCAAGCTCCCCTACGTCGTCGTCTTCGACACCAAGGGGCGCATCAATTGGGGCCGTGGCTGGCAGCTTCATCGCTCCTTCGACACGCTCCGAAAGTCCAAGCACTCGCATCTCGTGTATCGGCCCGCCTACGCGACGGTGCGGAACATGGAGCAGGTCGAGCGCTTCTGGGCGTGGGTCTTCGAGCGCGGCAACACGACCGCGTACGCCGATGAAGTCACGGACTTTTGCAACGGCCCGATGGTGTACCCGTTCCACTTCGGCCGATGTATCACGCGCGGACGAGAGCTTAACGTCACCGTGTGGTCCGGCAGTCAGCGCCCGACGGGGATCCCCAAGATCTGTCTCACGGAGAGCGAGACGACCTTCGTGTTCTTTCTCAAGTCGGCCGACGATCGGAAGCGCGTTGCCGAAGACACGGGGATCGACCCGGACGCGATCTTCGAGCTATCCAAGCACTACTTCTATGTCGTGCACCAGTCGGAAAAATTCCCGCACGGGCCGCACCGGCTCGCGCTCCCCGCGCGCTCACGCGCTCACCATCTGAGGATCGCATAATGGCACAACAGCTCATGCCGTTTCGCGCGGGCACGCGTCAGCGGCTCGTCTTGGCCGGTCAGGGTCAATACTCGTTCACGATCGGCACGACGAACAACGTCAACGTGCTGCTCCCGAACGTCGGCCAGCTCGGGATGATCATCCTGAAAGTGCGCGGGACGATCACCTTGTCGGGCGCTGGGACCTTCGGCGTCTTCGGCCCGTGGACATTGGTCGCCAACGCCACCATCTCGACCAACCTGGGATCGGTGCCGCTCTGGAACGCCACGGGCTACGGGACCTATCTCGCGCAGCGCTGGCAAAAGGAAGGCTGGGACCCGAGCTTGGCGGGCGTCGGCGCGACGACGGCCGACTCGAACGTGTACGTCTTTCCGATCGCGGCGTCGGGCGCCTACGAGCTGACGTACATCCTGACGCTCTCGCTCAACGACGGGCTCAACTTCGAGCTGGGGTTGCTCAACAACCAGTCGCCCCAGGTCCAAACGTACTTGAACATCACGCTCGACCCCGTCTTGACCGATGTCGTCTCGACCGCGACGGCGAACACGGGCACGATCGAAGCGTGGTATTGGTACTACGACATCGGCGACCCGTCGCAGTTCGCGCTCCCGCCCTTGACGATCGTGCGCACGATCGAAGACATGGTCGCACCGATCGCCGCCACGGGCGACTCGATCCAAGTCTTCCCGCAATTGGGCGTGATGACGAATTTCCTGCAGTACATCCGGCTCAACTCCGTGCTCTCGGATCTGTTCAGTCAGACTTATATGCGTGTCAATAAGACTGACGTGCCGTACATCTTCGAGCGGCAAGTCCAAAAGGCGTGGAACCGGCGATATATGCTCATCAATCCAATCGTCGGCGTCGTGGACTGGAATTTTTTCCAAGCCTACGGCCCCATCAATTTGGGTGATTTCCGCGACTGCTGGGACACGGAAGCGTTCGCATATCTCGAAGCGGCGGTCTCGATCCCGAGCGGAACCACACTCGGTGCGATCGCCGATCACCGAATCGTCCGCCGCGTCGTGCAGCTCTTGCAGACGACTCCCGCGCAGCCCGCCGCGCAGTAGTCGGTCACTCACCGGAGACCTAGATGCCATCAATCGCAACCGTCTCGGCGCGGCAGCTCTACGGCGGAACCGTGCAGGGACTCGGCTTTGGGAGCTGGAATCAAGTGCGCACACAAGCGACCGCAGGCAACATCCCCGGCGGCAACGCGGCCACGCAGGCCGGTCCCGCTTCGCAAGTCCTGTCGCAGGGCCCAGGCGTATCCGGAGGGGCGACCATGCCGAACGGTGCACCAGTCGGAAGCGCGAGCAAGGCGTCGCCCGGCGGCGTCGTCGCGTCGATCATCGGGATCGCCATCTTGCTCGCGGTGCTGTGGTTCGCCGCGCACAAGACGGGCGAAGGCAAGGAATTTTCCAACATTCGCGGGAGCGGAATCAACATCCTCATCATCGGCTTGACGGCGATGGTGTTCTTCCTCTTGGCGAAGTTGGGCGCGTCCAAGTTTCCGAACAACGCGGTCAGCCAAGTCATTTTGGCGGCGTGAAACGCTTCGACGGGTTTCTCGCCGCGCAGGAAACGCGCTCACTCCGCGATCGCGCGATCGCGGAGTGGGAGCGCACACAGCCGGTCAGGAATCTGCCGCCGTGCATGTGCTGTGGCACGACGACAGTCAAACGCGAGTGGGCGAAAGTCTTGCCGACGCCCGACGGGATGGGCGTCGTCAAACTCGATCCGATCTGTGACGCGTGCGACGCGGAGTTGCTCCGCGTCGGCATGCTCTCGACTCCAATTCTCTACGAACGCGAACGGAGGGACCTATGCGGGTGATCGGTGGCGCCTTCTTGGTCGCGGTCGCGATGGCGCTCTTCTATTTGATCACGACGGGCAAGCTGGCCGCCGCGCTCGCGACGTTCCACGTGATCGCGGGTGGTTCGGCGGGCGCATCAGGCGTCGGCAATCAGGGCGTCGCACCCACGGCCACACCGAGCGCGTCGGGCCCGTCGGCTGGCGGCACCAACGTGTTCGGCAACAACCCGTACGGGTCGACGAGCTGGACGCAGCAAATGACGCTCCCGCCGCTTCCCACGCTTCCCACGCTGTTGTCGCACGGCGCGCCCGTGCAAGCCGCATGAATCCGACGCGCTGGCCGTATGTCTTGGCGGCGATCGTCATCATCGTCGTCGCCTTGGAATACGCGCCGACGGTGGGCGGCGTGCTCTTGGGACTCGTCGTCTTGGCCACGCTCATTCACTCGTCGTCGGGCCAGCTCTCCGAGATCGGTACGGTTGGGAGCAGCTCGGCGTCCCTCCTGGCATAGGATCATGGAAACTGCAACCAGATGGTTTCTCGCTCTCGCGTCGCTCGCCGTGCTGGCGATGATCCTGCGCAACCCAACCGGGACGTCGACCGTGATCAGCAGCTTGGCGAGCGGCAGCAATACGGTGTTCGGGACGTTTGTCAACGCGGTGCCACAGGGCTAGCCCGATGCCCATGTGGTCGCCGCAGGTCCTTCCGCCCACCGGGACGTATCGCGATGACATGACCGGCGGGCAGCGACAATTCGAGTCGTGGTTGGGCACGTCCCACGGACTCGATCCGCAAAACCCGGTCGTCGCCTATCAGAATCCGCACTTGCAGACGCGGAGCGTCCTGGGCGCGGGCCCGTTGCCGCATTGGGGCGGCGTCACGCGCTATCGCAACACGGTGATCAACTGGTCGGAGATGTGGACCAAGCTCGCCGACGACACCGTGTACGGCGGCCAGTACGGCGTTGCGCTCTACTCGGCCAACGCGCAAGGCATGGGCGGCATCGTGCCGCAACCCATGATCATCAGCCGCCGCGCGTATCTCCCGCGTGTGGGCTTCGTGGCCGTCTCGCAGAACCGGCAGCCCTTCCCGGCGAATCGGATCATCTACACGGGCGTGGCGCCGAATTCGATTTTCCCGACGATTCAAAAGCCGTATCCCTGGGCGTCGCCGCCCTACGTGGCGCCCTTCCTGACACCGTCCGCACCAGGGGGCGCCAGTGGCTGAGGAATCAGGCGGCGGACACACCGTCTTGATCGCGGTCGCCGTCGTCGCGGTCGTGATCATCGTGATCGCCATGCGGGGCAGCTCGACATCGACCACGCCCGGCGGCGCGACGTTGGGGCCCGCCGGACCGACCGCGCAGCAAGCGGCCGTCGAGCAAGCACAGATGTCGACCGCCGGGTCCGCGTTCCAAGCGTACGTGCAAGCGCTCTCGCAGACGCAGCAGTCGGACAACAACGTGCAGATCAACGCGCAGAATGTCGAAGGCTCGGAGCAGATCGCGGCGGAAGAGGCCGCCGCCGCCGAGACCGTCGCCACGCAGCAATCCAACGCCGCCGTGGCGTTGGCCAAGGTGCAAGGGCGAACGTCCAACACGAACACGCTCATCAGTCAAATCGGCAAGGTCGTCACCGGAGTCGTCGCGGGGCTCTTCTCGTGGCTGTGACGACGCTCTCCCGGTCGCTCGCGCCTGGGGCGTCAATCGCTCCCGGCAGCTTTCACGACGGGTCGGCCGCCACCTCGCATCCCTCAGCGGCGTCGGCGTACAACCTGACCCGTTCCACCGCGCCCTACTTGGCGCGGAGCGCGTCGCAGCTCTCGGCGAGCGCGCACACATCGGGGACCGGGTCGTTCGCCGTGAGCGGACGCCCGGCCACGCCCGGTACGACGCACCAATCGATCGGCTCGGTCGTGAACGCGGCGGCGGGCGTGTTCTCTCCTGCGGGGACGGTCTCGCCCGCGTACGCGTCGCAGGGCTCGGGCTCATTCTTCTTGCCGCATAACGGCGGGCTCTACACGCCGCCGCAACCGTCGGTCGGTCCCGTCGTCGGCCGTATTCCCGATAACGTGCACGTGAGTCCCGGCACGCCGCAGCCCACGGGACCCAGCAGCAACAATTCGGGCGGTGCGGGCGCGTCGGGCTCGAACAACGGCAATCAGAATTACGGCAGCTCGCCACAAGGCACGCTTGAGAGCGGCCAATTGGGCAACCTGCTATATGCGCTTCTGGGGCCCGCCGGGACGGGCGTGACGCCTGGGGATGCGGGCTTGCAGGTAACGCCCGTGAGTCCCACGACGACCACGACCGGGCCCAACGTGATGGTGGGACTCTTGGCGCTGGGCGCCTTGGCCGGGATCGGCTGGTACTACGTCAAACACCGCAAGAAAGGCGGGGCCGAGTAATGCCAACGTTCGGAATGCGCACGACGTCGGGCGCTACCGGCATGGGCGCCATGCAGGCGATCGACCCCTTCGAGATGTCCAAGACAGTCTTCTCGGGCGCCGATCCGGCGATCGCCGACATGGCGGGAACGAGCGGCATCACGCAAGGGCTCTACCCACAAGCGGCCAACACGGCGATCGCGGGGAGCTGGTTGAGTGCCGTGACCGGCGGCCCGTCGCCGTCGGCCACGCAATCGGATGGCGGCTCATCCACGACGAGCGATGTCCCGCAGGCGTCGACCGTGACGACCGTCGTCACGTTCGTCGTCGCGATCGTGCTCTTACTCGCGGGCGCGTTCGCGCTCGTCGGAAGCGAGGCGAGTAGCTAATGGCGCTCTATCAGATCTGCCGCACCGCAGGCTTCGGCGGAAAATTCTTTCAGGGATTGTCCACCGCATACTCGGGTCCGCAATTCGATGTCGGCATCATCGATCTAGCCGTGCAGGGCGCGGGCTCGGATGCGACGCTCATTACGAAGCTCATCCTGGGCGGCTACGCGTACAACATCGCGGGGACGACGCTCGGGCCCATGCTCTCGCGCTGGGGCATCTTCTTGGCCGACGTCACGAGTGCCGTGCAATTCTGGATGACCTTGGGTCCTGGGACGGCGAGCTTCCAGCCGCAACAGCCATTCGGCGGCTCGGGGATCGGCGCGGCGCAAGGGTCGGAGTTTGCGAACGGATCGAACAACACGGCGGTGACGAATCTCCCGCCGCTCTTGTCGAACAACTCGGCGGCGGGCGTCAATCCCAAGTGCATTGCCGAAGGCTTTCTCGTGTACAACACCTCGCCCGTCATGATGGACTTTCCGGATGATCCGGACGATCCCGGCGCGCTCGTCATTCCGCGCGGGAGTGCGTGTCAGTTCTTGATCACGGGCGCCACGGGCGCGCCCGCCCAAGGTGCGGCGACCGCCGCGATCGCGTGGCCCGCCGTGACGATCCTGGGCGGCCCGCCCAATCCACGGAACCGTCAGCTCGCGCGCGTCGATACGGGCGGGCTTCCACAAGCATCCTTCCAAACCCGGAACTAGTCGCCATGAACATCAAGCAAGTCGTCCTCATCGTCGTCATCGTGATCGTCGCGTGGATGGTGTACAAGTACGTCTCGCCGAAGGTCGGATGAGTGCCGACGCTGGGAACGATCCCGAGTTGGCTCAAGCCGAGCCCGCCGAAACCGTTCGCGCTGAGCCAGCAGCAACAGCAAGCGATCGCGCAATTGACGCCGACGCTCCAAGCGGAACTGAAACCGGCGACGTGGTTCTTGGCGGCGCTGTTGCTCCTGATGGCGTTGGCGGCAGTGGCGAGCGGCCGACGCCCGAGCAGCTACGAGCCCGTTTCGCGGACCGTCGCCGGAGTCCAGCGGTCGAGAGCGCGCCGAGCGAGCCAGAAAGCCGCGCTCCGGAGCGTCGCGACGAAAGCGGCGGAAGTCGCGGAGTAGTGCACGAGCAGCTCGCCGAGCTGGTGGGCGAGCCTGTGGCGTCGAGCGTGGTCGAGCAGCTCGGGACCGTGCTCCCGTTCGCGATCTTCGTCGCGGTGCTCTTGTGGATGGTCTACAACCTGGGCTTGTCGGCGGGCCGCACGATCGGCCACTTGGAGCGTGTCGCGTGAATGAATCGCCCGTGGAATCACAAGGACTTGCCATTGCTCGAGCTGAGCCCCAGGCGGACAGCGACACGAAGACGTACGACCTGAGTGGGACCGTCGTGTTGCCCAACCCGCCGGACCGCTCGCATCTGCCCGAGTGGCCCAACGAAGCGCCGCACCCGAGCGTGCGCGATCGCTCTCCGCACACCGTGCCAAGGATCGCGGGCGGGCTCTCGGGTCCGCACCCCGCGCTCGCGTCGGAAGAGTCGGCCGCGCGGGCGTTGCTCGATCACCAGTATCGGAACGCGAACGGCGAGACGACATCGCGGATCGTCCTGTGCGGCGTGATCGAAGAGGGGACGCGCTCGCTCCAATCGATGGATCGCTGGCTCTCGATGTCGGCGTCGCAGCTCCGAGCGGCGGGCGTGGGTACGGACGAGCTTCGGCGGGCGCGCAACGCACTCGCCGCGCTCAAGCCCGTGTGGCACGCCATCGGCGAGTCGATCGCGTCGCAACGCCGGCGATGACGGCGTCGGTCGTGGGCTCGCTCGGGATCGTGCAGGGTCCCGGCGGACTCGGGAGCGATCCGGGCGTGCAGGTCGCGCAAACGTACTTGGTCGGCTCGCCGGATCAGCCGCCCACGGTCCCCGCCGCGATCGACGACGAATTCATTAGCAACGCGCTCGCGGCCAAGTGGACGTGGCGGAACCAGACGCCAACGGGGGCAGGCAACCCGACGGCGTCGGCGTCCTTCGACAAGATCACGAACCTGACGCTCGCCATCGGCGCGTTGAATGTGGGGAGCGGCAACACGTCGATCTTTTCCCTGATCGGCCAGCCGATCGCGAGCTTGCCGACGCAGCCCTGGGCGGTGACGTCCAAGCTCGCCTTCGGCATTCCGCTCTGGCTCGCAGCGACACCGGGTACGGCGATCAATGGGCAAGTCGGGATCGCGCTCTACGAAAGCGCAACCGGTAAGGTGTTGGTCTTCGGTCCGGACCAATCGAACGGAATCGGCTGCAACTTCGGAACGGCGCTCAACAACCCGACGGTCACTAACAGCTTTCCAATCCCAGGGACCGCCGTCGGCTACATCGGCTACCTGGGACCGGGGATGTATCTCCGCGTCTCGCAAAACGCGACGACGTTGTTTTTCTGGGTGAGCTGGACGGGCAAGAGCTGGACGCTCGTAACGAGCTTCGCGCTCAATCTCCACTTCACGACGGCGCCCGACACGATCGGCCTGGGCTGGTCGCAGCGCTCGACGGGCGCGCCCTTGGCGCTCGTCTGCGACTGGTTCCGCGACACGACGGCGCTCTTGGCACCATGAGCAAAGGCGAATGGTTGGCGGTCGAGATCGTGACGGCGGTCCTCTTGGTCATCGTCTTTCACCATCTGCGAGAGAAAAAGCGCGCATGAAAGGCTTCGCCGAGCGCCCGTACATCTGGGGCGGCGTAGTGCTCATCGTCGTCGGGATCATCGTCTGGCTCTACGGCGATCGTAGGGCGGGAGCGATCTAATGGGCGCGTCGGTCATTGGCTCGCGCGGCATCTTGGAAGGACCCGGCGCGGGCGGCGGTCCCGGCGGGCTCGCGGGCACGTCGATCGCCGATTACGTGTACTTCACGACGACGCCCGCCAACAACCAGCTCTCACCCGGCGGCGCGCTCTCGCTCCGGGCGTCCGCCGCCTATCAGTCCGGGTCCGAGAGCGCACAGTATTTGCCGAGCGTCGCCCAGGGCGTGCAGCCCGGCAACATCATTCTCATCGTCCGGAACGAAGTCGAGATCAACCCGGCGGGCGTCGGCACGTCGATCGTGCTCATCCCCTATCAGCCGAACGGTGATCAGCTCTGCGGCGCCTCATCGGGCGTGTGGCGACTGCCGAGAGCGTGGGACTCGGTGTTGCTCGTCGCGATGCCGATCATCGGGACGCCCAACGCGATCAATTGGGTACCCATTGGCTCGTCGACGGCGGCCAAGATCTATCTCTCGGTGACGGGTGTCGCGGCCACGCAAACCAACGTCGTGATCGCTCCGGGCTTCTGGGCCGTGCCCGGTCACAAGGCGAGTTTGCGATCGCTCTCCGCGTTCGGGCGTGGCGGGACCGCGATCACGGCGGGCACGTTCACGTTCAACATCTCATCGACGCCCACGGGCACCAACCAGACGCAAGTCTGGTCGTCGACCCAGGGGCGACTCTTCCAAGTCGAGTGGGTGCCGTACGCGGGCGCCAACATCGGCAATAGCGGCACGGGCTCGACGGCCGGGTCCGAGATGGTGTTGACGTACACGACGAGCGGCGCG
>Ga0126381_100010584_pt1 | contig 10394 bp, 7 predicted proteins | sample PanSoiMetPlot_28_FD_96465 | JGI IMG/M metagenome (GOLD analysis project Ga0126381, IMG submission 96465) | Tropical forest soil microbial communities from Panama - MetaG Plot_28 | ecosystem: Environmental > Terrestrial > Soil > Tropical forest > Bulk soil | place: Panama | collected 2016-02-17 | reverse complement strand
TCCTGGGGAGTGCGGTCGGGGCTCTCGATGACGTAGCGGTAAACCAGGCCACTGGGGCTGAATAGCGGGGCCAGGCTGGGCGTGACGCCGGCGGGAAGGGCTACGTCGGCCAAGCGCTCGAATACCACTTGCCGGGCGAAGTAATCGTCGGTGTCCTCCTCGAAAGTCAGCCGGATATCGGAGAGGCCGTAGAGCGAAATGGAACGCATTACTTCGAGATGAGGCACCCCGTTCATTTCCACTTCCAGGGGCAGCGTGACCAGACGCTCCATTTCTTCGGCGGCATGGCCCGGCCATTGCGTGATCAACTCCACCATGGGCGGAGAGAGGTCGGGATAGGCATCTACCGGCATGCGCTGGAAGGAGATAGTCCCCCAGACCGCGATCATCCCCGCAAATATCAGCACCAAGAAGCGCTGCCGCAGGGCGGCTTGAACAATCCGATGAATCATGCGTGGTCCTCAGTCGGCTGCGATTGAGGCGTACACATTGGCGATAGAGGGGGCATAGGCATCATCGTTGCAGTGAATTTGCAAATTGCAGGAACAAGCTTCCGTTGCCGACAACGCGGTCGCCGGCAGCGAGCCCGCTGGTAATCTCGGTGGTCTCCTCGGAAGTCTGTCCAGTGGTTACCCTGCGCATCGAAAACTGGTTCGCCCCGGCGAGGATGTAAACAAAGGGTTCGTTTTCGGCATTACGCAGCACCGCGGCGTTGGGGACCTCGATCGCGTTCGTGACTTTCCCCGCCTGAACCTGCGCAATGACGTACATGTTGTTCTTCAGTTTTTCCTGCAGATTTTTCACCTCAATGCGAGCTTGCAGAGTGCGAGTCGTGGGATCGAGCGTGGGCGCCACGTAGGAGATTTTTCCGTAGAACGGAGTTCCGGGATAGGAATCGGTCAGAACAGTTACCGGATTACCCACCCGCACGTACGGGAGGTCCTGTTGGTAGACATTGGCGAGCACCCACACCGTGCTCATGTTGGAAATGGTGAACGCCTGGGTTGCGCCGGCTTGCATGACCTGTCCGGGAGCAACCAGACGTTCGACCACTTCGCCGCCAATGGGTGCCAGGACGGGCAATTCGGGCGAGCTGCGCGCTTGAACCACCTGGTCGGGGCTCTTGAATCCGAGCACATGGAGCGCCTGCTCGCTGGCCTGTAAGTCGGCTTCGGATTGATTGCGGGCTGATTCTGCTGCAATCAAGTCTTTTTCGGCAATGGCGTGGTGATCGTAAAGATCCTTGGAGCGGGCGTATTCGCGGTCCGCCAGTTTGAAGCTGTCACTGGCTTTGATATAAGTCGCGCGCAGCTGGGAAAAATCTGGACTGGCAACGTACAACAATGGCTGGCCCGCTCGCACGGTTTCTCCGGGCGATACCACAATACGGCTGACCGGTCCGCTGACCTGCGTGATAACCGGAGTGGTGGCGAATCCGTTGTAAGCGACCGCCCCCGTCAGCCGCAAAACGCGCTTCAGTGTCGATGGGACGATGGTGACAATCTGGATATGGGCCATCTGCTCGACAGGTATCGAGAACAATTCCGCCCGATCCGCACTGCTTCGGCCGGAGTCACCAGCCGAGCTCTGATTGTCGCCACAGCCGATGGCGGCCGCCAGGGTTAGAACCGTCACTATCAAAGAAAGGAGGCACAATCTTCTTCTGCCTCCGAGCCGGTTGATTTGCCATTGACCTGCGCGCGGGGGCTTGCCTTTAATTACATGGAAATCTCCCGGGAGTTCGCCCGGGTGACGAATATCGTTTCGATGGTTGGTCATGGTAGTGTCCTGCTTCCTACCGCTTCTTTGAGCTGTTCGACGGCGATCAGATAATTTGCGAGCGCCTGGCGGTAGGCCAGCTGAGTGGCGCGATAACTGCGCTCGGCATCGAGGAAATCCAGAAGACTCGCTGCGCCCCGGCGATAGGCATATTCACTGATATCGCGCGAATCCTTCGATTGTTTCAGGTAGCCACCGGTGTACAGATTGACCACCTCCTGGTTGCCGCTGAACGCCTCGTAGGCGCTGTTTACATCTGTTAGCACGGTGTCGCTAGCGGCATTGGCGGTCTCTTGGGCCGCAGTCATGGCGTATCGTGTGCGCGCAATTTCGCCTTGGTTCCTGTCAAAAATAGCCAACGGCAAACTGACCGTTGCTCCCAAGGTGTTCTGGTCGGACAAGTGGCTATAGGTTAGCGCGCCGGTAACGTCCACCTTGCCGTTGGCTTTGGCGAGGGCATATTGGCTTTCGGAGACGCGTACACCCTCGCGGGCGCCCAGCAGGTCGGGGCGGCTGTTAAGAGCCTTCAACTTAAGATCGTCCGGATTGAGCCGCAGGGGTTGGTAGGTCAGGTCGCCCTCCACGTCATAATTGGCGGGGACGGCGTCGTAACCAAGGAATCCGCGGAGGCTGGCTAGCGCCTGTACCTTGGCTACCTTTGCCGCAGATACGTCCGTCTGGAATTGCAGCAACTGCACGGTGATCTTCAACTCGTCACCTTCGCTGATCTCGCCCGCCTTGTACTGAGCCTTGGCAATGTCCACGGTCTGTTGAAAGCTCGCGAGGTCCTGGTTGGCTAGATCCAGGTTCGATTCCGCCAGCTGCACGGTAATGAATTGCTGGGCGGTGTTGAAGATCAACCCCCGCTCGGCGTCGGAGACCTGATAGCGGGTTTGGGCGGTCTGGTCGCGAGCGGCTTCGATACGGCGATGCCGTTTGCCGCCACGCTCGAACAGATAGCTGACGCCGGCATCGAATTCAGTCACGTTCGCGAGGATGTTGGTCGTGAAGTTCTGGGGTTCGACGGGGATAAATAGAGAGTCGACCGTCAGGTTCGGGTTTGGCCGTAGTGCCGCCGTGACCTCTTGGGCCTGGCTCTGCTGGATCTGGGTTTGGGTCGCCTTGAGCGCGTGATTATGCGCGATGGCCAAATCAATGGCCTGGTCCAGCGTAATGCGTTCCGGAGCTTGGGCGCGTGCGACGCCCAGCATTGCAAACGAAACCAGAATGGCTCTTATAGCGTGCTTCTGCTGTTGCATATTCCCTTCAAAATGGATGCCTGCCCCTGGGCCAGCCAAGGCAGCACGTGCGGGCAAACATCGACTTCGCTTTCAACTAACCTGCCGCGATCAGGTACTTGCCAGAGTGCACCTGGCACCGCAGAGGGTGCGAAAGGCGTGCTCGAGCAGTGTGGACAGGAGAGGTTTTACAGGCTGGGAGGGGGGCGAACCTGGAGCGCGAAAACCTTGAGTGTGGAATTAAAGGACTGCCCGATGGTGCCGCTGACGTGGGAGATGTGGCAGGGTGCCATGCCTGACGCCATCGGCGAAGCCAATGACGGGGTGTGAGTGGAGACGCATATCAGACAGACGGTCGGGCCCGACTGCGCGGACTGCAGCCGGCAACAGGGATGCGAAGTGCGCAGCGCCGCAAATTCGCAGGAGTCCAGGGCTTGCGCGACGGTCGACATCAGAAGGACGCCGGCGCACAGGCAGGCACAACACACCCGCAGGATCAGGGATGCCGCCGATCGCGATGGGCAGCTAGTCATGAACTGGAAAATTAGTTAGATGCCGACTCAAGAGCAATTCCTAAGAATTTATCATTATCCGGCCCAAAATGGCACTCCGGATATCATCCTGGTCCAGATGGCAGAATCGGCACGAGGCCAGCTCCTGCGGCCCTTGTGGTTGTGCCCCAGGGGCCGGGGGCACTGCTAAGAAGTGGGTGGATGGCAAGCTGGGCTGGAGAAGAAGGATTCAACGGTTTCTTTGAGGCCACTTCCAAGAAGCCGCCCGTTTGCGACCGCCCCGGTAAACCATTTCGAATACGGCTGGGGAGTTTCTGATTCCGCCCGCTTATAACCGACGTACAGGGCAGTGGCGAGGATGTGCATTCCGTCATCCTGCTCCCGCCAATACTCGCAAGGGTTGTGGCCAACTCCGAATTTCTCGCTAACAATCTGCTCCAGAGCTTGTACGGAGTCCTCCTCAATGTATCCGGCTGCGGTGTTGTACCCGAATGAGGAATCATGGTGCTCAACCTTATCCATCACGGTGGGGTCTTTTCCCAGCAGATCTATGGCACTACGAACCTTGACGTCGTCCGCGGGATAGGGAGGGTGCATGGATTCGTGAATGGCGTTGTGGAGCACAATGCTGAATGGATAGGACACGTGAGTCAGAAATCGAAGACCGGTGATGCGGATTCCGTGGGGCTCGGAATAGGCTAAAAGGTAAACCTGGATGGTGTGCGAAGGCAGCGCAAAACCAAGATGGTCCTCGATGACCGGAATGATGTCGTATTTGGGCAGATCCGAAGACAGTTCTCGGATGCGCTTCTCAATCCTCGGCTTGGCGGTTGCCGCCCAATAGGCCGGAAAACCGACACGATCCAAGGCCCGAAGGGCCACTTCCAAGGCGGGCCGCGCCGACTCGTAGTTGTGCCACGATTCTGCGCTCCAGTAGGACGTCATTCTGAGAGCCGCCTCCATCCGAGAGCTGTTCTGGGCGGTGTGGATCATATCGGGCAGCGTTTCGTCGTTGACGGCAGAGTAGTAAAGAGCCAGCTTCGCAGAAATGATTTCATGCCCTTCATCTTTGATCACATGCTTCAATTGAATGAAGGCGGCCTGCTCCTCGGGCGTGAATAGGGGATGAAAGTGGTCGTACTCAGCCTGGTAGTAGTGCAGATAGTAGGGGTCGCCACTCAGCACGTTCAGCAGACAGAGTGTGTCGTATTTCAGGGACGGCTCGAGCTGCCAGTTGGTGCGGGAGCGAGTCGGCGTAGTACTGGCATCGAGGAGCGGCAGCAAAACTGTCAGGAGAACCCAGGTGAAGATGGAGACCAGGCGCATTCCTTGTTTCTAAGCGGAAACGCACCTTCCCGTCTTGAATCCATTTGCACGAGATCGCCACCCCTTCGGAGTGGCACCGGTCAGTTGCTTAACGCTTCGGGTCATGTGAGCTTGATCGGCAAAGCCCAATTCAGCCGCAATGGTTGCCAGAGGCGTCGCTGTGTCCTCGATCCATCTCCGTGCTCTGCGAGCGCGAGCGCGGGCTCGGAATGCTTCCGGCGGAACCCCGAAGACTTGAGCAAACCCACGCGATATGGTCCAGGCCGGAAGTTGGTTTTCCTCTCCCCATTCCGAGAGCTTCAGGGAGGGACATTCGATTAGTTTCGCTGCCAACCGAGCAGGCCAGTCCGAGATCTGAGGCGTCCATCTTTCGACCAGGGAAAGAAGAAGCTCCGAGGCGGCGTGGCCACTCGTCTCTGCCATCCGCACTACCGCGTCAGGATCACCCACGCTTGCCGTTCCTGGATAACATTTGCCCCAAGCTAGAGGCAGGTTCAGCACCGTCACTCCCCGCGCGAAAAAACGATTCAGATGAGCTTCGAACGCATCATGGAACACAACGTCGCCTGCGCTCACCTTGAAGAATCCGTTGTCTCCTGCTTCTTCGTACCCGCCGGAAAGAACGAGGGCGGCATAGGGTTCGGCGTGGAAATGCCGCTCGAAAGAAAGTCTTTTAATTCTCTGGACCAGTCGCACAGTGTCTAGTATGCACTTTTGCTCCAACTTCCGGTTCGTCACCAGCCTGGAACCGGATACGCTTCGGAGACTGCGGAAAACGCCCCCGACCCCGGTTGGGTCCTAATATAGTTCGGTTGGTGCTTCAAGCGGAATCGTAGTAGCAAGTGCATAGCTGCATGCCTTTCTCGCCGGGTGAAGCGGTCGCGGAATCGCGTCAGTCCTGATTGGGAACCATCAGGAATGCATGGGTCTGGTTGTTGATCACACCAACGCCCACGATTTGGCCCGAGCCATTGATTCCTGTGGCTTCACTGAGCACCCAACCTGAATTCGCTGAGATAAGCGAATTCAGGTCCGTTAACACGCTGCGATACCAAACGAACGCGTGCTCGTCCCCCGCGGCGGTATTCGATCCGCCAACCACCTGCCCACCACGGTTAATGCTGTCCGCTACGCTGAAGCTTCCCACCCAGAGTGCCGAGGTCGTTCATTGTCCCGTTCTCCCAAATGAATCCGTGCGTGTCGCCGCTGGCGAGAGTTGACTGGCCCACGATCTGACCGAGGCTGTTTATCGCTCGTGCCGTCCCTGAAATTCCTCCCAGCGACCCGAGATCGGTAATTTCACCGTTCTCCCACAGAACCGAATGTCGCTGCCCGGCCGGGGGATCGCCGATGAATTGACTTGATTCGCCCACGATTTGGCCTCGGTCATTGATTGCACGCGCGACGCTCTGCGTATCTGTCGTGAGCAGCGTTCCAAGGTCGCTTATGACCTTGTCTTGCCAAAGGAATGCATGCACATTCCGATTAGCGGTTCGAGATGCCCCGACGACCTGACCCAACTCATTCACGCCGATCGCGAAGCTCGCAAATCCACCGGGCAGCGTACCGAGACCGAGGATTTGGCCGTTCTTCTGCCACAGAACGGCATAGAACGGAGGTCCACCATTCCGGGTGGAGTCGCCGGCCACGAGTCCGGTATTGCTGATGGTTCTAGAATTGCTGAAAGACAGACCAGGAAGCACTCCGAGGTCGGTCATGAAGCCGTCATCCCAGAGGAATGCGTGAAGTTCGCCCGAGGGAATGGCAGATATCCCGACCACCTGCCCGCGATTATTGATGCTGCTTGCGCTACTCGTGGTGCCGCCGAGAGTTCCGAGATCTGTAATGGAATACGTTTGAGCGAGAGCCGCCGGGATAACCGTGCACAGAAAAGCGACTAGTGTCAGACTGGCGAGGACTCTTGAAGGCGTCGATAGGTCCCGGCTTAAATGCGTCTTAATTCCTAACTTACGGACATATCAAGAGTTAGAGTCATTCCTTAGACGATTTCGTGTTTCGCGGTTGGGGAGTTGAGTGGTACACTCTCGCGCGAGTCTGGATTTTCTGGAATGTCCTGCCTACCTCCGTCTTCGCGCGTGGCACGGTTTGGCATGTTCGAAGTCGATCTGTGCACCCGCGAATTACGAAAAAATGGGGTGCTCCTCAAGCTCCAGGGACAGCCATTTCAGATTCTCGCCACCCTCCTCGAGCATCCGGGCGAGATGGTCACACGAGAGCAACTGCGACAGAACCTCTGGCGCGAGGACACATTTGTCGACTTCGACAATAGTGTCAATGCCGCGGTCAACCGCTTGCGAGAAGCGATAGGAGATTCGGCAGACAACCCACGTTTCATTCAGACCCTTCCGCGGCGTGGGTATCGTTTCATCGCTCCCATCGAAATGCTGGAGCACGAGGTCGCGAGTTCGATCAGCGATCTTCCTTCGCGCGAAGTGGTAGAGCGGAGAGTGCAGTCTCCTCTCCCATCGAGACACTGGATTGCCCTGACAGCCTTCCCTGTGCTGGTTGTGGCTGTGGGCTTTTATCTTTGGCGGTACGAAAACCCCCATCCGCCGACTGCATTACCGATCCGATCTATCGCAGTCCTTCCCCTGGAGAATCTGACCGGAGACCCTTCGCAAGAGTATTTTTCAGATGGCATGACCGATGCATTAATCACGGATCTCGCTGGAATCAAAGCTCTCCGCGTGATCTCCCGGACTTCGACGACGCGGTACAAAGGGACGCGCGAATCATTGCCGCAGATCGCACGTGAACTACACGTGGACGCCGTCATGGAAGGCGCCGTGATTCGCTCGGGAGATCGTGTTCGCATAGACGCGCAGTTAGTGGAAGCAGCGAGCGACCGACACTTATGGTCTGGAAGTTATGAACGTCCCCTGGACGACGTGCTTGAGCTGCAAGCAGAAGTTGCCAGAGCCGTTGTACACGAGGTTCGCGTCCAAGTCGCGCCACAAGAAGAGGCGATCCTTACCGACACGCAACCGGTGAACAAGGACGCATACGACGATTATCTGCGCGGACGGTTCTTATGGAACAAGCGCACGGAGACTGGCACAAAGCAGAGCATTGTGTATTTCGAAAATGCATTGAAAAAGTACCCGAATTACCCGCAAGCACTTTCCGGGCTCTCCGATGCCTACGCTCTGCTCGGTTTTTATGGCACGATTCCGCCCCAACAGGCGTATCCCCACGCGAGGGCCGCCGCAAGAGATGCTCTGCGGGTAAATCAGAACCTCGCTGAAGCGCACGTCTCGTTAGCAGACACGAGTCTTTGGTTCGATTGGAACTGGCAGGAGGCTGAAGATGAGTTCAAGCGAGCCCTTGCGTTAAATCCTAATTACGACACCGCATATCGCAAATACAGCAACCTCCTCATTGCGCGCAGACGGACGGATGAGGCTCTCGCGCTGGCGAGGGAGGCGTCGGAGCTCGATCCGGTGTCCCCGACACTGGCGACGCATCTAGGTTGGATCCTTTTTCTCAGCCGCCAACCCGAGCAAGCGATCGAGCACTTACGGAACACGATCGAACTTGAGCCCCAATATGCGCGGGCGCATCGCGACCTAGCGGTGGTTCTTGCCTACCAGGGGCACTTTCCGGAAGCCGTACGTGAAGCACGCAAAGCTCTTGACCTTTCCGAGCCGACGCCCATCATGCTTGAGGCGCTCGGATACGCTTACGCGAAAGCGGGGCAGACAACCGACCTCCAGCAGGTCATCCGGGAATTGAAGCAACAGCGCATTCGCCGTTACGTCTCTCCTTTTTATATCGCAGTACTCTACGCGGCTGGCGGAGACAAAGATCGCGCTTTTCACTGGCTGGAAACGGCGTATCAGGAGCGGTCACCGCAGCTGGCGTGGCTGCAGGTTTATCCGCCACTGGATGAGCTGCGATCCGATTCCAGATTCCAAGCCTTGATCGGGCGCGTCGAGCTTGGGCGCGCCGACAACCGTCAACTGAAGCGATGAGAGGGAGCATGTGGCGCCATGCCGGAACATTGCTGGCTGGCTGTATCTCCCTCCTGTTCTTGGTATCGCCGGCATTCGCGGGAAGCGACGGCGCGATTGAGGGGTGGGTGGTCGATCCCACGGGAGCCCGCGTCCTAGGAGCCCAGCTAGACATTCGGAACATTCACACCGCCCTCACCCTCAGAGCCATGACGAACGCGAGCGGGCTATTCGAATTTCCCGTGGTGCCCCTGGGAAGCTATGAGCTAACTGTAACCCACCCAGGTTTCGCGCCGCTGATCGTGAAAAGTATTTCCGTAACCGTCGGCGCTAGAGTCAACCTCGCACTGGCTCTCGACGTGGCGACCCCCGCAGAAGAAATCGTGGTCACCTCGGGTACGCCAGTGCTCGAAAGTACCCGAAGTCAGGTATGCGAGACCGTCGATGAGCGCGAAGTCAGCAGCCTTCCCGTCAACGGCAGGAACTTCATTGATTTCACCTTGCTCCTACCCGGCGTAACCCAGGATGTTCGAACCGGGCTCGTGAGCTTTGCCGGTCAGCGCAGTATGAATTCGCTCTTGGTCGACGGTAGTGACACCAACCAGACCTTCTTTGGTCTGCCAATGGGAGGAGGTGGAAAATCGAAGTCCCCGTATCAATTTAGTCTCGCCACGGTTGAGGAATTTCAAGTCAACTCCAATGCCTACTCAGCGGAACTAGGCAGGGCAGGGGCCGGCGTCATCAATGTGGTGACTAAGTCTGGAAGCAATGATTTTCGCGGCAATGCCTTCTGGTATTACCGAGACAAATCCATGAAGGCGAACGACTTGGTCAACAACCTCAACGGCCAGCCCAAATCGCCATACCACTTCCATCAATTTGGGGCCGTCCTGGGTGGACCCGTAATTCGAGACCGACTGTTCTTTCTCGGGGATTACGAAGGCCAACGCAGTTCGATCCAAAACAACGTATTCCTCCGTCTACCGAGCTCATTCACTGTTACCACACCCTTCGAGCAGCAAGCCTGGACCTATCTCGTCGCTCGATCCGCGCCCTGGCAACGAACCTTTGATCAAGATGTTTTTCTCGGGAGGCTCGACTGGCAACTCAACCCTTCGCAGCAATTCCATGTGCGATGGAATAGCCAGCGCTTCACCGGTCTCGGGCAAGAGAACTTCGGGCCGCAGAACTCTTTCGAGCATTCGGGCACATCCATTGTGAACACCGACGCCTTGTCCGTCGCACTGACCTCCACCATTTCGTCGTCACGAGTGAATCAATCTCGATTTGGTTACGTAAGCAGCCACGAGCCTGGTTCGGCGTATAGTCCCGATCCCGAAGCCGACGTTTTCCAAAACGGGCAACTACTGCTAACCATCGGGCGAAATCCTATCAGCCCCCGCCACGACAACATTGATCGTCTGGAAGGTTCGGACTCGCTTTCGCTGGTTCGCGGACATCAGCTGCTGAAACTCGGTGCAGATACGGTCTGGGATCAAGTTGAATTCTTCACGGCCAGCAATTTCTCCGGGAGCTATCGTTTTCTTAGCCTCGAGAGCTTCGGCGAG
>Ga0126381_100010583_pt1 | contig 10394 bp, 5 predicted proteins | sample PanSoiMetPlot_28_FD_96465 | JGI IMG/M metagenome (GOLD analysis project Ga0126381, IMG submission 96465) | Tropical forest soil microbial communities from Panama - MetaG Plot_28 | ecosystem: Environmental > Terrestrial > Soil > Tropical forest > Bulk soil | place: Panama | collected 2016-02-17 | reverse complement strand
TACTTTGGTGGCGGCGAGTTGCATCCTCGCGGCCAGTTCGTAATTGGCGATGCGCGCGTCGAGTTCGATGTCGTGCGGAGATTGCTTCTGCTTCTGCACGCGGTTGAGGTCGTTGACCAGGTGCAGGAAACTGAGCTGTTGGTCTTCCGTAATATCTTTCGGGCGGTTGATGTCGAAGATTGGCGCACCTTCGACGTTCATCGTGGTCCCCTGATAAACCGGGGGGAGCCACGCGGAACCCCACACCCGGTTGCGGATTGTGGTGTAAGTGTCTTCCAATGCCACGAACGCTGGCAGATCCTGATTCTCCGTGCCCAACCCGTACGACACCCACGAGCCGACGCTGGGAAAGCCTGCGATGCCTCGGCCGGTCAGCGCGCTGAATTGTGCCGTGGAATGATCCACGCGGTCGGTTGTCAGACCTCGCAGAAAGGTGGTGTGATCGATCACCTGCGCCAGGTGGGGCATCAACTCTGAAACCCAACGGCCGGATTGACCGTACTGCTTGAACTCCCAAGGACTGGCCATCACCTTCTGCGAGCCGCCCAGTCGGCGTCCTTCCACCTTGGTTGGACAATCCTGCCCGTCGTACTTCTTCAGCAGCGGCTTGGGGTCGAACATATCGATCGTGCTTGGCCCGCCACCCATGTAAAGGTAAATGACTGCCTTCGCTTTGGGCGCGAAATCCGGCTGCCGGGGCCGGAGGTCATATATTCGAGGTTCTTCGGCGCGGAGGCGGTCCTGCTGGAGCATCCAGAGAAGCGCAGTTCCTCCTATTCCCGTAGCTGCATCGCTGAGAATTTGCCGTCGCGAAATGGTCATCGGTTTGCCCTCCTGACCTTTTTCCCTTGTCAATAACTATAGAGGAATTCGTTAGCGCCGAACAGCGCCTGGCACAGGATCATCCACGCAGACTGATCCTTGCTTTTTGGCTCCACCGTCGCACGAATCACGCTCATTTCCTCGGGACGAGCAGGCCGCGAGTAGGCCAACTCAAAAGCACGCTGCACACGTTTTTCGAACCCATCGCCGGCATCTCTGGCCACCCGAGCAGCAAACGCCTTTGCGGCCTCGATCACCAGCGGGTTGTTCATCAGGGCAAGAGATTGGACCGGTAGTGCGGAGCGGAATCGCACTGGCATGTTGCCGGCGTCCATGGTTGGCTGATCGAACGCGAGCAGAAAGGATTGCGGGGTGCTCTTTCGTGTCAGCACGTAAATGCTGCGGCGGTGCAAGGCGTCCACGGGCTGATCCTCCACAAACTGGCCGTCCGCGCCCTTCCGCACCTGTACCGGTTCGCCATAGAGGTTTAGATCCAGCAGGCCGGCGGCCCGGAGCATTGCATCGCGAATCTCCTCGGCGTCGAAACGGACCGGCGGCTTTCGCCACAGCAGCTTGTCCGACGGATCGGCAGCCAGCTTTACAGGATCCTCCGTGGAGGATTGTCGGTAAGCCGCTGAGAGCATAATTTGCTTGTGTAACCATTTCAGGCTCCAGCCGTTTTCCACGAAGTTGGTAGCGAGCCAATCCAGCAGCTCGGGGTGCGTAGGCGCAGCACCTTGCGAGCCAAAATCATCTGGAGTGCGAACGATACCTTCACCGAAGTGGTATTCCCAGACGCGGTTCACGAGCACTCTCGCGGTGAGAGGATGGTCGGGCTCTGTCAGCCACTTCGCCAGCGCCAACCGGCGGCCGGTATGATGCCATTCGGGCTGGGGATCCGGAAACCGGAAGGGCTTGTTGGGATCGTCCAGGACCGCCGGGACACCGGGGCCAACTACGTCGCCCGGTGAGAGATAGTTCCCGCGAATCAGAATGTGGGTTGGAGTCGGATCCTTCGAAACATCCCAAAGGCCCCAAATGCGCTGCTGGTCGAGTTTGCGGTATGCCTCTTCGTGCTCCTTCAGCGAAGCTGCGCGCTTGGCCAGTTCCGGGTCGATTTTCTCCAATTCCGATGGGCTCGGAGCGTCGGTGGAGTCCATGTCGTTACCGGCACCGGTCTTCAGGGCCTTGGCGACCGCTGCCGCCACAGCTCCGCGTTCTCGACGCACTCGCTGATATTCGTCCTTTACCGCCTTAATCCATTCCTCCCGCTTTTCCGGTTCGACATTCAGCATGTGGCGCGACGGCCAGGTGCCGTACGAAAACGAAGTCGCGGCAATCCATTTTTCCGGATCGAGAGCCGGCTCAAACACAGCCACCAGCCTGTAGTAGTCCTGTTGAAGGATCGGATCGAACTTGTGATCGTGGCATTTTGCGCAAGCGAGTTGAATTCCGATCACGGACTTCAAGGACATCTCGGTGGTGGCCTGAAGGGCGTCGAAATATTTATCGACCTGGTAAATCGACTGCTGATCGCCATAGTCCGGTTCCACCCTGAGAAAGCCCGTAGCGGTAAGTTTTTCGATGTCCTCCGGCCTTGGTTTGGCATCGGGATCGTAATTGACCAACTGGTCCCCGGCGAATTGTTCCAGTAGGAACTGGTTGTAAGGTTTGTCCTGGTTCAAGGAGCGGATCACGTAATCTCGATAGCGCCAGGCCAGTGTACGGATCTCATCAGTCGAGTTGCCGATGGAATCGGAATAGCCCACGACGTCGAGCCAATGCCGGCCCCAACGCTCCCCATAATGCGGTGAAGCAAGCAGCCGGTCGATGAGGCGTTCGTAGGCATCCTGATTGGTGTCCGCAAGAAATTCGTTTACTTGTTCCGGCGTCGGCGGCATTCCGAGGAGGTCGAAGTAGACCCGCCGTACGAGTGTTCGTTTGTCGGCTTCGGGCCCGAGCGTCCACTTCTTCTCTTCCAGCTTTTGTTCGATGAACGCATCGATCGGTGTGCGAACCCTGGCTGCGTGCACACTCGGAACCTGTGGTTTTACCGGCTTCCGAAAGGACCACCATTGCCGTGCTTTCTCGGTAATCTTATCCGCTCGATTGGAACTCCTCACATCAGCGGCAACCGGGAATTGTCCCTTCTCGATCCATTCGCGTATCAACTGTTTTTCATCTTCGGATAATGGCGACCCACCCATGGGCATCTTGCCGTCCCGGATCATAATCCAAAGGCGGCTGGCGTCGGGGTTGCCAGGCATCACGACGGGTCCTTTGGAACTGCCCTTTACTACGCCATCGAGCGTGCGCAAGTCCAGGCCGGCCATAGGCGTCTTGCCGCCGCCATGGCAAGCGATGCACTTCTTCTCCATCAGGGGGAGGACTTCGTGTTGGAACGTGGGCGTTGCTGCCCAAACCAGCGAATGGAGGATCAGGATGCCCAAAACATGCGGAAGACAGCGCATCGGAACCTCAACATCGAACCCGTATTGAAAGGATTCACGATTTCAACAGCACCAATACGCAAACTCCCTCCATGCTGTTGAATGCGTTTACATTACACGGCCCTGACACCGGTGTCAAGCGCTCCTTTTATCATGTGCCTGTTTTATCTGGAAGTCGCCAGATGCGCCAGTCCATTCGATCATTTTCAACGCTAAGATGCTGTGGACTTGTTGAACGGGGCTTGTTGAACGGGGCTTGACACCGGGATCGGTTCGGGATAGTGTAACCGCAATCACTCAGGACGCTTGAAGGAGGGAAGCATGTTGAAGTCGGTAATTACGGCTGTATCCGTGTTATTTCCGGCGGCCATCGCATGGGGTCAATTCAGCAGCGGTTTCCAGGGGACGGTGACTGACCGCAGCGGCGGCATCATGCCCGGCGTCGCCATTCGGGTAACGAATACCGCGACAGGTGTACAACGCGAGGTGCTGTCGTCGGAGAGCGGTGTTTACGTGGTCCCGAGCCTGAACCCGGGCGTCTATACCCTGGAAGCCCTTAAAGAGGGATTCGTGACTGCGAAGCAGGAGTCTCTGGTCCTTGAGCCGAACCTCACTCGGAAAGTGGATTTCGTCATGGAGATCGGGAATGTTCGCGATGTGGTGAACGTCAGCGGCCAGCCAACTGTACTCGAGACGGAGACGGCGCATATCGTCGATCAGATGGCGCGGGCGACGATCGAAGAACTTCCGGTGGTGAATAACAGCGTCTTCAACCTGATGGTTCTGCAGCCTGGTGTGACCGGACGTAGCATGAGCGTCGACAACAGCACCGGCCGAAGTACGGCGAGCGTGAATTTCGCCGGCGCCCGGGTCGATGCCAACTCCTACAATTTCGACGGCATTTCGACGAACTCGATCTCCCGAGGCGGCGCTTCCGAGGTCGCTCCCAACGTGGAAGCCGTGGAGCAGTTTTCGGTTCAGTTGACGGACGCCGGCGCCGACGAGGGGAGGAACATGGGAGCGCACGTCAACATGGTTTCCAAGTCCGGCACCAATCAATATCATGCAGCCGTTTGGGACTACCTTTCGAACACTCGCCTGAACGACAGGAATTTCTTTTCCAGGACCGTCGTTCCTCTCGTCCGCAATCAGTATGGCTACGCGTTCGGCGGTCCAATCATAAAAAACAGGACCTTCTTCTTTACCACCTACGAAGGCATTCGCCAGCGGCAGGATTCCCAGACTACCTCAACCGTGGAAACGCAGCAGTTCGAGCAATGGGTAGTCGCGAACCGGCCCAATTCGATCGCCGCCAAGTTGCTGCAAATGTTCCCGCCGAGAGCGTACGCAACCTCGAACCTGAAAGACATCGGAACGCCTCTGCCGTATGCCGGCCCTTGCGGCGGATGCGCGGCGGCCAACCAGTTCAGCTCGACGCCACTCGTGGATGCGTCCGGAAACCAAATCCCGGAGATCGGAACGGCATCGTGGGTGCAGCCCAGCCGGCTCACTTCCGACGAGGTCACGTTGCGCCTGGATCACGAACTGAGGCCCGGGAAAGACCGCGTGTACCTGTTCGGGATGTATTTTAGCGGCGTAACCAAGACTCCGCCGATTCGAAACTTCGAGCGGGACAATCCTACCGTGCAAAGCTTCGCCCACCTCGACGAAACCCATATATTCTCGCCGACTCTGCACAACGATTTCGGAGCCGGCATGACACGGTCGAGTGGCACTTACTCTATCCCCAACAACATCTGGGTCTCGCCAATCAATATCGGCGGCGGCCTGGGCCAAAGCTTTCAGGATACGAATCCGTACCCGGGCGGTTGGTTTGCAACGGAATACTTCATCAAAGATTCCGTGTCGATCGTCCATGGACGTCACGCCATCAGAGCCGGAGTTGAGCGCCGCCGCGCGGACAACAACACCAAGCACACGGCCGCGTATATCCCGAATTACATGTTCACGAACATCCTGACTTTCGCCGACGACAACGCGCTTTCCGAAAGCCGGACGGTAAATCCGCTCACCGGCCAGCCGTATATCACCTATGCTTCACAACGAATCACGGAGTATGGCGCCTTTGTGACGGATGACTGGAAGGTGCGCAAAGACCTCACGATTAACGCGGGACTTCGTTACGAATACTATGGACCTTACACGGACGCGAAGAACAGGCTCAGTAATTTCGTATATGGGCCGGGAGCGAGTCTGCCGGAGGAGATCGCCAACGGCAGTGCGCAACAGGTTGCGCAAAGCTGGAACCCGAATCACCTGGATTTTGCGCCCAGACTCGGAGTCGCATGGGATATAGGGGGACGAGGCAAGGACGTGATCCGCACGGGCTACGGAATCGCTTACGATCGCCTTGCGACCGTCTATCCCGCCGGCTATCGTTCCAACCCGCCGTTTGCCGGCCAGATTACAGCCGGTACGCAATACAACACGACATTTACTTATGGCTTGGGCGATCCAAACGCGCAGGGCAGCCAATATAATCCGCAGGGCCTCGGTTATCCGGTCGATTCGGCCTTTGCCGCGGGACTGAACAGCCAGAATGGGATTATAGGACAGCGGCTCTCCGTCATCGGAGTGAACCAGGTTTTGGCGCAGCCTTACGGACAGAATTGGTTCTTCGGCTACCAGCGTAGTCTTCCATTCGGCATCGTTGTGGAAGGAAACTACATTGGGTCCAAGGGCACTCACCTGGTCGAGATTTCCAATATTAACCAGTTCAATGGGGACTTGCTCAATGCTGGCGTCTTCCATGGGTACAATAGCAGCTTCTCCGGTATCAATATGGCGGCCACCAACGACACGTCGTCTTACCACGGCCTGACGGTCACGGCTCGCAAATCTCTAACTCACGGACTTATGTTCCAGACGAGTTACACGTGGAGCAAGGTCATCACCCAGTCGGAGCAGGAGCAAGGCTTAACCACGTTTCAAAACCAGAACAATCAAAATGAAGATCGCTCGCTGGCCAGTTTCAATGTTCCCCAGCGCCTGAGCATCAACGGCTTCTACAACGTCCCCTTCCTGAGCCGCTGCAAAGCCTGGTACTGTCGGGCTTTCGGAGGCTGGAGCCTGTCCGCCTTGGGCGTGTTTGAAAAGGGCATGCCGCTCGACGTCTATACGAGCGCGGTTTTTCCGGCCAAAGGGGTCGTTCCAACTGTCACCAATAGCGGTGACTGGAATGCCGATGGGACCACCTACGCTCGGCCCAATGGGCCGGCAACGCCCGTCCAAACCGGCGGTTTCACGGAGCAACAGTACCTCGCCGGTATAGCGCCGGTTTCGGTATTCTCCGTGCCTGCCTTGGGCACGGATGGCAACCTGGGGCGCAATGCTTTCCAGGCTCCCGGCTTCGAACGGGTTGACTCGGCTCTGACTAAAGTATTTACCATCAGGGAACGCTTTAATCTGAGGTTCCGATGGGAGGCTGACAACGTTCTGAACCACACCAACCTGAACGCGCCTAGCGGCAACTTGAGCAGCCCCTCATTCGGGATCGCAAACAGCGCGGCGATTCCGCGGCAGATGCGGGGCAGTTTGTTACTGAGGTTCTGATGCTGGGACAGGCAGCGCTGGAGTGAGATTGGGCCCCCGGTTATTACGATGCGCGTTGCCGGCCCTGGTACCGCTCATCCTCGACGCGCAAGTGTGTCAGTCATGTCATCCGAAGGAAGTGGCGGCGTATCTGCGTACTGGGATGGGACGCTCGTTACGACACCCCGGAAGCGAGCCCAAAGGCAGCTTTAGGACGGCATCCGGCACGACCTTCACGGTTCGGTCGAGCACCAATGGTGTTTTCCAGCGCATGGAGCGTTTTGGCGGATCGGCGGAATACCGGGTGGCTTATGCCTTGGGCTCGGGGAACCACGCCACGTCGTACCTCATTCAGGTTCGCGACCACTTGTTTCAGTCTCCGGTTTGCTACTTCACAGCCCGTGGGACCTATGATCTGTGTCCTGGCTATGATCAGACCGCCGAACCGGATTTCACCCGCCCTGTCGGCGAAGAGTGCGTGCTGTGCCACTCCGGGCAGCCACAGCACGTCTCAGGAACGGCGAACCAGTACGGGCAGCCTGTGTTTTTGGAAGATGCGATCTCGTGCGAGCGCTGCCACGGTCCTGCCCAAAACCATCTGAAGCATCCCGGTCCAGGCTCCATCGTCAATCCGGCAAAGCTGCCGCCGGCCGCCCGCGACAGTATTTGCGAGCAATGCCATCTGGTAGGCATAACTCAGCGGATTCTGAACCCGGGCAACAATTTCTCCGACTTCCATCCGGGTCGCCAACTGGAGGATGTATTTACCGTCTACACTCGTGCCGGCGCGCGAGGCCTCAAGGTGATCAGCCATGTAGAACAGCTCGCGCTGAGCGCGTGCGCTCGCGGCAGCCAGGGAAAGATGTGGTGTGGGACTTGTCACGACCCTCACCCACAGGCGCCGCCCACATCTCGGTTCTACAACCATATCTGCCAGACGTGCCATGAGGGCCAATTGACGAAATCGCATCCCTCGGCGGCTGACTGTGTAAGCTGCCACATGGCTCGCCGGCCGGCGCAGGATGGCGGACATATTGTACTCACGGACCATCGAATCCGGAAGAAGCCGCATGATGATGCCGATGAGCCTGCAGCGCGGAGCGAAGAGCTGCGGGCCTGGCGCCCGCCCGATCCAAAGCTACAAGCACGAAACTTGGGACTGGCCTACGTCAATGCCGGTCTCGCGGACCGCTCACCCGCCGAGATAGCACGCGGCTACCGGATGCTTGCAGAGTTCCAGCCATCCGCGCCCAATGACATCGAAGTACTGAAGGGAATCGGACGCGCGGTGCTCGCGGCCGGACATCCGGATGAAGCGTTGAAGGCGTTCGAATGGGCGCTGAAACTGGCGCCGAACGACGCAGTCGACGAGGAGGAATTGGGCATTGCGTTTCTGCGATCCGGGCAGTTGCAGAACGCAGCTTCACACCTCGAGCGCGCTCTCAAGTTGGATCCGCTGATGCTGTCGGCGGGAACGGCTCTTCAAGAGGTGTACAGAAACCAGGGGAATAGCGATAAGGCGGAAGCTCTGGCCGAGCGCATGAGGCGCGCGATGCTAGGGATGACGAACTAATGGAGGATACAAATGAACCGAAGAGGCTTTCTCGGATTAGCGGCGGGCTTGCCCCGGGCAGTTGCGGCCTGCACGATCGATCTGAAATCCATCAAAACCCGCCCCAACAAGAAGGTCAACGTCGCTTATCAGGCGCCGCACTCTGCTCCGAACGGCTTGCAGGCGACGCGCGAGGGCATGTGGGTGGTGGACGAGGCGCATGGAAATGTTCACGCGGTCTCGCTGTTGAACTGGGCCGACGGCAAAGTGATTCGGGAATTTGAGATCACCGGCATGAATGGTCCGAGCGGTCTGACGATCGACAACACGGATGCGATGTGGATCGACTCCGCTGATAACAGCATGATGTTCAAAGTCGATTACCATAAGGGCGAGCTCCTGGCCAAGTACTGGGCGCCCGGTGCCGGCAGAAGTTTCCGGATGAAGGGTGATCCTCCGAGGCCGGGCTCGAATGTCGCCGCAACGGCTCCGAAACGCGAGACTATCCCGCCCGGCCAATTGCCCATGGACGCCACCACGGGAGCGGGCGGCCTGGGCGGCCAGGGAATGGAGCACCGCGACGGCCTGCTTTACATTTCCACCCTGGCCGCGCGGCGGGTATTTGTCCTCGATCCGAAAACATGGGAAGTGCAGGCCATGTGGCAGACACCGGGAAATCGCAGCCATGGCTGCGGCTGGGAGGGCGATACGCTCTGGGTAGCGGATACCAACCTGCGGGCCTTCTTCCGGTACGACGTCAAAACGGGGAATATCGTGGAGAAGATTCAGACTGCGGAAACGGACCCGATCATTCACGGCGTAACCGTACACGACGGCTATCTGTGGTACTGCGAAGTGGAGAAAGGGCGCGTCTGCAACATCAAGCTGTAGGCGGGCCGCCTACACGGCGCAAGAAACTCAGGCGTCCACGTGAGCGGCGAATATCCGGTCGATGGACGCCTTGTGCCGTTCCGCCGTTTGCCGCGAGAACTCTTTCATCTGCGACTCGCTCAGCGGCTTGAACGCGCGTGCCCAAGTGGCGTTCTGGCGAATGAAGTCGTGGGTGGGCATGCCAAGCACGACCGTCGCGACGGGCAAGCTCAGCGTGTAACGAAACAGCATGGCGGGATCGACTTTGGCAGGGCCAGGCTGGAGAAGGTTATCCTGTCCCATCACCTTCATGCCGAGGCTGCCGAGATTCTTCTGGACGGCCACGGGCAGCGCTACGTTCTGAAAACTCGTTTTGAGGTTCGGATTCGGCGCCATGTTTCCGCCGGTTCCGCTCATGAATCCCTGCATCGCGGCGTTGAGCGCCATCTGCGTGCAATCGAAATCGTGGCGCTCGAGAGCGGTCTTCAGCACAACAGGGTCGGAATGGCTGGTGATGCCGATGAAGCGGCAGACCTTCTGGTCACGCAATTTGTAGAGTGCCTGGAGAACTCCGCCCTCGGCTTCAATCTGCGCCAAGTCGTCCTCAGTGCTCAGGCCGTGCACGTGAATCAGATCGATCTGATCAGTCTGTAGCCGTTTGAGGCTCTGTTCCAATATCCGCGCGGCTTCATCACCGTTGCGAGGTTCGATCTTGGTGGCGAGGAAGACCTGTTTGCGGCGCGTCTTCATTACCTTTCCTACCCAGGTTTCGCTGGCGCCGCGTCCATAACCGAACGCGGTATCCAGGTATCCGATGCCCTGGTCGAGGGCGGTGTGGATCGCCTGGATAGCACCCTCTTCGCCATAACGCTGCAAGCGATTGCCGCAGCCCAGAGCGACAATAGTGACCTTCGCGCCGGTCTTACCCAATACACGGGTGGGAATGGGACCGGTTTCGTCCGCGGTGGCGAGACCGGTAACGGCCACGCTTGTTGCGACGCTTTCAAGAAAATTTCTTCGGGTAAATCGATCCGGCATGTTGACCTCCGCCGTTGACGGAATTCTATCCCATCCCTTGGGCTGATCTCCAGGCCCGCGCGGGGGAGTTCAGGTTGCGCTTTCCGCGCAGTTTACTGCCCCCACGCAAC
>Ga0126381_100010582_pt1 | contig 10395 bp, 7 predicted proteins | sample PanSoiMetPlot_28_FD_96465 | JGI IMG/M metagenome (GOLD analysis project Ga0126381, IMG submission 96465) | Tropical forest soil microbial communities from Panama - MetaG Plot_28 | ecosystem: Environmental > Terrestrial > Soil > Tropical forest > Bulk soil | place: Panama | collected 2016-02-17 | reverse complement strand
TGGCGTTCAGGGTTTCCCACATGTCCGAGGTGATCGTGCCGCGAACGGCACGGGCATTCTCGCGCGCGGCGCGCAGGCACTGCAGGATGCTGCCTGGGTGATTGCGATCGAACGCGAGGAAATCGAAAGCTGCCCGCGCCGTCATAGACCCGTGCTGCGCCTCGAAGTCCTTGTCCAGACCCAGTGAGACCAGCGTCGCCTGCCATCCCTGCAGTACGGCCTCGGGTGCGCGCGGGAGAAGCGAGAGCCGCTGGTGTGCGTCGATCATGCGCGCCATGTTTTCCGCGCGCTCCAGGTAGCGAGACATCCAGTACAGGTGATCTGCCGTGCGGCTGAGCACGTCAGCCTCCAAGCGCCTGTGGGTCGAAGCGCACGCTCTGGTGGCCGCCGAGGACCCAGGTGTCCTTCGTTCCACCTCCCTGGGACGAGTTGACCACCAGCGAGCCTTCGCGCAGCGCAACACGCGTCAGCCCGCCCGGAACGATCGTGATCTCACGCCCCGACAGGACGAACGGCCGCAGATCGATGTGCCGTGGCGCCAGCCCCGCCGCGACGAACGTCGGTGACGTTGACAGGGCGAGCGTCGGTTGGGCGATGTAGCGCTCCGGGTGTGTCTTGATGCGTCCGCGGAAATCCTCGATCTGCTCTCGGGTCGATGCGGGCCCTATCAGCATGCCGTAACCACCGGCGCCGTGGACCTCCTTGACGACCAGCTCGGAAAGATGAGACAGCGCGTACTCACGATCCTCCGGTTTGCGCAGAACCCAGGTCCTCACATTCGCCAGCAGGGGCTCCTCACTGAGGTAGAAGCGCACCATATCGGGTACATAGGGATAGATGGACTTGTCATCCGCGACCCCGGTGCCGATGGCGTTGGCGATCGTGACATGGCCGGCACGGTAGACCGTGAGCAGGCCAGGGACCCCGAGCGTCGAGTCCGGGCGGAACGAGAGCGGATCGAGGAAGTCATCATCGACGCGCCGATAGACCACATCGACCCGCTGCGGACCCTGTGTCGTGCGCATGTACAGAATGTCATCGCGCACGAACAGATCCTGGCCCTCGACGAGCTCGATCCCCATCTGCTGGGCGAGGAAGGCGTGCTCGAAGTAGGCGCTGTTGTAGGCACCGGGGGTCATGAGAACCACCGTGGGATCCGTGACGCCCGCCGGCGCGACGCTCTTGAGATTCTCCAGCAGCACGTCCGGGTAGTGCTCGACCGGGACGATCGAATCGCGCGCGAACAGCTCCGGAAACAGCCGCATCATCATCTTGCGGTTCTCGAGCATGTACGACACGCCCGAGGGCACGCGCAGGTTGTCCTCGAGAACGCAAAAGCGACCCTCGTGATCCCGCACGACATCGATACCGCCGATATGCGCATACATGCCGCCGGGTACCTCGACGCCCTGCATCTCCGGACGGTATTGCGCGTTGCACAGAACCTGCTCGGCCGGGACGACGCCCTCTTTCAGAATGCGCTGGTCGTGATAGATGTCCGCGATGAAGGCATTCAGTGCACGGATGCGCTGCTTCAGGCCGGCTTCCAGGCGGGTCCATTCGTCCGCCGGCAGAATGCGGGGGACGATATCGAATGGGATCAGTCGCTCCGTCCCTGCGTTCTCGCCGTAGACGGCGAATGTGATCCCCACTCTGTGAAACAGCGCGTCCGCCTCGGTTCGCTTCTGGGCGAGAAGCTCAGGCGGCTGCGCGTCGAGCCACCTCCAATAGCGCCGGCAGTGCGTGCGAGGCGCACCGGCTGCATCCAGCATCTCGTCGTACGGGCTCGCCAACCTACCCCCTCGAGCATTGATAAGATCCCGGATGACCGGGTCAAGCGAGATCCGTGCCAGACGGGTTCTGCCCGCACCGTCAAGGGCTTACGTCCCCTCGAGGGCCTTGAGCCACCGACCGGTGCCCAAAAACGGTGCGCGCGCACCAAGGCGGGGACAAGGGTTGGTGCATAGACTGACAGTGAGCGAGATTGCGACAGCATTGCTGGCCTGGCACTCGCGCCAGGGTCGTCACGATCTTCCGTGGCAACAGGACCGGACGCCGTACCGGGTCTGGGTGTCCGAGATCATGTTGCAGCAGACCCAGGTTGCGACGGTGATTCCTTACTACCGGCGCTTCATGGAGCGGTTTCCTACCGTCCGGGCGCTCGCCGATGCGCCAGTCGACGACGTTCTGCATCTGTGGTCGGGTCTGGGCTACTACGCGCGCGCACGCAATTTGCACCGCACGGCCGTGCGCGTGCGCGATGAGTTCGCTGGCGAGTTTCCAGCGCGCTTCGCCGAGATCGAGAGCCTGCCCGGGATAGGCCGCTCGACGGCCGGCGCCATCCTAGCGCTGAGCCGGGGCGAGCGATTCCCGATTCTCGACGGCAACGTCAAGCGCGTGTTGTCACGTTACTTCGGAGTGAAGGGAAACTCCTCGCAGAGCGCGGTCACCGAGCGGCTCTGGCAACTCTCGGATCAATGCACGCCTCAACAGCAGGTCGACACCTACACGCAGGCGATCATGGATCTCGGTGCGACGCTGTGCACGCGGCGCAAGCCGTTGTGCACTTACTGTCCGCTGGCTGAGGGCTGTTTTGCTCTGCGTACGGGGCGTCAACACGAGTTCCCCTCGCCGCGTCCCGCGCGCAAGCGGCCCACGAGAAAGGTATTCATGGTCGTGGCGGTGCGCGCCGATGATGGGAGTGTGTTGCTGGAGAGACGGCCGGAGAACGGGATCTGGGGCGGGTTGTGGTGCCTGCCGGAGTTCCAGACTGCCACGGCGGCGAGCAGTTACATTCGCCAACAACTGAGCGCGGCGACCGCCGAGCCTACGGCGCTGAGCCGCGTCGAGCATGCTTTCACGCATTTCGATCTGGTGATCACGCCGATGCTGACACCCTGCAACGGACTCGCGGGAGTCATGGATGCCGCCCGGACGGTCTGGTATAACGCCCGCCGGCCGGCTCGCATCGGACTTCCGGCCCCGATCAAGTCGCTGCTCGAGGAGTTGACGTGTCCCGGATGGTTCAGTGTCCCGTCTTGAAGCGCGAGGCGCCCGGTCTGGACCGGCCGCCGTATCCGGGGGAGCTCGGCAAACGCATTTTTGAGAGCGTTTCCAAAGACGCGTGGGCACGCTGGCTGAAGCACCAGACGATGCTCATCAACGAATATCGCCTCACCCCGATCGAACCTAAGGCCCGCAAGTTTCTCGAAGGGGAGATGGAGAAATTCTTCTTCGGCGCGGGCTCGCAGGCCCCCGAAGGGTTTCAACCGCCCAAGAGCTGAAACACGCGCTGCGGTCAACCAGAGGGTGAGCGGCGCGTTGGCCGTAGGGGAACGTTTCCCCCGAGGAGCGCGCATGCGAGTCCCGCCCGGCACCTCTGCTCCCAGCACCCCGGCTCCCGAGAGCCCAAATGGTGCATCACCGGCACGAAGATCGCTGCGCACATGGGCCGGTCGCGGGACCGGCGTTTCGTGCAACACGTGCGGCACGCCCATCGGCGAGAAGGACATCGAGTACGAAGTGGAGGTTCAGCCGGGCAGCCGGCACACGCTGCACTTCCATTTCAACTGCTACCAGGATTGGGTGGCTGGACGGTGGGCGCGGGGCTAGAGGCCTGAACATCGGGCGGGGAGGCTAGAGGCGCGCCTGGAGGCGCGCGGATGTGCGCGCGGATGTGCGCGCGGATGTGTTACAGGCGGATCAGGCCGCGTTTGTGAGCCACGGCGACCGCTTCGGTGCGGCTGATGGCGTCGAGCTTGGTCAGGATGGCTTTCACGTGCGTCTTTGCCGTGCCTTCGGTGATCTCCAGGCGGCGCGCGATATCCTTGTTGCTGCGGCCCTGCGCGACGAGCTGCAGGACATCCAGCTCGCGTTGCGTGAGACTGGGTTTCGCCATGCGTTGCAGCGCCTTGGCTGCCACGGATGAGGAGGTGTAGGGGCGGTCTTCGCTGACGGCGCGTATCGCGGACAGGATTTCGGTTCGCGGCGCATCCTTGAGCAGGTAACCTTTGGCTCCCTGGCTCAGGCACTGAAAAATATCCTCGTCCCCGTCGTACGTAGTCATGATCAGCAGGCAGGCCTTGGGATTGAGCTCGAGGACGCGCTGCACCACGGCCACTCCGTCCCGCTTGGGCATCCGCAGATCCAACACCATGACGTCGGGGCGATGCTGATCATAGAGTGCGATGGCTTCCTCGCCGTCGCCCGCTTCTGCGACGACCTCCATGTCCGGTTGCTGGTTGACCATGGCCGCGAGACCGTCGCGCACCACCGGATGATCGTCTGCGAGGATCACCCGGATTTTTTTTCTCAGCACCGCAACCATCACGCTCTCCGCTTGGGCAGCCTCACACGCACGCGCGTGCCTGAGCCCGGTTGACTCTCGATCTGCCACTCTCCTCCAATCGCTCCTGCGCGCTGACGCATGCTGGCGAGCCCGAAGCCCTCCTGTGCGTACAGCTCCGGCTTCTTCTCCATCCCAACCCCGTCATCGCTCACCGCCAGGACCCAGTGTGCGGGCTCGTCCGTCATCGTGATCTTCACCGTGCGCGGGTGCGCGTGGCGGACCGCATTGCTGACGGACTCCTGGGCGATGCGCAGCAATTCATGCTCGTGCTCGGGACGCAGACCGGTGGCGATCCCGAGACCCTCGAAGGTACAGGTCACACCGCCGGGCACCGTCGAGCGCTCGGCGAGCTGTCGAAGCGCCAATTCCAAGCCGGCGCGCCGGGTCTGGTCCATGCGCAGCGCCATGACCGAGCGGCGGGCCTCCGACAGGCCGTCCCGCGCCAGGTCGCGGATGCGGGAATGGATCGTGAGCAGCTCCGAGTTCTTCTTCTTGCAGGAGGGAAACTCTTCCGCGGCGCCCAGCTGCATGAGGATGCCAGTGAACGCCTGGGCGAGGCCGTCGTGGATCTCCTGCCCGATGCGCGTGCGTTCCTTGAGGACCGCCGCTTCTTTCGCGGAATGCGCCAGGCGGGTCAGCTCCACCGCAAGCGTTGCCTGCTGCGCCAAAGCGACGAGCAGCTCGCTGTGCTGCACTTCGTGCGCCGGATGCCTGAAGCTCAGAACGAAGAAGCCAACAGTGCGGGCTCCGAACACCAGTGGGTGGATCACTACGTTCGAGTAGCCCTCGCGCTTGTGGAATGCGAGCACGCCGGGCCAGATGTCGTGGTCGTCATTCTCGACGTTGAGGTACAACGGTTTGAGCTGGCGGCCGAAGATCGTCGTGAATGGCGACCCGTCGAAGGGGACGCTCTCCGCAAAGGGGGGCGGCTCGAGCTTGCCCTCACGCACGTGTGCCAGCACGCGCCATTCATGCAGGGCGTGCTTGGCAACGATCACCGCTCCCGAGTCGGCATGCAGCTGGCGCGTGGCCTCCAGAATCATATGGCCCATGAAGCTGCTGAGATCGGGCTCGCTGGCGAGGCGCTCGAGGTTGCCGCGAATGACCGCGTTGGCCTTGGCGAGCTCGGCGACTCTTTCCTCAGCGGCGCGCTCGCGCTCGCGGCGAACGTCATCGACCAGCCGCTCCCGGTGCAGCGCGGCGCCGATCACACCGGCCGAAGTCTCCAGAGCCGACAGCTCGGCTGAGTCGATTGCACGACGCCGCCGCGTGTTGTCGAACCCGACGACGCCGATGAACTCGCTGGCCACGAAAATTGGCACGATCGCCTTGGTCTTCGTGCCGATACCCTCGAACCCGGCGGAGCAATACGCCGAGGCGGAATCGCTCTTGCTCAGACAGACGCTGCGCCCGGCGCGCAGCTCCGCACAGACAGCCTGGAAATTGCGCTCATCGCACGTACACATCGCCGGGTCGCCCAGATGATGTGCGACGCCATCGGCGACCCATTCGTTGACCAGCACGAGCAATGGCTCGCCGGCGGGGCCGGGTTGCGCGAGCATCAGATTGACGCGATCGACGCGCGCGGCTTCGCCGATGAGCTGCAGTACGTTCGGAATCACCGCGCGTACGTCCGGCGTCTCGAGCAGCAGCCGGCTCGCTTTCGCGGAAGCCGCCAGGAGGCTTTCCCGCCGCTCGAGGGAGTCATTGATCTGGCTCAGCTCTTCGGCACAGGAGGACACGGGCAGCTCCGGATCCAGCAGCGCCGCCGCCAGCGAGGCGGCCGGCTCTGGGGCCGAATCTCGGAAGCTCTGGGTGGCCGGGGTCTCCTGGTCCAGTTCGGGGGTGAGCGTGGCATTCATGAAAGGGCGATCCTTCAGCGACTTGCCGCCTGAGTGTAACGCGGCAGGGGCGCGGGCTCCCACCCACCGCCCAGCGCTTTATAGACGCCGACCAGGCTGGTCATGGCCTCAGTGCGGCTTTGTGCCAGCTGGTCCTCGGCCTGGAGCTGAGTACGTTCTGCATCAAGGACTTCCAGGAAGTCGACGATTCCCCCCTCGTAACGGGTCCGGGCCAGCCGGGCGGCAGTGGCGCTGGCACCGGCGGCATCGGCGGCATTACGCAGGCGCTCGCGCGCACGAGCATGAGTCACCAGGGAATTTTCGGTGTCCTCGAGGGCCTGCAGGACCGTCTTCTGGTAAGCCGCCAGGTCTACGTCCGCCCGGGCGTGGGCGGCTGCAACCTGGGCGCGGACTCGGCCGAGATCGAAGGCAGCCCAGGAAATGCCGGGGGCGATCTCGTAGCTGCGGGTTCCGGTGGACCCCAGGGCAGGGATTTCATTGGACATATAGCCGAAATTGCCCGTGAAGGAGACCTTCGGAAACAGGTCGGCGACGGCGACACCAATCCGGGCGGTGGAGGCCGCGAGCTGGCGCTCCGCTACACGGATGTCCGGGCGCCTTCGCAGCAGCGCGGCCGGGTCGCCGATGGCCGCGACCTGCGGCAGCGCGGGGAGCTCCTTGGCGGGCGTCAGGAGATCGGTCAGTGCGTTGGGGTCGCGGCCGGTCAGTACACCCAGGCGATGGATCGAGCGGGAGATCGATGCCTCCAGGGGGGCGATGCTCGAGAGAGTCGTGCTCAGTTGCGATTGTGCACGGGAGGTGTCGAGCTCGGTGCCGCGTCCGGCGCCCAGACGCTCGTTCGTGATTCGCAGGCTCTCCGTCTGGTTCTCTACGTTGCGACGCGCAACCGCCAACTCGTCCTGCGCCCCTCGAAGCTCGAAATAGGTGCGCGCCACTTCCGCGATCACTGAGACCTGCGCGTCGCTCAGGCCGGCCTCTGCGCCCTGCAGGTCGGCCTGCGCTGCCTCATTCGCGCGGCGCACCTGGCCGAACAGATCCAGCTCCCACGCGGCGTCGAAGCCTGCGTCATACAATTGGTACTGGTAGCCGGTCGCGATGGGACTGGCGGCCGCGGGGACCTGCTGCTTGGTGTAGCCGCCGGAGGCTGTGACGGTCGGCGCGAAGTCGAACAGGGCCTGATGTCGGGCAGCTCGCGCCTCGAGCAGATGCCCGAGCGCGATGCGCAGGTCGTAGTTGGCAGCGAGCGCGTCATCGACGAGCTGATCGAGAGTGGGGTCTGCGAACTGTTTCCAGAACTCAGACTGCACCTCCCCGGCAGAGTAGACCGCGGGCCCGGGCGAATAGACCGCCGGCTCTGCGCTCCGGAAGCCCGCTGGCACCGGGGTGTCAGGCTTCACATAGTTGGGACCCACCGCGCAGCCGCCCAGGAGGGCGGCGAGCGAGACGAGGATGAGAACGCCCAGAAGGCTGCCTCCCAGGCCGAGAAACAGCGAACGCCTGACTTTAGACATGGTGAGTCTCCGCACCGATGAGCTGCGGGGGCACGGTAGGTCCCAAGGAGGACGCCTGAGCGGCCTCCCACGTCGCACGTCCCTGCGTCAGCCGACGGATGAGAACGTAGAAGACGGGCGTAAGCAGGAGCCCGAAGAAGGTCACTCCCAACATGCCCGCGAACACGGTCACGCCCAGAGCGTGACGAATCTCGGCGCCTGCGCCGCTCGCCAGCATCAGCGGCACGACGCCCATGATGAAGGCGAAAGAGGTCATCAGGATCGGGCGCAGGCGCAGACGGGCGGCTTCTAGAACGGCCGACACGGCATCCCGGCCCTGCTCCTGCAGGTGCCTGGCAAATTCGACTATGAGGATCGCATTCTTGCAGGCCAGGCCGACGAGCACGATCAGGCCGACCTGGGTGAACACGTTGTTATCGCTGTGATCGATCAGCACGCCGGCGATGGCTGCCAGCAAGCACATGGGCACGATGAGGATGATGGCGAGGGGGAGCGTGAGGCTCTCGTACTGTGCCGCGAGCACGAGAAACACGAAGAGCACGCAGAGCGGGAAGACGTACGCAGCGGTGTTGCCGGAAACGAGCTGCTGGTACGCCAGCTCGGTCCACTCGAACGTCGTGCCGCGTGGCAGGCTCTCCTTGAGGATCCTCTCCATGGCTGCCTGCGCCTCTCCGGAGCTGAACCCCGGTGCGGCACCGCCGCTGATGTCGGCGGAACGGTAGCCGTTGTAGCGCTGGACGGTATCGGGGCCGAAGCCCTGACTGATGCTCAGGAGTGAGCCCAACGGAACCATCCCGCCGCTGGCATTGCGTGTCTTCAGCGGCAGTACATCATCGACGTGCGAGCGGAACGGCGCATCCGCCTGAGCGACGACCTCGTAGGTGCGGCCGAAGCGGTTGAAGTCGTTGACGTAAAGCGAGCCCAGGTAGACCTGGAGTGTCTGGAATACATCCGACAGCTTCACGTTCTGCTGCTTCACCTTGATGCGATCGACGTTCACGTTGAGCTGCGGAACGTTGATCTCATAGCTGCTGAACACACCGGCCAGTGAGGGCGTCTGGGAGGCCTTCTTCACTGCCTCATTCACGGCTGCGGACAAAGCCTGCTCGCCGAGATCACCGCGATCCTCGACCTGGAGCTTGAAGCCGCCCAGGGTGCCGAGGCCCATCACCGGAGGCGCCGGAAACACGACGACGAATGCGTCCTGGATCTGAGAGAACTCGCGGTTCAGCGTCGCGGCAATGGCCTTGGCCGTGAGGCCCTTGGAGTGCCGCTTGTCAAAGGAGTCGAGCGTGAAGAAGTCGATGGCGGCGTTGGAGCTGGGCGTGTAGTCATTGACCGACATGCCGCTGAATTGCACCGCGCCCGCCACACCGGGGGTCTTCAGTCCGATCTCCGCCAGCTTCTTGGTGACCTCGTCCGTGCGCTCCAGAGAGGCCGCGGGCGGCAACTGGGCCACCGCGATGACGTATTGCTTGTCCTGGTCGGGAATGAAGCCGCTCGGCACCGCATTGAAGCCGAAGTAGGTAAGGACGATCAGCCCGGCGTAGACGACGAGCGCGATTGCCCCTCTGCGCACGGTGTGTGAGAGGACTCGTGCGTAGGCGTTACCCGTTTGCTGAAAGGCTCGGTTGAAGCGCTTGAAGAAGCGGCCCAGGACTTTTTCCATCAGCGCTGATAGGCCGTCCGGCTTGGCGGTGTGTGGCTTGAGCAGCACGGCGGCCAGCGCGGGGGACAATGTGAGGGAGTTGAATGCAGAGATCACTGTCGAGATCGCGATCGTCAGGGCGAACTGGCGGTAGAACTCGCCGGTGAGTCCGCTGACGAAGGCGACGGGGATGAATACGGCGCACAGCACGAGCGTGATCGCGATGATCGGCCGGCTGACCTCCGCCATCGCGGACCTGGTGGCTTCGCGCGGGCTCTGGCCGCTCGCGATGTGTCTTTCGACGTTCTCCACGACCACGATCGCATCGTCCACCACGATGCCGATCGCCAGAACCAGGCCGAACAGCGACAGGGTGTTGATGGAGAAGCCACAGGCGAGCAGGACTGCAAATGTGCCGATGATCGACACCGGCACGGCGACCAGCGGAATGATCGAGGCACGCCAGGTCTGCAGGAACAGGATGACGACGATGACGACCAGCAGCACCGCCTCCAGCAGGGTGTGGACCACTGCCTCGATCGACTGCCGTACGAACACCGTCGGGTCGTAGACGATGCTGTAGTCGAGCCCCTGCGGGAAGTCTTTCTTGAGCTCGGCCATCGTCTTGCGTACCGCATCGGAGAGCTGCAGCGCGTTCGAGTTGGGAGCCTGGAAGATCGGGATGGCGACGGCATTCTTGTTGTCGAGGAAAGCCTTGATGGCGTATTCCTGCGCCCCGAGCTCGACCCGGGCCACGTCCCCGAGGCGCACGACCTCGCCGTCGGCCCCGGTCTTGATGATGATGCTGCGGAACTGGTCTTCGTCAGTGAGCCGGCCCTGGGCGTTGAGTGCGAGCTGGAACTGTGAATCGGTCGCGGGCGGTGCGCCGATCTGTCCCGCCGCCACTTGCACGTTCTGCTCGCGGATGGCATCCACGACGTCCCCGGCAGTCAGGTTACGTGAGGAAAGCTTCTGCGGATCGAGCCACACACGCATCGAATAGTCGCCGCCGCCGAATACCTGGAC
>Ga0126381_100010580_pt1 | contig 10395 bp, 11 predicted proteins | sample PanSoiMetPlot_28_FD_96465 | JGI IMG/M metagenome (GOLD analysis project Ga0126381, IMG submission 96465) | Tropical forest soil microbial communities from Panama - MetaG Plot_28 | ecosystem: Environmental > Terrestrial > Soil > Tropical forest > Bulk soil | place: Panama | collected 2016-02-17 | reverse complement strand
GGCAACTGCGAAGCAGGGATCGAGGTCTTCTCCAAACCTAATGTGGAACTCCTGTCGGCAAGCGGCCGTTGCTTAGTTGGCTTGCGCAGGAAATCCAGGAGAGCACTTTGCGCTGGCCGATGGAGTAACAAGATTAGCAACACCATGTGAAGGAGATCGCGCTGGTGAGCCGCGACGGCCTTAGCGTTGGCCAGGCGCCTCTCTGACATACCGGCGATGTCGAGAGCTTCATCTGAGCTTGAGGAAGCCTCACTTCCGCCGCAACTTTTGTCTCGCGACCAGGCGCTAAGTGAACTTTGAATCCTCTTTCTTGTAGGCTTCAACACCGTCGTGCCGTAGCAGCGTTTCGCAGATTTGGGTTATGGTTCGTTGCTCCTCATCAGCAAGTCGCTGAATTTCTCGCATGGCAAATGGTGCGGCATCATTGTGATGCGTTTTCTGGGCGAAGTTGATTGTGCATGGTACTGAATTCATATCTCCCGCCCGTGACAGTCCAGTCGAGACTGCGGCCAGAGTAGGGTTTCAGTTTTAGCAGCAACTCCAGCGTGGGCGCGCTCAGTCCCTTCTCGTACTTACTTAACTGCATCCTGCCAATCCCAAGCACTTTGCCGAATTCCAGTTGCGTGCGGTCAAAACAATCCTTCGCCTTTTCTGAAAGCGATTGGGCGACGAATCCGGGAGATTCGGCGTGCAAAGGATTTGACATCTATCCCACAATGTGGCATACGGTAGTGAACCACAAAGCTACTTTTCAATGAACCTACTTGTGGGCGCCGCCGCTAGTCAATCCCTGGTTGCAAATTTCATGATTGCATATTGTGGTACTACCACATTGTGGGACATAACCGCAGTTCTGAATGTGGTGAGGCGACCGGCAACCAGAGTCCGATGGTAATGTAGGACAAAACATGCGCCATGCTAATTCCTTGCGAAGTTCGAAGCAAACCCGACTATATACCACATTATCGTAGTACCACAATTTAGTACAGTTTACGTGCCTGACTCCTCGTTCGCAGGTAGATTTCCCGGGTCCGCTCGGGTTTCGGTCGTTTCCTTTGTGGCGTTGGGACGAGAAACTTCTTCACGATCGGTGCTGCCTCGATCCGTGTGCACAAAGATGGGTTGCCGCGATGGAGTTCTCGCGGCGCGTTCGAATTTCTCATCTTCGTACCGCTGTCGAGCCGCACGATCGAGTGTGGCCTGGAACTCAAAGGATATTTCGCCCCCCCTCTGATCCACGAGCGAGAGGTCGATGATTATGGGGCTGTGATCACGCACTGCGAGCGGAACCTCTGTCCAGCCATGCGCCAGAATTAAACCTTCTTCCTGGCGCGGCCGTAACGGTTCGTGATGGGTAAGGAGACCGTTCAAGATATTTGGCGGGTAAGCGGGAAGCCCCTTCAGGAGATCCTTATAAAAGGCGGACTCCGCACCCGTCAGATGAAGCGGGACGCAATTCCAGGTGGGACCGATCTCGACGTCGGTGATGATGCTGCCGGGTCTCATGACGGTGAGCTTGGCGAAGAGGCGAACCGCAACCATGTTGCCCGGATATTCATAAAAGGACGCCAGTTCAGTATCGACCTGCTCAATGTTCAACCAGGGTGGTTGGTTTACAAAATCGCCGTCAGAGCCGACCTGTATGCCCATTTCTTGCAGTCGACGCAGCGAGCGGCGGTACTCTTGTATCTCCATGGAGCTGAGCTTTCGTGGTCTAGGCATGTCTGGCCTCCTGATGTAAGGACCCACCTACATCACCTACACGACATACACGGCCTACACGCATGCGCATCTCAGGTCACCTCGACGGAGTCCATGGCCTGATTGGTTAAGCATTCTCTGCACGCTGTGCTCGAGCCTGCGGTGATCGAGAATTCGTAGGCCCGGGCCCAGTTGTGGATGATGACGCTGTTTTCGTGGTTCAGGAAGACGTGCTGTCCGGCACTGCTTCGATGCCGAGAGATGCCGAGATCACTCAGTCTGCCACCCACGTCCTCCGGAGTATATTCGCGCAGCTCGCCTCGAGAGGTTAGGAGCGCATTTGCGTACTGGGTCAGCTCTTTGACGGCAATCTTGCGGGCTTTGCCTTCGTGAAGAGTTCCCGACAAAATCTCAACGAGCACGTATTTCAGATCCAAAAACCGTCGGGCTCGCAGCTCTTCTTCTTGGGGCCGAAGCAGCTCAGCCGTCTCCGCGACCATTTCCTTTTCGTCCGGCAAGCACATCGCCAGATTGCTAACCAGTTGTCTAGTAGACGTGCTGAAACCAGCAAAATAGCATTGACAGGCGCCCACCTTCGACATGTTTTTCAGCCGGTACATCAGCAGGCGTGGCTGAATCCGGTCCGAGATCTGATTCAGCAACTCGTCATTCAATCTGTCGAGGGGTGAAGACAAAGCCGGCAACGGAATATGGATTGCCCCGTTTGCCAGGATGTCAAGGGCGGCAGCGTTGCCGCAGTAGATTGCCTTCGCGCTAAAAGGACTAATGAGCGCGCCTCTGCTTCCGAGTAGATGCAGTCCGCGATAACTTGACGCGCGCAAGTTGCGCTCCAATGCGCGAGGGATTTCAAATTGGCTGAGGAGCAGAGTAGGGGAGAGGTGCATCGGCAGCCGCTGTAGACCTGTGGCGTTCATTTCCGCTATCAGCAAAGCGTGACGACATAGGCAGTGAAGAAGACGCAGCAGGCTTATGGCAGAACTCTCGTCGATGCCCGTAATAAGGAGTACGGGTGAGATTGGTAGGCGATCACTCAACCATGTGGTCACAGGGAAACGAGCCAGCAGTTCAGCGTGACGCTCGGGTAATGGGAAATATTGCGTCACCACTTCTTTAATATCGCCAATGAGTATGCGAGCGGAGCCATACCCGTCGCAGCCACCAGGCAGGCGTAGCGCGTGGTACAGTACAGGGTCAAGCTGAGGCGCTTCATAAATTCTTCCCTCGTATTCGACTTGTGATCCGACAGTCACGGCACCCTTCTTCCAGAGCAGCAAACTCGGTCGGTTCGTTTCTGGTGTGCCTGCGATGAGTTCAAGTACAGCGCCATCCGAGAAGATCTCGCCTGCAGTTATTACGAATGGCCCCGCATCCGTTATGCCGCGCGCCTTCGCTTCTGCCCTTGTTGTCACGTTGTCCCCCCATCTGCAAACAAAAACGATCCCAAAATGCAAAAGGCCCGACTGAAAGTCGGACCCAAAAAGCCTAAACGCACCAACCCGGCGTGAATTATAGTCCAACAGCCGACGCCAATGCAATGCTTCAAATCTGGGCGAACAAAAAGCAAATCAGTTGGAATTTGGCATCGATGCACGACAAACGTCAATGTTTTTGCGGCTGTCGACGCTGTGTGCGGACGTGAGAAAGGAATCAGTAAAAATCTTTGCGAGATGCTAATTAGCACTCTGCCGATTTTTTTCGATGTTGCTACATTTCGCTATCGATCTCCTCCTGTTTTTCAACTCCAGCCTCGAAAAATCTCTGCGCTTGGGCTGCAACATTATTCTGACGATGGAGCAGAGTGCTAGTCCGTACTTCGACCGCTTCATTGAGATGGATCGTTTTCTTCGTGCGCAAGGGATGCTGGTGAAGTACTCCCGGGTTTGGGCCTGGTAGAGTTTTTCAACGGCCGCAGGCCATAACTAAGTTCGCGCTGTTTGTTCGCATTGGCGGTTTACGCGAGACAGAGGAATCGGCGTTCAGCGTGGTGATTGTGCTGCAGTGGTCGTAAATGATCAGGCAGCATAACTGTCGGTAACAGCGGGATGACACGCATAACCCCAGAACCAGACTTCTGGCCGAGCCCGTCGGTAATTTGTGCCGGCGCCAGCGATTTCGCTCCATGGCCGTTGGGTGCGATCAGCGCGGTCACTAGGTCGGGTCGAAAATTCGGGTTGTCCTCGATGGGCGTCGCCGAGACATTTGCCCGCCACTATTGGGGGTCTAGCCGCCAGCTGGATCGCGTTTTGTCGCTGCGACTATGCTGAATTTGCCGAATGTGGGATCGAATTTTTCCGATAGTCGAGCGTGATGGGCGAAACCCAGTGACCAGTAAATCGATGGGTCGATGGAAAGTCCGCGAAAAATCTGGAAGGGATGAGTTCCGCGAAGGCGAACAAAAATTACTTCAGCCGCTGTTTCTGTTTGGTGACCAGGCGTTGCATGAACTTGGCACCCTCTTTCTTATAAGCCTCGACACCTTCGTGTAAGAGCATCTCACAGATTTGCGAAATGTTGCGTTGCTCGTCATCGACGATTCGCTGAATGTCCCGCTTAAGCTCTGGGCTCACCCGAAAAGCAAGGAAATCTGTTTTCGGCACACCCGCACTATAGCCGTTGTTGGCGCTCCAAACAAGACATGAAACAGTAGATAACATAGTTGTAAATGTGATCACTTGTGGCGTATATTAATAGTGTGCGAAGGAGGAAATCGTGCTTAAGTCAAACGCCACCGGCAACCCACGGACTACGTCATCGGCTAAACTCCGCAAACTGATGCAAACAAACTTGCGATCGGCGAAGCGAATTCTCGGCAAGCTCTTAGACCCGCGGATGCGTGACACGTTGAAGGCTTTGAGCGAAGCAGAATTTTCGATCCGATCGGGGGACCTCCAATTTATCGATGGCCATTGGTACGTCACCCATACGGGTCTGCTCGGCTTAGGTCGTCGTAAGAAATGCCGTGGAATCCATGTCGAGTCTGTCGACTCACTGTGTAACCGCGAAGCGAATCGCTATGTGATGAAGGCGACCGTTTATCCGTCGAAAGCGTCCCGTGGTTTTGTCGGCTATGGCGATGCCGATCCCTCAAACGTGTCAGCTCGTGTCCGTGGTGCCGAGATGCGCATGGCCGAGACCCGGGCGGTCAATCGAGCCTTGCGTAAAGCGTACGGCGTCGGCATCTGCTCGGTCGAGGAGATCGGATCGTTTGCCAGCCCGATCGCGACCGGCGCGAATGCGCCGAAGATTCCGCACAACGATAGCAATGGAAATGGGAACGGCTCCAGTCACAAGGTGCGCGATCGGCTCTGCCAGATCATCCGACAGCACAAGCTCGATCCCGAGTTGGTAAAGGCCTACGCTGTCGACTTCTGCGGCACCAAAGCCCTCAAAGACGCCAGCCGCGAGCAGGTTGAGAGCTTCGTCCAGCAACTTGCCGAAGCTGTTGCAAAAGACCGGCAGTCTCTGCTATGCCATCTCAATAGCTATGCACGCCCAAGTCAGGCGGTGGTCGCATGAAGCGCCAACTTCCTGGGCTTTGCGAAACTGTGGCCGAGGCGAAGCCACCTCTCCCGGACGGCATTTTCTTGGTTCGCGTGGACGGCGCACAATACCGCTGGCACTCGCAGAAGCCGTTCTATGTGCTGCCATTCTCCGTGCTCGAGCCAAAGCAGTTTGCCGGCGCAGCTGTGATCGGCCGGCTGTATTGCACAGCTAAGGCGATGTGGAAGCTGGGCTGGTTCTTGCGCGATTTTCTTTACGATCCGGAGCTGTTGAGCACGAACGAGATCGATGAACGTGCCCTGCGAGGTCTGACCGGAATCGTGAAAATCAGCCACCGAGTGATCAGCGGCGTCGCGCTGGTTAATCTTGACGGCTTTGCTCCAGCCAGCCAGTGGGAAGAACTCTCCGCAGGAATCCCTGTTTCCCCGGTCACGAGATCCAGAGGGGTAGGGAAGCGGGGGGCGTCGTGATGACCTACAGCTATTCGCAGATCTCGCAGTATCTGACTTGCCCTCGGCGCTATCGCCACCGCTACCTCGACGGCTGGCAGGAAAAGGACGTACGAGCGCCCATGTTGTTTGGCCGTGCCTTCGAACAGGCGGTCGCAGCCCTATTCCGGCACGAGGATCCGGTCGCTGCGCTGTTCGAGCAATGGTCTGCCGTCAAGAACATGCAATTGGCTTACACGGCTCACGACACCTGGGACAGCATGCTGCAGCATGGCATTCACTTGCTTGAGCGGTTTGTGCAGGATGGCCGGATTCGAATCGCTCAGCCCAGAACCCACCAGCAGATGCAGTTCAACCGCACACTAACGTCGGGCAACAGCTTTCTGGCTTACGTCGACGCCATCGGCGAGCTGGACGGTACGACGTGCGTGTTGGAGTGGAAGACAGCATCCGCCCGATATCCGGAGCATCCGGCTGGCTTGACGGCGCTTGACCCACAGCTGATCTGCTACTCGTGGATGGCGGGGATCGACGCCGTTGCCCAGGTGGTCTTTGTTCGCAAACGCCTAGTCGAGGTGCAGTATCTGCGGGCGACGATCAGCGAGGAACAGCGTCGGGAGTTTAAAACTCTGGTTGAAGACACTGTCCGCGGGATCGAGGCCGGGCTGTTCCTGCCACACAGCGGCATTCGCTTCCCGCAGAATCCGTGCACCACCTGTCCGTTTGTCGGGCTCTGCCTCGATCAGCGCGATCTGGTTGATACCTCCCTTGTGCGGAAGCCTGGAGTCGACCTTGGTCTGTTTGACGAACTTGCTTACTAGGTATCCGCCGATGCCGCCGAAGCTGAATCGCCGCCGTGCCGAAGCCGTGCTAAGTCGCATCGATGCGATCCTGGCGTGGGAAGCACGGCACGAGAACGAGCGCGATACGCGATTCGTAGAACTGGGGAAGTGCTTGTGCGAAGTCCGCGCGGGGCAATATTGGCGCTTCGAGAACCTGAAATCGTTTGACGAGTTTCTCGAGCGCCGCTTCCCAGAGTCCAGGCGAAAGGCCTATTACCTGATGTCGATTCACGAGCATTTGCCGCCGCAAGTGAGAAAGGAGCTGAAGGCAGTGGGCTGGGCGAAGGGGCTGGAGTTGGCGAAGCTCGCCCGCAAGCAAGGGCAGCGGTTCGAAAGTGCAACCTGGTTGCACAGTGCTCAGCAGATGCCGAAGGAGGCGTTCAAACGCGAAGTCGAAAAGGAATTAACGGGAAGGGAAGAGGAGCCTTCGGAGCTAATCTACTTCAAGGTCTACAAGAGCCAGGTTTCGGTCATCGAGCGGGCGATCGAAACCGCAGCGCTGATGCTTGGCTCGGATAAATCCCGCGGGTACTGCCTGGAGATGATCTGTGCGGATTTCTTGGCGGGTGCTTCGATCGAAGGCGAGAATCCCGAGATCCTCCTGCAATGCCTCGCGCGCTATTACCAGTTCCTGCCCAGCGCCCAGCAGGAGATGTTTCTCTCGGAAATCGTGGCTTCGCGAACCTCGCCATGAAAAGCCGCTTCAAGAGCCCGCGAGTCAGGCTTAGTCAAGAGAGTTACCGCATCCTACACCGACAGGTGCTGCGACGCGACGGCTGGCGATGCCAAATCTGTGGTAGAAGGGAGCGTCTCCAGGTGCACCACCAGAGATTCCGCAGCCAGTCGGGTGGCGATGAGGAACAAAACCTGATCACTGTTTGTGCGGAATGTCACGCGCATATCCATGGAAGGTAGGCACGCGAACGGCAGGGACCAGCGAGGTCGGCGATGGCTGGGAGGGCCATCTCCTGCCGCAGGAGTATGATCCGCAGAGTATCTTCTTCGGAACACCGCACCAAAGTGGTGCAGTCTCGGGCAGGACATCGGACAGAGACTCGCTCAGCGACCAGACGGGTCTCCCAACACATCTTCCGCAAGTGCGGGTTCGTGGAGTGCTTCAGGGTGTCCTATCCGGAGTTTTTATATGAGGGCAAAGCGGTGTTCGCCTCGATTCGCGGGCACGACGCGGCGATGCTGATGACAAGGGCCTAGCTCAGTCATTGATAGCAGAGGGAAACTCGAAAACGGCGACGCGGACTTTTGTCTTGCCGAGATCGATCACTTCATGCAAAATGTTTTGCCCAAATGACATTTTCAAGGCTCCTGCTTTCACTCACCCTGCTTGCCGTAGTGTCTCTGTTTGGGCCCTTGCGCTGGAGTAACATCCATGCCGATTTTGTTGCGCGCGATCCCGGACCTCGCGGTGCTCCAATCGGCGCAGGTCACCCGATTGGCGGACTTACTGACAGCCAGAGCATCTTCTTTCAAGACGGCATGTTGCGCTTCGCGGAAATCGATTCGGTCAGCGGAAAGCTGTTAGGAGAAGTTAGCCCCGGCCTCGGTCCAGCCTTCAACAGCAATGGATGCAGCAGCTGTCACTCGCAGCCGGCGACTGGCGGATCCAGTCCCAACCGCAACGCCTTTCCTTTCATCGGGCCAAATCCGCAAATCGCAGTGGCCACTCTCGATGGCGCCGCCAACACGATCCCGTTCTTCATTACGGAAGATGGCCCGGTGCGCGAGGTCCGCTTCAAGTATTTTCTCGCCTCGGACGGCACGCTCAGCTCCCAGCGCGATGGCGGCGTACACGAACTCTTCACCATTCAGGGCCGGGTAGACGCCACCAACGTCACGGGTATCACAGGAGCTCTCCAGACCTGCCAGCTGGCGCAACCCGACTTCCAGCAGATGAACCGGCTCAACAATCTCAGCTTTCGCATCCCCTCGCCGCTCTTTGGTACGGGCTTCATCGAGAACATTCCCGAGGCTACGCTCGTTGCCAACCTGGCAGCCAATGGTGCATTGAAAGCCGGACTCGGTATCAGCGGACATCTCAATCGCAATCCCAACGACGGCACCATTTCGCGCTTCGGGTGGAAGGCGCAGAACAAATCGCTGCGGATCTTCGCCGCGGAAGCTTACAACGTTGAAATGGGCGTCACCAACGAAGCGTTTCCTGACGAACGCGGATATGCACCTGAGTCCCCGCCGGCCAACTGCCTTTTCAATGCGACTCCGGAAGACCAGACCCACATGGGGGAGGACCAGCAAGGCTCGGCCGTACTGAGCAATGAAGTGGAATTTGCCAACTTCATTCGTTTTCTCGATCAGCCCAGGCCATCCTGCTCAGGCTCGGGATGCCCGCAGGACGTGCAGACCGGGCGTAGCCTTTTCGCCAGTCTCGGCTGTTCGCTTTGCCATACGCCGAGCATGAAGACTACCGTGTCTATCTTCAGCGATCGCTTGAGCAACAAGGATGCGAATCTCTTTTCCGACCTCGCCGTTCACCACATGGGTTCGGGATTGGCGGACGACATTATTCAGGGCAGCGCCGGGCCGGACGAATTTCGCACCGCTCCGCTGTGGGGATTGGGGCAGCGAGTCTTTTTCCTGCACGATGGGCGCACGCAGGACTTGATTCAAGCCATCGAGCAACACGCCAGTCCCGGTTCGGAAGCCAACGGAGTGGTGAACAACTACCACCATCTCAATGAGCAGCAAAAACAGGACTTACTCAACTTCTTGCGGTCGCTGTAGGACTTCTTGCACGAGCGCAAACAGAGAAAGAGGGACCCCAAGCGTCACCTCTTTGCTTTCGAAAATGACAGGAGAGTTACCTCGCGATTGGGGCGCCAAATCCTCGAAAAAAAAAGGGCACGAATCGAGCAATTCGGTGTATATTTTCTTCCTCTCGCGACCAGCACCTTCATACACCCGGCTTTAAACCTACGAGGGGAGGCTGTTCATGTTTAACCTGAAGGACCTTCGGAGCTTTACGCCTAGGTTCAGCTTCGAAGTAACAACTGCTGTTTCGGCTCTCGCACTTGTTCTTGTGCTGATCGTCGCCACCCGCCCAGCGCAAGCACAAAACTTCCAGGTAATTCACACCTTCGTCGGACCCGATGGGGCTCAGCCGAACGCTGGCCTGACATTCGATCGGGGAGGCAAACTCTACGGTACGGTACGTACGGGGCATTCCGGCAGCAACTGGGGTGGCGCTTATCAGATGCGGCTACACAACGGCTCATGGATTTTCAACACCCTTTACATCTTCGACGGCACCTTGGAAAACAGGGTCGTGTTCGGCCCGCAAGGTCTTCTTTATGGAGCCAGCCCGAATAACCTGACGGGCTTTCCCTACGGTTACCTTTTTAGTATCCGGCCTGCGATCAACGCCTGTACGACCGCGCTCTGCACCTGGAACTTCACCTGGATCTATGGCTTCACCGGCTCGGCTGATGGCGGTACTGTGCGCTACGGCGATCTCATCTTCGACCAGGCGGGCAACATGTACGGAACGGCCTCACTGGGCGGCGATGGCCACAGCGACGGCGTAGTCTTCAAGGCGGTCGGTTCGGGAAGTAATTGGACCGAGTCGGCGATTTATACCTTCGCCGGCAGCCCTGACGGATCTCATCCTTTCGCCGGAGTCGTGTTCGACAGCACCGGCGCCCTTTGGGGAACAACCTCAGCAGGTGGCTCGTCCGGCAGCGGCACCATCTACAAACTTACGCCCTCCGGTAGCGGCTGGACCGAGCAGGTCATTTACAACTTCTCCGGCGCTGCTGATGGCGGCTACCCGGTCGGCGGTCTTGTCCCCGATGGCATGGGTAACTTCTACGGAACTACTGCCAGCGGCGGCAGCAATGGCGGCGGCACGG
>Ga0126381_100010579_pt1 | contig 10395 bp, 10 predicted proteins | sample PanSoiMetPlot_28_FD_96465 | JGI IMG/M metagenome (GOLD analysis project Ga0126381, IMG submission 96465) | Tropical forest soil microbial communities from Panama - MetaG Plot_28 | ecosystem: Environmental > Terrestrial > Soil > Tropical forest > Bulk soil | place: Panama | collected 2016-02-17 | reverse complement strand
AGTCGAACAAATTGCAAAAGTTGTTAGCACATCTAGAGAAGAGTACTGGCAACCACCCAAAATCGGTTCAGCAGAAGGAATTGCTGTCTCGGATGATAACGTGCCCCTCTTCAGCTCCGTCCAAAAACAACTCTCATCGAATCGCTCCAGAAACGCCCCACAAAGGTCATCCAACTGGAGAGAAATGCAAGCACGATATAGGCATGTTTCACGCAGTTGGAAGTCTGCCGCGTTTGACTATTTCCACCTCTGGCGCTAAACCCAAGGCACGGATCTATCCGCTTACGTTGAGGGGACAGCAACGCCAATTGATGGAGATCGTGTATGTCCAGCCAGCAGTTTTTCAGGTCCGCAACTGGTGCCGCCGGGGAAGTCCGCAGCCTCGAAGTCGTACCAGGTGCAGAAAGAGAAACTCCAGAGGTTTCAAATCACCTAGCAGGTGGCCAGCAAGGGCGCGAGAGTCTGCTGACGGTGGCTCAAGTTGCCAAGCGCCTCGGGATGTCGAAGCAGTGGGTTAGAGATCACATCGACCGCCGAAACCCAAAAATCGATGTTATCCGCTGGGGATCGGCGGTGCGATTCCGACCCGCAGATATCGATCGCTTCATCCTGCAACATATCAACGCGCCACGGCTTCGCCGACGCAGGGCGTAAAATCGCCGCTTAGGTCGTGAGCCAACATTACCAAGACGGTCAAGTCTACCAGCGCGGGAGGAGACTCAAGAAGTGGAAAGGTCGGCTGCGCGTCTATTATCGGGATGGCAGCGTGAAGCGAACTGAAGTTGTGCTCGGGCTTTGTTCGAACATGTCGAAGAGCGAAGCCCGCGCGAAGCTTCGCGAAATGATTTTGGAGCATGGCAGCAGGCCGTCTCCGGTCCTTCACGAGATCACTTTCGGAGAATATTGGCGGGATCACTATATTCCGCTCCGCAGAAGCGGATGGTCAGAACCTACCCAGGCCGGCTACAAGGGATACATGAAATTTTTGATTCTCCCGACCTTCGAGCATCTTGCCCTAAAGGACATCGATCACATCTTCCTGGCCAACTATTTTGCGAAATTGAAGGGGCGCTGTGGATTCTGGGCCATGCAAAAAATTCGTATGCTGCTGACGTCAATCTTCGAGGAGGTAGTCAATGACGACCTCATCAACAAGAATCCAATGCGGCGGCTGCCGGTGCCGAACACGGCAGACCCGGACAAGCCTATGCTCCAGAAAAAGGATGCTGCCAGGGTGCTCAACTCGATGGCCGAAAACAAGAGCAAAGCTGGCATCCGCGATTACGCGATCACCAGGATTGGGACATTTTGCGCTGTGCGCTCGGCGGAAGTATTCGGTCTCCGCTGGGAATGCGATCTCGGCAAAGATCTATACATCAAGCACTCTGCTTGGGAAGGAAAGCTGTATGAGCGCCATACGAAGAAAGCCAAGCCCCGCAAAGTAGCCGTTGACAAGCGCACTCGCCAGACCATTGACAACTGGAAAAAAATCTGCAATGACACTCGCCCTGAGGCGTTGATGTTTCCCTCCCAGAAACCAGCCGTACCGTTCACCAGTAGGAATTGGTTGGAGCGAAACCTGCAACCCGTGGGGAAGAATCTGGGAATACGGACACCGCTGACTTTCCAGGTTCTGCGGCGCAGCTTTGCCACACATAACCAGAAGCAATTGAAGAATGTGCAGGCCCACCTCGGCCATGAAAGCACGGGAACTACTGCGGACCTGTACGTGGTAGAGATCCCCAAGGAGGTTCGCCGCACGCAAGAACTCTATGCAGCGGAGATTGAGGCCCTAGTCGAGCGAAAAAAGAGCGGCAAGGCGGGAGCAAAGCATGCCTCGAGCAGCGCCAACTGAAAAGTTGGACGCAACTGGACGCGACTAGGAGTGATGGGGCATGCGGTTAGATCTGATCTCCGTACCGTTCCAGCGCGATACGAACCAGCTGACTGCGAGTGCGCACACCGGTCTTGGAGAAACAGTTGCTGCAATGTGGCTTTCACCGAGCTCTCGGATACGCCGATTCGCTCTGCAATTTCTTTATTGACCAAGCCCTCAAACACATAGGACAAAACCCGCCGCCCGCGTTCGGTAAATCGTTCTGCCTTAGATTCTTGACGAGACCGGAGCCGCCGCCTATCGCCTCCTGCAAGAATTCCTGGTCAAACCAAACCTTTCCCCGGAAGCAGGTCGGGGATTCCTTCCATGAGTAGTGACGCCGAGTCGTGCTTCATGAACATTCTGGAAATGCCGTTACGGACTAATTCGGCGGCCTGTTCTTTTTCCACGCTGGCGGTAACGACGAGGACCTTGCTGTTAAATCGCTGCTGCCGTGCCAAACGCATGAACTCTGCGCCATCTCGCTGACCGAGGTGGAAGTCGAGCAGCAATTCTTGCGAATGACCGGCAAAGCTTCCCCTACCTGGTTATGGAAGAGTTGCTGACAATCCTGGCGCAATGCGCAGCGCAGGTCTTTGGCGTAAAGACCCATTTCTAGCTGACCCTTAGATATTTCTATAGGGCCACATCTGTAGATTCCGCTCTTCCGTACCCTATTTTCCGACGCACCTTTTAAAGGGAACAGGGCAACGGCAGCGCGTACCCTCTGCATCTAAGCAATGGCAGTCCCAAAGGGGAACAGTTCATAGGCCACTTCATGACCTCTCGAATTTTGATCGCAGATGACAACCGGGCTGTGCGGCGCAGTCTTCATGGTTTGCTCGAACAGCATCTGGATTGGAGAGTTTGTGCTGATGCTGTGGACGGAGCCGACGCCATCGCTAAAGCGCAGCATTTCAAGCCGGATGTTATTGTCCTGGATTTCTTCATGCCTGGCATGACGGGCGTGGAAGCGGCGTGCACCCTCAAAAGACTTCTTCCTTCTGTTCCGATCCTCATTGTCACGCTCGAAATCACCGCTCAACTCGTTGAGCAGGCTAAAAGCGTAGGAATAATGGGCGCGGTACAAAAATCCGATACCCACGAGATGATAAGGGGAGTCGAAGCTCTGCTTCGCAAAGAGACATTTTTTAATCGCGACAAGCAGGGTCAGCCAATTTGAGAGAGCTGTACTCGCGCATCAGGCAGCCGAGCCGTTCTCGTCCGAGGATTTAAATGGGCGCGTTGTCTCAATGCGCTCATCCCCGATCGGAACGGTAACCCTAACTAAAATACCTGGACTCCCCGAGATGATTTGAAGTCTTCCTCCCAACTCTGTTACCCTCTCGCGCATTCCCGTCAATCCCACTCCTAAATTGCCGGCCGCTTGGAAATGCCCCAACTTCTCTGGAGCGATTCCCTTACCGTAGTCTCTTATTACTAAGTCAACCTGCCCGTCCTGAAACTCGATGCGCACGTCGACACTCGGACTTCCAGAATGACGGTGCACATTGGTCAAGCTCTCCTGCAGGGCGCGGAACAGCGTCATTTCGACAGCCTCCGGCAGCCGTGCAATATGCGGTGAGATATCCAAATTCGTCTGAATGCCACTGCGCTTGCCGAAGCCTTCCACATACCATTGTGCGGCGGACGCCAGTCCGCTCTCATCCAGCAGGGGCGGATGCAACAAATGGGAAATCGTGCGTATCTCAGCGATGCACCTGTCCAATACTTGGTTCGATTCCGACAGCGCGGTCTTGGTCTTTTGGACGTCTCCATGATCGGCTTGCGCAAGGTTCATCTTTACGCTGACCAGATATTGGCCAACACTGTCGTGCAACTCGCGGGCAATCTTGCGCCGCTCATCATCCTGCATGCGATGCAGGGAGCTGGAAAGCTGCCGTAATGATTCGGTTCTTCGCTGAACTTGCACCTCCAGGTTGTCGTGGCTCTGCTTAAGTGCATCCTCCGCGCGCTTGCGATCGGTGATGTCCCGCGCGACCTTCGACGCTCCAACTACTTCCCCTGAAGAAGATTTGATCGGAGAGATGGTCAGTGAGACAGGAACACGCTTCCCCTTCTTCGTGATGTGGACTGTGTCGAAATGTTCGATCAACTCACCGCGTCTCAATCGTGCCAGTATTTCGACCTCTTCGTTTTGTAACTCCGGTGGAATGATGAGAGTGATCGATCTCCCTACCGCCTCCTCAGCACTGAACCCGAAAAGATGCTCGGCGCCGGCGTTCCAGGTCTCAATCGTACCGTTCAGATCCTTTGTGATGATCGCATCGGCGGACGATTCCACGATGGCGGCAAGTCTCGCGCGGGCCGTCTCCGTTTGCCTCCGTTCCGTGACGTCTTCAATAGCCAGTAGGATGAGAGCCTCATCCCTATGAGCATCGTGAATTCGCCTAGCATTAAGTAGCATCGTTTTGGTTCCTAGGTCAGGAAAGTCGTGCGTGACCTCATAGTCATTCACCGGAGTATTGTCTGTGGCGACCTTCTCCAAAAGCGCTCGGAGCTTAGGAATATTCCATTGTTCGTTACCCAGCCTGTAAAGAAACGTCCGCTCGGTTTCTTCGCGAGAAACCCGAAATTGGACGAAGAAAGCAGGATTGGCGTACGCCACTCGCAAATCGGAATCGAGCACCAGGAGAGGCTCGCGCACAGTGTCGATAATTCCCTCAGAAAACTCCTTGGCTCGCTTGAACCCCTCACTCGCACTCTTGGTTAAGTCGATGTCATTTAACACCAGCACGGCGCCATCAATCTTGTCATCGGCGGTTCGATAAGGGCGAATCTGTAACGAATACCAATGACCGTCCCGGTCCTGGACTTCTACTTCCTTTGTTGCCAGAGTTTCGATGACCCCGCTAATCAGCTTGTCTATGTCCCGGATCGTGATCTCCGATCTGATATCCGAAATTGATCGGCCGATATCCGAAGAAAGAATCTTGAAAGCCTTGGCTGAGGCCGATGTCGCCCGTCGTATGCGCAGTCCACGGTCGACCATGACTACGGGTAACGTAGTACTGCTGAGCAGATTGGCAAGGTCATTGTTCAATTCACCCAGTTCGAGATTTCGATTGCGCAGTTCGTCATTTACCGTCGTCAGTTCTTCATTCGTGGACTGAAGTTCTTCTTTGGAAGTTTCCAGTTCCTCGTTCGAGCTTTGCAATTCCTCATTAGCGGACAGAATCTCCTCGTTTGCCGATTGAAACTCTTCCTCCAGCGCCTCTTTCGATTCGATAACCGATCGTAAATGCTCTTCAGTATTGGCTGCCCTCCTCTGTAGTTCTAGGAATTTCCGGTCCTTGTCCGTGCTGCGGGTCGAAGACCTTGAGGTACGGGTAGCTCTGCTTGCACCAGGCGACTCTGACCTGATCTCCTCAAAGAGGACGAGATAGTTCGCGGCTTCCGCCGGCAAATCGCCGTTGAGACGTTCGACAAAGATGTTTACAGATTTGCCGCGTCCATTGTGCTGAAAGGGCACATCCATGACGCGCGCAGAGCCTTTTTTCAGAGCTTTGTTGATGACCTTGCGCAGCTCTTCTGTGAGCCCTCCGCGTGCCATTTTCAGCAGGTTCAGGCTGGCTCTGCCGGGAGCCGGTTCCACATAAGCGCTAGTACGTCCCCGAAACTGAAGAATTTCCATCTCACCATTAATCACCAATCCGGCTGGCGCGTGGTTCTTCAGGACAATGCGATCGGCCTCTTGTTGCAGGATCGCAGCGCTCTTGGAGACCGCGCCCGAGGCCTGCTGGCCGGGAACATACGGGGTCCTTCCTTCTCGCGGATGTTGGAGCGTGGAGAAATCGTAATGAAGTCTCGTGGCTGCGACCCTTTTCGCAAAGATCTTGTGTTTCTTGTCCACGGGAGCGAACAAGTTTGGAAATGCAGCCGTACTTTCGGAGTTTCCCAACATGAGAAACCCCGAAGATCGCAGAGCATAGTGCAGGATCGGGATAACCCGCTGTTGTAAGGCGGACCCAAAATAGATCAACAAGTTGCGGCACGACACCAGATTCATTTGTGAAAACGGTGGATCCTCAGCTATGTTTTGCCGCGCAAACACGCACAGATCTCGTACCGCCTTGCTGACTCTGTAACCCTGCTCGACCTTGACGAAAAAGCGCCGCAAACGTTCCGGGGAGATATCCTGGGCGATTTGCTCCAGGTAAATACCAGTCCGCGCCTTATCGATCCCCCGTTCGTTGGCATCGGTCCCGAAGAGCTGGATATGGAAGCTGGGGGCTCGTGCACCGAGAAATTCCAGCAGTGCTATCGCTAGAGAGTAGGTCTCCTCACCCGTGGAACAGCCTGGCGCCCAGATTCTAATGTTTGCTCGGTTCGACTTGTCTTTCAAGATGGAAGGGAACACTGTGCTTTTGAGAGTTTCAAAGGCCTCGGGATCACGAAAGAAACTTGTTACCGGGATAAGCAGGTCCTGATACAGCTGCTCGACTTCTTCTGGGTGCGCCTGCAGGTGCTTTACGTAATTGTCGACGCTGTCGATCTTGTGGACCGCCATTCGGCGCAGCGTGCGCCGTCGGACCGTGCCGGGTTTGTACAACCGGAAGTCGATTCCCGACGTTTTACGCAGTAGGCTATAGATTTTCTCGTCAATGGTGTCTTTCGCGGGCTCCTTTTCGACCGCTGCCTTGGCAGCGCCGAAATAAGGGTGGCGAGCAATCCTGACCAATTCCTTGGCAATGTCTTCGGCTGTGAGAACAAAATCAACGCACCCTGATGCGATTGCGCTGCGCGGCATGCCGTCGTATTTGGCCGATTTTGCTTCTTGAGCAAAGGTGATGCCGCCCTCTGCTTTTATTGCGGCCAGTCCCAACGTGCCATCAGAGCCAGTACCGGAAAGAACGGCCCCGACCGCCTTATCCTTTCGCTCTTCCGCAAGTGAGCGCATGAAGAAATCAATCGGCAAGTGGAGCCCGTGCTCTTGTTCCCGTGGTGTCAGCTGCAGACGGTTCTCGAGAATTCCCATCCTAACGTTCGGGGGAATTACGTAAACGCAATTCGGCTGCAGCTCCGCCCGGTTCCTCGCCTCGAGGACCGGGAGGCTGGAAGATTTCGAAAGCAACTCGGCCAACATACTGTGATGGGTCGGATCCAGATGCTGGATGAACACGAAAGCCATGCCGACATTGTCTGGAAGACCGCGGAGTAAGTGGGTGAATGCCTCCAACCCACCAGCGGATGCTCCAACTGCGACCACGGGAAAAGCGTTTGTTTCCGTGCTTCGATGTCTTCGAGAACTCCGCTGGCGAGAGGGATTCATCTGCGGACCTCTGTCAATGGCGCATCGGAGCGGTTTGTGCTATCTACTTGAGGAGGGTTCGGTCTGCGCTCCTCTGATGCGCGGGCCGAGAGCCAATAGCAATAAGAACCCGCGATAACGGGTCTGGGCTAGTTTTGCTAGACCCCTTTTGTGATACTCCAATCGCGATCGACCACCACAAACCGCTTTGCCAGAGCCAAGTCTAGCACCCTCCGAACCTGAATGGAATGGACAGTCGCGATCGGTGTTCGATATCGAACGTCTGAGGGGGAGTACGGGGCAAAAAAGCTATCGCCGATGTCGGGAAACCGATGATTTGCCCCCAAACGCGGCTTGTCGAAGACGAGTCGAATTCTTTGTGGTCGCGGCACAGCCGCACGCCGGGCTCATCCGACGTTGCGAGGAAGACGGTCTCTTATGATGACAGTGCCAAAGTGCCATGGCTCATGCGCTGGCCGGTGCGGTTGCCGCAAGGGATGGAATACAAGGGCGGCGTCTCAGGAGCGGACCTGATGCCGACCATTCTCGACGCGGTCGGAATTGCCATACCAGCCCGCGTTCAGGGTAGCAGCAGGATTCCCAACATCCTGAAGGGAGACGTCGGATGGAAAGAGCCCGTATTCATCGAGAACATTCCGCACGAGCCGCTCGAGGGCAAACGCGTAGTAGAGCGGGCCGTGCGTACGGAGCGTTGGAAGTTGATCCTGCGGGATCATTCAAGAAGCGAGCTTTACGAAATGGCGGCAGATCCGGCAGAGAAGAATGACCTCTTCCTGTACCCCGATTTTGCGCCTCACGTCAAAGAACTGGCACGCCTGATTTTCGACTGGGGCAAGCGCTTCGACGACGCGGTATCCGTGGAACTTGGCCAAAAAATCGCCTAACTGTTAACTTGGTGCTGCCATGCCAGACATCCGTCAACTTCAGCCAATTGGCACTACTAGCTTGCGCGTGACACGTCTTGGACTGGGTACCGTAGCTCTCGGATTTCTTTACGCGCCAGTATCAGTCGAGGATGCACACGCGACCATCCGATGCACACGGGGCCTTGGGTTGAACCTCATCGACACGGCTCCCTTATACGGAGATGGCACTGCGGAAACCCGCCTCGGCGATGTACTTGGCGATTGGCCACGAGATTCCTTCGTCCTAGCCACCAAAGTTGGTTTCGACATTCAGGAGGGCGCCAGGCCCCTTCGTGACTGGCATTTCTATGTGGATGCACAACGTGATTTCAGTTACGACGGCGTTCTGCGGAATCTTGATCGAAGTCTCCGACGCCTGCACTTGGACCGCGTAAACGTTGTGCACATCCACGATGCTGACGATCATTTCACAGAGGCTATGAACGGCGCCTATCGTGCACTGGATCGCTTGCGTTCGCAGGGCATAATCCAGGCTGTCAGCGCGGGAATGAATCAGGCGGAGATGCTTGCGCGATTCGCGCGAGAAGGTGATTTTAATTGCTTCCTTCTGGCGGGGCGGTACACCTTTCTGGAACAGGGAGCTTTGGACTCGCTCTTTCCGATCTGTCTTCAAAAGCAGATCTCCATCCTCGTTGGCGGCGTATACAACAGTGGCATTCTTGCCGATCCGCACGCGCCAGTTCCCAACTATAACTATCAGCCTGCCGCGCAGGCAGTGATCGCAAAGGCGCGCCGAATAGACACAGTATGCAAGCGTCATGGCGTTCCGATTAAAGCGGCGGCGATTCAGTTCCCGCTTGCACATCCGGTGGTTGCTTCGGTTCTGTGCGGCGCGCGCTTTGCTGCCGAAATGCGAGAGAACCTAAAGATGGCCGAGTTCCCCATTCCGTCAGCCTTGTGGACCGAATTGAAAAGCGAAGGTCTTTTATCAGAGCAAGCTCCCGTGGAAAGGGTTACAGCCGCGTGAGAATCGACAGTCATCAACATTTCTGGAAAGCGAGCCGCGGCGATTACAGTTGGATGGGTCCTTCGGTGCCTATTCTCTCCAGGGATTACCTGCCGGACGACCTCCGTCCTATCCTGGGGAAAGCCGGAATTGAGAAAACGGTACTGGTGCAGGCCGCACAGACGACTGCGGAAACCGATTTTCTTCTGGACATCGCTCGCTCTTGCGATTTCGTCGCCGGTGTGGTTGGCTGGCTGAACATGGAAGCTCCGGACTTTCCGGCTTCATTCGAGCGATATCGAGCGAATCCCAAGTTTATTGGGCTGCGTCCGATGCTGGAAGAAATCTCGGATAACGCCTGGATTGTGCGCCCAGCCGTAATCGAGTCACTGGGGCTCGTGGCCAAAACCGGCTTCCCGTTCGACTTCCTCATATGGCCGCAGCACCTTCCGCATGTCCTGAAGGCTCTCGACCTCGTACCTGGACTCCACGCCGTCATTGACCATATTGCGAAGCCGGACATCAAAGGCCGCCAAATGGAGCCTTGGAAGACATTGATGGCGAAAGTGGCATCGCACAAGAACGTGTGGTGCAAACTTTCGGGGATGGTCAACATGGCCGACCCCCAGAACTGGACGGATGAGGATCTGCGCCCTTATGTCGAGCACGTTGTGGATCAGTTTGGTTGGGACCGGGTCATGTTTGGAAGCGATTGGCCGGTGTTTGCCGGCTGGTCGCCGAATACGAGCAGGTCCTCGGTGCCGTTCAGGAGATCCTGAAGCTGCGCCTGAATAAGGAGTCGGAACTCAAGGTGTTTGGCGCGAATGCCGCGCGGTTTTATAAGATTCGGAGTGCGGCCTCATGAACAACGAACCGATCGGCCTAGCCTTCATCGGCGCCGGCATTGTAGCAGAGATTTACGGTCGCGGTGTAGCAGCAATTCCGAGTGCCACACATTGGTCGGAGCCTCTGATCCGGATCGTCCTCTGACCGCTGCTGGCACAAGCCGGAATGGTTTTATAAGGGCTGCGGAACCACAACGTCCACGGATCGTTCCGCGAACCAAATCCCACCGACAATCTTTGCTAGGCGCGGCAAGTTCGAACAGATCAACCGGGTATGATACGCCGCGACTGGAAACTACGGTGATTGGTGCGCTGCCCGCTCTGAACGCTGGAGAATGGCTGGTCGCCGAGGGCTGGTGGGTCAGGGACAAAGAGCACGGGCTGCAATTCAAAGCAAGCTCGATGAAGACGGTTCCGCCGACCACGGTCGCAGGTATCGAGCGATACCTCGCTAGCGGCTTGGTAAAGGGCATCGGGCCTGTTCTGGCGAAGAAGCTGGTAGGGAGGTT
>Ga0126381_100010577_pt1 | contig 10396 bp, 13 predicted proteins | sample PanSoiMetPlot_28_FD_96465 | JGI IMG/M metagenome (GOLD analysis project Ga0126381, IMG submission 96465) | Tropical forest soil microbial communities from Panama - MetaG Plot_28 | ecosystem: Environmental > Terrestrial > Soil > Tropical forest > Bulk soil | place: Panama | collected 2016-02-17 | reverse complement strand
GAGCTTGCCTTGCTTGCCTGTAAGTTTGCGCAAACGCTTTTTGAATTGGCGAGTGAAGATAAAGAGCACTACAGCTTTATCACCATTGCCGACAACTATAGAGCAGGTTACAAGCTTGGTAGCCAACAATGTCGTAGTATGGATTGTAAAGAGCATAAAAGGACTCTTGCACGCTTTCACAAGCTAGAAGCTGATGAAGGTGATACCGGATTATATTTGATCTTTGGCTCTTTTCAAGAGGAAATAGAAGACCTCATTATGACAAGAGAGATCAAGGATATTGACGACTTTAACAGCAAATTGGAGAAAGGTGAACTCGTATGGCAATCGAAATAGCAACCACTAACTTTGAAATGATCCCCCTAGACCGGATTATATCCAGACTATCGGTACGACGCATCAGTGCCGCTGGAGTAGCACGTTTGCAAGAGAGCATGAAATGGGCGGGTTTTCTGGAGAACTATCCTCTAACGGTTATCCCCCTAGGAGACGGGAATTACCAGCTTATTGACGGAAACCATCGCTATGAAGCGGCTAAAGGGCTCGGAATTACATCTGTCCCCTGTGTGATCAAGACCGAGCTGACAGAGGCTGAACTCTATCAAATAGCTATGCAGTCAAATAATGCCGCTGAAACTGTTGTCCCCTCTACACTAGTTACTCATGCTGAATTTATTTGGGCTAGATTAGCAGAGGTAGATGAGAGGGACCCAGAACCAGATCCTGAGAAGAAGAAAAAGAAATATACCCAGTCTGATGTGGGAAAGATGCTTGGCTGGGACCAACCCACAGTGAGAAACTACGCTGCACTACAAAAGATATGCCCTGAAGCTTGGCAAATAATTGTAACGACATTTGAGAAAACCGTTACACCATCGGCTGAAGGGGCCGTTACATCAAATGTAACGCCCGTTACATTTACAGAAAATTTGCTTCGCTCTATTCTCAAGCTTATCCCTGATCAACAAAAAGAACTGGTAACAGAATTTGCTACCAATCCCAATTTTTCCAAAGGAAAGTTTAAATCTCTAGCAGAGAACTATCAAACCCGTAACGAGATGCATAAGTATGCACTCAAACAATTAGGAGACCTGGGAGAGGACTACACAGCCAAGCTCAAGGAAGAGGTCTATAGCGGCGCTTATGACTCCGATTGGACACCAGATAATCATCCTAAGTTAGACAAGCTCATCCAAGCCATACGAGATGCTTGGGAGAGCAAGAATAGCACACGGCTTATTCATGGCGACTTCTACGAAGAGGTCAAGAATATCGGTAGTGGAAGTATAGACCTGATTGTAACCGATCCTCCTTACAACGTTGCCAGCGAACGAGAATTTACTAACCTGAAAAAGCATAAGACTCTCTCACAAGACTTTGGAGAGTGGGACAAATACGACTTTCACGAATTCGTCAAGCTCTTTCCTGTTTGGGCTAGTGAGTGGAAACGCATTTTACGAGACCAGGGAAGCGGCTATGTCTTTACCTCACCTGAGTACTGCTCTTACCTCTGGAGAGCACTAGAAGAGGCTGGGTTAAATGTCAAAACCGTTCTTGTCTGGTATAAGTCTAATCCTGCTCAACAGGTCATACATACCACCTACAAAAATAGCGTTGAATATATCATTTTCTTCACAAAAGGTGAGAAAGGCCATACTTTTCACTGGGGTGATGAGAATGAAATGCAAAATCACATCAATATTCCCGTCTGTTCAGGAAACGAGCGTCTGAAAAATGCAAAAGGTGATGTCCTTCACCCTACACAAAAACCTATTGCACTTTTGAAGCATCTTATCCATATCAGCAGCAATGGAGGAGACACGGTATTTGATGGGTTTATGGGAGTAGGGTCGGTAGGTGCTGCATGTAAGGGTAAGAATATCCAGCGCAAGTTTATTGGTATAGAGCAGGATAAGACTTTCTTTGATGCTGCTCAAAGAAGATTGGCAGAATAAGAGAGAGACGTAATGGATACATCATTTGAAGATCAGCTCCATTTTGGAGATGAAGGTGAAGACCAAACAAAGCGATTTATGCTTGCCTATTGGGACTATGCCATTATTCATACCAGTAAAATCCAGAATACCATCGGGAAGGGAGCAAGGCTTGACCTCCCTTCCTTGTGCACACGCACAAAAGTCCCGATACCAGACTTCCTTTGTATCAAATTTGCTCATAGCAAAAAATCTTTCTTTAACTTGCCTCGCTTCTTTTTCATGGATCTCAAGACGAAACGAAAAGCAGATTATTACCGCAATAGAGGACGATGGGAAACAGGAATGGATGCAAGGTGTCGACAAAACTATCTCAATGCGGAGTCTGCTACTGGTGTACCGACCTATGCATTTCATCTCATTTACCCAACTCCAGTAACTGCTATGGATGCACAACGTGTTCCTCCCGATAAGCGTCCGGCCCCTACTGGTCTGTTTGGATGTCCAGTTTCACAGCATCCAAATGAATACAAGGGCATGGTGTATTGGGGACTAGAAGAAATGATGTATTTGGCAACCCTTGAAGAAGTTTCATCGATATCAAAAGGAGAATCCGTATGAAATCCACCTGCTGTATATGCGGCCTCACTTTCGAAGCACGTCACGGGTACGGCATTTGTCCAGCGCACTGCAATCGCGACACGTTACGCGAATACGATCGTGTTGAAACCTTAGCACGCAAAGCAAGGTGGAACAACAAAGTATGCACACTTACCCTTCTTGAATGGCTTTCCGTGCTTTCCGATAATCACGGCTTATGTGCCTTTTGCAAAGAATACACAGCGAATGTCATTGAGCCATTCAAGCCGTCTGAAGGATACACCTATGCCAATGTTGTCCCTGCTTGTCGAGCGTGTTCTACGATGAGACGCACCACGTTTGCAAGTGTCGAGAAAGAGATAGCCACGTATCTTGGCACGTCACGGCCTATCAAGCTGTTTCGCGATATACAGGAGGGCACCCATGTCGAATACGACCGATAAACACTCAACCACAGCCATACTCGAAGAGTCCCCCGGCCAGGGACTTTTCGAACTCACCTTCACCAACTCACGACGTCGCGGCACACGTCCCATGCAAACTCACCACTGCCAAGGTGTGCTCTATGCATCAGGCCATGTCCATCTTGACACTCGTAACATCGTGGTAACGGACTTTGTAGTACAGATATATGTAATTGATGTGTATCTGTTACTGTTTTCTTTTCGTAATACTAGAGGCAAAAGCCTGTTGATGCTTGAGTTTACGTTATAAAAAATCTCTTTGAAGACAGAAAGGATAGACTCAAATGCGCTCAATTAAATATGCAGAATATGATTTAAGGAAAGATGTTAATAAACTAAATAATTATACGCAGCACTCTACAGACAATCCACCTTTAGATGTACTAAAGTCAACGATACAGATGAAGGATCAACTTAATAAGCACTACGACAGGTATAAAAAGTCAGAACAGGACTCTAAACGAAATCTTGATAAACACACTTTTTTACTGCTGTTTCTTCTAGAAGAGCGAATTAAAAATCAGCAGTACTCTACAGTATCTCAAAAAGATAGTGAAGTTTCTAAATTGCTTCTTAAGCTTCTTTGCATGCTTTTGGGAGTAGATGAGTGAACTCATCGCATCCTTTACCATCTATACAGCATTTACTAGTATAGACAGATATAGCCATAAACAAACGGTAAGTAGCCATGAGAACCTGTTTTCTGTTCAGCTATTCCTAAGCTGTATCTGTCCTATATTCTCAAAAATGTCACGCATCTGTCTACAAGATGTCCTCGAATACAATGCAAGCGAGTAGCACAAAGACGTTTTACCTCACCGCTTTGTGCTGCTTGGCCATTGATATTTGTCCACAAACTCACCGCATCATTTTTCGTTGCTAGAGCATTTATTACTCTAGACAGATACATATATATAACTATGGGCTGCAGCCACTATAACTGTTTCTCTACTAACTATGTCATTTGCTACTACCGTATCTGTCTTATCCCCCCGAGTCCTTGCGGTTTCTCTACCTTCCCCGTGAGGACTCTTCTTTGTGTACAACCTGTGCATAACTCAACCATTTGTCCACAAATGTCATCTCGATTACCTCTACCATACAGTCTATAATTCAACAAGCAGCCAGTGACACATTACTCCTACCTTGTCATTGTGCTGCTTTTCTTGTGTAACGGTCGTGACTCATGGGTCATAAAATAGACAAGTTGCTACCATGAGATTTTAGATATTCATAAAGATACTTTATTATTTCTTAATGAAAACCTCTTGACTTCTTTATAACTATGAGGTATCTTTCGAGAAGGAACACGTTAGGAGATTAGATTATGACACTAGAAGAATATAGACGGTCAGTTGGCTGGTCTATATCCGACTTAGCAAGGCAGTCTGACCTTGATTTCAACACTGCCAAGAAAGCCCTAAAAGGGGAACCAATTTCAGCCAGAACAGCTCAAAAAATTGTTGGGGCTTTGAATAGAGTACTACCACAAAGTATTCTGGTGAGTCAAATCGAAGGTCTTAACGTGATTTATTGATGTTTCATAGGCAATATAAAAGCTGGGCCTCGCCTGCAAAGTTTGACCCAGCAAATTGTCGAGGTAAGTGTTGCCACCTGCTCTCTTCATAGCATAGCAGATGGTAACCAAAAGTGAAAGATTAGAAAGGTTTACCATCATGGCAAATTTCAACCCCGAATCATTAGACGCTGCTCAAGACGTATTATCCGACCTGAAAGCCCGTGCCAAAGAAGCTGAAGACAAAGGTGATGTCTTCTTATTCGGCGTGCTAAACGAACTCATTCACGTCTGCAGCCCCATCGTCACCAAAGCACATGCCAGACTCATGCGTGAGGAACGTGCCCAACACAATGCAGCATTCAAAGCGCTCAAGGAAAAGTTCAGAGAAGACGCTTCTAAACAGCCTCGTTTACAGCGGGATTAAATCACCCGTATGGAGAGTAAAAATCGCTGGTTTGGACCACGATTTCGTGGACCTTTCGTGGATTTTCGTGGACCTTTCTCGGCCCTTTCGTGGACTTTTCGTGGGATACAAGCGCGTTTTTACTCTCTTCAATTTCGATTTGAAATGGTTTTACTCACCTTTTACAACCGAATTAGCAAAAATCATGGCGTAGGACCACGAATTGTTTTTGCGGACTCACGAAAGGATTTGAAACGTGAATCAAGAACAGATATCCCAAACGGATGATAATTTTTGGGATGTAGATGATGCAGAGATTCGAAGGCGTACTCAGGAGACCGTGGGGACCACGACTGGCCCAATGGATGGATTGAAAAGTTGGTTTACTGACTGGAATAGCCGACGCAAAAGCCAATCATATAGCACGCCAAATGATAACCGAGAGCAGGAGAAAATACACGACGATGATAGGCGTTCTGCTCTCGATAAAATGCGTGATAAAGTCGCTGAGTTCGATGAAGATTACAAAGGTTTAGGCGAACGTTTCCTTGGCTTCTTTATGCAAGTTGTCGGCTACATCGGACCATTCGCGTTAGTTGTCTGGATAGGTTCGGATTTAGGAAAATACTTCGAAGGGACCATGGGGACGATGTCAGCTTATGGCCTAGCTTATACCATGGAATGTGTCATCGCTGCATGTACTATCGCTATGGGCAGGAGCTGGGGAGAGATTGCATCAGGGAAAGCCAATTGGGGACGGATGTGCTCTATCATGGCAATTTGGCTTATCTTGAATGCGTCGAGTGCATTCGGGCTCTACTTGGTCATCACCCATGGCGGCAACGTTTCAGGCTTCACGGAATTTGTGATGGTAGCGCGTGTCGTTGCCATTGCACTCTGTGACCTTGGCTGTGCTGCTGTACTCATGTTCAAAGGGATGTCTCTGCAGAAACACATCGAGTCTATCCGCAAGAGAGCAACGGCTATAGGCGAGTTGGCGGACGCTCAACGTGGCATAGAAGAGGCTGACAAGAATGCTGCTTTGCGTGAGCAGATGATGAAAGCCACTTTGAAGATACAGGAGGACCTATCACAGAAGATTGGTGAAGCTGTTTCTATGGTGATGAGCAGCATTATGGAAAAGATGGAAAAGGCACTCAAAGAGGACGACAAGAACGAACGCGGCTATGGTCGTCGCTAGTTGAGTTGAATTGAAGAGAGGCACGTATGAGAGAGACTGATGTCCTACGCATGTTTTTAGCCCGTGCTGAGAATTACAGTGTGGTCAGCATCAAACATACTCGAGGACGTGCCTACTCTGTTGAGATGGGAGGCAAGGTACACACCGCTGTGGTCCTGCTGAACTCATTTCAGTACTACGAGCAACAATATCATATTGCACGCAAGAAGCCTGATTTAGTCATCTGCTATCGACACGATACCGTCTTGCCCATACCGGTACTTTCTATCAGAGTAGGCAACTATGCACAGCCATACGAGCTACCGGAGGACATTGAGGACGTGGAAACCCAAAGGTTTAGCAGGACAGGCAGTCGAGTCTTGCTTGGCATGTACATCTCAGGAATGAGGCGTGCCCAGGGCATTATCAAGAATTTGAAGTCGCCTACAACACGCAAACGCTATCTTCAGAAAGCCAAGGATTTGGGGAAGCGACGACGTGGAAGACCTGTCGATACACAGAAGGCGAAAAATAAGGTAAGCTAATCAAGAGAGGAGACACACATCATGCTCAATAGGGACCCCTTAGGTGAGATCTGTGAAGACATTTTAAATATGGGAACGTATGGCGTCAGGATCATAGAAATACAATTGTGGTACATAGGCAAGCGTACAAAACTGATATCTGAAAGTATCATGATCAAAATAGTCTACTATGCGAAAATTGCATGGTCCTCTATCGAAGAACGACTTATACTATTAGGTATTCTCCCTTATCCCACAAAAGAGGAAGTAGCAGCCTCATACGAGCGACTGCGCATCAAATTAGCAGACACACGGTATGATAATAACCCCCGTGTACTGGCATCAAAAAAGCAAGCACAAGCCGTTCTTGATGCTTACGACAAAAGCAGACAGTCTTGATGCCGATCCGCCCAGAGACTGAGCTGATTTGATCATAGTGTCATAATCCATATCATGATGACAGCAAACTGCATCATTTACTCGTTGTACTATGTCCTATGAGCTTGACTCTTCAATGAAGTCAATCTATAATAACCTTATCCGGTTTAACATTTGTGAACACCGTCTTTACTCAGGAGCGTGAAGGAAATGCCTGCAAAGTACAGAGATCTCAGAAAAGCATCGGGATACTTGCCCGTTGCATTGTTTGAAAAGCTTGAAAAACGAGCTGAACGCAATTATAACTCTATTAGCCGTGAACTCGTCCAAATTCTTGCAAAAGTCTTGGAAGAAGAGCAAGAGCAACCCAAAGTAGCAGCACAGTAGGAGATACCTATGGAAGACCATCGGCGCGTGATGACTTCTAATGGTGACCCACTAGGTACTATTCTCAAGACAAAGCGGGATCGCAAGCGTCTTGCAAAGTACCAGGACCCGATGATGCCCTTAGGTATGCCATCGTACATATCGCCACCGGGACATCGTGTCGCCTATTTCATTGCACCGCCAAGTCATCCAGAGGAAAAGTCCCCAACACAAGGCGCTTCCAGAGAAGTCCCGAGCAAAAGTAACCAGCGAATGCATAGAAGACGTATTCGCAACCGAGCTAATTAACGTTGTTTCTCATCCCAGAGACGCGTAGGGCTGCAGAGAATAACAACTCAGAGAAGTTGTAGGTCCGGTGGCATTCACTCGAAAGGATACAAACCGTGAATAAGAGCATTCACACCTGATGAGCCAAGACATCAGCACCATTTTAAACATGAAAAAAGGCCAACTAGCATCATACATTCTTGGCAGTCTGTTTTGCTAATTAGCCCTAAGTTCAGTGCTCTCTCACAGCACGGGTTAATCTCTTAACTAAGAATAGGATAAATGCAAAAAACTATGACGTCAAGAGATTTTCAACCCCAATTTGCTGTGAACGCACAAATTCGGAGAAATTTGTATGGAATGCAATGATAGTAACTTACGTTTCGTTAGGGACAGTAATAATATATTACACGATATAACGCAAGTATCCGCATACGTCAAAACCCCCGAATCCAACACGCAAGTCCTCATGAAACTTGAGACAATGCTCCAACTGTTTGAGACTGAAATGCTATCCCGCTTGCAACTGGAGGAGCCTACTACTCCCCAACTACCTACGCCCCCACCAGCACCAAAAAATCGACCACGACAACCCAAACCAGCGCCAGCACCTCGTTCAGATACAGCACTTAACCACAAGAACGACCATGTAACCCATCAAATTGAGCGAGGGCTCATAGCCAAAGAAAAGGAATACAAAGTGAATGAGAAAACAAATCAGATGATGTATCAACACGAGTTTGAAGCCCCATACAAGAGAGGAACAGGTGAAATAAAACTCATCATAAGCGGCTTGGCAGAGCAAGCACAGGAAAAAATCACCATCGCCCTTGAGTCCATGGGTGACGCCTGCCGTGATACCTTTGTCGCAATTACCGCTATGGGTATCCAGAAAAATAGCACCTCCAATATGCGTAACCCGTTCAAAGTGTCTGTAGATCAGATACTTGATGTTTGTGGCAAGCAACGAAGCAACGGATCATTTAATCCTGATGCCAGAGCAGAAGTCATCAAGCATATCAAGACGCTGTCTCAAATGCGTATTAAGTTTTCAATGCCAACAAAAAGACAAGTGCGGCAGGGGCGTAAATGGGTTTGGGAAGATACGGAAGTCGTCGTAGAAGGCCCGATCATCACCCATAATGGAACCATCGGCGAATATTCGCGGATTACAGGCAAAGAGCTGTGGGAAGTCCAGGACATTTCACTTGGGCCTTGGGCCGAATTCATTGGTGGCAAAATAAAAACAAAACTGATACCCCAGCAAGTGCTTGCCTATTCTCCACAGAACGAGCCTTATCATAAAAAGCTTGGTCACTACATCCACGAATTGTTTCGCAATAATGCGCGGGAAACCAAAGGTGTTCTACCCCACGGGATCACTATGAGAGCACTTTTCGAAGGCGCTAGTATCGAACCTCCACGCAATAGAGGTGAATTCAAGACCCACATTGATAAAGCGCTAAAGCATCTAAAGCAAGACGGTGTGATAGGTGATTATTGGTATATGTCCAAGAAGAACGCGCCAGAAGCACGCGAAATAGTCGAGAAACGCATAGGCCGATGGTTTGATGCCTATCTTGATCTCTTCATTAATTTTGCACCCACAAAAGAGACTCTTGAGCACTACAAGAATATTGCGAAGAAAGAGAAAGAAGACTTAGCAGAGGAATAATCGCGTGCAAACTTGTCCCATACAAACTCCACGGCGTGACGTACTAACTCCACGGCGTGACGTACTAACTCCACGGCGTGACGTACTAACTAAGCACAAAATCAAGGGTAATAAACTTAATAAAATTAAGTGCGAGATCGCGCCTCTTGCTACGCAGGCACGTCTCGCATACAGTTAGAAATAGACATGGCAGAGCTGCAAGCTACCTGCCAATGACACCACAAAAAAAGCAGTCAAAGCCTTGAACACGATGACTGCAAAGGAGAATCTCAGAATGGACAATTCTCACGACAATGATAGCACAGAGACCAAGGATAACCAGGTCGAACAATTAGCGGAAGCACAGAGTATTCTTGCCACACTTTTAAGTTTGTATGCACGGGGTGCAGACCAATCCAAAATTGAGAAGAGTACGGCAAATCTGTACAAAGTGCTAGGGGTGAAAGCTGATACCACTTCTGCTCAGTCTCAAGAAAATAACACGCCTCTCTATATCCCGTCTGGAATGGTGGACTATCTTGCGCAAATTGAGAAACGCAAGGCCGTTCCAACCGTTGGGACAAGTCTTTCAGAGTTAGACACTATTCTGGGCGGAGGACTTGAGCCACGGCGTTTAATGGTGCTCTTAGGCGGACCTGGTGGGGGCAAGACCACACTTGCGAATCAGATTGGATGTAGCGCGTCTATGGCTGGGCGTCCGGTTTTGTTTGTGACTTCAGAAGAACCTCCGTTTTCGCTTCTCAGTAAAACACTTGCCAGAATTGGAAAGATCCCATACACATCTGTGTTGAAGGGCCATGATGAGCATATTGAAAAGATTGAGCAAACGTTACAGGCCTATCAGGAGACCTTGGCGGCTTCGCATTTTGCGTATATGGATATCACGGCTAGTGGGACGCTTGAAAGGATTGAAGCAGGCGCAGAGCAGTTCTTTAGTCAATTCAAAAATGATGGGAACGGCATTTTAATTATTGACTATCTCCAGAATATTGCACGTCAACTTCCCTCCTATCGAAGTGGGAAGCAGGATATCAGACTTGCGGTCACTGAATTAGCTTCACGTTT
>Ga0126381_100010576_pt1 | contig 10396 bp, 4 predicted proteins | sample PanSoiMetPlot_28_FD_96465 | JGI IMG/M metagenome (GOLD analysis project Ga0126381, IMG submission 96465) | Tropical forest soil microbial communities from Panama - MetaG Plot_28 | ecosystem: Environmental > Terrestrial > Soil > Tropical forest > Bulk soil | place: Panama | collected 2016-02-17 | reverse complement strand
GAACCAAGGCCGGCTTCGACGAGTTGATTGTTCACGTAGTCGTAGTTTGAGAAGCCCCCGGAATGACGCGGAGTGGCCGGAGGATAGAGGTCCCAGCGCACTCCGAAATCAACCGTGAGCTTGTTGCTCGCGTTCCATTTGTCCGTTGCGAAGAAAAACATCCAGGTTTGGCGATAGGCCGGGAAGAAGGTATTGAGATCGCGGCCTGCCGAGCTCGGAAGATCCAGGAGGAAGCTCGCGATGTCGTTGGCGATATTGGTGGTCGCTCCAGAGTTCGAGGTCTGGACATCTGAGAACGTGTAGACTCCGCGCGGGCTAAAGGTTTGGTCTTGAAGCAAGTCGTCGCGAATACGTCGGATGTCTGCTCCTAACTTGATTGTGTGGTTGCTCTTCGTCTTCGTCCAGTTGTTTACGAAATCGATGTTGGACTCGGCTCGGATCCAAGGCACAGACGCCGAGTAACCGATGAGCGTGCCGCTGAAGCCGCCGTTGATCGTGACGCCCACCTGTCCGCTCGTAAATGGTTGTCCAGGGATATTTACGCCGGGAATTCCGAGCGTGGTGGCATCGTTCGAGCCATAGTTGCTTGGCTCTGCATTATTGCGCAGATGAGCGACTCCAATCCGAGCTTCGGTAAGGAGCGTCGGGCTGAAGGTGTGTACGTAATTACCTCCGGTACTGTAGGAGGTCTGGATGCCCGTGCCTTCAAAACCGCCGCCCGCCGGTCCGCCAAGGAATGCGTCGAACGCAGGTGCCTGATAGGTGTTCACACGCTGAAAGCTGTATCGGCCGCTCAGGTGGTCCTTTTCCCCCGGCGCCCAGTCACCCTTGATGTCGAAGCTGTCGGTGCCCTTGGTGAACGGAAGGACCGTTGTGTAATTGTTGGCCGGATTACCAAGCGGAGCGCTGGCATTGAGCTTTCCATTCTTTGCCGCTGCCGCATTCACCTTCTGCAAGATGGAGAGCGACACCGAGTTCACGCGGCTAAATGGAATCATATTGTTGGCAAAAGCAGTACGGTTGCCGCAGGCAGCGCCGACAGCTTTCGTACCATCGCCTGTTTGTGGATCGAAGACCTGGCCCGTCGCTCCGCACGTTCCCGGAGCACCAAGAGCGGCGGAGAGGTCGATGAACCCAGCGGCATTTGGCGTGAAGTAGCGTGAGTCCGGAATGGTCAGCGTGCTAGCTGTCTGTTCGTGGTCGCGTGTGGCAAGGTAATCGCCAAAGATGAACAACTTGTCTTTGAGGATCGGACCACCAAGAGAACCGCCGAAGTAGTTGTAGGAGAGATGTCCGAGCACAGGACCGAAGTAGCTGCGCGCATTCACCGCATTGTTCTGGATGAATTCGAACGCGGACCCGTGAAACTGGTTTGTGCCCGACTTCAGTGTCACGTTGGTTACAGCGCCGATCGCGCGGCCGAGTTCAGCGTCGAAGTTGTTCGTGGAGATGTCCACGGAGCCGATGGCTTCAGCCGGAGGAATGATGATTTGCAGAAGCCCGGTGCGCTCGTCGTCGTCGATTCCTTCAATCTGGTACAGATTGCCCATTCGCGGAGCGCCGTTGGCTTCCGTCTGCAGTGAGCTCTGTGCGTTGAAGAACTGCGAATGCTGAAATACGGCCGGTGCAGTGCCGGGGACGAGATTCAACAGCGATTGAAAGTTGCGGTTTGTACCGATGGGCAGATTCTGCATCTGCGCGGTCTCTAGCCGTGAACTAATGTCGGCTCGGTCCGTCTGGAGCACCGGGGGCGCGGCACTCACGACAATGGTCTCGGTCACACTACCAATCGGTAGATCGGCGTCCACACGCTCCGTGGTATTCGTGAGCAATGAGATGTTCTGGCGCGTCATCTTTCTGAAACCCTGTTTTACGATCGTCACGTTATACGTCCCCGGCGCCAGGTCGGGGAGGGTATAGTTGCCACTGGAATTGGTCACCGTGGTTCGGGTAACGTTTGTGCTGGCCTCGGTTGCAGTCACCTGTGCATCGGCGAGACTGGCGCCACTCGCGTCTTGCACCGTGCCGACAATGGTTCCGGTAACGGCTTGAGCGAAGACTGGCCGCCCCCGCGCGATGAGTATCAACAACACTGAAAGACCTACGGCGCGCAATAAGAACGATGGGGTACGCAAAACGTCGGAGTTCAAACTTTTTAGGTATTCCAAGCTTCGATTTTGGCCCAGATCGGCACAATCCGAATTCCAGATAAACCGCAGAGCTCTGTTCATTTTTTGATCCTCCTGAAAAGGTCCGACTAATGCACAGGGATACGCTTGCGTTTGCTCAACTGAAACTTTGGCAAGGTTTTTCGCTACGCACAATACACCGCCGATCAGCAGTCAGGGAAGAACTTTTTAATCGATTTTCTTGCGGCAAATATTCATACATCGCTAAACGATGTATTCGGGTGGCGAAATTTATATGTTGGCGCTCCCTCTGGACGACGCACTTCAGTATTGCCTCGGAACAGCTCCCGCAGTCTGCCCAAATCCAGGTTTCGAAGCGGTCAGACATGTATGGAAAGGGCGTCTGCGAACATAAATCAGAGTAGAGTTCGGAGATGCAACTTTTACACAGTCCCGGCCCCCGAAACGCTCTTGCATCTCGCACAATTCGGGTGTCATGTAGGCCACACGCTTGGCAACGACGTAATGCTCTTATCATTCTCTTTCGTACGAGCCCTCACGCTGTGTGTTGCATTGCTTAGCTGTCATACATCTCTTGCACAGCGACCGTGCGCCGGGAAGCAGCCAAGGGATCTCAAACTGTTCCGCTTCGAGCATCCAGCAAATTGGCGGCTTTATCGCGAAAGTTCCGGAGGCCTGGGCACAGAGCTTGGATCGCACCATATCGACGTGGCGAACTGGGTGCTCGGCGAACAGCCATCAAGTGTTATGGGCACGTGCAGCATTTGCCATTATCACGATGGTCGCACGGTCGGAGACAATGAACAGTCTGTCTTTAGCTATTCGAAGGGACGTCGGCTTGTATTCTCATCGCTCACTGACAACGCCAAAACGGGGCTACGAACTCTGGATCTACGGAACGCGAGGCAGTGTTCAGATCACGATCGAAGACGCCACGTTCTACTTTGAAAAATCCAAGCCTTCAGATAAGCCTTCATCCGACAAGGTCTCCAACAAGACCGTTGTCGAACGCGGCATTGTGACCGGCGCATCGTACTCTACGCATGGCGAGATGCCTTACCGTAGTCCGGGCGAGAAGGTGCGGACGCCTGGAAGCGAAGACCCTACACTTGCATCGGTACGCTCCTTCATTGAAGCCGTTCGCGGAGAGCACGACGTTGAAGCAAACGTGGATGTTGGCTTTCGCTCAGCCATTGCATGTGCCGTCGCACACGATGCCGTGTACGCCGAAAAAAAATGGCTATCCGAAGGCGCCTGCAATCTGAGTAGACGTAACAAACTTGGTGATCGGACCAAGCTTAGGCCCGGCTGATCTGTGCTCGCAGACTGAAGCTAATCATGTGGTGAGCTGCTCAAGGCGCAGCGGAAGCTCATATGTGAGGTCGAACTATCGGGAGTATTGAAGCTGCGTGCCGCGACGCGGTAGCGATTGCAATAAGACTTGTGGCACAGAAAAGAGCCGCCTTTGATCACCTTGCCTTCGCCTTGGGGAGGACCCTGCGGGTTGGTTCGGCCGGCGTCCACGTGAAATGTTGCGCTGAACCAGTCCGCGCACCACTCCCACGCATTCCCCGTTATCGAATAGAGACCAAAGTCATTGGGCGGAAAGGCATCGACGGGACAGGTGCCTTTGAAGCCGTCTTCGCCCGTGTCTTCTCTTGGAAACTGCCCTTGCCAGATATTGCAAAGATGTTTGCCTTGCGGACGCAACTGGTCTCCCCAGGGATAGAGCTTCTGCACGAGACCGCCACGCGCAGCATATTCCCATTCAGCCTCGGTCGGGAGTCTTTGCCCGGACCACTCGCAGAAGCGGTTGGCATCATTCCAGGAGACATGAACAACTGGATGTTTTAGACGTCCGCGGATGTGAGACCCCGGGCCTTCCGGAGATTTCCAACTGGTCCCCGGCACCTTGCACCACCATGGCGCGGCCGCGACCGTGTCTACGACGAGATCGTTGAACCGCTCGCGGGGTATATGGGCCCAGAAAACGAAGGACCAGCCGAATCTCTCGGCGTCTGTGGCGTAACCAGTTTCTTCTACGAAGCGCGAGAAAAGCTCATTCGTGACGGTGCACCTGTCGATCCAGAACGGGTCCAGAGTTACCTCCCGAACCGGTCCCTCGCCATCCTGTGGGAAGGCCTCTTCATAATCCGTACCCATCAGGAAGGAGGCGCCAGAGAGGCGAATCATGCGTTGCGTTGGGTCTTCCGTGGAGCGAAGGAGTGTTGCCCGCGGCGTCTGAGAGTCCTCGTGCTGCGCGGCCGGCGCACAACAACTCTTCTGAGCCGGTGCAGCAACGTCCTGCTTTGAACCCATGCAACTCATGCAAAACCCTCGATCGATCGCTGTCCACGTGAACCTTGCGTCGGCCGCACTATCTCAGAAGAGAACCTTCCCGCCGAATTGAAGGACTCGGGCGGGGCCAGCGCCGGTGATCTGTGGCAGCCCTAGGGTTTGAATGTTGGGAAGGGTGGCACGCGGGTTGTCGAGGTTTACGTTGCCGAAAGCATTGAAGGCCTCAGCGCGGAACTGCAGACGTGCTTGTTCAGCTAAGAAAAACTCCTTGAAGATAGCGAGGTCGGTGTTCACGTTGCCTGGACCGTAGAACTGATTGTTCTGTTCGTTGCCATAGGGATTGTCGGTTGGGAGCGTGTAACCGGGCGTCGAAAACGCAGCGGGATTGAGGGTACCCTGCTGAATCCGCTGGGCACGCGGGAGATGAGGCAGATTCGGGTTGCCGATAATATTCACGCGATCATTCGTGGTGCCATCGCGGTTGGTGTCGACTCCGGACGTGACGGTGAAGGGGCTGCCTGACTGCAGGGACGTAATGCCATTGACGTGCCAGCCGCTGAGCACCTCGCGCCCGAAGAACCCAAGACGTGTAGTTGTGGGCAGTTCAAAGAGGTAGGAAGCGACGAAGCGGTGGCGCAAGTCGGTAGGGGCGGCGCCGTAATTCATGCGGATGTCGTAGGCGTTGACGTTGGGGCCGGCGTAGTTTAGCGACTTGGACCAGACGTAGCTGGCGAACATGCTGATCGTCTTGCCGAAGCGTCCGCGCAGGGTGGCCTGGAGGCTGTTGTAATTGCCGTTTTCAGAGGGCTCCGTAAGTTGGATGGCGCCGAAACGGAAGGTAGAGGTAGCGTCGACCCCGTATGGCTCGTAGGGACGTCGCGCGATGAGGCCGGCCGTGCTTACGGCTGCGTTGGGCGAATAGACGGGAGAGTTTTCGTCTACTGTGATGTAGTTCTTGCGCAGTGCATTGCCGACATAGGCAATGTGCATCGCGAACCTTGGCGTCAACTGATGCTCGGCAGTGAGGTTGTACTCATACACATAGGGAGTTGCGCCGCCATCGGCCGGAACGGCAAAGATCGTCTGGCCAGCGGCAACGTTGTTGAAGTTCGGATGAGCGGGGTCATACGGATAGGGATCCCCGTATCCCTTTCCGACCCCGAACAGAGTAGTAGAGGGGCAGCCGGTTCCGCTCAGAGAAGCGGCATTCACGCCGTAGGGGCAGACCAGGTTGGCGGTCTGGCTGGTGACGATGTTCAGATTGAAAGGAGCCTGGACCTGGCCGGCTGAGTTGCCGGAGTTCTGCTTGAAGAAGAAGACACCGAAGCCGCCACGGAGGCTGGTTTTGCCGTCGCCGAACACGTCGAGAGCGAAGCCCACACGCGGCGCGAAATTGACGTAGGAAGTATTAAAGATACCTCTTGGAATGTTCTTGTCTCCCTGATAAAGCAGCCCGATCGGAGCAGACGGAATCACGGTGGACTGAACGCCGGGAGCGAAGGTGCCCAGACTGTTGTCGCCGAGAAACGGTGGAAAGACTTCCCAGCGAAGACCGAGGTTCAGGTTGAACCGCCGCGTAATCTGCCAGTCGTCCTGGACGTAGAGGGAAGGGTCATACGAGTACGTGTCATGTACGACTACGTTTGCCTGGGTCAGTGAATTTGCTTTCCCAAGAAGGAAATCGGCGAACGTGTTGCCGGTCGTGCTCCCGGTAAAGGCGAAGTTCCCGCCCGAAGATTTGCCGAGGTTGTTGTAGAACCTGTCGTAGACGTACGAACCGCCGAGCTTAATAGAGTGTGTGCCACGGGTGAGATTGATGGTGTCGATTCCACCATAGGACACCTGGTCGACATTAGCGGGACCGTGGGCTCCGCCACCGATGTTGATGTAGCTATTCAGGTTGAATTGCGACGGTGCGTAGATGCCGCCGGCCGGCACCATCTGGCTTCCGAGACTTTGAGCCGATTGGTTGTACAGATTGAAGATCGTGTAATGATTGCGCGAGATGAAGGCCCTGAAGGAGTTCACGGTCCTGTTGGAGAGGGTCCAGATATCGGCGGCTACAACGTTGAACTGCTGCGCGACATCAGTCGAACCGCCATAGCCAAGGAGATCATTGCTGCCGGCGGTCGGATTGGTGTCATTGCCTTTGGTGTAGAAGAGCATCGTTTCGATGCCGTGCTTCTTAAAGTGATTGAAGTCGAATCGGACGAGACCCTCGTTGCTGATGGAGTCGGCTTTACCGACCTGTTGGCCTATGGTATGGACGCCCTGGGGTGATCCAACGGGAGCGCCAACGGGCACAAGTTTGAGCAAATTCTGTGCAACAGGATCCAGAGCCGCGGTGCAGATCTTCGGCGCCGCAGTAGTGCCACAGTTCGTGCCGGCTGGAAGCTTGGGAGCCTTGAAAGTTCCCGTCGTACCGAAGATCGAAGTGTCCTGGCTAAAGTCGCCGGTCCGCTCGGCGGCCGTGAGAGTTAGAACCTGTCCGGCGTTGATGACTTGCTGCTGGCGGATCACTGAACCCTGATAGTTGAGGAAGAAGAAAGTCTGCGGTAGAAGCTTGACCGGGCCGCCGATACGGGCGCCGAACTGGTTCTGCTGAAATTGAACAGCAGGGTTGGTCGGACTGGTAGGCTGCTCGAAGTAATTGCGGGCATTGAGGATGTTGTTACGGATGAATTCGTAAACAGCGCCGTGGAAGCGGTCCGTGCCGGAGCGGGTGATGGCATTGACCACGGCCGCGGGAGAACGGCCAAACTCGGCATCGAAGTTAGAGGTGAGGACGCGGAACTCGGAAAGGGCGTCGGGGTTGGGGATCTTGTTGCCGCCGCTGCTTGAGGCCGTGATCGTATCGTAGGAGCCGTCGAGGTAGTAGGAGACCTGGTCGGTAGAAAGACCGTTCACGCTGAAGGTGACGCCGGCGCGAGTGCCGATATTGGAATCGGCGCTATAGTTCGTGACCCCGGGCGTCGTCGTAACGAGCGAGTAAACGTCGCGGTTTTGTGTAGGGAGATTTTCGATCTTGTTTTGGTCGATGGTCTCCCCGACCTGGGCTTCACGTGTATCCACGAGGGTCTCGCCGGCCTCGACCTCCACTGCCTCGCTGACGTTTCCGGCAACAAGGGTAAAGGCAACACGAATGTTCTGGTTGGCGGCCAAAGTGATGCCAGTCTGGGTTGTGGTTTTGAAACCGGAGTCGGCGGCGGTAACGGTGTAGTCGCCCGGGTTGAGGATGGCATACGTGTACTCGCCCTTGCCGTCTGAGACGGTTCTCTGTTTGAGCCCAGTGTGGATCTCGGTCAGCGTGATGGTAGCGCCCGGTATGGCGGCCCCGGTAGCGTCTGTAAGGATACCGAAAATTGTGCCTGTAGTTGACTGAGCGGAGACGCCGGAGGGCGCAGATAGCATCGTGGCGACTGCCAGGAGAAGGAAGGTGGGACGAAAAAATACTTTCACGGGCTCTCCTCGGAATATTAGCGAATCGATCACTGATCAGGTACATGGCCTGCTCAGCTATGTGTTTGAAGAAGGATTCACCTCTCACTCGCGGTGGATTCGGAACGACTCTTTGGGAGGGATGGGCCTCATTTTCCGCGGCGAGTGTGAGTTTTCCGAACGAGAACACACTCTTCTTCCGATCACCATTACGCAAGGTGATATCACCGTGGAGTGACGTGAACACGATATAAAGCTTTTAGTTTTCCGGACTTGCGGCAGAACGTGGATTGCCATTTCAACCGTGTAAAGGGCGGTAATGGCTTCTTCCATGAAGAGGACGAGGCCATGGCGGCTCGGCCCGATGAATTAATGAAGTCGCTCGTTCCAGAGTGACAACAGATGCTGGTCCCGGAACCGAGCTCCTACGTTCCTTCTTTGAGGGGGACGTGGCGCCGGGGACGTCGCGGTTTTTTCGTCAAGAAACCTTCCGAAGCGTTGGTACGGCGCGGCTCAGAGCCAAGATACACGGGGTAATCGGCGGGCGAGCCGATTCTTCAACCGTGTTTCCACCTTGTGAGCGCGAGGAAAGTTGCTTAAATCTTCTGGAAAGCGACGGTCAGCCCCGGTCGTCATTCGTTAGAACCACGTGATGGAGAGCCGTTTACGCTGGCTGGCACATTTCAACGATATCTCGTTGATTTCCCTTGGAGGAACATGTCCGAAAAAAATGAGCAGGCGTTCGAAGCCACCAGGTCCTCCTGTACACGGCGGGAATTTCTACAGGGTGCCACGGCGCTGGCTGGAGCAGCGGCTGCTTCGTCATTTGTAGGCAGCGCTGTGGCCCAACCTGCTGGTACCAAGCGTCCTAATCTGATCTTTTTTCTCGGAGAAGGCCATCGCGCCGACGCCCTCTCGTTGATGAATCACCCGATTCTCAAGACGCCGAACCACGATCGCATCGGCGCCGAGGGGGCTCGGTTCGACAACGCGTTTTGCACCAATGCACTCTGCGCTCCGGCGCGCTCAACGCTGATGACCGGCCTCTACTCGCGCACCAGTGGGGCGCTTTCGAACAAACTGGGCCATGTTCCGTTGCCTTCCGACATCCCGTTGTTTACCGACCTGCTACATCAGGCCGAATACGATGTCGCTCTCGTTGGGAAGACGCATATCCGCAATGGGGCGGAGGAGCGGTATTGGGACTACTACTTCGGCCACAACGCTGCGCTGAACGACTACGTGAACCCTCTTTTCAAAGAGGGTCGCAAAGGTCAGATCGGGCCTGAGACTCGATACTCCAATGTGTGGCCGGATGACCTGACGACCGATCGTGCTCTAGCGTGGTTGGAAGAAGACCGCGGTGATCGTCCCTTCTGCCTGCTCGTCTGGTGGGTTTCACCGCATGAGCCGTTCTTCCGGCCGCGGCGTAAGCTTGACCGCTTCGATGACGGAACACACATTCCAAAACCTTCGACCTTCGACGACGACTTGAAGGGCTGGCCCGGCAAGCCGAAAGCCTTCGTTGATGCAGGGAACAAGATTGGAACCACATTCGAGCATCTGGCAGCCGGCTCGCTAGAGGGTATGGCGAAGGACTATTACGCGGGGCTCGAGGGCCTAGACGACAATGTCGGCCGGATCTTCCGCTACCTGGAATCGAAGAACATCCTTGAGGACACCGCCATTCTCCACACTTCCGATCATGGCTATTTTCTTGGTGAGTGGCGCCTCTTCGACAAGCGCCTAATGCATGAGCCGAGCATTCGCGTACCGTTGCTCATCCGATATCCGAAACGCGTTCCCAAGGGCGCAACCTGCAATGAGATGGTGCTGGATATCGATATTGCCCCAACCCTGCTCGACTTGGCAGGACTGCAGGTGCCGAGCACAATGCAGGGCAAGAGCGTACTCCCGCTGCTGCATGGCGGAGAGCAGGGGCGCAAAGAATGGTTCTACGAGTATTTTGAGTGGCCGAATCCTGAGAAGGTGGCGCTGCACCATGGGATACGTACCGAGACTCACAAGCTGATCGCCTATACCCAGGGTGAAAAAGAGCACGAACTCTATGACCTGAAGAACGACCCAAAGGAAACGCAGAATCTTTGGGGGCGGCCGGAACATGCAGCCGTTCAGCAGGATCTTCTTGCTCGCATGAATGCCTTATCAGCGAAGATTCCGGCACTCACCGGACCTGGTGTGGGATAGGACCGGAGCGGAGCCGCGAGCTCGAACGTGGGCTTGCGAACATTTCGTAATGTGAGCGAGTAGAAGGGAAAGGGAACGTGGTTCAAAGCAGGGTGAAGCGAATCAGCCGTTGGGTGGGATGTGTCGCATGCGGGTTGTCGATGGCGGTTGCGAGCAATGCGCAAACGATGCACGCTCCCGACATTACAAAGACACCCACTCTGTATGTGGTGCCGTATGCGCATCTCGACACGCAGTGGCGATGGGAGATGCCGCAGAGCATCAGTGAGTACCTGCTGAAGACGATGCGGGTCAACTTCGAT
>Ga0126381_100010575_pt1 | contig 10396 bp, 11 predicted proteins | sample PanSoiMetPlot_28_FD_96465 | JGI IMG/M metagenome (GOLD analysis project Ga0126381, IMG submission 96465) | Tropical forest soil microbial communities from Panama - MetaG Plot_28 | ecosystem: Environmental > Terrestrial > Soil > Tropical forest > Bulk soil | place: Panama | collected 2016-02-17 | reverse complement strand
GACAAGATGGGATGCTTCCCCGGGCTCCGGAGATGACTCTACATAAGAGCGCAACTTGAGCGACTCACCTTTCTCAATCGCCACAACTCATTTCTGATGTATTAGCTGTATGGTAGCCCAGAAAGTAGAGATTAAGAAACAGTTTTACGCGGGGCTGATGCTTTTTCATCATATGTTGACTGGGGCATCAGGAAGGAAGCGTTTACTGAAGTTACCCGCGTATTACTTATGTGATAGTTACGATGTTAGCGAACAGCGATCTCTGCTGCGAAGGCATCCAAAGAAAGAGAGCGAAGAAGATTGCGCCGCATGCCAGACTGCACTTGCTGGATACTCCGCGCTGTGTTTTCAATCCAGTCAAAAGAAATTGAAGCGGCCATCGTGTTGAGTTCTGCCTGCAAATCAACATTGCGAATTAGCACCGCTTGGCCACTTTGGATGAGCAGCAGGTCCTCCAGAAGACTGATCATTGCACGCAGCATTCCCTGCGTCTTTTCCTGACCTTCGGCGCCCGCTCGATATGTCTCCGTCATGCGAAAGAGTACGGAGTGATCCGACTCGCGCGTTGCATGGCGCAACAGAACAAGAGCATCCTGCCGGTAGGCAAGATATCGTTCGAGATCGAAGCCGAGCGCAGCGCCAACCGCGCCCTGCGCCAAGCGGGCCACCAGCGAACGTTTCGCCGGGCTCAGGTCCGAGCGCCGCCCCGCGATGTGTTGTTCCAGTTGTTCCAGCGGCAACGCGCCAAGCCGCGCAATTCCTGCTCGTGAGCGGATCGTCGGCAACAGCTCACCTGTGTTTTCCGCGAGAAGAAAAATGCTGGCGTGTGCAGGTGGTTCTTCCAGAATCTTCAACAGCGAATTTGCTGCCTCTTTCATAAATGCAGCGCTGGTAAAGATGTAGATCGCCCGCTTCGCATCAGCTGGAACACGGTAGATTTCACGGATAACGGTCCGCACTTGTCCCACCTTGATGAGCAGCTGCGGCGGGTCCGGAGGAATCACCAGCACATCCGGATGTGTCTGGATGAGAATGCGCGTATCTTTCTTATCTACCTCACGCATTTCTTCGCGGGTCGCGACAGCCTCTTCTACACGAGCATCGAGCTGCATGTCTTCAGCAATACGGGTGCAGTTGCGGCAGGTGCCGCAGAAATCGGGCAGCCCGTCAGATTCTGTGGAATTGAGGCAATTTACCGCCTGCGCCAGCATCAGTGCCAGCGTGTACTTGCCTGAGCCGCGCGGCCCGGTGAGGATGAGAGCATGCGGAAGCCTGCTCTGCGCAATGCTCTCGCGCAGATGTCTGACGGTTGTTTCGTTGCCTAGGAAATCTTTGAAGCCCACGTTTTGAGGTTAGCGAGTCAGCGCTGCGCTAGCAAGTCACGCAATTCCGGCACCACACGAATGGGATACTTTGGGCGCAGCGTGATTTTCGGTTGCACGCCGATTTTCTGATCCGGAACAAGGCGCAAACGCCAGCGCTGCGCGAGAGTCACAAGACTCAGAATCGCCTCCATCCACGCGAAAGATTCACCGATGCACTGACGGCTGCCGCCACCAAAAGGGAAATAGGCAAATCGAGGACGCCCGGCTTTTCGTTCGGTCGTAAAGCGCTCAGGATCGAAGCGCAGCGGGTCAGGAAAAAAATCTGCATTGCGTTGAATGATGTACTGGCTGAAGAAAATGTATGTACCGGTCGGAAGCTTGTAGGGGCCGATTTCCACATCGCACGTCGCCTGACGGCCCATCGCCCACGCCGGAGGATAGAGCCGCATCGATTCAGCGATTACCATCTCCGCGTAGCGAAGCTGAGGGAGATCTTCAAGCGTCGGCAGCCGTCCCTCAAGCACTGTATCAATCTCGGCGTGAAGCTTCTGTTCTGCATCGGGATTCTGGCCGAGCAGCAGCCACGTCCAGGAAAGCGCATTGGCAACCGTTTCGTATCCCGCGAGGAAGATCGTTAGCACCTCATCGCGAAGCTGCTCGTCGGTCATCCCCGTGTGATCGGCCTCGTCATCGCGCGAAGCCAGCAGCATCGATAACAAATCGCCGCCGTCTGCGCCTGATCTGCGACGATCTTCGATCATGCAGTACACGACTTTATCCAAGCGCCTGCGTGCCCGCCTGAACCGCATCACGCCGGGAATCGGCAAATGCAGCCAGGCCTCAAGCTGCGGCATGGCAACGAGGAAGTTGTACAGCCGCATAATGGCATTCACTTCGTCATTGATGAGCTGCACATCCTTTGTTACATCCGAGTCGAATAATGTGCGCGCCACAATTTGCAGCGCGAGACGCATCATCTCGGCAGAAGCATCCAGCTCTACACCTTCGCGCCACGAGTCGCGCATTGCCGCCGCGCGTTCAACCATTCCGGACGCATAAGCCTGAATGCGTTGCCGATGAAACGCGGGGGCGGCGATGCGGCGTTGTCTCTTGTGCACTTCTCCATCGCTGGTGATCAGCCCTTCTCCCAGCAAAATCTTCATGCGCTTTTGCGTGCGTTCCTTGATGAAGTTCTGTGGCTGCACGATGAGAACTTCGCGAATCAGCTCGGGATCGTTCATCAAAACGATCTGACTCGGGCCAATCCGGTAGGACGACACTCGATTAAAGTTCGCCGTCAGGTATTCGAAGAGCCGGATCGGATCGCCGGGCCGGAAGAAGCGGCTGAAGACATAGAACGCAAGATTGCGCTTCAGGCCCGGTGGAAAACGGTAGCCGCCGCGTTCTTCGACGATCCAGCCATTCTCGACTTGTGAGGCGGTTGCCACAACAAAATCAACGCGTCAGGCGCTCCTCTACCACTCTTACGATGCGTTGATGGATTTCCTCAATACGCGCATCGCCTTCCATTGTGACCACACGCAAAGGCTCGCGCGCAGCGATCTCGCGATATTTGTCGTAAACGCGGCGATAGAAATCTTCATCTTCGCGTTCGAATCGGTTTTCATCTGTGCCGCTCTGCTGCATGCGAACATTACGGCGCCGCGCGCGCATGAGCGAGGCATCGAAGTCAGGCAACAGCAATATTGTCAGGTCAGGCTGCAGCCCTCTGCACATCACCTGATGCAACTGCAGAACAACTTCGCTGCCGAGCTGTCGTCCCCCGCCTTGATAGGCCTCAGTCGAATCCGTGAAACGGTCGCAGAGAACCACATGGCCCGCTCCAAGCGCTGGCGAAATCACCTCGGCAATCGCCTGTGCCCGGTCGGAGAACATCAGCCCAAGTTCGGCCCGAGGGGCAAGGTTCTGGGTCCGCGAGTCCAGCAGGAGTTGGCGAATGCTATTACCGATGACGGTGCCGCCCGGTTGCCGGGTTTCCACAACGTGATGGCCACGTGATTTTAGCCATCGAGTTAACTTCTTCATTTGCGTGCTTTTACCGGAACCATCCAACCCTTCGAACGACAGAAAAAAACCACGAGCCATGGCGCGAGTGTAGCAGAGCAGAGAATGCCACAACTTTTGTATGTAAGCAGGGTTAGGTAGGGAGTGCAGCCACAGCGGCTGCACGAAAACTGACACCTAGACTCACGTTTCGAAGAAAGGTAAGACTGTTTTCATGCGAATCAGAAGCAAATTCCCTCTCGCATGGTTAGCTCTTCTGGCAGCCATCCTCCTCGTTCCGGTTTCTCGCGCAAATGCGCAGCAGAATCCGGGGGCAATGCATCCTGCGTACCTGCATGTTCTTTCTGATCTGCGTCTGGCTCGCGCCTACATGGACCAGATACATGACCCAAACCAGGGGGCCGATGTCCATCATGTCATCGACGAAATCGATCACGCCATCCATGAGATCAAAGTAGCTTCCATCGATGATGGCAAAAACCTCAATGATCACCCGCCGATCGACGCGGCACTCCCGCCAAGCGGGCGCTGGCATAAGACACTCGACCTGCTTCACGCCGCGCACGTCGATCTTTCGCACGCCGAAGACCTGCCCCAGGCAGTCGGCCTGAAGGATCGTGCTCAACGGCACATTGATCAGGCAGCCGAGACGGTCAATAACGTCATCCTCAGTAAGCAGTGGTAATCCAAGAAACTAAAAGAGCCGGCGGCCGCCGGCTCTTTTAGTTTCCGTAGTCAGATCGTCTCACTACATGGCGCCCAGCTGCTCCAAGTCAATCGATTCGTAATCCTTGCGCTCAATGCCTTCCCGAATTTCCTTCGGTGTCTTGCCGAGCTTCGTCATCTTGTAGGCATAAGCCGCTTCCTTGGCACAGGTCGAGCAAACGGCGCCATGAGTACCCTCAAAACAGCTATGTAGACTGCTGTGGCCTAGTGCTTTATCGCAATGGCAATAGCATGGAAGCTGATACAGTACCCTCGGCACCTGAGCCGCTTCTTCATACACCTTCTTTTGCCATGGATAGCGGAAATACTCACCTTGCAATTGATCGCCGGTAAGGAGCGGCGGCAGCTTTTCGGCTTTCCCCGGCGGTGCGGGATGATAGGCGGGAATATCATCAGCGGGATTTGACCACTGAGCGTAGCTGGCAATCGTGGCCAGGCCCAGGACCGTCCCAAGAAAAATTCGATTCATGCGTGGGCTCCTACTGACAAGATAGCGTAGAAGCGGTCAGGCGGTATGAGTAAGCGACAAAACAGCTGGCGATAGTCAAAAAATGTTGAACTGTATCCTCAAATCGAAAAAAAAGACGGCACGAACGTTAATTTGTCCGTGCCGGGAGGCCAGTGACGCAACTTATAAACTTTTTACTTGCCGTGAGAGCTCTGCTCAATCACCGCAAGAACTGTACACTTACATAGATGCTTTTCGTCGCCGGTTAGTTTCAACTTATCTCCAAAATCTATGAGATCGTGTACTTTTTCTTCAATTTCATGTAGTGTACGCGATCTTGCCAGCTTCCACAAGCACCATCTGGTAATTAAAACCACAATTTGGAATAAAAGTTGCGGTGATGCGTTCCAAAAGGGCATCGAATGGTCGAAGAAAGTTAGTAGAGCAGGGAAGAAGCGATATGCAAGATTCAGTGGAAACTGCTGATTCTAAAAAGAAAATTGAGCAGAAAGAGGCGCGTCCAAGCCGCTTTCGTACCGGACTATTGGTGGTTGGATCCGCGCTCTTAGGTGGGATTGCGGTGGCTTTGTGGAATCGCAGAAGCTTGGCGGATATACGAAATCAGTCCTCTGAAAAGGAATCCGAACCACATCCAGTCAGCGACGATGCTATTTATTGAAACTGGAATTCAGTTTTTGGTAGGAATTCCGTTCACAGCTTCAGCCATACGAAAATCCCGTTCCGTCAGTCCGCCGGAATCGTGCGAAATCAGCGCGAGTTTTACCCTGTTATAGCGAATATCAATATCAGGATGATGTCCGGCAGTCTCGGCTTTTTCTCCCACGGCATTCACGAATCTCAGGGCTTGAACAAAATCGGGAAAGTTGAATTCGCGCACGATTTCACCGCCAACCAGCTTCCAGCCTTGCACCTGCTTGAGCTTTTCTTCAACGACTTGAGCGCTTAGCAAAGGCATTGCAGACCTCCCGGGTTAGCTTGAAGCCTCGACTTCAGCCCCACCATATGCAAATGGGGAAAATCGGGCATGCTGGCTGATTTCTCTTCGCAGATCAATCCAGAGCCGATCCGGCATGCTCAGATACATTTCCACAACCTGAGGATCGAACTGTGTTCCGGCACAGCGCTGGATCTCATTTCGCGCGGCGGTAAATGTATTGGCTCTGCGATAAGGACGATCCGATGTGATGGCATCGAGCGTATCGGCAACGGCAAAGATCCTGGCTCCCAGAGGAATCTCTCCGCCCTTCATGCCACGCGGATATCCGCTGCCGTCATAGTGCTCCTGGTGGCAGTAGACAATCTCAGCTGCTTCACGCAGATAGGGAATCTTGCACAGGATTTGATAGCCACGCGCGCAGTGGTCGCGCATTACCGATCTCTCATCCAGATCCAGCCTGCCGGGCTTGAGCAGAATCGCGTCCGGGATCGCCATTTTCCCAATGTCATGCAGGAACGCTCCGCGCGCGATCGTCCGGATATCGGTCGGCGAAAGGCCCATCGCTCTGGCCAATGCTACTGTGTAGCCCGTAACCCGCTTGGAATGGCCTTCGGTTTCCGCATCTTTCAGATCAAGTGCGTCGCCAAGTGCCTCAAGAGTAATGTCATAGGAGCGCTCGAGGTCAGCAATTGCCTGGCGCAACATGTCGGTTCGCGCCGCTACCAGTTGCTCCAGGTTCGACTGATACATGGAGTTCTGCTGCGTTAGTCTCCGGTGATCCAGCGCTCGGCGGACGGTGGCCAGCAACTGCTCCTTTTCGAAAGGCTTCAGCAAATAATCGTAGGCGCCCTTGCGAATCGCCGAGATGGCAACTCCTACGTCGTGAATTGCTGTTACCATCACCATCGGTGTATCCGGCTGCAGCTCCCGGAGCCGCTCGAGCAGGCTCATTCCATCAAGGCCCTCCATCATGATGTCGGAGAGCACAAGATCATACGGTGCATCGGTTTCCAGCCGTTCCATCGCCTCCAACCCATTGCTTGCCAGCACAGGACGGTAGTGCGCCTTCTCCAGCATGGCCGCGATCACGGTCCTGACATAGGGCTCATCGTCAACAACCAGAATTCGTTCGGAAGCCATGTCTCCTTCTTACTTACGTGCAAGCGTTTCTGGAGCGGAAGCGTATTTCCTGCTATCGACATGCATCCTGTGACGAATGCTTTACGATGGTGACGTTTCCATCGGCGCATCCCGCGCTTTCTTGAGGGGAGGCAGGGCTGCGCTTTTTTAACCTCAGATTCAAAAAGGTCGTTTACATCTACCTTTTTTCTACACTAACTGACCTTGACATTAAAAAATAGCATCAAAGCATTGAAATAGAAATACGTCCTATCCCGATTTCTAAAACTATGGAAACGTCTGAGATAATAGATCTTCCCCGTTTTTAAAACTCAGGTTGAAAGGGCGCTCTTGGCTATCATTCGTGGATTGTTCGAAGAGAATACCCCAAGAATCGTAAATGCTCAGGCTGAGGAGCGCTCCGTCGAACATGTTCAGCGCGACATCTACGACAGCCATCGGCATCGCGTTTTCTCACTGGCCTTCCACATGACAGGAAATGAAATCAAGGCTGAAAAACTGCTGACAGACACGTTTGTAAGCGCATTTCAAGCCGATCCCAAACCGGATTCAGCAATGATCGACAGCGCTTTAATCGCGGGACTTCGCTCGCTTTTTCACCTGAATCCGGGTTTGCATGCACCGGTCTTGGCGTCGAGCGAAATGATCGGACGGAATGTACGCCGGACAGATATGGAAGAGGCGATTCAGGAACTCCCCGCCTTTGAGCGTCTGGCTTTTCTGCTGCGCGATGTGGAGGGGTATTCAGCGGAGGCGATTGCTCAGTTGCTGAAGGTTCCACAGGCTGAAATCAACCGGACTTTATTTTCCGCCAGAATCCGTCTCCGCTGCATTCTGGCGGAAATAACGGCAGAACGCGCCGCCTGATCCAGTAACCACCACATAAATGCGGCTGGTGAGATGAACTGGAAATACTTGCTGATCGCATTGGAAGTAGTCTTGTTCTCCCACAACATCTTCACCAGGGCACAGAGCGCGGACTCGACCAGAGGTGAACCGGATCAGTCCTGGGTCGGTCAGCGTATTGTGATGCTGCACGGATGGGGCGCGGTTCACTTTGGTAACGAGACACGCGCGAAGACCGTGGTCGGCATCAACATCGTCTCGGTGGTGACCCGCGTCGAAGAGAGGCGCTTGTGGGTCGCATCGACAGGCGCGGATATTACCGGATGGATAACCACTCGGGATGTGGTGTTGTTGTCTGACGGCATCTCGTTTTTCACTGCCGCAATCGCGCGCAACAACAATGATTGGGATGCGTACCTTCGGCGAGCCGAAGTCGAACACGCGCTGAATGACCGTGACAGTGCAACGAGTGACTATACGAAAGCAATTGAACTCCATCCGACGGAGTCGTTCTTATATTTGCGACGAGCGCGTCATTATGCCACGCTCAAGGCCTGCTCGCTGGAGTTGCGCGATTTAGAGCAAGCTATCACGCTTGTCCCGCATTCGGCGAGGCAGGATTACAACCTCACCGCTGAGCTGTATGGCCAGGAATCGGGCGTGTACGCGTCCTGCCCGGACCCTACGATTCATGACCCACAGAAGGCGGTAGCAACAGCCCGGCGGGCAGTTTCCCTTGATCGCTCCCGGCCAACCTTGCTGACAATTCTGGCCAATGCGTACGCTGGTGAAGGAGACTTTGCAAACGCGGTCAGGTATCAACAACAAGCACTGCGTTCAAAACAGTTTCCTCCGGGGTACCGACAGAACGCAGAGAGCCAGCTGCACACTTACGAGCAACGTCTTGTTGGCGACAAAAGTAAAAACTAAGAAAGTGCGTTTTGTTCAGGCCTTTTCGACCTCTTTAGCCGCGTGAACTTGCGAACGTCTGCTTTTGGCCCAGTCGGTCTTGGTAACCTGTCTCGCCCGCCCCAGTGCCAGCGCGTCGGAAGGAACATCTTCCGTAATGCAGGAGCCTGCAGCAATATACGATCCTCGCCCGATCACAATGGGCGCCACCAGCGTCGTGTCACTTCCAACGAAAACCGCGTCTTCAATTAGAGTCCGGTGTTTGTTGACGCCGTCATAGTTGCAGGTGATGGTTCCCGCGCCGATGTTAACGCCGCTGCCGATTTCCGAGTCCCCCAGATAGCTAAGATGATTGGCCTTCGATCCCTTGCCCATCCGGACTTTCTTCGTTTCTACAAAATTGCCAACGTGCGCCTCTTCACCGATCTCGCTGCCCGGACGAAGGTGCGCATACGGCCCAATCAGCGCACCTGCCTGCACATGCGCTTCGCTGATGATGCAGCCCGGACGCACGAGCACGTGGTTTGCCAGCGTCGAATGTTCGATCACCGAGTAAGAGCGAATCCTGCAGTCCTCACCGATGTGCGTGTTCCCGAGCAACTGAACGAAAGGCTCGATGATCGTGTCAGCTCCGACTTGTACGTCTGAGTCGATGACAGTGGTCTCCGGGCGATAGATGGTCACGCCCTGTGCCATCAGCTTGCGCGCCTTGGCCAGCCGCATCGCAGCATCCAGTTCCATCATTTCGACAATCGTATTCGCTCCCAGGACTTCGTTAGCATCGTCAGCCTTCAGCGCGACGACGCGCTTGTGCTCCTGTACCAGGATGTCTGCCATATCCGTCAGATAATACTCACCGTGCGCGTTGTTTGTGGTGAGTTCAGTAATGAGCTGGAACAGCGGCTCGGTCGCGAAGGCATAAATGCCGGAGTTGATCTCTCGAACCGATTCCTGCTGCGGCGTCAGGGCCTTCTGCTCGACGATCGTGGCGACCTCCACGGAGTCAGGTGAAGCTCGCACCACTCTCCCATAGCCGTGCGGATTGTCAGGCTCAGCCGTGAGAATGGTCATGGCTGCTCGCTGGGCAAGATGGAAATCCCGCAAGCGGGCGATCGTCTCCGGCTGCAGTAGCGGTACATCACCCGACAGCACGAGGATATGCTCATAGCTTCCGACGGCCTGACGCGCGGTCTGCACGGCATGACCTGTACCGCGCTGTTCCGGTTGCATGACGAAGTGCACACCTGTGTGAGCTACAGCCGCCTGCACAGCGCCCGCCTGATGCCCGACGACCACATACACATCCTGCGGCGGCACGATCTGCGTAGCCGTGTGAATCACATGCTCCAGTAAAGCCTTGCCGCCAATCTGATGCAGCACCTTCGCGTGCTTTGATTTAAGCCGCGTGCCTTTGCCCGCGGCCATGATTACTATCGCGAACCGCATGGTTTACTGCTCTCCTTCGCTGCCGGGAACGCCTGGGCCCTGTTGCGGCGCTCCGGGAATCGTGATGTCAATAGGATGCGGCGCACCCATTCCAAGCTCAGTCAAGGGGGCGCCGAACTCCTGCTGGTTGCCAACCACAAGCACCGCCAGCTTCGACGTATCAATATACTTCTTTGCGACACGCTCCAGATCGGCTGTGGTTACCTTCTCAACTCCTTCACGATACTTATCGAGAAAGTCTGCTGGATACCCATAGAACTCAAGACGGTTAGCCGCTGCCAGCACTTTTTCCTTGGTGTCGTAATTAAAGATGAAGGAATTGAGCACCTGGTCCTTGGCACGTTTCAACTCATCTTCAGTGAACGGCTTAGTCTTAAGCGCCTCGATCTGCTCCATCATCGACTGCGCGGCTTTTACCGTTGTCGCGCTCTTGGTCCCGGCAACAACGCGGAACATCCCCGGGTGGTCGTAGCCCGCGCCATACCCACCGCCGACGGAATAAGCGAGACCCTGTTTTGTCCGTACTTCCTGAAAGAGACGTGATCCGAATCCGCCGGAAAAAATCTCGTTCAT
>Ga0126381_100010574_pt1 | contig 10396 bp, 8 predicted proteins | sample PanSoiMetPlot_28_FD_96465 | JGI IMG/M metagenome (GOLD analysis project Ga0126381, IMG submission 96465) | Tropical forest soil microbial communities from Panama - MetaG Plot_28 | ecosystem: Environmental > Terrestrial > Soil > Tropical forest > Bulk soil | place: Panama | collected 2016-02-17 | reverse complement strand
GGGCCGAGGACGACGTCGCGCTGAACGAAACGCCCGCTGGCCAGCCGCGCGCGGCCGGGGACTACCGCGACTCGCTGGTCCGCGTCCAGTCGGAGAGCGAGCGGCTGCGCCGCCTGGTCGATGACCTGCTGTGGCTGGCGCGGTTCGATTCCCAGCCGCCGCCACCCGGCAGCGAACCCGTCGACCTCGGCATCTTGGCGCAGACCTGCGCGGACCGGTTCCGGGCGGTGGGCCCGGCGATCGCCACCGAGATCGACAGCGAGCCGGCGCTGATCAGCGCGCCGCCGGAGTGGATCGACCGGCTGGCCGGCGTGCTGATGGACAACGCCTGCCGGTACGCGGGTCCCGACGGCCAGGTCCGGATCAGCGTGCGCACCCAGGGCACCCGGCTGACCCTCACGGTCGAGGACAGCGGCCCGGGCATCCCCGAACAAGACCGGCCGCGGCTGTTCGACCGCTTTCAGCGGGCCGAGGAAAACGGCCCGGGTGCCGGGCTCGGCCTGGCCATCGGCGACTCCATCGTCACCTCCACCAGCGGCCGCTGGCGGATCGCCGGCTCCCCGCTGGGCGGCGCTCTCCTCGAGGTCTCCTGGCGTCACCCTCACCGCCTGTCCGCCCAGCGCGCTACCTCTGCCGTCTAGCGCGGGTACTGTGGGTGATATGGGTTGGATTCCTAGCCTGTCCCAGCGCGGGCGGTGGGCTGTGCCCGCTGGCGCCTTGATCATCACCGGCGGGATCATAGCCGCGGGTCAGCTGCCTGTCGCACAGGCGGCGCCCTCGTTGCCGGCCAGGACACCGGCTCAGCTGCTGGCTGACGTGGCGGGGCAGACGCAGGTACCGGCATTCAGCGGAACGGTGGTCGAGACGGCGTCCCTGGGGCTGCCCCAGCTGCCCGGGACGCAGAGCCAGACGTCGATGATCTCGCTGCTCACCGGGTCGCATACCGTCCAGGTCTGGTACGCGAGCCCGCACAAGTACCGGATCGCGCTGCCGGGCAAGATGAGCGAGACCGACCTCTACCGTGACAGCGGCACCGCGTGGCTCTGGCAGTCCGTGCCGGACACCGTGACGAAGTTCACCTTCGCGAACCCGGACGCGGATTCCCAGGTTCCGGCGAAACTCCCTGTCTCGCTGACCCCGCAGCAGGCGGCCAGCGATGTGCTGGCCGCGGTCGGACCCACCACGACGGTGAGCGTGGACAGCAACGTGTTCGTGGCCGGGCAGCCCGCCTACGAGCTGGTCCTGGCGCCGAAGGACGCGCGCTCGCTGGTCGGCCAGGTCCGGATCGCGATCGACGCGAAGAACAGCCTGCCGCTGCGCGTGGAGGTCACCGCCAGGAACGCGACCAGCCCGGCGATCAGCATCGGCTTCACCTCGATCACGTTCGCCGCGCCGTCCGCTGGTGACGTGAGCTTCACCCCGTCAAGCGGCGCGAAGGTCACGACGGTCAACCTCAGCCATGACAGCACCGGCTCGCCAGGCTCGGCCGGCGCGGGTTTCGGGTCCGTCGGCTCCGGCTGGCTCACCGTGCTCAAGCTGCCGTCCTCGATGCTGACCTCAGCCGGCGACGGGGCGGGCGGGACGGCCGGAGGCGGTTCTCCGGTCTCGGTGACCGGGGGCGGCCCGGGCGAGAACGCCGCCGCGATGCAGGCGCTGCTCGGTTCCGCGACCGCGGTGCACGGCGCCTGGGGCAGCGGGCAGCTGATCCGCACTAGCCTGGTCTCGGTGCTGATCTCCGGCTCAACCGTGTACGTCGGGGCGGTCGAGCCGAGCGTGCTGTACGCCGCGGCCGGAGGCCCAGGCCAGTCTGACACCGCGGCCGGAGGCCCAGGCCAATCTGACACCGCGGCCGGAGGCCCAGGCCAATCTGACACCGCGGTCAAGTGACCGCGATCGCCACTGAGGGGCTGACCAAGCGGTTCGGTGCCCGCGGAGCGTCGGGGGGTGCGGGGGGTCGTCCCTCCGCGGGTCAGCAGCGCGGGCAGCTCGCGGTCGATCACATCGATCTGGTCGTGCCGCCCGGCTCGGTGTACGGGTTCCTCGGGCCGAACGGCTCAGGGAAGACCACGACGATCCGGATGCTGCTCGGGCTGGCCTACCCGACCAGCGGGACCGCGGCGGTGCTCGGCGTGCCGATACCGGACGGGGTCACCCGGGTGCTGCACAAGGTCGGCTCGCTGGTCGAGGGCCCGGCCTTCTACCCGTTCCTGTCCGGCGCGGCCAACCTGGCCAGGTACGACGCGGCCGACCAGACCGCCGATCCGGGCACGGCGCGAGCCCGCATCGGTGCCGCGCTGGACCGGGTGGGGCTGCTGCCGGCCGCCGGCAAGCGGTACCGGCACTACTCGCTGGGCATGAAACAGCGGCTGGCCATAGCGGCCGGGCTGCTGCGGCCGCGTGAGCTGATCATCCTGGACGAGCCGACCAACGGGCTCGACCCGCAGGGCACCCGCGAGGTCCGCTCGCTGATCCGGCAGATCGCGGCCGACGGGACCACGGTATTCGTGTCGTCGCACCTGCTCGCAGAAGTCGAGCAGATCTGCACCCACGTCGGCGTCATGCGCACAGGGAGGCTGGTGTTCCAGGGGCCGCTGCCGGAACTGCGGCGGACCGGGGCTGTCCGGGTGCGGGTGCAGACCGCCGATCCGGAGGCCGCCGTGAAGGTGCTGGCCGGACTCGAGCTGGCGCAGGCGCAGGCGGCGGACGGGGAGGCGTCGGCCATCCTCGGCGACGCCGAACCGGAGCGGGTCTGCGCCGAGCTGGTGCACGCCGGCATCGGGGTGCGTGGCTTCGGGGTGGTCGCGCCCAGCCTGGAAGACCTGTTCGTGGGGCTGACCGGGGAGGGGTTCGAGGTTGACGGCCGTTGAACCACAGCCCGTTATGACCTGGGTGCGGTTTTTCCGGTCAGAGCTGAGGCTTGTCTTCGGCCGGAAGCGGAACCTGGGTTTGCTCGCGGTGACGGCGGCGTTCCCGGTCCTGATCGGGATCGCGCTGAAGATCGCGGCGCCGCACGGGCGGAACGGGGGCGCGAACTCCGATGCCGCGTTCTTCAACCAGCTGGCCGGCAACGGGGTGTTCCTGACCTTCATCGCGCTGAGCAGCCTGCTGCTCCTGGTCCTGCCGGTCGTCGTGTCGGTGGTCGCCGGGGACTCCATCGCGGGGGAGGCCGGGTATGGCACGCTGCGCTACCTGCTCGCGGTGCCCGCCGGGCGGACCCGGCTGCTGACGGTCAAGTACGCGACGGTCGTGGTGTTCGGGCTGTGCGCGTCGTTTGTCGTGTCGGCGGTGGCACTGGTGGTGGGGGCCGCGCTGTTCCCTGTCGGCCCCGTGACGCTGCTGTCCGGGCAAACGGATTCGCTGCCGCTCGGCCTGCTCCGGGTGCTGTTCGTCACGCTGTACGTGGCGGCGGCGCTGGCCGCGCTCGGCGCGATCGGGCTGGCCATCTCGACGCTGACCGAGCACGGGATCGGTGCGATCGCGGCGGTCATGATCCTGGTCGTGACCAGCGAGGTCGTGGACAACGTGCCGCAGCTCGCGGCCGTCGGCCCTTACCTGCCCACGCACTGGTGGGTGTCATTCGACTCGCTGCTGCGGGCGCCGGTGGAGACCTCGGTGCTGCTGCGCGGCTTGCTGTCCTTCGCGGTCTATACGGTGCTGTTCTGCTCGCTCGCCTGGGCCCGGTTCACCTCGGCGGACGTGACCAGCTGAGGCGGCGCGGCGTCGACGATCGAATCGATCAGGCCGGGGAACCTGCTGTCCAGGTCCTGCTTGCGCAGGCTGGTGTAGCCCCTGGCCCCCTGGATCCGCTTGGTCAGCACGCCCGCTTCGCGCAGGATGCGCAGATGGTGGGAGAACGTCGACTTCGTCATCGGCAGCAGGGCCTGCTCCATGACCTGGGCACACCAGGACTCGCCGTTGTGCGCCACGTAGCTCACGGCGGCCAGCCGGTTCGGGTCGGCTAGCGCGGCGAGGACCCGCGGCAGCTGAAAATCCTCAGCCGCCGGCTCGACCACATCGTCCATCACATCTCCGAGGATAAGGCAACTTGCGAATAGTTCGACAGATGTAGTACTGTTCGACAGTCATCGAACTTCGATGGATGTCGAACCTCTCGGGGAGTTGTTGTGACGAACGCTGTGTCCCGGACGGCTAATTCCCGTATCGCGGTGGGTGACGCGGGTTCTGGACCGGACCCGAGGCGCTGGCTCATGCTGCCGGTGGTGCTGATGGCGATGTTCATGGCCGGCTTCGACATCTGGGCGGTCAACGTCGCGGCCCCGTCGCTGCAGCGTGACCTGCACGTGAGTGACGCGGCGCTGCAGCTGATCGTGGGCGGCTATGCGTTCATGTACGCCAGCGGCATGGTGACCGGCGGCCGGCTGGGCGACCTGTTCGGGTACCGGCGGATGTTCATGACCGGCGTGGTGACGTTCGTCGTGGCGTCGCTGCTGTGCGGCCTGGCCCAGTCGTCCGGTGAGCTGGTCGCGGCGCGGCTGGTGCAGGGGCTCACCGGGGCCGCGATGGTGCCGCAGGTGCTCGCGCTGATCACGGCGACGTTCCCGCCGGCCGAGCGGCCGCGGGCGCTGTCCTGGTTCGGCGTGACGATGGGCGTCGGGTTCGTGTCCGGGCAGATCCTGGGCGGCGGGCTGCTGTCCGCTGACGTGTTCGGGCTCGGCTGGCGGGCGATCTTCCTCGTCAACGTGCCGGTCGGGATCGCGGCCGTCGCCGCCGCCGCGGTGCTGGTGCCGCCCGCCTGGGGGCAGCGGCGGCCCCGGCTCGACCCGCTGGGCGCCGTGGGGGTCTCGGCGTCGCTCGCGCTGGCCCTGGTTCCGCTGACCCTGGGCCGGGACGAAGGGTGGCCGGTGTGGACGTGGGTGGCGCTGTCGGTGTCGCTGCCGCTGCTCGCGCTGACCGTCGCCTGGGAGCGACGGCTTGCCCGCCGGGGCGGTCAGCCGCTGCTCGACCTGCCGCTGTTCCGTGACCGGGCGTTCTCGGCCGGGCTCGCGGCGAACTTCGGCCTGACGTTCTTCTTCGGCAGCTTCATGTTCGTGCTGACGCTGCTGCTCCAGGCCGGGCTCGGCCAGCAGCCGTTCCGCGCTGGTGTCGAGGTGCTGCCGCTGGCGGCGACGTTCACCGTGATGTCGATCCTCGGCCCGAAGTTCGCGGCCCGGCTCGGTTCGCGGTCGATCACCCTCGGAGCGATCCTGGCGGCCCTGGGGACCTTGGGCCTGGTTCTGACCGGTGCCCGTTACGGTGCTCACCTGTCCGGCTGGGACCTGGCGCCGGCCACGGCACTGATCGGTATTGGCCAGGGCATCGCGCTGCCGTCCCTGATCAGCGCGGTGCTAGCGCACGTACAGCCGGCCCGGGCCGGCGCGGCGGCCGGGATCCTCACCACCACCCAGCAGTTCGGCATCGCCAGCGGGGTCGCGGTCGTCGGAGCGGTGTTCTACGGTGCGCTGGGCGGAGTTCCCACGCGCGGGACGTTCGTGACCGCGATGGAGGTGGCGATGACCATCGACGTGGTCCTGCTCCTGCTCGCCGCGGCCACGACCCTGCTCGTGCCGCGGCGCGGCTGATTTCATAACTGTCGGGACACCAGTTACGAATCGCTCCCCGCATCGCTCGCAACTTCTATAAAGTCTGAACCCGTTACATCACATCGGGCGAAAACCCTCCTGCCGCCCGGGAGCGGGTCAAATGCCACGGGTTCAGAAGGGTTGCGATAATGCCGAGATTCCGTCGTGTGGCCATCTTCGCGAGCGTCGGTGCGCTCACCGCGGGCGCGCTCACCGCGGGTGTCCTGACGATGACGGCCCAGGCGGGGAACACCACCGTCCAGGTCAACGGCGATCATTGTCAGTCCGCTGACACCAGCGTCAGGGCCTCCTGCTTCCTGTCGCAGGAGATCAACATGCCGCTGTCGGTAGCTGTCCCGGTGACCACGCAACCCCCGCAGGGCGCTACCGTGACGTGGACCGCCAGTTGCGCGGTGGGCGGCAACGCGAAGTCCGCCACGGGAACCGCCGTGGCGATGGCCCCGTTCGCGGCGAAGATCAACCTGCCCCGCACCAACGGGGCTGACTGCACCATATCGGCTACCGCGTCGGTCAACGGGCTGGGCAGCGTGCAGGCCGGAATCGCGTACACCCAGGGCCAAGCCGTGATGCTCGACATTCCCCTGGGCAAGGACAGGAGCGGCCAGCCGCACTACGCGCTCAGGTGCCTGACCGATCAGGGCAACAGGGCCGCGGTACGGGACAAGGCGGTGCTGGAGGGGTGCGGTCCCCTCAACTCCGAGGCGTGGGTCTTTCACAACGGCGAGCTGATCCGCGGCCGCCTGTGCCTCACCGATAAGGGCAACGGAGGCCTCCGCAGCAAGGTCATCTTGTACACGTGCTCTGGCGCGGCGGATCAGGTCTGGGCCTACCGTCAGCCTGGCCAGTCCCGCACCGCGGAGGCCGAGTTCATCCTCAAGTCCCACGGCGGCAGGCTCTGCCTTGATGACCCGAAGACGTCGATCGCCAACAATGTTCAGCTGATCGTCTACACGTGCAACGGCGGTAACAGCCAGCGCTGGATCATGGGCTGACCTCCTCACCCGAACCCGAACCCGAACCCGAACCCGAAACCGAACCCGAAACCGAACGCGGACCCGGACGTTCGGGGCGGACCAGGCCGGTTTCGTAGGCGAAGACGACGGCCTGCACGCGATCTCGCAGGTCGAGCTTGGTCAAGATCCTCGCCAGGTGGGTCTTGACCGTGGCTTCGCTGAGCGTCAGCTCCGAGGCGAGCTCGGCGTTGCTCAGCCCGCGCGCGACCAGGCTGAGCACCTCGAGCTCGCGTGGCGTGAGCACGGACAGATCCCGCGCCGTCCCGGGCCCGGAAACTGAACCCGCACCGGATCCCGTAACGGAACGCGGCGCGAACCGCTCGACCAGGCGGCGGGTGATCGACGGGGCGAGCAGCGCGTCGCCGGTGCGCACCAGCCGGACGGCGGCGACCAGGTGTTCCGGTGAGACGTCCTTGAGCAGGAAGCCGCTGGCCCCCGCGGCCAGCGCGGCGTAGACGTACTTGTCGAGGTCAAACGTGGTGAGGATGATGATCCGGACCGCTGACCCCGAGGACGAGCCCGAAGACAGGGCGGCGACGATCTGCCTGGTCGCCTCCAGGCCATCCATCGAAGGCATCCGGATGTCCATCAAGACGACGTCAGGCCGGTGCTTGAGCACCGCGGCGATCGCCTCCGACCCGTCCGCCGCCTCGCCGACCACCGCGATCCCGGCCGCGTTCAAGATCATGCGGAAGCCACTGCGCACCAGCGTCTGATCGTCGGCGATGACTACCCGCGGCGAGTCCACCCGGCCATTGTCCGCCCCGTCGGCCCCGCCAGCCATCGGCCGTCAGGGCTAGATGCGTACATCAGCGGGATGATGCCCCGGCGCTCTCAGCCAGAGACGGTATTCCAGGTTCGCTCCGCTGGCGGATGTGCCGGCCGTGAGCGCCGCCGTACCGTCGCGGCATGAGGACGTTCCCCGTGATCAAGGCCGCCCGCCGCGGCCTGTCCGGCCGCAAGACCCAGACGCTCGTGATCAGCGCGGTGGTGCTGGTCGCCACCGCCGCCTCAACGCTGGCGCTGGGCCTGCTGGTCGACTCCAACGCGCCGTTCGACCACGCGTTCGCCGCCCAGCACGGCGCGGACCTGACGGCAACCGCCAGTACCTCGCCGGCCGAGCTGGCCGCGACCGCCAAGCTGCCCGGGGTGACAGGGGCCTCCGGGCCGTTCGGCCAGACCGCGGTCACCGGCCGGCTCACCGTTCCGCCGCCGCCAGGAACACCAGGACCGCCCAGGCAGCTGCAGATCCCGCTGAACCTGGTCGGCCGCGCCTCGCCCGGCGGGCCGGTCGACGACCTCACGCTGACCGCGGGCCGCTGGGCGCGGGGCCCGGGCGAGATCGTCTGGTCCGGCTACCCGGGTAGAGACATAGTCCTCGGGACGCGGATCACGCTGACCGCGGTGCCTGGCTCGCCGCGGCTCACCGTGGTCGGCTTCGCCACCTCGATCACCGGCACCGCCCCGGCCTGGGTGGTCCCCGCGCAGATCACCGCGCTGGGCACGCCGGTCGTGCAGCAGATGCTGTACCGGTTCGCCAGCGCCGGCACGAACGCCGAGCTGAACTCCGACGCCGCCCGGATCCGCAACGCCCTGCCGCCTGGCGACCTGCTCGGCGCGCAGTCCTATCTGGCCGCCAAGCGGCAGGCGGCGGGCTCGATCGCGCCGTGGGTGCCGTTCATCGTGGCGTTCGGCCTGCTCGGGCTCGTGATGTCGGTGCTGATCGTGGGCAACGTGGTGAGCGGCGCCGTGCTGGCGGGCACCCGCCGGATCGGCGTGCTGAAGTCCATCGGTTTCTCGCCCGGGCAGGTGATCGCGGCGTACGGACTCCAGGTGGCGGTGCCGGCGCTAGCGGGATGCCTGCTCGGCGTCGTGGCCGGCAACCTGCTGTCGATCCCGGTGCTCGGCAAGACCGCCGAGGTGTACGGGGTGGGCGCGCTGACCGTGCCGTTCTGGGTGGACGCCGCCGTGCCGCTGGCCATGCTGGGCCTGGCCGCCGCGGCCTCGCTGGTGCCCGCGCTGCGCGCGGCGCGGATGAACGCGGTGCACGCGATAGCGATCGGCCGGGCCCCGCGCGCGGCGCACGGATACGCGGCGCACCGCCTGCTCGGCCGGATCCGGCTGCTGCCCAGGCCGGCCACGATCGGCCTGGGCGGAGCGTTCGCCCGGCCCGGCCGGACCGCGGTCACGCTCCTCGCGGTCGTGTTCGGCGGGGTCGCGGTGACGTTCGCGGTCGGCCTGAGCACGTCGCTGGGCCGGGTCGAAGCTGACCTGTCGCACCAAGGGTCAGAACCCGTGCAGGTCCACCTGCGCGAAGCGGGGCCCAAGCGGCCGGCGGTGAACGGTCCGAGCCTGGCCGCGCAGGAACACACGGTGCAGGCGGCGCTGGCCGCGCAGCCCGGCACCTTGCATGACGTGGCCGAAGCCGACGACAACATCAGCGTCCTCGGCCTGACCGACCAGCTGTCGCTCATCGGCTTCGGCGGGGACGCGAGCTGGACCGGCTACGCCTTGATCAGCGGGCACTGGTACTCCGGGGCCGGCGAGGCGGACGTCAACACTCCTTTCCTCGCCGCGACCGGATTGAAGGTCGGGGACACCTACACCGTCACGTCCGGCCGTGAGCACGTCACGGTGCGGATCGCCGGCGAGGTCTTCGACCCGAGCGGCGGCACCCCGGAACTGTTCGCGCCGCTGGCCACGCTGGCCAGCGTCGATCCTGGCCTGACCGTCGGCCAGTACGACGTGAGCCTCCAGCCGGGCACCAGCGTCGATGCGTACGCCTACGCGCTCAGCGCCAGGCTCGGCGACAGCTACGGCATCCAGCGGAACGACAGCGGTTTCCAGACGTTCGTGGTCATCATCGGCCTGATCGCCACGCTGACCCTGCTGCTGACCGCCGTCGCCGGGCTGGGCGTGCTGAACACGGTCGTGCTCCAGACCAGGGAGCGGGTGCACGACCTGGGGGTGTTCAAGTCGATCGGCATGACACCGCGGCAGACCATCGCCATGGTGCTCTGCTCGGTCGCCGGCATCGGCCTGGTCGCGGGCGTGGCCGCGATCCCGGCCGGGGTCGCCCTTCAGCATTACGTGCTCCCGGTCATGGCCAGCGCGGCGCAGACCGGCGTGCCCGCCGCGGTGCTGAACGTCTACCAGCCGTGGGAGCTCGTGCTGCTGGCGCTGGCCGGCCTGGTCATCGCGGCCGCCGGGGCCCTCGCGCCGGCCAGCTGGGCGGCGCGCACCCGCACCGTGTCGGCCCTGCGTGCCGAGTAAAGCACTGCGCGCGGAATGACGAGATAACGGCTGGGCCGCCAGCGGAACCCGCGCCCGGAGCCGCCACCCGCCGCCCGGGCGCGGGCCCGCGTCGAGCTCGCCGCCGTACAGCGCCAGCCGCTCCCGCAGTCCGATCAGGCCCCGTCCGGCCCCGGCCGCCGCGCCGGTGCTGGTCCCGCTGTCGCTGACCGTTATCACCAGCTCCCCCAGGCGATGACTGAGCCTAACGGACGTCGGTGCTTGCCCCGCATGCTTGATCACGTTTGTGAGGCCTTCCTGCACGACGCGATACGCGGCCAGGTCCAGCCCGGGCGGCAGCTCGCACTTGAGCCCGCTGGAATGCAGCTCCACGTCGAGACCCGCGGCTGCTACCCGGTCGATGAGCGAGCCGAGATCGGCCAGTCCCGGCTGCGGCTGCAGTGCGACGTCCGCACCCGTCTGAGCCGGGCACAGCAGGCCCAGCAGGTGACGCAGTTCGGTCATCGCCGTCCGGCCGCTGGCCTCCACCGC
>Ga0126381_100010572_pt1 | contig 10397 bp, 8 predicted proteins | sample PanSoiMetPlot_28_FD_96465 | JGI IMG/M metagenome (GOLD analysis project Ga0126381, IMG submission 96465) | Tropical forest soil microbial communities from Panama - MetaG Plot_28 | ecosystem: Environmental > Terrestrial > Soil > Tropical forest > Bulk soil | place: Panama | collected 2016-02-17 | reverse complement strand
CCTTCATTGACCGGCTTGACCACATAGGGCGGCTCCATCAAATGCCCGGCCGCGGCTTTCTTCCGGTCGACCACGATGGAGCGGACCACCGGCAGGCCAGCGGCGCGATAGACGTCTTTGGCGCGCCCCTTATGCATGGCCAAAGCAGAGGCCAGTACTCCAGAATGGGTATAAGGCACGCGCATCAATTCCAAGAGACCTTGCACAGTGCCGTCCTCGCCGAATCGGCCATGCAGGGCATTAAATACCGCATCCGGCCTCGTCCGAAACAATTGTTCGCCGGGATTGTCGCCAGGGTCCACGCACACCGGCTCGAAGCCTTCCTCGACTAGGGCCTTCATCACGCCCCGCCCCGAAGAAAGCGAGACTTCACGCTCGGCAGAACGGCCGCCCATCAAGACCGCAATGCGCCTATAAACATTCATGACGTGACCTCGGCGGGAAGCGGCACGCCCACGCGCTTGATTTCCCATTCCAGCGCGACGCCCTGGCTCTGCCAGACCCGGCGACGCACTTCTTCGCCTAGGGCCTCGATGTCGGCCGCTGAAGCGTCGCCGGTGTTGATCAGGAAATTGCAATGTTTCTCGCTCACCTGGGCTGCACCGCGCGTAAGCCCCCGGCAACCGGCCTGGTCGATCAATTCCCAGGCTTTCCGCCCTGGGGGATTCTTGAAGGTCGAGCCGCCCGTTTTGGCGCGGATGGGCTGGCTGGCCTCGCGGCTTGCCACCAATTCCTCCATGCGCGACTTGATCCGCTCTGGCGCGTCTGCCGCGCCTTCGAACACGGCCTCGATAAAGATCAGGTCGTCGGCCGCGGCCGTGCGGCGATAGGTGAAGTCCATGTCGGCTTTGCCCAGCGTGACTTTGTTGCCTTCGCCATCCAGCGCCGTGGCTTCCACAAAGATGTCCGCGATTTCGCGGCCGTAGCAGCCCGCATTCATTTTGAGCGCACCGCCGATCGTACCGGGGACTCCGCGCAGGAATTCCATGCCCGCAATGCCGGCTTCCGCCGCTGCCTTGGCGACATTGGCGTCCAACGCCGCAGCGCCGGCGCGAAGCTTGGTGCCGTGGGATTCGATTTTTCCGAAACTTGACGGAAGGCGGATCACGGCGCCGGGGAAGCCCCCATCTCGGACCAAAAGATTGGAGCCCACGCCAATTACCTGGACCTTGAGGCCAGCGGGCCGGGCCGCCAAAAAGCTTGCCAAATCTTCAGCATCGGCAGGCCGGAACATAACCTCGGCCGGGCCGCCCGCGCGAAACCACACCAGCTCCCTGAGCGGCGCTTCCCGGATCACAGTGCCGCGAGCGGGCGGAAGCATGTCGCAAGGCCGCGTCACAGGCCCTCCAGCTTATTTTTGAGATTGTGCATCCAGCCCGAGATCGAGCCGGCACCCAGCCCGATCACCACACCGCCCGCTTTCAGGTGCGGCGCCACCGTGGCGGCTAGATCAATTTCACCTTCGATGGTGAGGACATTGCGGTGGCCGTGGGCGCGCAGGGCCTCCGCATAAGAGTCACGGCTGATGCCATCGATGGGGGGTTCGCCAGCGGCATAGATGGGTGCGATGACGGCGATATCGGCGTCGTTCAAGCATTTGGCGAATTGGTCGAACGTGTCGCGCAGCCGGGTATAGCGATGCGGCTGCACAACCGCCACCACCGGGCCGCTATAAGCCTGGCGCGCGGCGCGAAGCGCCGCGGCGATCTTGAACGGATTGTGCGCGTAATCGTCGATGATGGCCGCGCCATTCCACTCGCCCAACTTGGAGAAGCGGCGGCCCACGCCCCTGAAGCCGGAAAGCGCCTTGCGGATTACCTCATCGGCCACGCCAAGCTCGCGCGCCGCGACAATGGCGGCCAGCGAATTCTGAACATTGTGATCGCCTGGCATGGGCAGGCTGAGACCGGTGAGGCGCGTCTCGGCGCCCTTGCGGCGATGGGTGAACACCACGTCGTAGTGCGACATGCCTTCGGCATAGGAGACATTCACCGCGCGGGCATCGGCCTGAGGGCTGAAACCATAGGTAATGATGCGCCGGTCTGTGATACGGCCCACCATGGCCTGCACTTCGGGATGGTCGAGGCAGAGGATGGCAAAGCCATAGAACGGCACATTCTCGACAAAGCGCTGGAAGGCGTCGCGCATGGCGTCGAAAGTGCCATAGAAATCCAGATGATCGGGATCGGCGTTGGTCACCACCGCGACCGTGGCAGGCAGACGTAGAAAGGTGCCGTCGCTCTCATCGGCTTCGACCACCACCCATTCACCCGCGCCCAGCCGCGCATTGGTGCCATAGGCGTTGATAATGCCGCCATTGACCACAGTGGGGTCCATGCCACCGGCATCCAAGAGCGCCGCGACCATGGTGGTGGTGGTGGTCTTGCCATTGGTGCCCGCGATGGCCACGCAAGAGCGCAGGCGCATGATCTCGGCCAGCATCTCGGCGCGCCGGACCAAGGGCAACGACAAAGCGCGCGCCGCATCGAACTCGACATTGCCGGGCTTTACCGCCGAGGAATAGACGACGGCATACGCGTCCTTGAGATTCTCGGCGGCATGGCCCACTGCGATGGGAATGCCCATTGCGCGCAGGCGCTTCACATTGGCGCTTTCCGCGGCATCAGAGCCCTGCACCTTGTAACCCAGATTGTGCATGATTTCAGCGATGCCGGACATGCCGATGCCGCCAATGCCGATGAAATGAATTGCGCCGATGTCGAGCGGCACGCGGGTCGCGACAGGCATGGCCATCACGCGGCGCTCCTTTGCGGCATTTCGCTCAACTGCTCGACCATATCAGCCAGCTTTTCCGCCGCATCCGGAATGGCAAGAGCATGCGCGCGGCCGGCGCGTGCGGCAAGATCGGAAGGCGCCGAGAAAATATCGGTCAGCATGCGTGCCAGGCCGCTCGCGCTCAAGTCGCGCTGCGCCACCATCCAGCCGGCGCCAGCGCGAGAAAGGATTTCGGCGTTTGGAGTTTGGTTGTCGTCCAACGCGTGTGGCAACGGCACCAGAATGGCGGGACGGCCGATCGCCATCAATTCGGCTACGGTGCCTGCCCCGGAACGGCCGATCACCAGCTGCGCTTCTGCGATACGTTGGGGCATGTCATGGAAGAATGGCCTGAGTTCGGCCCGGATGCTGGCCTGGGTGTATATTGCGCGCACTTTTTCCATGTCTTCGGGCCGGCATTGCTGGACCACGGACAGCCGGAATTTCAAGGAATCCGGCAGCCTCGTGATGGCGGCGGGAACGATCTCGCTCAAGGCGCGGGCGCCCTGACTGCCGCCGAACACCAGAAGATGCAACGGGCCATCCGACGCGGGACCGGCATAAGCTGCGCCCCATAACGCGATTACTTCCGGCCTGAGCGGGTTTCCGGTAAGCACGATCTTGGATTTGTCCTCAGGCGCGAAGCGGGCGATTGGAAAAGCTGCGGCCACGCGTCTGACACGGTTCATGACTAGCCGGTTGGCCCGTCCGACCACGGCATTCTGTTCAATTATGGCGGTGGGAAGGCGCGCCATGACCGCCGCCAGCATCACCGGCACGGAGGGATAGCCGCCAAACCCGATTACCGCGGAAGGCTTCAGCCGGAGCAATTTCGCGAACGCCAGGATCACTCCGGCAGCGATCTTGAACGGGGCGAGCAGCGAATTGAGCGGGGCGGAAGGCACGGTCTCGATACGCGAATCCGGAAAGGAGGTGGCATAATTGGAGAAGCGGGCATCGGTCATCACCACGATTCCATGTCCGCGCTTGCGTAATTCGCCTGCCAACGCCTGGGCAGGAAAGAGATGCCCGCCGGTGCCGCCTGCCGAAAGCACAATGAGGCCCTTCATGTTCCCACTCCCAGCGCGCCCAGCAGCGACTCGGCGCGGATGGCAAGCTTGGGCCGCTGCCGTGTCACCGCCAGCACAAAGCCCATGGTGAGCGCGATAGAGAAAAGCGAAGAGCCGCCATACGAAATAAAAGGCAAGGTCATGCCCTTGGCAGGAAGCAGCGATACCGCCACCCCCATATTGATGAAAGCTTGCAGCGCTGTAACCATGGCCAGACCGGCGCCTGCCAACTGGCAGAAAGGATCGCGCGCATTGGCGGAACGCAACAGCATGCGCACGGTGAGAAGGCAGAACAGACCCGCGATGATGGCGCACAGGACCAGGCCGAATTCTTCGCCCGCCACTGCGAAAATATAGTCGGAATGAGCGTCGGGGATCCGATATTTGATGGTGCCCGCGCCCGGTCCTACGCCGGCCAATCCGCCATGAGCAAAAGCTTTGAGCGCCAGCTCGGCCTGATAGCCGATGTCGGACGAGCTGAGATATTGCGCCAGGCGATGATGCACATGCGGAAAGATCATATAAGCCACGAAGCCCAGGATGGCGCTTGCGCCCGCCATCAAGCCCACCCAAAACACTCGCAGACCGGCGAAAAACAGCATTACGCCCCACAACGACAGCAACAGGCCGCTCTGGCCGACGTCGGGCTGGAGTAGAAGAATAACGACCGCCGGTAAGATGAGCAGAAAGGTGATCGCCGGCTTGGGCAGCACCATGGGTGCGCGGTCGGCGAGCACCGCGCCAGCGAGAATGGCGAAGCCCGGCTTCAAGAATTCCGACGGCTGCAAACTCATAAAACCGAAATTCAATTCGCGGCGGGCGCCCAGTACGTCACTGCCCAGGAACAGAACCAGGAACGAGCCGATGAGGGCGCCGGCAAAGACCAGAGCCGCTACGATCTTCACCTGGCGCAAGGTGAGAAGTGACGCGGCGGCCATGATCGACAGGGCCACCACCGCGAACGCCAATTGCCGCACCGCGTAATGGAAATCGCCGGCGGTGACGGGACCGCCTGTGATGGCGGGGCTGGCGGCGAAGGCCAGCATCAGGCCGATGCCCAAAAGAAGACCCATGCCGGTGAGCGCCACCTTGTCGACGGTGAACCACCAATCGGCGAAACCCCCTTTGTCGGCGCGTGAAATGCTCATGACGCCGCCCTAACTTCGCGCGGAAGCTGCGACACCAGGGTGCGGAAAGCATCGCCGCGCTGCTCGAAATCCTTGAACTGGTCGTAGGACGCGCAGGCCGGCGACAACAGCACCACAGGGGCGGGCGCTTGCGCGGCGGCTGCATCGGCGGCGGCGCTTTTTACCGCCTTGTCCAGCGTGCCCGACAGGGCATAGACCACTTTTCCTTCCAAGGCGCGGGAGAAATCATGCGCCGCATCGCCGATCAGATATACTTTTCGGATCCGGGAAAAATAGGGCGCGAGGCCCGAAATGCCGCCTTCCTTGGGCTTGCCACCGGCGATCCAGAAAATATCGGGATAGCAGGCGAGCGCCCGCGACGCGGCGTCGGCATTGGTGGCTTTGGAGTCGTTGACGAAGCGTACCTTACCAATGCGGCCAACTTCCTCCATGCGATGAGCAAGGCCGGGAAATGATGTAATAGCAGCGGCGATGGCACGCGGCTCTTTCACGAACATCCGGGCCGCTGCGTAGGCCAGGGCCATATTCTGCCAATTGTGGGCGCCCGGCAGGCGCGGCGCGTCTTCCACCTCCATCACCTTGCTGGCCCGCTGGCTCTGGGCGTCGTACAGCGCCCCGTCCACCACGAACACGCCCCGGCCCAAAACCTTGCCTACCGAGACGGGAATGGCCGGCGCACCGCCGGCAGCCGAGAGCGCGGTGAAAATCGCCGCGCTGTAATCGTCATCCACGCCCGCGATGATCTGGCCATCCTTAGGAACTTGGCGTAGCAACCGCTCTTTGATAGCGGCATAGTTCTCCATGCTGCCATGACGGTCGATGTGATCGGGCGTGAGGTTGGAAAGCAGCGCCACGTCGGGATGCAGACCGGGCGTGAGATCGATCTGGAAGCTGGACATCTCCAGCACATAAACGGTCTTGGCGCCGGGCGGGGCCAGTTCCAAAACGGCTTTGCCGATATTGCCGCCAACCTGAGCGTCAAAACCAGCGCTGGCTAGGATATGGCCGATCAAGGCCGTCGTGGTGGATTTGCCATTAGTCCCGGTGATGGCGATCACGGGCGCCTTGCCCGGCTGGCCTGGGTCCGGACGGATTTCCCGCGCGAACAATTCCACATCGCCGATCACGGGCACTCGCGCATCGGTGGCATGTGTCACGACTTCATGTGGACGCGGATGAGTGAGTGGCACGCCAGGGCTCAAGACCAAGGCGGCGATACTTTCCCAAGCCCATTCCCGCCACGGTCTGATCAGCGCTCCCGCTTCGTGGCCCGCTTCGCGCCCCCCGCTATTGTCGTCCCAGGCGATTACCTCGGCGCCGCCTTCCTTTAAGGCGCGCACGCTGGCAAGGCCGGCGCGGGCCAGCCCAAACACGGCGGCGGTTTTTCCCTGGAAGCTCTTGGCCGCGATCATGCTTTTACCGCAGCTTCAAGGTGGCGAGCCCGGCCAGAGCCAGCACCACCGCCACGATCCAGAAACGGATGACGATGGTTGGTTCGGTCCAGCCCAACTGCTCGTAATGATGATGGATGGGCGCCATGCGGAACACCCGTTTGCCGGTGAGCTTGAAGGAAATCACCTGCACGATCACCGAAACCGTTTCCAGCACGAACAGGCCGCCCACAATAGCGAGCACGATCTCATGCTTGGCCACCACGGCGACCGCGCCCAGCGCACCGCCCAAGGACAGCGAACCTGTGTCGCCCATAAAGATGGCTGCGGGCGGCGCGTTGTACCAGAGGAAGCCCAGGCCCGCGCCCACCAAGGCGGCCAGAAACACCGCCAGCTCGCCCGAACCGTCTACATAGGCAATCTGCAGATAGGCAGAAAATCTCTCATTGCCGACCAGGTAAACGATCAGGGTGAACGTGGCCGCAGCGATCATCACCGGCACGATGGCCAGCCCATCCAACCCGTCGGTAAAATTGACCGCATTGGCGGCGCCGGTAATCACGAAACCGCCCACGATAATGAAGAAGACGCCGAATGGCAGCAGCGCGGTCTTGATGAACGGAATCGCCAATGTCCCAGACAGGGCTGGCGTTTCGATGCCCATGATCGCCCAAGTCGCGATGAAAGCGATCACGAATTCGATCAAAAGCCGTGAGCGGCCCGACAAGCCGTCCGCCGTGCGCTTGGTGACTTTGTAATAGTCGTCGAGGAAGCCCAACAACCCAAACGCCACCGTCACGAACAGCACGACCCAGACATAGCGATTCGACAAGCTGGCCCATAGCAAGGTCGAGCCCACCCAGGGAATGAGAATAAGAAGGCCTCCCATGGTCGGCGTGCCGGCTTTGGCCATGATGTGGCGCTGGGGACCGTCGGCGCGGATAGGCTGGCCCTTGCCCTGACGTTGTTTGAGCCAGCCGATTAGGGCCGGATTGATGAGAAAGGCAATCAAGAGCGACGTCATCACCGCCGCGCCTGAACGGAAGGTGAGGTAGCCGAACAATCGGAAGAAGGCGAACTGGTCGGTATGGGTGAGGAGCGATAAGTAGTAAAGCATCAGCTCTTCCCTTTCAGGGCCTCGACTATCACCGCCATGCGGCTGCCCAAGGATCCTTTGACCAGGACCGTGTCGCCGGGTTTCAACGATGCGGTCAATTTGTCCACCAGCGCCACGGAATTCTCGGCATAGGCACCGCGCTGCGTGGGAGGCAACCTGTCCCATAGCGCTTTCATCTGCCGCCCCGAGGCGAAAACGAGATCGGTATGTGCGGCGGCGATAGGGTCCGCCAATGCGGCATGATGCGCGGGACCTTCCTCGCCCATTTCCAACATGTCGCCCAGAACGGCCAGCTTGCGGCCTTGGGCCATGCCCAGCAAATCCAGCGCCGCCGCCATCGAGGCAGGATTGGCATTGTAGCTTTCGTCGATCACCTCGACGCCGCCCGCCGTAAAGCGCGCACCGCGCCCCTTGAGCGCATGAAAATCCTTGAGCGAAGCGGCGGCATTGAGCACATCGCCGTCCACCAGCGCCACCGCTCCCAACGCCGCAACCGCATTCATGGCAATGTGCGCGCCTTGCGCGCCGATCAGGCAGTCCACCGCGTGGCCGAAAATGTCGGCTTTGATCCGCATGCCGGCGCCGGAGGGCTGGAATGAGATAAGCCTGGCGTCGCCCTGATGGCCGAAGCGCAAGACGCGGCCCGCCCGCGCCTGTGCCGCCCGTCTGGCGAGACGTGACGCATAGGGCGAATCCGATGGGATCAGGGCGCCGCCGCCCGGGACCAAGCCCTCAAAGATTTCCGACTTCGCATCGGCTATGGCGTCGCAGGAGCCGAAGAATTCCAAATGCGCCTGCGCGATAGTGGTGATTAACGCTACCTGCGGCCGCACAAAGGAGACAAGATTACGGATCTCGCCGGCATGGTTCATGCCGATCTCGAACACGCCATATTCGGCATCGCGCGCCATGGAGGCGAGGCTGAGCGGCACCCCCCAATGATTGTTGTAAGAAGCGGCCGAGGCATGGGTGCGGCCGAGCGCATTGCAGCAAAGACGGAGCATCTCCTTGGTGGTCGTCTTTCCCGCGCTGCCGGTGACGGCGACGATCTTGGCGTTGCTCCGGGCGCGGGCGGCGCGGGCAAGATCCTCCAAACCGCGCTGGGTATCGGCCACCGCAAGCGACGGACCTGGCGACGAGACTGACAAGCGCGCCACCATGGCTGCCGCGGCCTTGGCCTCGAACGCGGCGCTCACGAACTCATGACCGTCTCGCGCACCCTTGAGTGCCACGAAAAGGTCGCCCGGCTTGAGCGTGCGCGTGTCGATGGAGAGCCCCGTGACGGCAAAATCCCTGCTGGCCTTGCCCAACGTGGCGGCCTCTGCCTCGGCTGCGGTCCAGAGCGTCATGCCGCCCGCCCGCCCAAGGAAAGCGCCACCTTCACCGCTTCTTCTCGGTCGGAAAATGGCAGGACTTTGTCTTTCACATATTGGCCGGTCTCGTGGCCCTTGCCGGCCAACACCAACACATCGCCCGCTTGCAGCGACGCGATGGCCGCGCGGATCGCCTGACCGCGATCGCCGATCTCGCGCGCGCTGGGCGCGGCGGTGAGGATTTCCTTGCGGATGAGTGCGGCGTCCTCGCTTCTGGGATTGTCGTCGGTGACGATCACATCGTCGGCCAGTGCCGCTGCTATCTGGCCCATCAGGGGTCGCTTGCCCTTGTCGCGGTCGCCGCCGCAGCCGAACATCACATGCAGCTTGTTGTCGGTATGGGGCCGAAGCGCCTTCAGCACCTTCTCCAGTGCGTCCGGGGAATGGGCATAATCCACATAGACGGGCGCGCCGCTCACCGCGAAAGCCACTTTCTCCATCCGTCCAGGCGCGCCTTTGAGGTGCGGCAGCGCCGCGAAGACTTTCGCCGCATCCTCGCCCAGACCGATTGCGAGGCCTGCGGCAACCAGCGCGTTGGAGGCTTGAAAGGCGCCGGCCAGCGGCAACAGCACGGGATAAATCTTGCCGCAATGGCTGATCGTCAGGGCTTGCGCTTCGCCTTTGCTTTGACGGGAAAGGAGTTTGATGGTTTCTCCGGCCTCCCCAACAGTGATCAGCGTCAAGCCCCGTTTAAGTGCGGCCTCCACGAATGCATCGGAATGTTCGGAATCGCTGTTGATCACCCCCACGCCATCTTCGGCCACCACTTCAGTGAAGAGCCTGAGTTTGGCTTTGAGATAATCGTCAAAGGTCCGGTGATAATCCAGATGATCGCGGGTGAGATTGGTGAAAGCCGCGCCCCGGATAAAGACACCGTCAAGGCGATATTGATCCAGCCCGTGGCTGGAGGCTTCGATTGCCAGATATTCCACGCCGTCATTTTTCAGTTCGGCGAGAAGGCGATGAATTTCCACCGGATCCGGCGTGGTGTTGTCGAGAGGGAACTCACCTTTGGGTGTGACCACACCCACCGTGCCCAGGCTCGCCGCCTTCCTTCCCAAATGCGTCCAGATCTGGCGCAAGAAGGCGACGATAGAAGATTTGCCTTTAGTGCCGGTTACCGCGGCCACCGTCTCGGGCTGGGCGCCATAAAATTCCGCCGCAATCCGCGCCAGTCTCAGGCGAGGATTTTCATCGCCTATAAATACAAGATCCAGCCCCTCGACTTCGTCGGCCAGTTCTGGCCGGCCAAGCACCACGCGCGCGCCTTTCGCCATGGCGTCCTTCAAGAAGCGCGCGCCATCGGTTTTTGTCCCGGCCAGAGCCGCGAACAGATAGCCCGGCTCAACCTTGCGGCTGTCGCTGGTCAGGCCTTTCAGATCAAGACCGGTGAGGTCCTTTGCCGCCACCATGCCGTATTATCTTTCTTGAGCGCCACATTCGTCTCCGAATGGGGCGCCATTATGAATTTCCATCCGCCAGCATGGCCGGCGGCGCTTGATTGGGCACGCCCAGGAGGGGTG
>Ga0126381_100010571_pt1 | contig 10397 bp, 10 predicted proteins | sample PanSoiMetPlot_28_FD_96465 | JGI IMG/M metagenome (GOLD analysis project Ga0126381, IMG submission 96465) | Tropical forest soil microbial communities from Panama - MetaG Plot_28 | ecosystem: Environmental > Terrestrial > Soil > Tropical forest > Bulk soil | place: Panama | collected 2016-02-17 | reverse complement strand
CTTTACAATATCGGCATCAACTTCGTCGCGCGGCGCGAGCTGATTAATTTCCTGTAAGGATTACAGATGCTGTTGAGACCGATCCCACTTTCACACGCGATCAGATGCCGAGATACTTGGATTTGATCTCCTCATTCTCGCGCAGCTCTTGCGGACGCGCCGAATACACCACCTGGCCTTTGCTCATGACGTGCACGTAATCGACCAGTTGGAGCGCCAGCACGGCGTTCTGCTCGACGAGCAGAATGGAATGGCCTTGCTCCTTCAATTGTGCGATCGCTTTCCACAGCCCCTGGATGATGATGGGGGCCAGTCCCTCCGAAGGCTCGTCCATGATCAGACAGTCCGGGTTGGTCATGAGCCCGCGTCCGATCGCGAGCATCTGTTGTTCGCCGCCGGAGAGCGTTCTGGCGCGCTGGCTGCGGCGCTCGCGCAGGCGCGGAAACAGCGCGTAGACGCGCTCCACATTCCAGCCGCGGCGGTCGACGCTGCGCTCGGCGACCATCAGATTCTCCTCGACGCTGAGTGTGGGAAATACGCGCCGACCCTGCGGAACGAGCCCCATTCCGCTGCGCACCGTCGCGAAGGAGGAAACCGCGGTGATATCCGCCCCCTTGAATAAGATCTTGCCGCGGCGTGGACGATTGAAACCGACGATTGAGTTCACGAGCGTCGTCTTGCCGACGCCGTTGCGGCCGAGCAATCCCAGGATCTGCCCCTCCTCGAGCCGCAACGACAGGCCCTGGAGAACGTACGCATCTCCGTAATAGGTGTGGATGTCCTCAACTTCCAGGATTGCCATGGATCAGCCGGTCCCGAGATAGATCTGCTGCACCTTCTCGCTGCGGCGGATTTGTTCAGTCGGGCCCGCTTCCAACACTTCGCCGAAATGGAGCACGGAAATATGCTCGGCCACATCGAACACCACGTCCATGTCGTGCTCGATGAGCAGGATCGCGAGGCTGCGGTCGAGATGCGCGAGAAATTGGATCATCTCCGAGGATTCGCCCGATGAGAGTCCGGCGGCCGGTTCATCCAACAGCAGGATGCGCGGGTCGCTGGCGAGGCCCAGCACAATCTCAAGCTGCCGCTGCTCGCCGTGCGACAGGTAACGAACCTCAGTATCCTTGCGGTCGAGAAAACGGGCGCGTTCCAGGAGGCCGTAGGCCTTGTCGTAGACGTCGCGGTAGGAGGAGAGAAACCGCCACATCACGAATTTCGACCGCCGCAGGCCCTGGATTGCCAGCAGCACGTTATCGAGGACCGTGAGCTTCGGGAACAGGCTGGTGATTTGGAAGGTGCGCGCCATTCCCAACGCCGTGCGGCGATGGCTCGGCCACTTCGTTACGTCCCGGCCGAACAACACGACCTGGCCAGAAGTGGCCGGCAGGATTCCGGTAATCAAATTGAACAGGGTCGTCTTGCCGGCGCCGTTCGGCCCGATGATCGCCTTGCGTTCGCCGGGCATCACCGTGAGCGTGACGCCGCGCACGGCGCGCAGTCCGCCAAAGCTTTTGGACAGGCCCCGCAGCTCGAGGGCGGGCGCGTCGCCGTCCGCCTTCACCTCAGTTCCCTCGCGGATTGCAATGAAGCGGCCGGGGCACATGCGCGCCCCGGCCAACCGAAATCGCTAATTGCAGAATTTACAGGGTGGGAAGTCGCGGCTGTAGACCGGCGTCTTGAGGAACTCCTCCTTGTTGAACTGGCCGAACTGATTGACGTTCGGGTAGGTCTTGATGACGGTATTCCAGAGCTCGTCTTTGTCGTAGCCGAACATCTTCTTCTTGTCGACCTTCTTGATGTAGATGTTCTGCACCGGGTTGCGCATCTCGTCGATGCTGACGGGGCCCCGAATGGTGTCCAGCTTGAGCGCGGCGAGCTGTTTGATGAACTCCTCCTGACCCGGGAAGTTGCCTTTGTTGTTTTTGATGACCTCGTGAATCATCTGCGCCGTCGTGTAATTGGTCTCCGAATAGTACGAGGGCACCTTGCCGAATTTCGCGCGATATTTTTTGACAAAGGCTTCGTTTTTCGGGTTTTCCAACGCGGCGCTGTATTGCAGGGCTGAGACGTGGCCGATCACTTCATCGCCCATGGACGGCAGCACAAACTCGTCATAGCTCGTCCCGCCGCCGAGCACCGGCTTCTTGTTCCCTGAAGCCGCGAGCTGCTTCGGGAACTGCAGCGACATGGGCCCGACCATGAGCGTGAAGATCGCGTCGGCGTCTTGCCGAAGCGTCGGAATATACGGTCCGAAGTCCTTGGTGCCGATCGGCGGCCAGATCTTCTGGATGATCTGTCCGCCGCAAACCTCGAAGGCGCGCTGGAAACCGCCGATGACCTCATACCCGAACGCATAGTCGGCACCGATGGCTGCGATCTTTTTGTACCCCTGGTCGCAGGCCCATTGCCCGAACGGATGGCTCGGTTGCGAGCTGCTCCAGCCGGTGCGGATGAAGTAGGGATATTTCGGTAGATCGCGCTGGGTCAGGTCGTCGGCGGCGGAAACCGGCGCGATGTAGACTGTTTTGTCGGCGGTGCTCACCGGCGCGAGCGCGTAGCCGCTCGAGGCCAGCAGCCCACCCACGAGCATGTGCACGTGGTCTTGTAAAATCAACTTTTTGGCCCGCGTGACGGCGGTATCCGGCTTGGCCTGCTCGTCCTCGACGATGAATTTGACTTTTGCACCCCCGAAATCGCTGTTCACGTCGTCGAGGTAGAGCTGAAAGCCATCCACCATGTCCTTGCCGACCTGGGCGAAGATGCCGGTGGTCGGCGCCACAAATCCGATGCGCAGTTCCTCGGCGGCGTTTGCAGGCGCCGTCAGGCCCAGGGCAACAACGCTGCCCAAAAGCGGCCAACCGAGCCGTCGTAGCAAGGTGCTTGTCATAACGTTAATTCCTCCTTGTCGTGATAGCCCCGCAGCTCAGGAAGTCACAGGCGCGATTTTCTTCACATCTTCTCGTTTTCCACTTAGCGTTTGACGCTGCCGAATGCGCTCTGGGATTCCCATCAATCCCGTCGGCAGATACAGAATCGTCAACACGTAGACGGCGCCAAGCACATACTGCCACCACGGGACGAGCGTGCTTAGGTATTCGCGCAAGCCGAATACGATGATCGCGCCGATTACGCCGCCGACCAGCGTACCTGCGCCGCCGAGAACCGCCATCAACAGCGCGTCGACCGATGTGGTCAACACCACGTTCTCCGGGCTCACGATGCCGGCGGTGTGCGCCCACAGGACGCCCGCGAGCCCGCCGAATCCGCCGGCAATGATGAAGGCGAGGTATTTGTGCAGCCAGGTATTGTAGCCGATGATTTTCATGCGCAGCTCGCGCTCGCGGATGCCGGTCAGGCTTCGCCCGAACGGCGATCGCACCAGCGTGTACATTAGCAGCAGGGAAAGGACGAAGAAACCGAGCACCAAATAGAAGAAGGTGACTTCGTTTGCGAGATCAATGCCGAATTTCGGCCGTCCTCGCAGATTGATGCCGTTGTCGCCGCCGGTAAGCGAATTCCATCGGTAGGCTAGCCCCCAGGCGCATTGGCCGAGCGCTAGCGTGATCATCAGGAAATAGACCCCGGTCGCGCGAATAGCGAGCAGGCCGAAAACGGCGGCCAAGGCCGCTGCGATTAAAATGCCGAGCACCACAACGACCCAGAAGTCGTAGCCCAGCCCGAATTGGTATCTGGTCGCGAGAATCGCGGTCAGATACGCGCCGACCCCGAGATAGGCGGCCTGGCCCAAGGAGGGAAGGCCGGTATAGCCGAGCAGAACGTCGACGCTCATCACCAGAATCGAGAAGGCCAACGCGCGCGTGCTCAGCAGGATGACGAACGAATTGGTGTTCGGAACGACGATCGCGATCGCCGCCAGGGCCGCAACGACCACCAAGACTTTCGTGCCCTGACTCGTCATCCGCACTTGCTCACTCACGTCCGAACAGGCCGGTCGGCTTGACCGCCAAGATCAAGGCCATCGGCGCATAGAGCGTGAAATACGAAACTTCGGGGAACAGTGCCTTTCCAAAATTGTCGGCCAAGCCGACGAGCAGCGCGCCAATGGCGGCCCCGCCGAGGCTTCCCATCCCGCCGATGATCACGACCGCGAATGCGATCGGCAGCATCTCGAAATCCAGCCCCGGATAGATGCCAAGGAAAGCGCCGCCGATCACGCCACCCAATGCCGCCAGCAACGCGCCCAGCGCGAAGATGAACATGGAAATGCGCGAAGTATCGATGCCGACCCCCCGCGCCATTTGCGCATCGTCGACAGTGGCGCGAACCGCGGCCCCCATGCGCGTCTTTTCCATGACCAGCCAAAGGGCGATGCCGATGGCCGCTGCCGTGGCGATCATGAAGATCCGGTAGAGCGGCAGATAAAGTCCGGCGACGACGACGGTTTTGGTCAACGCCTCGGGCGGATTGATATCGAAGTTGTTGCCGGTCCAGATATCCAACGCCGCCTGTTGAAACAGGAAGGCAAAGCCGACCGTCAGCAGTACCTGCCGCAATGGATCGAAGCCCAGCGGTCGCAGGAAAATCCGTTCCATCAACAAGCCCACCGCCGCGATCGAGAGCGCCGCAGCTGGAAGCGATAGCGCCCAGGAGCCCGTGGTCCAGATCACCGACAGCGCGACATAGCCGCCCAAAAGGAAGTAGGACCCATGCGAGAGATTGACGATCCGCATCACGCCGAAAATGAGCGAGAGCCCGCTGCCCACCAGAAACAGCAGCGCACCATAGGAAATTCCGTTGAAGACCTGGATCAGCCAGAATTGCGTGTTCATCGCTGCGGCCGACTCCCTAATCGCAACGGCTGCATGAGCTTACCTTACGACGGCTCGATCCGACACCTCGGCAGATGGCCGCAGCGTGCTGCGAGCTCTCTTCGGCGGACTGCGGTCGGCTGACCGCGGCTCGCGTCGGCTATTTGCGATGATTCCCGCGCTTCGGCGTTGCCGCTTTTTTGGGCGGAATGATCGGCAACAGGAGGTAGGGCCGCCGTCCGGCGCCGAAGTGCAAGCTGGTGACGCCGCCGAAGGTCTCGGGCGGACGGTCGCGTGCGTCGTCGTGCAGGAAGGGACCGCACCCCGTGAGCTCGTTCTTGAAGTTTGAGAGTTTGCCGCCGCTCGGCCCGGCATAGACATAGTCTTTTCCGCGGATGGTGAGGCCGATACGGTGGCGGGGCGGCACAACGATGGACGTCGGCCAGATCTCGATATCGAGCTCGACCACGTCGCCTTTTGCCAGCGGCTCGATCCTGTCGTGGGCGTGATAGGGGCGATAGGGCGTGGATAGCCGCTTGTCGAGCCTGCGGTGCGAGGCGCGCAGCCAGCCCTGACCCACGGGGGTGTGCGGATCGATGGCGCCTTGGAACACCACCTCGCCGAGGTCGCCTTTGAACACGCGCAGCACGACAAACAGATCGGCGTCCTCGGTGGACGATGAGACGAAGAGCTTGACTGCGGAAGGCCCGGTAATCTCGGTTTCCTCAATCAACGGCTCGCTCAGAAAGGTCACCCCGTCTCCCAATGCCTGGAACCGAATCATGGCCTTCCGCGCCGTCGGCTTACGCGCGAGCATGCCGCTTGCGGGATCGAGATAAAACTTCGTCCATTTCGTGCGCTTGAGCGGCCACTCGTTCTCGGCGCGCTCCACGAACTTGGCGATGTGTCGCACCTGCAGGAGCACGCGCGGCTGCCGCTCAAAACCGTTGTCTTTGTCGTGTAGGAAATAGTCGAAGAAGCGCAATTGGAGGCTGCGCCCATAATCCGTGTAGAAGTGCGTCCAGTGCTCGATGCCGTGCGCCTCGAGCCACTTCTGCTTGCTCGCGGCGCGCACGAAACCCTCGAAGTTGCCGCGCGGATGCAGGCCCTGGCCGCCCCAATTGGCCGCCGACAAGAACGGCGTCTTGACCTTGGACCAAACCGGTGAGCGCGCACGGTGGTATGCGTCGTCGAGCGGATGGGCGCGGATGTCCTCGCCCAGCGCGCTTCGGTTCTTTCTGAGTTCTTTTTCCGATAGCGTATGCGGTCCGCAGACGAGCTCGCCATGTACGCGGGACCGCTTGCCGCGCTCGCCCGCCCCGTATTGCACCGTCTTCACCTGCATGTCGTACCAGTTCTCCCAGAACGTGCAGACGATGCCGCCGTGATGGGTCATATCGCGGTACCAGTCGGCGGCGCCCTCCCAGATGCACATGGCGGCCAAGTGCGGCGGCGCAAGGCTCGCGACGTGCCACTGATTGATCGCGTAGTAGGAGATGCCGTTGAGCCCGACCTTGCCGTTCGACCACGGCTGCACGCCGGCCCATTCGATGCAGTCGTAAAAATCCTTCGTTTCCCGGGGCGAGAAATGGTCGATAAAGCCGGGCGAGCACCCGCAGCCGCGCGAGTCGACGCGCACGCAGGCGTAGTCGTGCGGGACCCATTTCTCGGGATCGACCACCTCCCAGCTCTGGTAAAGGTTGCTCGATCCGGCGGTGACGTCGGGGTGCGCGTCGGCCATGCGTTGCCAGGCGCTCGGATAGCCATCCTGAAAAGCAAGGCCCTTCGCATAGGGGCCGTAGCTCAGGATCACCGGATAGCGGCCATCCTTCATCGGACGAAAGACATCAGCGCGCAGCACCACGCCGTCGTCCATCGTGACCGGCACGTCCCAATCGATGCGCATACCATCGCGCATCTCGCTGCGATGTTCGTGACTGCTTGCACGAGCGCGCGTGTCCCCGACCGAAGTCATTTGCGTTCTCCTGTTACCACGCAGGTCGTCGCCAAATTTTCGTGCGAGCTGTATAGTATGGTAGTCAGAATTCGTTCACAATTTCCGCAAGGGGAAAAGCCGTGAAACTGTTTTCGTTTTGGCGCTCGCTGGCGACGTTCCGGGTTCGCATCGCGCTCAACCTCAAGGGCATTGTGCCAGACGAGGTGATCGATATCGATCTCATGAAGGGCAAGCAACGCGAGGATGTCTTCCGCAAAGTCAATCCGATGATGGCATTGCCAGCACTGATCGAGAACGACGGCACGATGCTATTCGAATCGCTCGCCATCATCGAATATCTCGACGAGACCCATCCGCAACCGCCGTTGCTGCCGAAGGAGCCGAAGGCGCGGGCGCGGGTGCGCGGGCTTGCCCAACTCATCGCCTGCGACACGCATCCGCTGATCGTGCCGCGGGTACGCGAGTATCTTGCCTACGAATACAAGGTCGACGAGGCCGGCGTCTTGAAATGGGGACATCACTGGCACAAGGCAGCGTTGACCGCGCTCGAGACGCACCTGGCCGGCTCGCCGCAGACCGGCCGCTATTGCCAGGGCAATCAGATCACCATCGCCGACATTTGCCTCGCGGGGCAGGCGGTGGGCGCCGCCTATTTCAAATGCGACATAGAGCCGTTCCCCACGGTGAAGCGCATCGTCGACACCTGCATGCAAAATGATGCCTTCGCCCGCGCGCATCCGCTCAAGCAGCCCGGCGCGCCGCAGGCGGCATGAAGGACGCGCGCGTCGACGGCGCGGAGAGATCGACCAGCTAACGGGTGGACCCATGAAACTTGCAAGCTTCAAAGCCGCCGGCCGCACCAGCTATGGTGCGGTGACCGAGGGCGGGATAATCGATCTCGGTCGCAAGCTCACCCAATATCCGACGCTGCTCGATCTCTTTCGCGCGCAGGCACTGGCGCAGGCGCGCGCGGCAGCGACGGGGCGCCCGGACTATCAAATCAAGGACGTCGAGATGCTGCCGCCGATACTCGCGCCGGAGAAAAACATCTGCGTTGGCATCAACTATCCCGACCGAAGTGCCGAATACAAGGATGATCGCGAGGCGCCGAAATATCCCAATCTGTTTTGCCGCTTCCCGAGTTCGCTGGTCGGAACCGACCAGCCGATCGTGCGGCCAAAAGTCTCGGACAAATTTGATTACGAGGGCGAGATCGTACTGGTGATCGGCAAGGAAGGCCGCCATGTCCCGCGCGAGAATGCGCTCGCCATGATCGGAGGTTTTACCCTGGGCAATGAAGGCAGCGTGCGGGACTGGCTCCGCCACGGCACTTTAAACGTCACGCAGGGCAAGAACTTCGACCGGTCCGGAAGTCTCGGCCCGTGGATCGTGACCACGGACGAGGTCGATCCCGCAAAGCCGCTGCATCTGACGACGCGTGTAAACGGAGAATTGCGTCAGGAGGACTCCACCGATCGCCTGACTTGGGGCTTCGCCTGGCTGATCAATTACATCAGCACCTTTGCAACGCTCAGGCCGGGCGACTTGATCTGGACCGGAACGCCGACCGGCGCCGGTGTGCATCGCAATCCGGCGGTGTGGCTCAAGGCCCGCGACGTGGTCGAGGTCGCGGCACCTGAGATCGGCGTCCTGCGCAACACGGTGGTGGACGAGGGCTAAATCCTGCCGAGATTTCCGCGTAAGTGGAAATGCAGAGCCCTGATCTACCTCTTCAGTTCATCAGCTCGGCAATCTTGCCGTCCTTCGCGCGGCCTTGCGCGTAGTATTGGCCGATGTTACGCATCAGCGCGGCGTCGGACACCGAATAAAGTACTGCGTCGCTCTTGCCGGTGTTGATGTGGCGTCGCCACAGGAAATTCGGTACCACGAAGATGTCGTTCTGCGTCCACTCGAAGCGCTTGCCGCCGACCTCTGTGGCGCCAGAGCCTTCGATCGCTACGTAGAACGTGCCGGCGGTCTCGCGCTTGAGCTCGGTCTCCTCACCCGGACGCAGGAGCTGCGCGGAATAATTCAAGGTCTTGAACACGGGCTCGCCCGTCACCGGGTTGACGAAATCGACCTTGATCCCCTCGTGCGGATCTCCCTCCTCCTTGCGCAGGCTGTGCAGAGTCTCGATCACATCGGCGCCGCGGTAATGAATGAGCGGCGCGGGGCTGCGACCGACGCCGATCTGGTGATCGACAAAGGCTGGCTTGATGCCGCCGCGGCCGTAAAGCGCCCGCGCGCGGCCTTCGCTCTTGGTCACGGCCTGCACCTTGGCGTTGCCCTGCGCGCCTGGCATGTCGTGGTCGACCCAGGCGGCGTCGAGGAACTCCATGAGCGGCCAATCCAGCATGTCGATCCAGATCACCGGCTCGCTCGAATCGTTGCCGTGGTCGTGCCAGGTGCCGTTCGGGGTGAGAATCAGGTCGCCGCGCGCGGCGGTGCAGCGCTCGCCCTCGACGACGGTGTAGCCGCCCTTGTCCGACAGGATGGTGCGGCTGGCGTTGGGCGAATGCAGATGGACGGGCGCGACGTCGCCGGGGTTGTAGATCGAGATGGCGCAGCGGATGGTGTTGGTAACCTGCAGTCGTCCGTTCAATCCGGGATTGAGCAGAAGGATGCTTTGGCGATCGGCAAACTCGATGGGCGAGACCTCGGCCTTGCGCGCGATCTCGGAGATACGATGCAGATACGGGCTGAACTCGCTCCAGCGCCACAGATGCGCAAGCGTCTTCATCTGATTGGCGGCCACGCGCCCGGACGCGAGCTGACCTTCGCCACTCGTGTCGCTGAACCAGGGACGCTGCGCCGGCGCATTGGCCTGGGTGCGGACCCACACGTGGTGCTTGGCGGCGTCCACGTTGATTGATTCCATCATCTGGTGGGCCTTGTTGGAGAGCGGCGCTTGCCTCTTTGTGGCGGCTGCGGCGGCGGTCATGACGTTTTCTCCTGAATCTTGTTTCGACCTCGCAAGCCGGCGTGCGCGATCAAGCCTAAAGCTTTGAAATGACTGGCTCGCCGGTGCCCGCTCCGGGTCGATGTTAAGTGCAAGGTATAGTGTGTTCCGGCAAGTTTGCAATCGACGGGCCGGCATGCCGGGGCTGCGGCGCCCTCATTTGCCGCCCAAGAAATCCGCAACGGCGCGCGTGAACGCAGCGGGCTGGTCGAGGTTAGAGATGTGCCCGGCGCCGGCAATCTCGACAAAGCGCGAGCCGGGCAGCGCCTCGCTGAGCTTGCGCATGGGCGCCGCGGCGGCGTCTTTCTCTCCGACCAGAAACAGAACCGGCCGCGTCACCGTTGCGGCCGCTGCGGCGTAGTTATGGTCGGCGAGTGCCGCGGCACATCCGATGAAGCCGTCCACTGGCGTCGTGCGGATCATCTGACGCACCTTGTCGACGTGGGGCGGATTGGCCTTGAGCACATCGGGCGGAAACCTCCTGCCATTGTTGGCTGCTCGTGGGGGTCGATTGGCATGGCGAGTCGCAGACGATGACCTTCTCCAGCCGCTCCGGGTGTTGCAGCGCGAGGCCGAGGGCGGTGGTGCCGCCCATGGACAGGCCGGCGAAATGCGCCCTCGTGATTGCGAGCACATCCATCAGCGCCACCGCGTCGGCGATCAGCTGGTCGAAGGTGTAGCGGCCGCCGCTCGCCTCGCTTGCGCCGTG
>Ga0126381_100010569_pt1 | contig 10398 bp, 7 predicted proteins | sample PanSoiMetPlot_28_FD_96465 | JGI IMG/M metagenome (GOLD analysis project Ga0126381, IMG submission 96465) | Tropical forest soil microbial communities from Panama - MetaG Plot_28 | ecosystem: Environmental > Terrestrial > Soil > Tropical forest > Bulk soil | place: Panama | collected 2016-02-17 | reverse complement strand
TTATACCGCCGGCTTCAATCTCAACTTCGGGGCGCAGTAGGAGCCTCGTCGCTGAGAAATCCGCTGCGCTGCACACTTATAGGCGCCGGCGAGGTTTCGCAGGACACACAATGCATCGGCTCCCGATAAAAAACGAGGTTCGCTCTGAAATGGGTGAGCACGGAAACCATCTTCGGCCGATTCTCGATGCGATGCCACTCTTGTTGTGGGCGACCGGACCTGACCGGCGCTGCGTGTTCTTCAACAAGCGATGGCGGGATGTCTCGGGGCGCGGACCGGAGGAGCAGCTTGGCCACGACTGGATCGAGTACGTGCATCCCGAGGATCGTCGTCACTGCTCCTCGATGTATGAGCAAGCGTTCATCCGCCACGATGCATTTCAGTTCGAATGCCGTCTGCGCCGTGCCGACGGCGATTACCACTGGGTGATTGCGAACGGTGCGCCGCGATTCACGGCATCTGGCGTTTTCGCCGGATTCGCGGGCGCCTTTACGGATGTGCACGAGCTGGGGCTGGCTACCGCCGAAGGGGAAGCCGGCGCAAGAAGATTGTCAAGAATTGGAACGCTCGCCGCGGGCATTGCGCACGATTTCAATAATCTTCTTGCCAATATCCTCGCCAATACAGAATTGGCGCTGACGGATGTGCCACCCGCATCGCGCGCCATCGATGAACTCGAACGGATCCGGATGGTGGCGATTCGAGGCGCGGAAATTGTCCGCGAACTAATGGTCTACGCCGGACAGGAAGAAGCCCGGGCCGAAGAGGTTGACCTCTCGATCTTAGTCGAAGAGATGTTGGAGATACTACGCCTCTCGGTCTCCAAGCACGCCACCATCGTTATGCACCTTGCCCGCAATCTGGCTCCGCTGATCGCTGTACCGGCAGAGATCCGCGAGGTGGTGATGAACCTTATTCTGAACGCTTCGGAGGCGCTAGGCGACAAAGACGGCGAGATCCGGATTTCAACATCACAGGCGAAAAGTGCGCGGCGGAAGCAGACCGATTCGTCGGCGGATTCCTGTGGCGATTGCGTCCGCCTCATCGTGGCCGATAACGGGCCAGGCATTCCAACATCCGTGAAGAACCGCATCTTCGATCCGTTTGTCACCACCAAGCATCAGGGTAGGGGAGTGGGCCTGGCGATTGTCCGCACGATCACGCACAAATATGGCGGAAGCATTCGCATCTCGAGCGCACCCGGCCGCGGGACGCGGTTCACGATCCTGTTTCCATGCGCTTCGGACCGTGCCAATGCGGAACCGGCGGCGCCGGACGTCTCAACTTCCGGTTCCGCTAATGCGAAAACGATCTTGATCGTTGAAGACGAGGACGGGCTTCGCCTGGCAGTCTCCGTTCTGCTTCGGCGAAGCGGTTTCCGCGTCATCGAGGCGCATGACGGCTCTTCCGCTGTCGATTTGCTGCGAATTCATAGCCAGACCATCGACTCGATTCTGCTCGACCTGACGCTTCCGGGGGTCTCGAGCGAACAGGTGATCGAAGAAGCGGCGCGCCTCCGGCCCGACCTCCGAATCTTTCTGACGAGCGCCTACAGCCGCAGAAACGGCGGTCCGCCATTCAATGCGCCGCAGGTAAAAGGCTTTGTGCGCAAGCCCTACCAGATTCGCGACCTGGTGCGCCTGCTATCCGAAGAATCGTACGTCCATTCGGCGTCGGGCGACGGGGATGGGTGCTGATTCCCCCGGCTTACTCGCGATCCAGAACTTCCCGCAGCTTCAGCGCGAGGTCCTTGCGCGAAAACGGCGCGGCTAGCAAATCGACGACCACAGCCGAGGGATTTTCCCGCCCGAGTGATTGTTGAGTGCGGCCGGCAACTACCAGTGCCTTTATCTTCGGTTGAAATTCCTTCACCATATTGAGGAGCACGTCGGCCGGCATCCCGTGAGACACCGACGGACCTAATAACAGATCCACGGTGTCCGGTTTGCGGCGGCTGATTTCGAGCGCCCGCACAGGTCCATCTGCCCGCAGAACCGTGTAACCCAGACTGGTAAGCACTTTTGCCGCGATTCCACTCCATGATCGCCCATTCTGGACCAGCAGGACCGTTTCGGTGCCACGCGGCAATACCTGGCGCGGCTTGGATAGTGCCGGCGCCTCCTCTGCGTGCAGCCCCGGAAGAAAGATGCGGAAGGTGGTGCCGCGCCCGGGTTCGCTATCGACACGGACATACCCGGAGCTCTGCTGCACGATGCCGTAGACCATCGCGAGGCCGAGCCCCGTCCCTTTTCCGCGCTCCTTGGTGGTGAAGAACGGTTCGAACAGATGGCACTTCACCTCTTCGGTCATGCCCGAACCAGTATCGGCGACGGTCAAAAGTACGTACTCACCGGGTGCGATGCCGGCGGGATGGGGCTCGTGGTCACCCACGTCGACGTTAGCGGTCGCGACCGTCAACATGCCGCCGTGAGGCATGGCGTCCCGCGCATTCGCAGCAAGATTCATAACGAGCTGATGAAACTGCGTCGGATCGATGCGCACCTGTCGGAGGTCCGGGTCCAAGTGAAAAATGAGCCGTACGTCCTCTCCAGACAGAGGCTCCACCAGCGTGCGCGTGTCTTCGATCAGGGTGTTCAGGTCAACCACTTGTGGCCGGAAGATCTCCCGCCGGCTGAATGTCAGCAGCCGGTGCGCCAGTTCGGCGCTTCTTTCGGCCGCTTTTTGGATCTGGCTCAAGCTCGAGTAAGCCGAATCGGTGATGCTCGTTTCGTCCAGAAGCTTCGCGGTGTAGCCGAGTATTACCGTAAGGAGGTTGTTGAAGTCGTGCGCCAACCCTCCGGCGAGTCTCCCGATACCAGCCAGCTTCTCTCCTTGCAGAACCTGCTCTTGCAAGCTCTTCTGCTCGGTGATGTTGCGCCCCACCAACGCCCGGGCGGCGGGATGGCCTTCGACGTTCCGCAGGACCGTGCTGTCCCACTCGATCTGTAGAGGTCCGGAGTTTGAAAGCAGGGCGCTCTCGAAATGTACCGGCCTATCAGCCGTGTTGCGCTCTAACTCCGAGTTGACGCGGCTCCGCTCGCCGACGGGGATGAGGGCCTTAAGCCATTCCTGCCCGATGAGATCGTCGGGCGCCCATCCGGTGATCTCAAATACGTACGCATTGCAGAATTCGATGACACCGTTCAGGTCGATGAAAACCACGAGCAGACGCATGCTCTCCACGAGGTCGGCCATGCGCTGCTCCGAGGCATCAAGGGCCAGCTCGGCGTGCCGGAGATCGGTGATGTCGCGATTGGACCCCCAGACTCGCTGAAGCTGACCGTCCTCCACGATGCCCCATTGACTGCGCACGAAGGAGTGCCGCCGTCCGGAGGTGTCGACACGCTCTATTTCTACGTTGGTTTGCTGGTATTCGGCGCGGATGGCTGCGATCATGGCTGTGCGAGCGGCTGGGTCCGCGGGGCCAAGTTCCGATAAGCGGACGCCCATCAACTGGTCGGCACTTTTCATTCCGAGGATCCGGGCGGCAGCATCATTGCACTCTGCGACGTAGCCGTACTTGTAAATGCGATCCAACTGCTCTTCCTCGGGAAGGGTGATCGAAATCGGCTGCTCGAATTCCACCCGCCACATTCCATCGGCGTTTTTCGTAATGAAGGCGCGGTAGCGCTGTTCGCTTTCGCGGATCTTGTCCTCCTCGATTTTGCGTGCGAGCTCAGCGGCGGCGCGATCGGCAAAAGCTTCCAGCATCGCCTTAGGAAAACGGAGGCTATCCACGGGCCGCCGGTAAAGGGCCATCAGCGCGCCCACTGGGTGCGTAGCACGGGCAGTCAGGGGGACCCCGATGCACGCCTCGGCGCCGAACTCGGAAAGCAGGGCATCCGACGGGAAATGAGTGCGTGCGTTTGACCGGTATAGGCACGGCCGGCCGAGTGCGATTTGCGCCGCGGCACTGCCAGCCAACTCGAATTCGAAACTTGCTGGCGCGCCATCGCTCCATGCTCCCACTGAGCGGCACCGCTCCATGTGCCCGCCGGCGAATTCGGCTACGATCACGCACTCGGCGGACAGCGCCTCCGCCAGGTGTTTGGCAATCGTCTGGAAGAACTCGGAGCCGATCGTGGCGGAAAGCTTTCTCGAAATATCCAGCAGGCTCTTGCGCGAGGCGCCGTCTGCCTTTTCGGCGGGCGCTTTACTGTGACCGGATCGGGTCATGGGCGAATCTCCAGCTTCCGCGGGCGACACGGCTGCCAAGCCGGAGCTGTGCATTCGCGCGGCCTCGCGGGCAGTAGTCGCCCTGCAACAGTTCGGATGTTCGGAGGTTCCGGACGACTTAAAATGAGAGGTCGCGCGGCGGGTTGGCTACCCCGCTACGCGTCGCAGCTGTTTGAGATCGGCCTCCTGCAGACCGTAGCGCTTCAGCCGGTACCCCAGTGCGCGGCGCGTCATTTTCAGGATCTGCGCGGCCCGGGTCTGATTGCCGCGGCAGTCCTTCAAGGTCCGGAGAATAAGCTCTTTCTCCACTGCCTGAATTCCCATACTGCTATCCGGCAAAGGCAGCGTCTTTGGTTTTGTCAGGTCGGCCTTCAGGAACTCGGGCAGGTCTTGCAGAAAGACGGACGCTCCTTTCGATAAGAGCACGATACGTTCGATTGCGTTCTCAAGCTGCCGAACGTTTCCCGGCCAGTCGTAGTTTTCGAATCTGGGGGTCACTTCGGGAGTCAGCGCCAGTTCGCCGCGGCCGTACTTGGCGCGGAACTTCAGGAAGAAATGCTGCACGAGCTCGGCGACGTCCCCCTGCCGTTCTCTCAGCGGCGGCAAATGGATTGGCACCACCAGAAGACGGTAGTACAGGTCTTCGCGAAACGCGCCCTGGTTCACCATGGCGGAAAGATCGCGATGAGTCGCTGCGATGATGCGAACATTCACGCGCGTTGGCGTCATGCCGCCCACCTTCTCAATCTCGCGCTCCTGGATCAAACGCAAGATGCGAACCTGCAACTCCAAGGGCATTTCGCCAATCTCGTCCAAAAGAATGGTGCCCCCGTCCGCCATTTCCACCTTGCCCTTCTTGTGAGCCAGAGCACCAGTAAACGAGCCTTTGACATGGCCGAACAACTCGGATTCCAGCAGCTCCCTCGGGATGGCGCCGCAGTTGATAGTGATGAACGGAGCGTCTCTGCGGTTGCTCAGGAAGTGAATGGCTTTCGCAACCAGCTCCTTGCCTGTGCCGGTTTCTCCATAGATCAGAACAGTGGCGTCGGTGGACGCGGTGCGCGCCGCGATGTCCAGACACTCCAGCAGACTCTGCGAGCTGCCGACAATCTCCTCGAATCCGTATTTGCGGTCCAGGCAAGTGCGCAGGATCTCCACCTGCTCGCGGAGCCTGTTATGATCTACGGCCCGCTCGATCAGGGCCTTGAGTTCGTAGGGATGAATGGGCTTGGTGATGTAATCGTAGGCTCCCTCCTTCATCGCTTGCACAGCGGTTTCCACGGTTGCAAACGCCGTCATAACAATTACGGCAACCTGCGGGTCGACGGACCGAACGCGCTTGAGCAATTCGATTCCGGAGGCTCCAGGGAGATTGAGGTCGGTGATGACGAGATCGTGCGGAACCTTCTCCAGTATCGGAAGGCCTTCCTCGGCGGAAGATACCGATCGGGCCAGGTAGCCCTCATGCTCGAGCTGGATCTGGAGAACCTGGCGAAGGCCAGGGTCATCCTCGACGATTAAGAGTCGTATAGAGCCCATAGACTCTGAGGGACTACAAACGGCAATGTTATCACCTTATGCTAACAAGACGTGATGCACCGATCACCCGAATAGCCGGAAAAAAAGTGAATGCACCCGCGGTGCCGACTCCGGTCGGTCCTCATACCGATGGACGCCGCGCTGTCGCCGAAACGATCCTTTAACGTGCGTAATAGCCCGACCGGAAACTCGTGCGCAGGCCAGGTAATCCGTGGATGCGCGGTATCTTGACCTGTATGCGGTGATATTTCCCGTCGCGTTCGGCGCCCGGAGTGAATCCAAGGACGTACTGATTGCGCAATGCGCTGCCAATCTTCGTGGCGATATCGCGGAGTTCGTTGAGGTCATACACTTCATATAGCCGCCCGCCGGTCTGTTCCGCGATTTGGTTGAGCAGCGCCGGCCCGTTGGCTTCTTCCATAGTTCTGCCGCGCATGCCCAGCGGCTCGAAGATCCCGATAGAATAGACCTGCACGTCAGCCTCGCGCAGCCAGTTCTTCAGCTCGCGCTCGGTATACCGGCTGGCATTGTCCCCGCCGTCGGAAATAATGAGAATGGCCTTGCGAGCGTGCCGGGCGCGCTTCATCTCGCTCATCGAAAGGTAAATCGCATCCAGTAGCGCGGTCTCGCCGTGCGACTGAATGAAAAGCAGCTGGTTTTCGATTTCGGCCGGCGGAGTGCCCAGCTGGGCCAATAGCCTGGCGTGATCGCTGAAAGCCACCAAAGAGAACTCGTCCTCCGGATTGGCCGCGCGGATGAACTCGGCCACCGCGGCACGAGCCTTCTGCAGTTTCGGTCCCATGCTGCCGCTGGAGTCAAACACCAGCCCGATCGAAACCGGCGCGTCCTCCTGCGCGAAATGTGTGATCACCTGTTCCACCTTGTTGTCGTAGAGTTTAAAATGTTCTTTCTCCAGACCGGTGACGAGGCGGTTATTCGGGTCTGTGACCAGCACCGGAATCAAGACCAGGTCCGAATCTACGCGAAGGTGCGGCATCATGCCGTTCGTGCTGCTTGCGGACGACGAATTGGGCGTCCGTGGCTCGATCAGGACCGGCACCTCCTGGCCGGGGGCAGGCCCGCAAAGAATAGAGCAACCGGCAGCCAAAACTCCGAGAAGAGAATAAATGATTACGCGTCGCGATCCTCCCACCTTAACCTCCCTTTTCCCCTCGATGCGAACGTTTCGGCCATGCGGCGTTTTTTGGGGTTGCGGAACATTGCAGCGTTCGGCAGCTTCCGAAGGCGCGACATGGAAGTACCTTCGCGCGGTAAAATTTGGTTTCGCGTCGTTTCACCCCTTTTTCGCAGGTGTGCCGTATTGGAGCGATTCTCGTGTGTACTAAGAAACTCCTCCCCCGGGCTGTATCGTTATTCCTGATGACCGGAACGTTCGCTACTTTCGCGGCTTCGTCCGCCGACAATCCGTCAAGCGAATTCGCGGCGCTCGTCAAACTGGCGCCGACACTTTCCCCCAAGGCCATTGAGGCGGCGCTCCTGTCCCTTAGCAGGCTGCAGGCGGCCGGCGCACACGTTCGCAGCGACGTGCTGGCCGTGATCGACTACACCAAGCCGTCTTGCGAGCGCCGCTTCTGGGTCTTCGACCTGAGCCATCGCCGCGTGCTTTTTCGCGAGTTGGCGGCGCACGGACGAAATAGCGGCGACCGGATGGCGGTGCGATTCTCCAATGTGCCCGACAGCGAGATGAGCAGTATCGGCGTGCTGTTGACGGGCGATACATATGTCGGCAAGCACGGTCTCTCGTTGCGGTTGGAAGGGCTCGAAAAGGGAATTAACGACAACTGCCTCTCGCGCGACATCGTCATTCACGCTGCGCCATATGTGAGCGAGAGTGTGGTACGCGCCAAAGGCCGCATCGGCCGGAGCTGGGGCTGCCCCGCGGTGCGGCCCGAGATTTCTCGCAGTCTGATCGAAACGCTGCGCGGAGGCGCGGTTGTGCTGGCCTACTATCCCGACCCCCTTTGGTTGGGAACGTCCCGGTTAGCGGGATCGTAGCGGGTCGGCGGTGTGCCCGCACGCATCAGTGACGCAATGAGGACAGACGCGCTTCCGCTTTGGCTCGCAGCGAATCGTCGGAAGGTGCGAGCGCAAGGAACGTCTCCAGGTGCTTGATTGCCTCGTCGGTGCGGCCTTGCTGGGCGAGTATCTCTGCGACAATGACGTGCGCTGCGCGAATCGTATCGGCGGCGCGTTCAAACTCAGCGACAACCTCTGTTAGCGGCCCCTGATCGGCGAGCAGACTGGCAGCGAGAATATAATGCAAGCGACCGTCGTTCGGAGCAATCTGCAGGGCGCGTTTGGCGACTTGGCCCGCCTCGTGCATGCGCTGCATCTTCGCCAGAACTATGCTGAGATTGGGCAGCGCCATAGGATGCTCCGGGACGAGGTCTATGGCTTTCTGGAACTGCTCGGCAGCTTCCGGAAGGTGTTTGAGATTCGATTCCACGCCGCCCAGTTCGTTGTAGGCATCGGCGAATTCGGGATCGATGGTGACGGCTTCCTGAAAGGCGTTGCGCGCCTCCTGCATGTCCCCCTTTGCGAAGGCCTGTTCGCCCTTCTCGAAAGCCTTGCGCGCAGGAGGCGGAACCTTGTGGCGAAGCTGCTGCAACGATATCACGCCGCCGCCGGAGCGATTCGCGTTAGAAGGAGTATCGGGCAGACGGACGGAGATGGTTTGCACCGGGCTGGATATGTTGACATTCTCCTGATAGATCACCTGTCCATCCGGACCTATCACACGCAACAAGTGCGTTCCCTGCGTGGCGGAACGGAACTCGAATGTATTATCCGCATTCACTGTGGTCGATTCGGCCGGCACCGTGCCATTAGCGGCTAGCTCGACCGTCAAAGGACCGGCAATGGCACGCCCCGAAACGATCTCGCCGCGGACAAACAGCGGCGCGTTCTCCTGGCGCTGTCCCATCATCGCCCCAACCGATATGAGAGTGGTTGCGATTACGTATAGACGCAACTTCATTGGGTTCTCCCTGCACTCCGCCAGCATGATATGGCGACTGCTGTTGTGTGCGATGATCTCCAATCTTGCAGCGACTTACTTCTTGGGGTGATAAAACTCGCTACTTATCCTGATTTTGGCTCTGTACGTGTGGTGGCTCATCCACATTCAAGAGGAGAGTGTCATGCGGATTCTACCGATCGCTCTCTCGGGTCTGATTGTGGCCGCCGCCGTGAGCGTCGGCAACCAGGAACCGCCGACGATTCGAACCGACGTGAACCTGGTGCAACTCCACGTAAGAGTTACCGATGCTGCAGGCCGTGCAGTCTCAGGCCTCGGCCAAAGTGCGTTTCACTTATTCGTGGATGACGCGCCAACCGAGATCACGGTTTTTCAGGGCGAGGACGCGCCTGTGACAGCGGGCATTGTGGTGGATAACAGCGCCAGCATGGCAGCCAAACGGAACGACGTAATCGCGGGTGCACTGGCGTTCGCGCGCGCCAGTAATCCCAAAGACGAGATGTTTGTGGTCCATTTCAGCACTGGCGTTCGTTTCGGCCTGCCGGAAGGTACACGCTTCACGGGGAGTATCGCCAAGCTGGAAACTGCTATCTCCACTTTCAACCTGGGCGGGACCACAGCATTTTACGATGCATTGGCGGCGGCGTCGTCGCATTTCAAGTTCGCGGCTTACCCCCACAAGGTACTGCTCACAATTACAGATGGTGGCGACAACTCGAGCCAGACGACACTCCCCGAAGCCATCGCGGGTGCACGCGATGCGGGAATCGTGATCTATCCGATCGGCCTCTTCGATGAGAACGACCGCGACCGCAACCCCGCGGTACTCGAGAAGATTGCCGAGCAGACCGGAGGAAGCGCATTCTTTCCCGAGCACGTTTATGAGGTAACCGAGACGTGCGTCAGGATCGCGCGCAACATTCGGGAACAGTACGTTCTCGGTTTTCCCGGTGCGACGGATGGACGATATCACCGGATACGCCTGCTGGTCAGCGATGCCGGGCACGGTCCGCTGAAGGCCTTTACGCGGGCCGGCTATCAGGCGACAGGTCCATCCGGTTCGTGATGAGAGCCAGTATTTGGCGGGTTTCGACGTCAGTCTCCCCGGTCCAGCCGGACACGGTCGACGCCCGGACATTGCACCCGGGCCGCTGAGGCATCTGCGACATACCCCATACCGTTTGGGTAAGTGGAGGGTAAAAGGGGAACTAATTGAGCGGTTGTGTTGAAGGTTTGATGAACTGAGCATTTAGCAAGACCTGACTGGTGAACCGCCTGCGGGGCTTCCTTAGTCACCTTCGATGCGTGCCGCTCCGGTAAGGCGCAAACTTTTGGCCTTGGCGGCGGCTATTTATCCCATTGCGGATTCACCCGCGGCGCAGATCATCTAGGGCAACGCGGCATCGTTTGTACTGTGAGGCAAGCGATCAGCATCGCGCTCCTGGTGCTAGGCGCGGGCGGCGTCAACGCTCAACGCCGTGGTGCCTTTATCGCTGGTCCTCCGTATGCCGGGCGTCCCGTGGTGCCGGCGGCGACCGGGACGCCCGGGGCGGCGTTGTGGAATCCCGGCCCCGGAGGCAGCGGTCCGTTTCGCGGCCCTTCGAACGGTGGAACTCCGCAGATGCTGGCGGCGCCCGTGCCCACGCCTGTCATCGCCGGCGAAAGCGAGCCCGATCCGCAGCTCA
>Ga0126381_100010568_pt1 | contig 10398 bp, 7 predicted proteins | sample PanSoiMetPlot_28_FD_96465 | JGI IMG/M metagenome (GOLD analysis project Ga0126381, IMG submission 96465) | Tropical forest soil microbial communities from Panama - MetaG Plot_28 | ecosystem: Environmental > Terrestrial > Soil > Tropical forest > Bulk soil | place: Panama | collected 2016-02-17 | reverse complement strand
TCAAAACTCAGCGAGGTCGGGGATTCGATCACCGGAGTCCTGGATGAGCCGATATTTGTGGACGGCCTTTTAGTAATGCCGCGGGGGACCGAATTCCATGGGCACGTTGTTTCGGTCAAGCCTGCCGGCCGGGGCCAGAAAGGCGCTCAAATGACGATTGTCTTTGACCGAGTGGCAATGCCATGGGGAGAAGAACCGGTGGCGATCCTGATAACAGCCATCGACGATTGGAGCAGGGACCGCAAGCTAAGGGCCAACGAAGAGGGCAAGGTCAATGGCGGCCGCGATGGCGACAAGACCGTCGATAACGTTGAACGTGGTGGCGTAATCGGCGGGGCGGGTGCCGGGACAGTGATACTTGCAGGCGCCGCCGCGGGAGCGGGCCCGGGCGTGTTGGGCGCCGGCGCAGCCGCGATCGGCGCGGGCATGCTCGGTGGTCTGCTTTTGACCAAGGGTAACGAAGTAAGGCTGGACCCGGGGGTGACCTTCCGAGTGAAATTCGTGAAGCCTTTGACTCTTCCAGCGATCCAGCAGCCGGGGACAGGCCCCAAGCCGATTCAGCAGGATGACGAATCGAGGCCCGTCGACCCCAAGAAGCCCGACGGCCAGTCTTAGGCGGGCAGTTATCATTCCCTTATGTCAGAGAAGCCAGTGCGGGACCCGCGTGCAGTGTCAGCCTATTTCCGAAGCCGCGAAGGCGGACCTTCGCTGGAAGAGCAGGAGCTGTTGGTCGCCCGCGCGGCCGAGGCTCATGGACTCACAGTATCGAATCGGTTGATCGAGGTCGCCGGCATTGGAACCGGCGACATTGTCGACCGGCGCGTTGAGCTGTTCGAGTTGCTTGCTGAGGCCCAATCAGGACGAGTCCAGTTCGTGGTGATCGCGTCAGCCCGCGCAATTGCCGAAGACCCATTAGAGGCTGCCATCGTCGCCGTAATGCTGGAGCGGAGCGGATGCGCGGTTGTGTTTGGTGACGATTTTGACCACGATCTTTATAGAGATCAGGCTGCCAGTATAATAGCGGGCCGATTCGATCCGGTCGGATATCCGGAGTAGTCGACGGTTGAAGGCTCGGATAAGGCGAGAGGAAGAGTCGAATGAAAGAGCTAATAAGAGAGCAACCTTAGGCTGCAACAAGTCATCCCTTGCTGCGGCGAGCACGCCTCTTTCCTCGGAACCGCGCTGGCACCGATCTCGTAACTATTGCTAGATTATAGGCAAGTCTCCGATAATGGCAGTACAGGTAATGACGTTCAGAACGCCGTAAAGGGGCGTTCAGGGAGCAATGCCGATGTGGCAGCGAACCAAGCGGATGATCAATTCCTATCTCGATTCTTTGATCGACCGGACTGGACGGCCCGAATCGGAATTGCGGGACGTGACACGGGCCGAGATCGCGCGGTTGAACGAAGTTGAAGTTCGCGCCCGAGGCGCCGCCAAGATCATCGAGAAACAACTCGCCGAAGCGGAATTGAAGCTGACCGGAGTGACGGAGCGCCAGCGGATGGCTCGAGAACGCGGCGACGGCACTGGAGAGGCTGATGCGGCAAGGATTGCTGCCGGCCTCCAACAGGAGTGCGACATGCTGAAGGGCCAGCTCGCTGAAGCAAACGCATCGGTCGCGCGAGCTCGCGCTCTGCGGGAAGACCGGCGCTCCTCAGTGGACGACCTGGCCGCCCAAACTCACCTGACGTCGATGCAAGAGACTCTTGCAGGTATGCAATCACCATTCAATGCGACCGACCCCTCGGGTGTGATCGACGAGATGCGCTCGAAGATCCGGCGCGGTGCTTCACCTCCGTCAGCCGTTGAACAGGCCGACGCTGAGCTTGCTGCTCAGGCAAAGAAATCCAAAGTGGATGATTTGCTCGAGCAGTATAAGAGAGGACTGGATCAGGGGAGCGCCGATCCAATTCCCAGGCAGGCAAGCTTTTTGGCACCGGAGGCTGCAGGGGTCAAGGAAGATCTCCCGGGAGCGTCGACTTCGCCGGGCGGATCGACCGAAGTCAAGTCTGACCCTGAAGAGACAAAGACGCTCGGGCCTGCGTCCGGACCCGTCCGTCCGATAGATTAGTCAAAGACTACCGTTGGAGGAATTACGTGGCGGCTCGTCTAGAACCCATGAGAGCCTGAAATGCGGGTTCTGAACGGATATTGTCGAAATCGGGGTCGGAGGCGGCTCTCAGGATGTTTATCTCACGGACTTCCGCGATCGTTTTCTCGAGGTACTTGACCGCCTGGCCGGCATCGCCTTTCAGCGAAAACAGGCAAGCCATGTAGTAGCGAGTAAAGGGATCGTCAGCGCCGCGGGCAAGCCGCTCACCGTACAGCTTGATAGCAACTCCGAATTTAGCCTCTGCCTGGTCGACGTTGCCTTTCCGCAATTGGGCGGCCCCCAGTTTTTCGTAGAGTTCAATCAGGCTGCGTTCTTTAAGGGCGTGATCGCTGGTGACAAAGAAGTCTATTTCCTTCTGGAATTCGGTGATTGCTTCATCGTACCTGCCTTGCATGTAGTAGGCATAGCCCAGACGACCGTGTGAGCCAACCAGGTTCAACCCCTCAGCACCTGACAAATGTTTCTCCTGCAGGTCGACGGCTTTTTGAGCGATATCTTCGGCGCTCTTGTAGTCGCGCTTTATGATGTACAGCAGGCTGAGCTGCAAGTAAGAATAACCGGCTTCGGGGTTCAACTGGATCGCCTGCTTGAGCTCATCTATCCCCTCCTCCACCATGCCTTTGCCCATCCAGTAGATTCTGGCTAGTTGAGCGTGAGCGCCTGCATTGTCCGGCTCGAGCTTGATGGCTTCCTGAACGGCTGACACGGCTTCATCCAGGCGGCGCATCGTCAGGTATGCGCTGCCCAGCCACTGATGAGCGTCGGCAATGCGAGGGTTGAGCACGATAGACTTTCGCAGGAGGTCGATTGCTTTCTCCGATAGCTCAGGCATTGCCAGGAAGCCGCCCTTCAGGTTGTAAGCGGCGCCCAGCGCTCCCCATGCTCGAGCATAGTTGGGATCATGCTCGATCGCCTTTTCGAGCAGGTAGATGGCCCGATCCATGGAATCGCGTGTCGCCAGCCTGAGGTTCATGACTCCGCGCGAGAAGTCTTCGTATGCCTCGACCGAGTTTGTCTCGTCGCGCTCGATCTCGAGCCTCTCGGAGTGGCCGAGCTTGAGATTCAGGCCCTGGCTGAGTTCGTAGACGATGCGGTCCTGAAGATTAAATATCTCAGAGATCTTTCCATCGATTTTGACCGACCGGGCCAGGACGCCGGTATCTACGGAGACGGCGCGAGCGGTTATCCTGATGACTTCGCCTATACGCTGGTAGCCTCCGCTGATTATCCAGGCCGCGCCGATTCGCCGGCCGATTTCTATTGCAGCGTTGTCATCGGCTTCGGCCAGTTCTCCGGACCTGTTCTTGAGGATTTCGAAAATTCGCTCGCGGCCGATTACCGAGATGCCGTGGATGTTTTTGAGATCGGCAGTGACGGTTTCGGCGATTCCCGAGCCAATCCATTCATCGGCCGGCTCTCTGGTGATGTTAGTGAAAGTCAAGACAGCCACGCCGTTACGGATGTTGTTGTTCCCGTTGGCATTATGCAAGGGCTCGGATGCGGGGCCAGAGAGCACGGCGGTCGGAGCGTGCTCCTGAAGTGGTTGGCTGCCAGGGACGACGCGGCCGGTACCTGACAACTCGCGGCGCAATGCATGCAGATCGATATACATATCGCGGGCAGTCTGGTAACGGAAATCGAGGTCGCGTTCCATGGCTTTCAGGACCAACTGTTCAAGGCGGGCCGGGACCTGGTAGTTGAAGCGACCGAGCGCAGCAATCTCGCCGTGCAAAATCCTGTCGATTATTTCGGTTGGGCTCGAGCCCTCGAATGGAAGCCTGCCAGTGACCATTTCGTAGATAACTACGCCGAGCGAGAAAAGATCAGAACGAGCATCAAGCTGGCGCCCCAGCGCCTGCTCAGGCGACATGTACCCGACCGTGCCGGCGACCACGCCGACCGCGGTTTCCTGGCCGAGAGGCACAGTAGGATCATCGTCATGCCGGCGCTGCTGAGTAACTTTGGCCAGCCCGAAATCGACCAGCTTGACCACGCCCCGGTCGGTCATCATTATGTTCGAGCTCTTCAGGTCGCGGTGGATTATCCCCAACTGGTGTGTTTCACGTAGCGCTTCGGTGACCTGCATGGCTACATCAACTGAATCGGCGATGGACAGCGGACCACGGTGAAGCCGGGAGGCCAGAGTATCTCCCCTGACCAGCTCCATGACAATGAAACTGGTATCTTCGAATTCGCCTATATCATAAATGGCAGCAATATTAGGGGACTGAAGCGAAGACAAAACACGGGCTTCTTGAAAGAACCTGGAGCGTCGATCGAGGTCGTAATGGTAAGAAGCAGGAAGGAATTTGAGAGCTACTTCACGACCGAGCCGGGTATCCTGGGCCCGATAGACTTCGCCCATGCCACCCTGGCCCAGCCTGGCTTCGACTTTATAATGAAGTACAGTCTTTCCAATCATCCCCGCGGCTAACCTCACAATCCGGCGGTACGACCGCTCCGGCGCAGCTCAAAGGCGCATCATTTAAAGGTATACGCTGCGGTCGTGTTTCGCAAGCCTGTTGCTCTGAGGGGTTCTGAATATTCCCGCGCGAAGGCTCATCGCGCCAGTCCGCCTTCCCGAGCGAGCTTCCGGGACGACCAGTGGCGAGCGATGATCGTCTTGAATTCGATCAATGTGCGGCCATCCGGACCCGCCAAAAATATATTGGAATAGATCGGCGCGAGGAACCCGAAATCCTAAAGCAGTGCTCAAGAGTAGAACAAAATAGAACAGGGTAAAGTAGAGCAGAGCTCGGAAGAGAAAATCTCGTCGATGCCCGTCCTGGCCTTGTGGCGCGGGTCTCTCAGCTGCTGCATGACTGCCCTGATGTGGAGATTGCGAGATAGGTCGTTGTGATCGCATAGTGTCAGATGTTTTCAGGCAAGCCTTATCGCGGGTGCCTATCGTTCGTGCCTTATTTTTCTCGGTTGCTTATCTCGGGTGCCCCAGGCCCTCCTAGCGGCGTTCGACTGCAGGGCGAGGCTTGCCAGGTGGCACCCGACCGATGCCGAAAATCTACCGAAAATTACCGAAAATGTCAAGCACGAAAAGGTATTCGTTATAAGGAGATTCGCTTCTACAGAAGAAAAAACTGCTTTTCGAGAAAATTGCTTGACAGGTGACTAAATGGTCACGTATTATTGAATCTTGATGGATTCGGTGTTCAGAGCTTTGGCAGATCCAACGCGGCGAGGCCTCCTCGATGAGCTATTCAAGCAGGACGGGCAAACGCTCAGTGCGCTTGGGCAGCGGCTGACGATGACCCGCTTTGGAGTGATGAAGCATCTGAGGGTACTCGAGGAGGCTGGCCTTGTGACGACCAGGCGCCGAGGTCGCGAAAAGCTCCATTTTCTGAACACAGTCCCGATACGGCTAATCCACGATCGATGGATCGACAAATACACTGAGCCCTGGGCCGCGACGCTCGCCGGGCTCAAGAGAACTCTGGAGGAAACCATGGAGAAAGTATTCGAGATCTATATCAAGACGACTCCGGAACGGCTCTGGCAGGCCATCACCGATCCCGAGATGAGGCGGAAATACAGTTTCGGCGTCAGGGTCGAATCGGATTGGAAGCAAGGATCGCAATACCAGGGGGTCGCGGGAGAAATGGCAATCTTTGGCGGCGAGAACCTGGAAGTGGATCCGCCGAAGCGGCTAGTGCAGAGTTACAACGCGCTATGGAGTGACGAGGCAAAGATCGAAGGGACATCGAGGGTCACCTGGGAGATCGAGCCCGTAGGCGATTCGTGCAAGTTGACGGTCACACACGACCAGTTGCGCGAGGGGGCAAGGCCCGAGCTATACGGAGGCTGGCCGATGGTGCTTTCCGGCTTGAAGACACTGCTGGAGACGGGGGAGCTGCTGACGACGCCTGGCTCGCTGCGCTACCTGGGACCGAATCTGGAAGCCCATTTCCGCTGATTCAGGGCTTACCCGGGTCGATGCAACTCAAGCAAAAGACCCCTCTCTATTCGGAGAGCCACTCAGTTGCCTCATTCAAAGAACGAAGAAAGCGAACTATCCCGTGAGACGAATGCTCGCGAGCAAGCTCGCTGAACCGCTCACCGTAAGTATCGGGGTCGGGCAGAACAATGGCGAGCCGGACTCTGTAGTTTATGAATTTCTGGAAGAGCTCGCCCGCAATTCCGGTATGCAGGTCGAAGAATTCGGGGCCGAGGTCATGCTCGGTGAGAATGAGGCCTTGTGAGCCGAGACAGGTCTCGAGCGCTTCAGATATGCTGGCGGCAGATCGGATCGAAATGGCGGTATCGGAAGCGATAATGATTCTTTGCTCTGTGGTCATGGTGTGTGTTGCACGGGCGTCATCAGGATACCACAGATTTATTGACGCGCTCTTTTTTTGGAGTGCGGCGACTTCGCGGCGGTGTGGCGGCTACGCCGCCACAGAAGTTGTTGGCCGGGCGGCCGGTCTGACGGAGCCTTACCGCACTCTGGGCATTTGGGGCTACTCTCTGATGTGGTCTTGCAATTGAGACCAGGTCTCGAAGCCGTGGGCGCGGGCGACGAGGAGTTGGGCGTCCGACAGGGAGAGATCGTCGCTATTGGTTTCGCCAGCCGATGGCTGCTTGTCGAGGCTTCCGCTGGCGCTGCCCAGGCGCCGGCGAACTAGGTCGCGCAGTTCGTCCTGGTTCGGTATGCGATCCATTTCGAAGTGGTTCTTGAGGCGCTCAAGCGCGTCTGAGTCACCTGACTTGTAGGCTGCGACGAGATCCTGGGAGATTGATTCGCACCGGTCGAGGCTTAATTGAGGCACCGTGCCGTCCTTCGCGTACTGGTTCAGCAAATTGACAATGCGCTCATGACCGCGCCGAGTCGCCCATGCTAGTGGCGTGGCCCATGGCGGATCATCCGGAAGGTCTGCTTTTGCACCGCGCCTGAGGAGGAACTCGACCATGCGGGCGCTGCCGAATTTGGCGGCCCACCCAAGGGGCGTCGAACAGATATCCTCGTCGCGGGCATTGATGTCGGCCCCGTGATCAAGGAAGATCGCGGCGTTTTCTACTTCGCCCTTTCTGGCAAACTCGTGCAGTGGCGTGCTTCCAAGCCAGTCTCGATGGCTTGGATTCATGCCGTGCGCGAAGAGCAACTCGGTCAATTCCCGCGTGCCGCCGGCCACTGCCCTTCGCTTTGGGAGGTCAGGTTGGTACCGGAGCATCAATCTCAGAAATCCTTCCTTATCCGCGGCGCTGCCGAGCGCTTCTGCATCATCGGCCAATGCCGGACTAGCCGCGAATACGGCGGCTGCGGTTTTGATATCGCCGTAGTGAGCGAGCAGGTGCACGCCTCGCGAGGCGCCGTATGAGCAGAGCAGCTCGATCATCTCCTGGTCTGATCGCATGATTGCGATGCTCAGAGCGTCGGCTGAGCTTTCTACCTCTGGATTGGGATAAGCGGCATGCTCTAATAGAAGGCGGGCGATCTCGTGGTGGCCGTTATAGACGGCCGAATAGAGCGCGTGCCCGTGCGGGGCGATGCCTTCCTCGGGCAGATTGGGATCGGCTCCTCGCTCCAACAGCAGCTTTACTATATCGATATGCCCGCGGGCGGCTCCGTTTTTCAATGGCGCCCCGGAACCTATGTAGTAAGTGACATATTCCGAGACTCGATTGGCCAGCGACGGGTCCTGATCGAGCAGCTCTCGGACTCGATCGAGATCGCCGATACTCGCGGCTGTGCAAATGTCGCAATAAGCTCCGCGGCCGCGCAGGTGTGCGAGCACTTGGGCAGGCGTGGTCACGACTTCCTCAGGTACATCGCGCCAGCCGCGATAGTGGTAATCGCCGTTGGTTAACTGAATTGGGCGGGCGCCATCGACGCGGGCTGCATTAATGTCAGAGCCTCGGGCCAGCAATTCATCGATGATATCGATTTGCCTGGTCATTACAGCCCAATGAATGGGCTGATTAGATCGCGCATCGCCAGTGTGGATCAACTCGGGCGATTGATCGAGCAGCGCTCGGACTCGGGGCAGGTCGCGCTCGCGGATTGCCTGGGCGACCGGCTCTCCTTTTGAGGAGGCTCCGTGAAGGTTGGCAAGTTTGGTCTCGAGCAACGCCTCCATCTCGCGATAGCCTCGATCACGAGCAATGTCGAGCAGCGAATCGTTAACCGCCAGGCCAATGGGATCGGGATCGCGTTCGAGCAGGAATGCGGCAACATCTAGCCTGTTCTCGCGGACCGCGAAGTACAGGGGCTTGCGGTATGCGTAGTGGCAGCGCACAATCGCCGGGTTTTTCTCGACGCTTCGCTTAACAGTGTCGAGGTCTCCAGCGATGCAAGCGCAAAACAGGTTCCAGACATCGACGCCGGTGCCGGTGGACCAGGTCAGCGACTCGTGTTTCTTGAGTTCGTCGGGCTGGATCATACTCAGAACCTCATACGGCGCCTCGGCTGAGCAGAAGTTGGGCGACTTCAGGAAAGCCGCGCGCCTGGGCGAGCCGAAGCGGCCGCTGCCACTCAGATACGTTGGGATTGACTTCGGCCCCTTTATCGAGCAAATACTGGACGAAGTCGAGCTTGCCCGCAGCGGCCGCGGCCGCGAGCGCGGTGAAGCCTTCACGCTCTGCGTTCACATTAGCGCCGCACTCTTCGACGAGGAAGCGCAGGGTGTCGACGGTTGTAGTTTTGAATCCAGGGATGAGCTGCATGAGAGCGACGTCCGGGTTTCCCCCGTGCTCGAACACGAGTTTGGCGACATCAGGATAAGACAGAACCAGATGCCCGAGTTTCCAGCCGCCGGAATTCTCGAAGCGCGCGCCGTAGCGGATCGCGAGACTGATGATATCGCGCGCAAGCTGGGGCTTGTCCCAGGGCTGCTGCCACTGACCGGGAAGCACAGCGGTCGCAAGCGCCTGATCGCGTCGAAGGATTTCGGCGACAGTATCGATGGCGTAGCGGGAGGCGTAATATGCGATTTCAGTCGTCGCGCCGTAGGAATAAAGAAGCTGCACCATGGCCGGGTTTTTCTCGGCGATGATGATTGGGGTTCCGGAAGAATCCATCCATTCGTCGGTCCGGGCACCGGCTTCAAGCAGGATTCGAGCGGCTTCTATGTAGCCACGAGCGGCAGCAGTGTGGAGAGCGCCGCTTCCCTGATACATCAGCTCACGTGCATTCGGATCGGCTCCGGCGTCAAGGAGGGTTCGGACGATCTCGGCGTGGTTGCCTGAGGCTGCAGCTCGGAGCGGGCGCAGCCCGATCGGATCGATGGCGTTTGCGGCCGCCGGGTCAGCGTCGAGGCACTGCCGGACCCGGTCGAGGTTGCCGGTAGCGCCGGCGATGACGCAAGAGTGCTCGGCGCCATGGCTCAACAGGAATTCAGGGATCTCAGGCTTGTCCTCGCGCCGCCAATACTTGTGCATACCATAAATCGCGATGAGAGCCGGTGTACGGCCGTCGCCTCGGCGGGCATCAATGGATGAGTTGCGCTCGACGAGGAGCCGGACCATATCCAGGTTTCCGGTATCAACTGCCCAATGGAGCGGCGTGTTGCCTATTGCATCGACCTGATGAACCCGGCCGGGTTCTTCGTCCAGCAAAGCGCGAACACGGTCAAGGTCGCCGTCCCTGACAGCGGCCTGGATATTTCGGGAGTCGACAAATGGGCCGTAGCGCTGCTGAATCGCTGCAGCAAGGATGTCGGCTGCTTCGGGCTGTTGTCGCTCACGAAGCTGGTCGAGCCATTCGAGGAAGTTGTCTGAGTGATAGCGTCCGCCGACTTCAAACGGGATCGGGTTAGCGCCGAGTCCGAGTAGCTTGCGAAGCAACCCAACATGGCCGCGGCGCGCGGCGAAGCCGACGGGGGACCATCCGGCGTGCTCAGGGTAGTGGAATTCGTAATCAAAGTCGGGGCCGGGGAGGAGGGCAGGACGTTCTTGCAATATAGTGACGGCAGTTTGTACATCTCCTTTTTCGCAGGCAGCGCGAAGGCTTTGGACTTGCTGCCAGCGTTCCTGGATGCCTGGTTGTTCTTCCCATCGGATTTGTCGAATCATGATTGATCCTCTGAGTTCAGAGTTCAACCTTCAGGTTGTGCGTACCAGACCGGGGCAAGCTAAAGCTTGCACTCTAAACGGTGAGTCTACTGAGCACCCGCATTGTGGAGTTCGGCCTCAACATCAGTGTGACCTTTCTTTCTAGCCCAGGCCAGCGGGGTTGCCCATGGTGCGCCGGACTTGTTAGGGTCCGCGCCACGCTCTAGCAGAAAGGCGACCATCTCACGCCGTCCCCAGCGGGCGGCGAGTCCTAGCGGAGT
>Ga0126381_100010567_pt1 | contig 10398 bp, 12 predicted proteins | sample PanSoiMetPlot_28_FD_96465 | JGI IMG/M metagenome (GOLD analysis project Ga0126381, IMG submission 96465) | Tropical forest soil microbial communities from Panama - MetaG Plot_28 | ecosystem: Environmental > Terrestrial > Soil > Tropical forest > Bulk soil | place: Panama | collected 2016-02-17 | reverse complement strand
ATGCTCGAGTCGTCCCCGGTCTTCCTCCCAGGGCGGACGCGCCGCGGACGTTCTCTACCCGGCCTCCACCGGTGACACACCGCGCCTTCGCACGTGCGAGCTATCGACGGAGACAAGGCCTGATATACGGGCCGCTCCGCTCCCGTGAGAGGTGATCACGATGACGTCGACACGGCGACTTGGCCCAGGATGGGCGATGAGAGCCCTCCGGCGGGCTACCGGCATGCTTCGGGACCTCCATGACGAGTTGACATGGGCCTATGCGGCCACTTTCCGGCCCGTTAGCTCGCCGCGGGCCGACCGCCCAGATAGTGACGCCCGCCCTCAAGTACCCGCCAAGACGGGCTCATGCGACGACACCCGCCAGCCCGAACCTGCTAAGGCAGGAACGCGCGGTACCGACCGACCCGCCTGAGCCGATCACCAGGACCTCCCCAGCGGCGGTCGGTGGATCACGGTGTTGCGGTACACGCCGAGTTGACGGGCAGTTGCCGTGACCCGCCAGAGTAGCCTGGATCTGGCCGCGGACCGACGCGGCAGGCGTGTCCGGCAGCCAGCCCAGCCAGTGATCGAGGATCGCTTCAGCAGGCACGTAGCCTCGGGATTACGGACCATGGAGCCGTCGATCTCATACACCCAGCCGCCCAGGTTAGCGACAGCTTCCGCCGCCAGGTGTGCCGGCATCGTGCCCCGCTCGATCGGCCACTGCGGCCCCTGGTCGGTCATGGTCGCGCAGCCTAGCCATTCCGAGTCAGCTGCCGCCAGCGGCGGGGTCCGGCTTCTGTCCGAGGTTGGCAGGGACCACGGCGGCACAGGGGCGTCCGCCAGGTGCCGAGAACCCCGCGGGCACGCCCGCGGGGTTCTCGCTGAACCGGTCACCTCCGCTCTGCCTTGCTGCCAGCTGCTTGGCTGCTATCAGGCCGGCAGCACCACCGCTGCCAGCTCCGGCCTAGCCGTCGCCCCGCGGCTGGCCAGGCGGCGGGCGCCGCCCGGCCATGCCCCGATGGCAGGCCGGCCGCGAGCTAGCAGCTCGTTGGCCGGAGCGTGAAGTTGACCGTGGTGGTCTTACCTCCTCTTATGCTCGAAACCGCGTTCTGCGGTATCCAGCCGTTCGCGCTGGCGGTCATGTCGAAGGGGCTGGCCCCGGCGGGCGCCCAGAACGAGTAGGACCCGTCCTTGGCGGTCGGCAGGTTGAACGTGAACCCCTTCTGGCCCTTGCCGTCGGCGAACACCACGCCGCGCAGCGGCTTGATGTTGTTGCTGCAGTCCTGCCCGGACAGCGTGCCGGCGATCTTGCCCCAGCCCTTCGGCGGCGTCACGTTCATGGTGACGTTGATCGGGTTGATGGTCTGGGGCGTGTTCGCGCTGACGACGAGTGACGCCGCGTAGGTACCCGGCTGGGTGACCTTGTCGGCAGTCGTCGCGCTCATGGTGACGGTGACGTTGACGGTGGCGCCAGCCGGCACGTCGAATGTGGTCGGACTCTCACTGAGCCACGGCACGTTCGTGAAGCCGCACTGGGTGAGGCCGGACAGCACCTCGGAACTCGACTGCGGGCTGAACCCGCCGGTAGAGCCGCCGACCTTGTAGAACCCGCACGATCCGCCGGCCCGGTACACCGGGAACTGCGCGTTCGGAAGCGGTGTCCAGGAATCGGTGGTCGGGTCATAGGCGAATCCTTGGTTGGTGACTGTGCTGAACCCGTTGGTGACCCCGCCACTGACCACGAGCATCCCGCTCGCGCCGCCGGCCGCTGAACCCCCACAGGTCAATCGGCAGGCTCGCGATCGGGCTCCACGAGTCCGATGCAGGGTCGTACACGAAGGCGTCGGTGTAGGTGGTGCTGCCATTCACTCCGCCGGCACAGTACAGCTTGCCGTTGATCCCGCCACACGACTCCCAGGAGTTGCCGTGCGGGTAGTTGGCGGCGCTCGACCACGTGTCCGTGGTTGGGTCGTAGACCTCCACGTCCGGCGACGCAGTGCAGTTCGAGTCCGCACAGCCGCCGACCACGTAGATCTTCCCGTTCACCACCGCGATTCCGGGAGCGGCCACTGGCCGGAGGCCCAGTAGATGCTGCGCCACGATGGGCCGCGACCTTACTGCTCGAGCAGGCCTGCGGCTACGAACGCCCGGTGGTAGATCTCCCTGATCACCTGCTGCTTGCGGGCGTTGTATTGCATGGCGTGCTCTCCGCGCGCGTTGGCCTCGGCTGCCGCCTGGCGCTTGGCGGCGGTATAACGGTCGCGCTCTGCGGGGTTGCCCCGGAGCCATTCGCGGAAGATCCGGTGCTTCACCAGTTCGGGGCTGTCGAACCCGAAAACATGCAGATTGCAAGGCGGCGCCTCCGCCCGCAAAGCCCGGTGGCCGTACCACCAGGGCTCGCGGATCACCAGACGGAACCCAATCTTTTCCAGCACCGGTATGTAGTCCTGCTCGCGCCCTGGGTCGGCCACCGTCAGGTCGATGTCGATGACGGGCTTCGCTGCCAGCCCTGGGATTGAGGTGGAGCCCACGTGCTCAAGCTGCAGCGCCCGCCAGCCCAGGGCCTCCCGGATCCGCGCGGCGAGGACGCGGTACTGCTGCGGCCAGTCAGGATCGGGATCGGTTACCTCGATGCCAATGGCCCGGGGCGCGGCGGCCACCCAAGCATTGGCTCCAGCGGGCGGCGGGGAGTCATCAAACGTCACGATTTCGGCTCGGCTAGGCATCAGTGCAGTTTATTACCCGCGTACCACGCTTGAATGGTCCTTAACTCCGCATCGGCGAGGTGCGCAGCGCTCCAATTCAACCCGTTCTGCATGGCTCACCTGGCAGTCGCCGAGGGTTCCCGGCCGTACCAAACGGAGGGTCGGCGTGCGTTCTCCTGAACTGATCTATCACTCAGCGCGATGCCGCCTTTCGCCGTAGCCGCTGCGGCTCGCGGCGCGGCAACCCACGGCGCTCAGATTGGCACTCAACTGCGGGGCCGGGCCAGGAACGAAGGGCTCGAGCGACTCGCGGCAGAGGCGGATGGCTCTAAGATCGCACCGTGTGCTCGCATCAGCGACAGCCCGATCCCGCGGCGATCGCGGACCGGGTCCGCAGTATCTGCCTGGCCCTGCCCGGCGCCGAGGAACGAACCAGTCACGGATCCCCAGCGTTCTTCGCCGGTCGGCAGTTCGTCATGCTGTGGCCGGCAGGGCATCATGACAACCAGTTCCCGCATCTGTGGTGTGCCGCTCCGCCGGGCGCCCAGGACGAGCTGACGAGCACGGAATCAGACCGTTTCTTCCGCCCCCCGTACGTCGGCCACCGGGGCTGGATCGGGGTCCGGCTAGACGGCGACGTCGACTGGAGTGAAGTGGCCAGCATCTGCGCCGAGGCTCATCAGCTCATCGCGCCTGCTCGCTTGCGCCAGCAGATCTAAGTCGCGGGCCGATATCGAGGTGCCGGGCATTTCCTGGTCGCGCCCGATCGGCGCATAATGATGGTGGGTTGCGCAATGCTAATGCAGCACTGCCGTGGAACCGCTCGAGCGGCGCCGTGCGCGACCACCGCCTCCGGAGCCGAACTCCGCGCCTCATGTTGTTCCGATCGAGCTTCCGGCTCGTCATGCTGGTCGTCATGACAGCAGCGCAGTATGACCCGTTCGGACCAGGCCGGTTCGGTGCTGGCGTCCGCACGCTTGAGTTTCGCGATCAGGACCGCGCCCGGGTGTTTCCGTGCGAGATCTGGTACCCGGCGGCGAGCTCCCCGCCTACTGGCGGGTCTGCGGAGGAACGCGCCGCCCGCGCCGCGCCCGGCCTGCACCCGCTGATCATCTTTTCGCACTTCAGCGGCGGCGGCCGTCGCACGGCCACGTACCTGACGACGCACCTGGCCAGCCACGGGTACGCCGTGGCCGCGATAGATCACAGCGAGGTGGTAATGCCGGAGCTAGGCCCCAGCCCGGATGAGGATCGCAGCGACCGGGCCAGGCGGATCGATGCGATCATCGCCAGCCGCGTACCCGACGTGCGTTTCCTCCTGTCAGGCCTAACCGGACCGCATCGGCCCGCCGGGCTTGACGGCATCGGGCTCCACCCGGAACTGATCGGCGTGGCCGGACACAGCTTCGGCGGCTGGACGGCGTTGGCCGCGCCCGAGCAGGAGTCGCGCATCCGCGCCGTCGTCGCGCTCGCCCCTGGAGGCAGCTCGCGGCCGGTACCCGGCGTGCTCCCGCTGACCCTGGCTTTCGAGTGGAAACGGGCCGTGCCTGTCTTGATCCTGGCGGGTGACTGCGACGTGCCGGTCCCGCTCGAGGGCGTGCAGGAGATATTCGCCCGAGCGCCGGAGCCAAAGCGGATGTTCGTGCTACGCCGGGCAGATCACCAGCACTTCGCCGATGACGTGGAGGCCAGCCACGAGGCACTGCGGGCGACGACGTTGCCTGGTGAGGCCGCGTGGATGACCGCGGCCATGCTTCCTGCGAGCAAGCTCTGCCCTGGCGAGCACGGGCACCTGTTTGCTCGCGGCCTGGCCCTGGCGCACTTGGACTCGGCGCTACGCGACAATCCCGCGGCCCAGGAGTTCCTGGCCAGCCGGGCGGAACGTGCGCTGGCGCTGCGCGGCGTGGACGCCGCGCGGTACTGGGTGCCGGTCGGGGCGTAGCGCACGACCGCGGCTGTGCTCTGCTCAGGAGAGCCGCGGCTACGCTTACCACATGCTGCCCGTCCCATCGCTGGTCACCGGCAAGGTGGAGGCTTGGCCGATCCGTCCAGTGAGCACTGTGGGCGACGGCAGATCAGATACCCGCCCGGTCGCTGGTGCTGTGGTGGAAGCGCTACAAGACGGCAACGTCGTCGCCGCTACCACGACCGATGACGACGGCCGCTACGAGCTCAGAGTCCGGCCCGGCAGTTACGTGATCCGCGCAATGGCCGAGCGCCTGCACTCCAAGGAACCCGGCAAGACAGTGAGCATTGCTGCAGGGCAGACGCTGACGGTTGGGTTCGTCCTCGACACGGGAATCCGGTGCCGATGGGGTTATCAGAGTGCCACCTGCCCGCTGGGTGTTTCGTGTCGGCGGGCACGGCAGGCCTGAAGGTCGATGAGGGGGCAGCTTCGCAAGCTCGCGAGGCAGGGCCGCGTCACGGGCAGGCTGACCCGAGGCCCCGCGCGCTGACCGATGCGGGGTTGGTGCCCCCGACCGCTGCAATGGCAACGGGCATTCCGCTAAGGATGGTTCTAAGAGAACATTCACCGGCGGGGATACTGCCTACCTCCTGCGCGGGAATGCCCTGCTCCCTGCATCGTTCGCATAAGGCCCCTGTTACGACACAGCATTTGGCGAGGGCCACCCGAGCAGATCGAGGTCGCGCACACAGAAACCGTGGTGCGCCCACTCCTCGTCCAGCACCACGTGCACGCACTCGAGCACTGACTTCCCCCTCGCGTACGGCGGCCAGCCCCGGCCAGCCGGCACTGGCGCGGGCGCCGACAGCTCATCGGGCGTCACGGTCGACAGCCAACGCTCTAGCTCGGCGCCCTGCACGTTGCGCACGGCGAGCACCTCGTCGAGGCTCGCGGTCGCCGCTCGATCCAGGCCCTGCTCCTCCTGGTCAGGGACGAACTCGGAAGCCAGCCCGATCGCGGTGAACGGCTTGGTCGATCCCAGGCAGCAGCGACGGAACCACGAGTCGTGCACGAATACCAGATGGCGCAGGGTCTCCACTGCCGACCACTCGCCGCCGACGCGCTGGTGCTCCGAACCCTGGGGCATCCCCTGGAGCCGCCCGAGCGTCGCCGCCCAGTCTGCCCGCAGCTGCCGGAAGGCTTCCTGCAGATCGGCCGGGTCGGCCGAGCGGATCAGCAGCCGCACTGGATGGCGACGGTCGAGCTCGGCCTCGACGTATGACGTCACCTCGACTCCGTTAACCACCAGGTTAGTGACCAGCCCGTCGATGACAGCGTCCTGCATCACCACCCCGATCAGACGGGCGCGAGTCAAGTCGCACTCCCGGAATTCGGCATCAGTCAGGTCCTGGTCCTCGAATCTCGCCATGCCTGGCAGTATCCGCCGGCGCAATGACACTCCGCGCCAGGACGCGGGGTTGAGAGTCCATGTCGCCGATCCGCTAGCCGCACAACAGCCGCTCAGTCAGCGCCTGACCGTGCCCGGCGCGGGCGCGGAAGGTCACAGCGCGAGTCACAGGTGAGGTCTCCCCTATTGCAAGCAAGGTGGAAAGGAAAACGCGAATGCAATTCACTGCGGCCAAAATCTTCTCTAAAGAACGATTCACGGGCGATTAAGCCGCGGCATAGCCCTGCTCGTTTCGAGATCTCTATGGGGAGCGCCCAGGTCATTACGATGCACCATAACGGCTGGTTCGGGAGAAGGTGCAGCGTTGATGGCCCGCTCGGCGAACTCTCGGCCACGGTCAGCGATTTCGGGGCGCAAAGCTACGAACTTGTCGGCGGTGATCGGCCGAGGGCGATTGTGGCCCGACGACAGATAAGTCAGCAAAGCATCACCATCGATGTGCCGGATGGGGAGGACGTTGCTTCGTTGCTTGCAGTTGTCCTGGCGATCGAAACCATCCGTGATGATCGCCGCCAAGCGCAAGACAGCATCCCCTACGTCCGCCTGATTCTGCGTCTAATTAACTGACGAAGAGATCGGCAATAGCATGCTTCGACAGTCACGAGGACGCCTGCTAGAGCTCACGCTCATGGATGAGCGGACGGGCGGTGCCAGCATGTCAGCCATGCCGAATGAGTCCGCTCTGACGATTGACGGGCGTCGGCCAGATCTCCGATGACATCGCGGCGCGGGGTGCACGCGGAACTGGCCGCCGCTGGCACCGGCATTCCAGTAAACGGGTTGCCCGGCTGATGCGTAGCGCCGGCCTGCGCGGCCGGGCTCGGCACCCTCTACGTCGTTCCTGATGCCGCCACCACGTACCTACCAGGCTCGGTTGCCGCACCCATGGCAGTCGCGGTCGTCGGCAATCACCACGGCTGAGCTGCCCGGACAAATACCGTCCATGAGCAGTGGCACGCTCAGCGTGTCGGCCATCGAAATGGGTCAGCGCTCGCGGCTTCCGCTCATGCCGGTCACGGCGCGCTTTATCTACACCTACTAGACGCCTGGCCGGTTCCTTGGTCCTTCGCCCTACTCCGAGCCCTTAATCGGTGAGAACGTTGGGGCATGAAAGGTCGAGTCCAGAACGCCTTGCGCTTGTCCACCCGCGCCGTGCGGCCGCTGGTCCTTAGGTCGGCTGGCAAGGAAGGATCCAGCACCTCGGTCGTCCGCCATGTCGGCCGGCGATCGGGTCGGACGTATGAGACCCCTGTCGTTGCGGTCCAGCATGACGACAGCTTCTTGATCGCCCTTCCGTTCGGCAAACGCACCGACTGGCTGAAGAACGTTCTCCACAACGGATCAGCGACCATCGTGACCCGTGGGCGCATCTACGAAGTCGACCGGCCCGAGGTAATCCCGATGGCCGAGGCAACCGGCTACTTCCGGCCGAGGGAGCAGCGCATGCAAAGACAGTTCCATGTCGAGCTCGCGCTCCAGGTCCGTCATCGGCTGGAAGCTCACTGATACGTCTCGGATGCGTTCCCGAACGCTGGGGCCATCACCTACAGGGGTGCAACCACGTGTTGGCGCACGGCGTGGCTAGGGTCCAAGCAGCCAGTCGGCGCAGAAGGATACGCCTTTCTACGGATTCCTTATTGCCTTCACGCCGAGTAGCATTTCGTTGTGCCAGCAGCACAATAGAAGAAAGGTTTCGAATAAATGAGCGCGAATGGGCTGATCGTAGTCGGGGCGGCGGCGCTTGTTCTGGCCGCCGGGGGGACTGCCTCAGGCGTCGCGGCCAGCGTCCCGGCCGTCTCTGCCAGCGGGCAGTTATCAGGATCAGTCCTCGCTGGCCAAGGTTTTGCCGAGGCGACGACGTCGCGCCTTGCGACCGGTTCTTCCGCTTACGACTGGCCTGAGCTGCACCGCGACCCGCAGCTGGGAGGGTATGCCGCCAACGCAACTATTTCGACGGCGAATGCTGGCACGCTGGGCGTCCGCTGGGCCACCGACCTGTATTCGGCAGCCCTCGATTCTCCTGTGATCGCTTATGACTCGTCCCTCGATGAGACGCTCGCCTACGTCGGCACTGACCGGGGGAATTTCTACGCTATTAACACGGCAACCGGTGGGATCGTCTGGGCCGTCAACCTCAGAGGCTCGGTTCGAAGCTCGCCGCTGGTCAGTGATGGCGCTGTCTGGGTGGGCACCACCGGTCAGACGATCTATAAACTAAACACTTCGACTGGGGCTATCGAATGCTCGCGGAAAACGGGTGCTTCGCTGCTATCTAGCCCGGTGGCGGCTACTCCGCCTGGCGGTACCGCGTTGGTCTACTTCGCTGCCGGCCGCGTGTTCTCTGTCTCAGCGAGCACTTGCGCCATCAAGTGGGCCTTCTCTGGCGGCAAGACCGGGACTTGGGATCCGTTGGCTTATACGGTCGATGCTGCCGGAAAACCACTTGTCCTGTTCGGCTCCCACGATCCCGCCGACACCGTCTTCGCCGCCGATGCGGTCACGGGTGCGGAAGTCTGGCACTTCAAGACGGCCAGCGGTGGTGATTTCGACATCGGCTCCGGGCTTACTATCTCCGCCCCGGGCGTCAACGGCTTCGCTGATGGCGTCGCCTACGTTCCTGGCAAGGACGGCTTTGTGTACGCGCTGAATCTGGCGACAGGGAAGGCGCTGTGGACTGCCAGCCTCGGCTCGTTCGGCGGCGTGCCGAACGAGAGCCTGTCGACCGCCGCGCTTGATGGCACCAACCTGGTCGTTGGTGACGCCGTTGGTGTGGAGGACCTGAATGCTAGTACCGGCGCGTTGGTATGGCGCTATAAAACCCCGACGACCTCCAAAATCGTCCCGCCCGGCCCCTCGGAGGTGATCTCCTCGCCGGCCATTTCAGGGCCGACTGGTCAGGAGGTGGTGGCCTTCGGTGACCTCGGCGGGGCCTTCCGCGTGCTGTCGCTCGCTACCGGCGCGCAGGTTTACGACTACGGGGCGGAGAGCTGGATATCGGGTGGGCCGGCCGCATCCGGAGGGGACATCATAGTCGGCTCCTCCGACGGCTTTCTCTACGACTTCTCTGCAGCCGCGGGCAACAATAGGCCAGTCACAGCCATCACCTCGCCAGCCTTCCGCTCATCTGTGGCGAATCCCGGCGGGCACCTCACCGTGCTCGGAACCGCGTCCGATAGCGCCGGAGTGGCGGCGGTGGTGACCGCGGTACGCCAGGGAGGCAGCGGCGGTATGTGGTGGGACGCTGACACATCGAATTGGTCCGCGACTCCTGTAACAGAGAGCGCCATTCTCGCCGCGCCTGGGGCCGCCTCGACCGGGTGGAGTGTTTCCTTCCCAGTGCCCCGGTCGGGCAATGCCTACCGGGTCGACGCCTATACCGTGTCTGTGAACGGCCCCGCCGCGGTGCCAGCTGCGGAGGATGAGTTCTTCGTCAGACCAGAGCCGGGCGGGCCCAATCTGAGCCTCTCGCGGGACTTTGTCGGCCCACGCGGGTCGTTGTCGATCAGGGGCGCCGGGTTCGGGCCGAGTGAGAAGGTTACTGTCAGGCTGACCGGGACAGTGGTTGGCCACGCCAGGTCCCTGGCCGACGGGTCTCTCGCCCCCTTCAATGTGACGATCCCCACTGCCGAGTTCGGGCCGACGGCCCTGGTGGCCACCGGTGCGACCAGTAAGAAAGCGGCAGCGGCAGGCATCTTTATCACCAACGGGTGGCCACAGCTCGGGGACGGGCCAGGCCACGCAGGGTTCGAGGCCCACGACCCGGTGATCACGGCAACGATCGATCCGGGCCAGGACGTCCTTCTCTACCTGGGGTGGCACTTCTCCGCCGGTGTCGCGCTGACCTCGCCGGCCGTTGCGGATCAGGTGGTCTACGTGGGCGACCAGAGTGGGACCCTGCATGCGGTGCGGGCCTACGACGGGACCCAGCTGTGGAGCTGGCATACACCCGATGGCAAGGCGATCACCGGCTCGCCGTCGGTCGACCCCGCGACCCACTTGGTATTCGTGGGTGCCGGCGACGGCAAGATTTATGCCGTCTCCACGTCGGGCAAGCTGTCCTGGTCCGCCACGATTGGCAGAGGCGACGTGGAATCGCCGCTGCTTGCCGGGAGAGACGTGTACGCCGCGTCGACGGGAGGCCGGATGGCCGCCCTGTCCCAAGCCACCGGATCCAAGGTCTGGTCGACCGCCATCGCCGGTATATCAGGCGCGCCTGCGTTCGGCTCGTCTCGGCGCGCCCTCGTGATCCCCACCAAAAGTAACTTGACCGAGCTCAAGGCCTCCACCGGCGCTCGACGCTGGCGCATCCGGGTTACCAGGCCGACATCTCCGCT
>Ga0126381_100010566_pt1 | contig 10399 bp, 8 predicted proteins | sample PanSoiMetPlot_28_FD_96465 | JGI IMG/M metagenome (GOLD analysis project Ga0126381, IMG submission 96465) | Tropical forest soil microbial communities from Panama - MetaG Plot_28 | ecosystem: Environmental > Terrestrial > Soil > Tropical forest > Bulk soil | place: Panama | collected 2016-02-17 | reverse complement strand
CAAGCCCCTCTATGAAGCCATTGTGGATCGCTGTCGCAAGCTAAAGATAGCCGGCGCGACGGTTTTTCGAGCTTTCGAGGGATTTGGCGAGACGGCAGAATTACATCACCAGCATCTGTTCGGCAGCGACCAACCCATCGTGATCACGATTGTGGAGCGGCCGGACAAGGCCGACGAGATACTGCCGGTAATCCAGGACATGATGAACGGAGGAATCGTTGCCATCACCAACGTGCAGGTTACGGTTGTTTCTAAAGGCACACGGACCACTCTGCCTTAGCTATCACGCGCAGATTTAACATGTCCACCCCTGGAATCGCATCGCTTGACGGATATGGAGCGAAAGCTCTGTCGCACCTACCGCTGATGGGCCGCGGTCGAGAGCTGAGCAAACTGGAAGATGCTGTGGCAAGCTTTAGCCCAGCCCTCTTGCGAGGATCTTCGGGTCTCGGCAAGACTTCTACTCCTCGACCGCTATGACGCCTCACAAATTTAACGAACCGCAGCGATCGCGCATCTTGGCGGGCGTCAGCTCTATCGATAAGCTACTCACCGATGTAGACCAGGTCGTTATGGTCTCCTCATCGCCAGGGTTTCCAAAGTACAAGAACCCACTGACTCCTGCCCAAATCCGAGTAGTCCGAGATTACGCGAATCGCCTACGGCGGCAAATCGTGCACGTCTTGAACGACCTCGAAATCGATTTGCCTGGTCCGCAGTGGGATTGCACGCATACGATCCGAGTGACACTGCAGTTCATCGAAGTGGCGATTGAGGAGCTCGCACCCGAGCGGCTTCGCGGCTACGGCGAGGTGCCCGGGAGTCTCTTTCAGTCGCTTGCCGGTGGCCTGCACGAGATGAAGGGTATCGTTCGACAGCTCGACTCATACCTGATGCAACGTGCAGATGCGGACCTGCATGTCCGTTTGGCTCAGCTGTCCAGCGCTGGAGATCTGGGCAGCTTGCTATCCGCGTTAGGCCGATTAGTCGACGAGTACGGGTTCGTGGAGTTTCGAACTCCTCTTTCCTGGCTTGTGGAGAAAGTTGCCGCACCAACCTACGAGATCGCTTTTTTTGGACGCGTCAGTGCGGGTAAGTCGTCGCTCCTGAATCGCATCATCGGAAGTGATCTGCTTCCCACTGGTGTTACACCCGTTACAGCGGTTCCCACACGAATTCGAAATCGGCCAGATCGGAGCCTGCTCGTATGGACCGCAGAGGGCGGGGTTACAAAGTATGACATTGATCGCCTCGCGGATTTCGTAACGGAGCAGCGAAACCCGGGAAACAGCAAGCGCGTTACCCGCCTCATTGCGGAAGCGCCCCTAGGAACTCTGCCGCAGAATATTGTTTTGGTGGACACGCCCGGTCTTGGGTCACTCGCGTTGGAGGGTGCGGCCGAGACTCTTGCCTATCTACCCCAATGCGATCTCGGAGTGGTGCTCGTAGACGCGTCATCGAGCCTTCATGCCGACGACATTGCCACGTTGGATGCGCTGCGTACCGCTTCAGTGCCGGCCATCGTCGTGATCAGCAAAGCAGATCTTCTGTCTGCACCGGAGCTAGATCGGCTTGTGACCTATACGAGAGATCAGATCTCCGAGCAGCTTCGACTGGGCATCGATGTGACGCCTTTGAGCAGCCAACCCGTCATGGCTCATGTGCTGGAGGCCTGGGTGCGCAACAAAATCGCACCGCGCATCGCCAGTGCGGCGCAGCTCGCCCAAGAATCAAATCAGCGGAAAGCCGCTATGCTCGGCGAGCGTGTCCTTTATGCGCTTCGAACCTCCCTCAGTGTCGCAGCGCACCGAGAATATACCGCTGACAGACAGGAATTGAAGAATGCCGAGACTCAACTGCGTGAGGTGGCAAGTCTGTTTGAGAGCACGAGCCTAGATTGCTTCCGAATCGCAGGTGAAATCCGCGAGGCAGCCGGCGCTGCATTAGAAGTTGTGGTCGAAAGGGCGGCCGAAACGTTCGCGAACGATCCTGGTGTGCGCGAACTGAATGGTGAGTGGGTTCAAAAAGGCGTAAATTTGCTCGCTCAAAACGAAGCCGAGAAGTTGGCCGCCGTTATTCTCAGCATTGCTGGACGACTGTCAGAAGCGCTGGATACCGCGGCCCGAGCTACCGCGACGGATCATGGTGTGGAAGCAGCTTCTTTACAAGATCACGTCAAGGAGTTGCCGCCGCCCGAGGCCCCGCTTTCGTCTATTGCGCTACGAAGACCTCGGCTGACATTCGTTTCGCTTGCGCTGGCCCGCCGTTCGCTTCGCGGGCAACTCGAATCCCAGTGCGGAAATGCCTTACGCCAATTTTTTAACCAGTACGGCCGTGCGCTTGAACCCTGGTTTCGCAACCGGTTGAACGCTCTCCAAAGGGATTTCGACGCAAGCGCAGAAATCTATCGCGCCCAGGTTCAACGTTTGATCAGCGCTGACAGCCAACAAGAATTTGACAGAGAGGCTTTGCTGACAGATCTCTCGCTATTGAGTGGCCTGCTCGGGTGTACCGGTGCCATCGAAAGCGTTGAGTCCCACGCGACGGCATAGGTGTACGCATCGACTCGCGTGCGTATGTCTTCATCTTTCCAATCAACAGCCCCGATGATGTGCCAGCGGACTTCCGAACGGCGGTTCAAGACCGAACATTTGATAAAGGTATTTTTCTTCCACAAGACGACACGAGCTGGTTCACGCGGCCACCGAAGTACCCGGCGCGACTGCTGCTGCTAAGCGAGCATTGCCTCTCGATCATTGCCCACCCGAGCGCCGGCCTGCCTGCCACAGATCTCGCTCTGGACGAACTCGTTCAACTGGAAACAGGGACCATCTTGCTGCATGGATGGATTCAGTTCAGTACACCAACCGCGACTCATCATCTCATCTACAACACGCGGGCAGACCGTTGCCTCGATGAGTTCATAGCGGCCGTTCGGCGGAGATGGTTGCGCGCCGCCGGGAACATCAAGGACATGTCGGGTAAAGTGTTCGGCCAAGAACTCGAGATCAAGTTTCGAAACCTATTGCGTTATTCACTGGACCCCGACGAGGAGGTTTTGCTGGGTTATTACATGCCGCCGATCGAACTTCTCGCGAGGTGGCTGATCTTTCCGAGAATCCAGTCTCGCCCCGGACATCTGATTGTTTTGACGTCAGGAAACCGCCTTCTGTGGCTTAAAGATGAGCACCGAGGTCGTTGTGAACGTTATGCCGGGATTGCCATTTCTGTACCCGTTTGGCTTTTAGATAGTTGCGCGGCCATCAAACGCCCCGATCGATATGATTTCGAGATCGCGTTCAAATCCGGGGCACCCTGGCGTTTTTCCGTTTACGATACACGCTCAGATTGTCTGGATTTCTCCCAATGCTTAAACGCTGTCGCGAACAATGCGCACGGTGATCTTGGACCTGTGATAGAGTGCGCGAGATGATTACGGGCGCGCATTTTTTGCTCTATAGCAAAGATCCGGAGGCCGATCGAGCGTTTTTCCGCGACGTACTGGATTTTCGCTCGATTGATATTGGCAGGGGATGGCTCATCTTTGCGTTGCCGCCTTCAGAGATGGCAGTACACCCCAGTAATAACGATGCGGTGCAGTCCGACGATGAACATCCACTCTCGCGGACTAGTCTCTACCTGATGTGCAAGGACCTGAATGCCGTTATTCGATTTCTGGAATCGAAGAACGTTACCTGCACGCCGATTAACAGGGCAGCTTGGGGAATCAAAACGACCATCCGGCTACCCAGCGGCGGCGAGGTCGGGCTCTATCAGCCGATGCACCCGACTGCCATTTAGGATGTAGGGAGAGCGGGCATCGTTAGGCGTGTTGTGTAAATTCCACCAGCAGCCTTGTGACCTTCCGCAGTACGATGTGACCAATGAACCTGCCGAAGCCTTTCGTCGTAATCGTGCTTTCCAGTATGACTCTCGCTCATGCGGTGGGAGGCGCCCCAGACACGACGCCGGGCCAGCGCGACATACGTTCTCAACTGGACGCGCAAGTGCAAGCCTGGAATGCGGGGAATATCCCGGAATTCATACAAAGCTATGCTGACGATTGCGTTTTTGTAGGGAAGGAAATGCTGCAGGGGAAAGCCGCTCTGCAACAACGATATGAAAAGGCATACCCATCCCAGGCTGCGATGGGAACGCTGACATTCGCTAATCTCGCTGTGCGGCAACTCGATCAACGGGTTGCAATTGTGACCGGAGAGTGGCATCTGGACCGGAACAAAACTGCCGGAGGACCAGTAGGCGGGATCTTCAGTCTCGTTTGGCAGCTACGAGGCGGGAAGTGGCGTATCGTGCTGGATCACACGACGTAGACGGCTCGTAACCGACTGATATCAAAGATCCTTCAAGGATTGTTGCAACCTCGCCTGTTTTGAACCATCCAAAACCAATGAGAGGGCGTTTTACACGTCAATGCTCACCCTCCCCGTTGCTGTGAAGCGAGTACCTAACACCTTTGCAGTTCTGACGAGCTAATCAAGCTCGTTTCCATTCTCAACAAAACGAAAAGGAGAGTTATGGCCCAACCAGGGAAACAGTATCTTTTTATCAGTGATTTTGATCAAACCCTAAGCTTTAATGATTCAGGCCTGGTTCTGAGCAAACTTCTAAACATCAGCAACTTCGATGAGCGCGTGGCGGGACTTTCTGAGACGCATTTGGTACAGCAGGGTGGCGAGCTTGCTTATCTGCTTCTTCACGATCCGGAATTCCGGCGCGTGCGCCGCGAGGACTTAGCTACCGTTGGCAAACAGATACGCCTGAAAGAAAATATTGCGCTGCTCTCGCGTCTTCTGCGAAATCTGGAAGGAAACGAGTTTCATTTCCACGTTGTGTCTGCTGCTCCCGAAGAAGTAATTCATTCGGCGCTGGAAGGCATCGTTCCGGCAGAACGCATTCATGGAACACGTTTTCGATATAACCCTCAATCAGGCGAAATTCAATCGATTGTCCGTCTTCCCGCAGGATACGGAAAGGTGGTGGTTGTCGATCAGCTGAGAACGGAGTTGCGAATCCGCCACGACAGTCTGGTCTATGTCGGCGATGGCAGTTCCGACGTGCATGTCATGCTTCACGTCAATCGGCTGGATGGCCTTACCATTGCTGTCTCGGAAAACAAATACCTCACACCGATCGCAAAGCGGACCATCTTGAGCGATGACGCAAGCAGTGTACTGGTGCCAATCCTGGAAGATCTTTTCGGCTGGAATTCCTTGAAGGTCCGTGCTTTTTTTGAGTCCCACGGCTTGACCCTTCAAGAATGGGATAAAGTCCAGACCGATTCGATCAAACTTTACCCGACCGCCCAGAATTCGGAATCTATGGTGACGTAGTCGTCACCGCGCGGGACGGCCGCCGGTTACTTACCAGTAGAGGCCGACGGCTTTACCATCTCGACATCGATTGTTATTGCAACATCGTTCCCCACCATGCCTGGAGCGCCATTCACGCCGAAGTCAATTCGATTTATGGTTGTGCCGGCTGAGGCACCCATGTGCTCATTCCCGCGAGGGTCTTTCATCGGTTTGCTTGGGCCATCGACATCGAGTGTTACTTCTTTGGTGACTCCATGAAGAGTGAGATCTCCGATGACCTTTACCTTGTCTGTACCGGAGGGCTCGACTCGCTTAGATTTGAAGGTGATGGTGGGATATTTTTGGACGTCGAGAAAATGATCGCTCTTCAAATCGTTGTCTCGCCGCTCAACACGGGAATCAACGGAGGCTGCATCAATGGTTACATCGATGACCGTTTTCCCCAAGTCTGCCGGGTCGTACTGGACATTACCACTCAACTTGGTAAACGCTCCTCGAACCGTGGAGATGCCCATATGGCGGACTGAGAATTGCGCGGCGGAATGCATTGGATCGAGTTGCCAGGATCCTGATTGGGCAGCTGCCGTGAACGCAAGTGAGAGGACGCCAATAGACGCCAGCGAAATTCGACTCATCTTAAGGTTTTTCTCCAAGTTGGGACTTAGATCAGAGTGTAGCGAATGTTATTGAGGGCTGAAAACTACTGTGGAATCCAGAACGGCTCACGAGCCGGAACAAAATCGATCGGGACGTCGTGAATGAACGTTTTCAACCAACGAGTGCACTCTTGCATCCCGGCCTGCTCCGACGGGATGTGTCCCAGTATGATGAGCGCTTTTTTCCGATGCTCTGTGTTCGCGTCGGCAATGTATTCAACCGTCTCCCATTCCGGTGTCTCGCCGATCATCAACGCTTCCACGTCGTCATGCTCAAGCATTTGGATTTGTCTATCGGATCCTGCCGCACCGGGAAGCATGCCAATTTTTGACACCTTCATCTGTGGATCACCGACGGCCCGGAGGGCGACAATATTCAGTTTCGTTTTGACTTGTCCGGCCAGTTCGGAAAGAGTCGTTTCGGGGATGACGAAGCGATGCTCGTTATGAGCATCCTGGAACCGTTCCCAACCAAGTTCCCGTGTCATGCCGAGCTGAATGCCATCCGGCTTGCGGGCGTGCCAGTGATCATGGAATCGCCAGACCACCAAATTGAGGTCCGCGATGAACTTGCGTTTCTGCGCAAGAACCGGATCCTTCTGTGATTCGAGAACATCGATGGCATCCAGATGGTTGTAGAAGGTCGGTTCGTGTGTGATGATCAGGTTCTTGCCGGATGCAGCAGCACGCTCCAACACATCGAGCGTCGCCATCATCGTAACTGCGATACCCGTGACAGGAATGTCCGGGTTACCGTCTTTGAAGGTATCCACTGTTGGAGTGGTCCAAGGTACACCGACGTTCTTTTGAATTCGTTCGATAATCTGGCGCGCAGTAGGTTTTTCTTTCTGCGCAAAACTTACCGGGGCAGTCATCAGGATGGCGGAAACAGCAATGCAGAGATACTTCACGTCAATAGTCCTCCTGACGCACGGCAAAGTCAGCGCGATATTCGCGGTAAATGCGAGCCTGCACTCAGCAGTCAGTCTCCCGTATTAGTAGTTGCTAGCGGACGGATGAGTCGCAGCGCAGGACGCGTAAGGTATTCGCGGATGTATCGTTGGTGCTCAGCGTCATCCGGAAAATGCTCACAGTTCTTGTATGGATAAGCGCTCATGGCGTGGAATGGCAGCGGCGTCACGCTTTGGCTGAAGGCCGTATTGGGATCTCCATCTTTCGCCCATCCGTCGACCAGAAGGATGTAATCACGCGTCCATCCTTTCCGAAGATCAGGTAGACTCGTTGCCGAATACTGTAATCGAAGCTCATCACCCGACCCCATGATCACCATTTCATCATCCGCCTTCCGCACGAGAGGCGTCACATCGCCATAGCGCGTGTAGAGTCCAGGCGTCGGGTTCCATTCGGTCGTCGAACGAACCTGGTCATAGAGAAATTGTTCCGGCTGTTGGCGGGCCGGGTCAATCACTGCTCGCGAAAAGCCGCGGAAGTGAACGCCGGCCGATTCCGCGTTGACGGGCGTCAGTCGAACTGGCGGTGGTGTGGAATCTTCAATCAAAAAGATCTCGTCCCAGTACACACAGAGGTTTGTTACGATCCGGACTTCGCGCGAGGATGACAGGAACTTGCCTGCGAGATCCACCACCATGGTCTTCGGCTTACCGGAAGGAATGCCCATATCCTCCATAACCGTCTTCCAGTTTCCGGAAGCATCTCTTACCTGCAGATAGGGAAAGATCAGGCCTTGGCCGTTTTGCGACGCGCCACGGAAGGTGCTGCCATCCGCCCAATCCACCCACCCGTTCAGGACGAGCGCTGCACGGTTAGTCGCGGCTGCCTTCCCGAAATCGAGATCGAGCGTATGCAGTTCGGCCTCGCCCGCATTGTTATGCGCAAAGGCGACCGGGTATTTTTGATCGATTTTCTCAACTGCTGCGGTAGCATTCACGCCATGCGCATCGATCGCACGAATTGGATGGATTTTCTTTTCGGAACCAAATAGACGGAACTCGGGGTATGGCGGTGATTTGAATTTCTCGTTCGTATAAATGTCGATGTTTGACGGATGATCCAACGCGATCAACTGTACCTGGTCGAGATACGAAACCTCATGCAGCTCTTCGGCTATGTGGATCTTGTATTTGCCGTTCTCTAGCCTGAGTGCTGAACCGGGAATCTGGATATATTCGTGGTGATCTACGGGGAAGTAATTGCCGTCACCGGAGCTGGCCCCTAGCGGCGCGACGCCCAAAACATCCGTTATGAACTGGAATTTCTGGCCGTTCCAGGTGAAGATCATCGGGCAGGAGCCCGAGAGGCGCTGGGCCTCCGTGATAGCGAGTGCGCCTTCGCCTTTCTGGTGCGTTTCATTTTGGATGAGACCGTTCGGCCAGGTAATACGCACCGCATCGATATTCGCGCGGCCATCGACCGCAAACGGCAAAGGCACACCATTGTAGACACGCTTATCGTAGTAGGCACCGGATTTCGTTTCTACAGTTGCCCCGGTAGAATCCTTCAGATTTTTGATCCCTTTAATCCGCAGAGTCACCCATTTTTGATCAGACGAGGCATTGAAAAATATGTGCAACGCTCCTTCCGGAGTCAGTTGGGCATAATCCTGCCGGCTGTCGCCGTTGAAATCGGCGCGAATATTTGATGGAGCGGTATCGGCATGATCGGTTTGAACGAATCTATCCGACGCGTTGATTACTGTTCGAACCGCAGGCGAATAGCTCACAAGATCGAGCAGGCCATCGTGATTGAAATCTTGCGCGTCTAACGCGGACGCGCCGGCAGGAATTTCGGGCAGATTTCCCGCTTGAAAAACACCGTTCAATTTATCGGTGTAGAGGACCGCCGGATGATCTGCATACGACACCACGACATCTCTCGCCGCAGTGTCGCCGCGAACAGCCGTCACTACAGCATCAAGAGCCTGACCTTTTACAAACGGAAAGGCCTCGGTTTTTTCCTCGAATTTTCCGTTTCCGTCATTTCGCATGAGAGCGGAATTCGGCCCGAAAAGCAGTACGTCGAGATCATAGTCGTGGTCATAATCGAGCCACAGAGCTTTACTCACCCCAGACGTATTGGGCAGATCGACGTATTTCGTAAACGTACCGTGATCGTTGCGGAAGATCGCGGCACCCGAACCAGTGATTATGCAGAGATCAGTCAGCCCGTCGTTGTCAAAATCGCCGGCAGCAATGTCTCGGACGTCTTTCAAATCTTCCAGACCGGACTTTACCTGGTTGGTCGCACGCTTCAACAAAACTACTTTCTGCGGAGACCAGACCAACAGGTCAGCGTGGCCGGAACCATCGGTATCGATAACCAGCATGCCAGTGTTTTTCGGGTCCCAACCCGTGCTGATCACTTTGTCGTCATACTTCGTTGCGGCATCAGCGGCTGATGGTCGGGATTCAGGCGGATCATAGAGTTCAGCGTAGAAATTCCACTCCATATCCTCCGGCACGGCAGCGCCTTCCTGGCGTTTCTTGATCTCTTCGAAGAGTTGTCGTTCCTTCGTAGCGTGTTCCTTGTCGCCGGCGCGCTGATACAAGGTGAATAACTGGAAGTGAGGGCCAGCGAGATCCGGATTTAATTCTTCGGCTTTCAGGAACTCGTCGCGTGCCGCATCGATCTCGCCCTTGGAACGCAGCACGGCACCGATGTTGTAATGCGTGACAGGATCATTCGGCACGAGCTTTACCATCCCACGCAGTTGTTCCAGCGCCTTGTCGTATTCTGCTGCTCGTTTATAGACGATGCCAAGATTGAACCAGGTGTTGGGAATGGTTGGATCCTGTTTCTGGGCCTTCTGCAATTCCGCCACGCCTAAGTCTGTTTGCCCGGTACGCAACAGGGACAGACCATAATTAATGCGCTCGCGAACGGAATCCGGCTTCATATCCAGCGCCTTCTTCAGCATCTTTACGGCTTCCGCGTGAGTGTCGGGATTCTCGTAAAAGGCTTTACCGAGGTTGCGATACTCCCATAACTGCATGGTGGAGGGAGGAATTTCTGCCGCGAGAAGGAATAACGAGCACACCAAAAGTGCGAAACCGGAAATACGAGAACTGCGCATCTGATGAGATGTAAGCACCCATTTTAGAAAACGCGAGTGAGCGGAGATCATCGGATTATTGAACAGTTATGCTGTTGAACCAAAGCGCAATTTCCCTCGGCAGAAGAATCCAGTCACGCGAGATTTCGTCCATAGAGTTAATAACCTCCCACCTGGAGCAGATCCAGCGTATCAATCCGGCAATCAATGCCGCGGTCGAAATACTCGCCGAATCTGCCGTGCGGCAAGCTCGCGAGGCGGATGAAAGCCTCGCAAAAGGTCACCACCACGGCCCATTACATGGCGTTCCAATCTCGGTCAAGGACTCGATCGATGTTCAGGGGACGAAGTGCACTGCCGGAACTTTAGGACGCAAAGAT
>Ga0126381_100010565_pt1 | contig 10400 bp, 10 predicted proteins | sample PanSoiMetPlot_28_FD_96465 | JGI IMG/M metagenome (GOLD analysis project Ga0126381, IMG submission 96465) | Tropical forest soil microbial communities from Panama - MetaG Plot_28 | ecosystem: Environmental > Terrestrial > Soil > Tropical forest > Bulk soil | place: Panama | collected 2016-02-17 | reverse complement strand
GGGGTTCTCCGCAAGGATGAAGATGTGGACGGTGGAGGGCGGCTCCTCGAGGACTTTGAGGAGGGAGTTGGCAGCTTCCTTCATCATGCTGGCTGCGGTGAGGATGAAGATTTTGCGAGGGGCCTCGGCGGGGAGGGTGTGGGACCTCTGGATGAGGCTACGGACCTGGCCGAGCTTGATGAGGAGTTGAGGCGGGTCGGGCGGCACGATGAGGACGTCGGGGTGGGGCTGGATAAGGACACGGGTGTCCTTTTTGTCGGTTTCGCGGAGCTCTTCGCGGGCGGCCACAGCTTTGTCGACCTCTTCGTCAAGGTTGAAGGCGGTAGCGATACGGGTGCAGTTGCGGCAGACTCCGCAGAAGGTGGCCAGGGACTGGCCATTGGACCAAAGATCGCGAGGCTGCCGCTCACACTCGACGGCCATCGTGAGCATGAGGGCGAGGGTGTACTTTCCTGCCCCAGCGGGGCCGGCGAGGATGAGGGCGTGGGGAAGACGGCCATGGGCGATGGCGGTACGGAGGTGCTCGACGGCGGCCGTGTTGCCGAGGAAGTCAGTGAATGTGGCTGGCGCCGTCACTCTTTCTCCTTTTGCTCCCCCCGGGGGGTATCATAATAACGCAAACTACTAAATCTAAAATCTTTAGGTTTGCAATTAGCCTGCAATCTATTCATTTTGCTGGAGCTGTTCTAAGTCCCTCTACAACTGTGAGTTAACCGGGGATCTCCCCTCACTCTGACGTCTTTTCCATTTTAGCGTTTCGGATGAAACCACTCTGCCACTTCTCAAGAGATTATTTTGAGGAAATAACATGTTTTGTTTGTTAGGGTTGATTGTTCAAAGAGGGCCTTGATGAGACCTTAGGGAGCTCGAATCGACGGCTGACAGAATGAAGGGAGTGAAGATGCGCCTCACCTCGCGGCTTACTCGACGACAGACCTTCGCGTCACTCGCAACCGCCCCTTTCTTCTTTTGTACGCAACGGAGCTTCGGCCGCGAAAACACGTCAGGCCCCAACATCATCTTCATCATGGCGGACGACCTAGGGTATGCGGATCTCTCCTGCTATGGTCGTCCCGACTTCGATACTCCCCACATCGACCGTTTGGCAAGAGAAGGCATGAGGTTCACTCAGGCCTATGCCAATTCAGCAGTCTGCAGCGCAACCAGAACCGCGCTCATTACCGGACGTTACCAGTACCGTCTGCCGGTGGGGTTGGAGGAACCATTATCGGGTCCCGGCGTGCATATGGGCTTGCCTCCTCAGCACCCTACTTTGCCCTCCGTCCTAAGAAAGAGCGGTTATGAGACAACACTGATCGGGAAGTGGCATCTCGGCTGGCTGCCGGACTACGGCCCGTTGCAAAGTGGCTACGATCACTTTTACGGATTCAGGGGTGGCGCCCTCGACTACTTTACGCACAAGGCCGGAACAGGGGTGGCCGCCAGCGACGACCTGTGGGACCAGGATGCGCAGGTTCATGAAGCCGGATACCTTACAGATTTGCTTGGTAACAGGGCCGTCTCTATGCTTCGCGGCTACGGTCAGAGCGGACAGACCTTCTTTTTGAGCCTCCACTTCAACGCGCCTCACTGGCCTTGGGAAGGCCCGGGCGATGAAGCCGAATCGCGGCGTATTTCTGGACTTCGTGACTACGATGGCGGCTCGCAAAAGACCTACGCAAATATCGTCAAAGCGATGGACGAGCAGGTGGGGCGCGTCCTCGATGTACTCGCTAGCACCAACCTTGCGGAGAACACCATCGTCATCTTCACCAGCGACAATGGAGGCGAACGCTTCTCAGATACATGGCCATTCACCGGGAAGAAGAGCGAACTTCTAGAAGGTGGCCTTAGAATCCCTGCAATCGTGCGGTGGCCTGGACGAGTTCCATCAGCCGTGAGCGAACAGGTCATGATCACGATGGACTGGCTTCCGACTCTGCTTGAGGCAGCCGGCGCCAAACCAGACTCGGCATATCCATCCGACGGCATGAGCCTGTTGTCCACACTCACGAAAAGGGCGCCGCCAACTCCACGGAAACTGTTCTGGCGCTACCATGCCAACGCTCAGCGGGCCTTTCGCGATGGCGATTTGAAGTGGCTCAAGATCCGCGACAATACCTTCTTGTTTAACGTTGTCGACGATCCACTCGAGAGAGCAAACCTCAAAGACAGGTTGCCCGATGCCTATCGAAGAATGGTCGGTGAATACGACGCATGGAATCGAACGATGCTTCCTGAAAACCCGGATAGCTTTTCGGAAAGGATTACAGGAAAGCAATGGGCCGATCACTATGGCAATGCGCCTGACTAGTAGTGTTTGTTTTTCTTGTACGAGAATGTGACGATGGGCGATTCGGTACGGATGGACAAGTGGTTGTGGGCGGCGCGCTTTTTCAAGACGCGGGCGCTTGCGGCGAAGGCCTGCGAGTTGGGGCGGATTGAGGCGAATGAGCATGTGGCGAAGGCGGCACGGGATGTTCGGGTGGGCGACCGGCTGAAGGTGAAGAACGAGAGCGGAGAGTTTGTTTTGGAGGTGCTCGGGGTGAGCGAGGTTCGGGGGCCTGCGTCGGTGGCTCAGACGCTGTATCACGAGACGGAGGAGAGCAAGGAGCAAAGGCGAGTGGTGGCGGAGGCCCGGAAGACGCTTCCAGTTTATGAGCGAACCTGGGATGCCGGACGGCCTACGAAGAGGGACCGCCGAGTGCTGAACAGGGTTCGGGGGAGAGTGTGAATCCTGGGATTTGTCCTGCCTGACATTTCGTCAGCTTGTGGAGGACAGCGATTCCCCCGCTCCGGTCGGAATGACAGCCTTGAGCCGGGCGTTAGCGCGTGTGTAGAGAAGGAGACCTGAGCCCAGCATTGCGATGGTTCCGATGGCGAGTTTGCCTTCGTAGAGCCAGAGGTTGTGGACATCGGCGGTGGGAATGACGCTGCAGCCGAGACAGAAGAATATGACGAGGAGCCCGAGTGAGGCGGCTACTCTTCGGCCGGCCTTCCATGCGCTGAGAAAGATGTAGATGAAGGGCAGGAAGCCGCCGATGAAGGTCAGCGAGACGATCTCCTGGTAGGCGATCCGCATGGAGTCTCCGAGTTGCGCAAGCAGGAGGAGACTTGAGGCGACGATGCCGAGGGTGATGAGGGCCACGTGGGGCGTGTGCCAGCGGGGATGAATGCGTCCGAAGGCGGCAGGCAGGAGGTGGTCCGTTCCGGCGGCGAAGGGCATTCGGGAGATGGCGGATCCGAGTCCGCCGAAGGAGCCGAGGCAATGGAGAAGAAGGAGCACGCCAATTAATGCGGAGATCCATGGCGCGGCGAGGAGTTGTCCGGCGATGCGTCCGGCAGCGGCGATTCCGCTGGTCTCGCTGATGGTTCCGGAGTTCATGAGAACAAGCAGCGCGAGGGTTGTGATGGAGTAAAAGCCGGCTCCGAAGATAGTGCCGAGCGTGATTGCAGGCTTGACGGTACGTTCAGCCGAGTGGATCTCGGCACTCATCATGCCGAGGCTTTCAGGCCCGGTGATACCGTAGGCGATGGCGGCCCAAAATAGGGCAGTCTTCCAGTCGAATGCGGGCTTGAAGTGGATCGGAGTGGCTGAGCCGAAACGATGCCACTGAATTACGGCAGCCACGATGAGGATTACGCCGAGGGTGGTGACGGCGAGGGCGCCGATGTTCTCGGTCCATTTGCCGGTCTTCAGGCCGATGAGGTTGCTGCCGAGCGCGATCCAGACGGCGATGATGGAGCCCAGCAAGACGACTGAGCGATTGTCAGCCATATGAGCGTAGGCCGGGCCGAAGCTGTAGATGCTGGAGCTGAAGTAAAAGATGGCAGCTCCTGGAAACCAGACGGCCATGCCGATCCAGTAGACCCAGAAGGCGAGGAATCCGTGCGCGGGGCCGAAGTCGATTCGCGTCCAGGAGTAGAGACCGCCGGGATCGTTGGGGTACTTCGCCATGAGGGAAGAGACCGTCACTGCGAGCGGGACTCCGAAGACGAGGCTCGCGAGGAGCCAGAGGACGATGCTGCCGGGACCGGCGTGCGCAGCGACGGGGAGCCAGCGAGGTCCGATCATGCAGACGATGATGAAGAGAGTCAGGTCGCGAATGCTGAGTTCGCGACGGAGGCCGCACTGATTTTGGGGGGCGATGGCCGTATCGGTATTGCCTTGCATGACATCACCTGACCTGAGTGTTGGGGAGGCCAGATGACGCTAACACAGGGGCATCAGAGTGCCAATGATTTTTGATAATGCGGCTGCGGAGTGGCCAATTTAGATTGGGCGCGTCCTTCGCACGGAGGAATCGTCTAAGAAACCATGATCCCGACGAGACTTAGCGCACTGATTGCGGTGGTGATGTGTCTGTGGGGATGTGGGTTGGGTCAGGTCGTTCCCAACACCCAGGCGGGTAGAACGCTTCAGACGTGGCTCGACACTTTCAACAGCGGAGACCGAACGAAGGTCGAAACGTATGTGAAGACGATCGACACCAAGGAGAACGTTGATGGAATGATCTCATTCCGTCAGCAGACGGGCGGGTTTGATTTGTTGTCGATTGAGAGCAGCGAGCCTCTGCACATCCGGTTTCGGGTGAAGGAAAAGAACGGGCCGACGACGGCGTTGGGAAATCTGATCGTGAAGGATGGGCAACCACCGACGGTGGATTCCTTTGGGTAGCGTGCGCTGCCACCCGACGTGACGATCGAGAATGTGACGCTGGATAGGGCGTTGCGGAAGAGGGTTATCGATGGTGTGGCCGAGAACCTGACGGAGTCTTACATCGACGCCGATTCGGCGAAGAAGATGGTCGATGCGATGAAGATGCATGCCGATAAAGGGGAGTACGACTCGATTACGGATGGAGATGTGTTTGCGGCCCGGCTGACGAAGGACCTGCGCGAGGTTAGCCATGACAAACACCTGGGAGTGAGCTTCAGTCCGTTCAAAGTGCCTCCGCGAAAGGATCCGACGCCGGAGGAGGAGGCGAGGTTCCATCAGCAGATGGACCGCATGAACTGCATGTTCCGCAAGGTCGAGATTCTTCCGAACAATCTTGGGTATATCAAGTTTGATGGTTTTATGGACGCGTCGTATTGCGGGCCTACGGTGGTGGCGGCGATGGCCTTTGTTGCGCATACGGATGCGCTGATCTTTGACCTACGCGAGAACGGTGGGGGTCAGCCGGCGATGGTGACGATGATTGCGAGCTATTTGTTCGACAAACCCACACACCTGATCGACATCTACAACCGGAAGGAAGACAAGACAACGCAGAATTGGACTCTGTCGTATCTGCCGGGGCAGAGGCTGACGAAGCAGCCGGTATATGTGCTGACGGCGAAGCGGACTTTTTCAGGTGCTGAGGAGTTTGCGTTCGATCTGAAGAACCAGAAGCGCGCCACGATTGTGGGCGAGACAACGGGCGGAGGGGCGCATCCGGTGTCGGGGCATACGGTGGCGGATTACTTCAGTGTGGCGGTTCCGTTTGCGAAGTCGCTCGACCCGGCGACCAAGACGAACTGGGAGGGGACGGGAGTCGAGCCGAATGTTAAGGTCGACGCGGCGAATGCCCTGCAGACGGCAGAGAAACTGGCTTTGGAGAAGATTCGAGCGGAGACTAAAGACGAAGGTAAGAAGAATTGACCAGTTTCACGGCGGGCGAACGCAGATCCTTCGACTTCGCTGCGCTCAGGATGACCGAGCGCTGATGGGCTGGCGGTGTGCTCTCATTGGCAACGTTAACTACACCTCACCAAGGGAGCGTATATGCCCACGATCGCAACCAAGGATGGCATTGAGATCTTCTACAAGGACTGGGGTTCGGGTCAACCTATTGTATTCAGCCACGGATGGCCACTGTCGGCCGATGACTGGGACGCGCAGATGTTGTTCTTCCTCAATCGCGGCTATCGAGTGATTGCCCATGACCGTCGTGGGCATGGACGCTCCACTCAGACCGCCGACGGTCATGATATGGATCACTACGCCGATGACCTGGCCGCTGTGGTTGCTCATCTCGATCTGAAGAATGCTATTCATGTTGGTCATTCGACGGGCGGCGGCGAGGTGGTGCATTACCTGGCCCGCCATGGAGAAGGCCGAGCTGCGAAGGCGGCGCTGATCAGCGCTGTGCCGCCGCGATGGTGAAGACAGCAGCCAATCCGCTAGGCCTGCCTAAATCGGTGTTTGATGATCTTCAAGCACAACTCGCAGCCAATCGATCGGAGTTCTACAGGGCGCTCCCGACTGGGCCGTTCTATAACTTCAACCGACCAGGCGTGAAATCCTCGGAGGCAGCTATCGCGAATTGGTGGCGGCAGGGCATGATGGGCGGAGCCAAAGCGCGTTATGACGGCATCGTGGCCTTTTCGCAGACCGGAAGATCTCAAAAAGATCACCCTTGCGGTGCTGGTGATGCATAGCGAAGACGACCAGATCGTTCCTTACGTTGCCTCCGGGCCAGAGTCGGCGAAGCTGTTGAAGAACGGAACGCTGATTACGTATAAGGACTTTCCGCACGGAATGATTACAACCCAGGCGGAGAAGGTCAATGCCGACCTCTTGGCGTTTCTCAAGAGCTGAGGATAGTGCCGGCTGAGGCGGATTAAATTCTTTTTCGCGCATAGGAAAGGCCGTCCGATGACGGACGGCCTTTTACTTAAGCACGCGCAGGATCAGGCGCCGGCGATTTTTTGGACGAGGTCGTCCTGTTCGCGGCGAGATTCGGCGCCGATGGTGAAGGCGTCGAGGACTCCGGTGCCGAGAGCGTAGCGGATGGCCTCGGCGGGCCGGTCGCGCATGTCTCCCTGTCCGAGGATCTTCATGCCGATGATGCCCTTGCCGTCGGCGCGCATTTGCTTGATGACGCTGATGACGGTGGCGGGGGATGCGTCCATGTGGGAGCCGATAGGGTTGAGGCGGACGAGGTCGACTTCGACCCAGGGCGATGCAGCGGCGGCGCGGAGGGCCTGAATGGAGTGGCAAGAGACTCCGTGTGCGCGGATGATGTTTTTCTGCTTGGCTTCGGAGAGGACGTCCATGACACCGCGGTAACGTGTGGTCCAGTCGCCTTCGGTGACGCAGTGGACGAGGACGATGTCGATGTAGTCGATGCCCAGCTCGCGGCGGTAGCGGTCGAGGTCTTTGCGGAGGCCGTTCGGGTCGCGGTTGTCGGACTTGGTCATTACGATAACTTTGTCGCGGGGGAGTTGCTTGAGAGCAGCAGCGACATAGGGATGGCTGCCGTAGGAGTCGGCAGTGTCGAAGAAGCGCAAGCCGTTTTCGTTGTAGCCATCGACCAGAAGACGGGTGAAGGTGCTGGTGCCGAGGCGGGTCTGGTTGGAGGCTCCGCCGAAGCCGATGGTGCCGGTTCCCATGGCGAGGCGCGAGGTGCGGATGCCGGTCTTGCCCAGAATGACATCGTCGTGGGCGTTGTAGCGCTGCGGGAGCGTGTCGAAGACAAAGGGTGCGGCGCTGGCGGCTCTGGTGGCGAGCCAGGCGGCTCCGAGGCCTTTAGCGGAGCGGCGAAGGAAGTCTCTGCGGAGCATGCATACCTCCTGCTGATAAGCAGGATACGCCTGTTTTTGAGAGGAAGGGCGAGTTGTTGCCAAGAATTTACCAGCGAGAGTCAAGAACTGACATAAGGCGAAGGAATGACCTGGCTCCAATCGTGTGAAAGGAGTCATCAAGATGTCGAATTCCAACGAAAGGCTGGAAACGGTGGTGATTGGAGGAGGGCAGGCTGGTCTGTCGGTTAGCTACTATCTGACGCAACTAGGCAGAGATCATGCGGTGCTGGAGCAGGCGCGGCAGGCGGCAAATGCGTGGAGGAACCACCGGTGGGACTCGTTCACGCTGAATACTCCGAATTGGCAGTCGAGTTTGCAGGGTGGAGGAGTTCCGGGGACGAGCCAGGATGGGTTTCTGACCCGCGATGAGATTGTGACTTACTTCGAGAGATATATCGCGGATCATCGGCTGCCTGTGCGATATGGCGTGCGAGTCAGTGCAGTGAAGCGGGATGGTACGGACTATGTCGTTGAGACCAGCGATGGAGTGCTGCGGGCGCGAAATGTCGTTGTGGCAACGGGGTTGTATCAGACTCCCAAGATTCCGCGGCTGACGGGCAAGCTGGCGCCGGAGATTCAGCAGATTCACTCGGATCGGTATCGAAATCCTGCGTCTCTGCGTGAGGGAGCGGTGCTGGTGGTTGGGAGTGCGCAGTCAGGGGCGCAGATTGCTGAGGAGCTCTATGACCACGGCAGGAAAGTGTACTTGAGCGTGAGCCGATCGGGGCGGGCGCCGCGGCGGTATCGAGGGAAGGACATCAACTGGTGGAGCAATCAGCTGGGGCTGTATGAGAAGACTGTCGATGAGTTGCCTTCTCCTCGGGCGAAGTTTGCAGGCAAGCCGCACATCAGTGGAACTCGAGGCGGGCATACGTTGAACCTGCACCAGTTCGCTGCCGATGGTGTGAGGTTGGTGGGCAAGGTTCTTGATATCGATGGAACGACCGTGAGGCTGGCGCGCGATATGCATGAGAATCTGGCGAACGCCGATCAGTTTGCAGCGAATCTAGTGGGCATGATCGACAGCTATATTGCGCGCATGCGGCTAGACGCTCCTGAGGAGATTGTGCCGCGCCTGACGGATGGTTTTGAGCAGGAGGAAGTCGATGAACTTGACCTCATGCGAGAGGGAATCACGACGGTCATTTGGGCGACGGGTTATTCGTTCGACTTCAGCATGGTTAAGTTGCCGATCTTCGATGCGGATGGTTATCCGGTGCAGCAGCGCGGCGTTACCCAGTATTCAGGACTTTACTTCGTGGGGCTACCGTGGCTGCATAACGCGAAGTCGGGACTGCTCCATGGTGTGTCGGAGGATGCTTCATACATTGTGTCGGAGATTCTCTATCGGAGCTATGAGTTGGTAACGGGAGAAGACCGGGAGCCTAGCCTCACGGGAATTTAAGGGTCGGGGGATTGTCTTATCAGTGAGGAGGAGATGCAGGTGATTCACACGGGCTTGGAGCATAAGGTTGCGTTGATTACGGGTGGTACGTCGGGGATCGGAGAGGCGACAGTCAGGTTAGTTGCCTCCCTCGGGGCGAGAGTCGCGTTTGTCGGGCGGGACCGGCTGAAGGGCGAGCGACTTGTGAGGGAGCTCAGGAGTATAGGGAAGGATGTAACGTTCCTTCAGGCCGATCTCCGAATACCCCAAGAGGCGCGGGCGACGGTCCCGTTCGTAGTCCATCAATTCGGTCGTCTCGATTATGCGCTGAACAATGCGGGAACTAGTGGGGAGATCCGGCCTCTCGCTGAGCAGACGGAAGAGGACTTCGATGAGATCTTTTCGGTGAACGTGAAGGGATTATTCCTCACGTTGCAGGCGGAGTTGCAGCAGATGGTGCGGCAGGATGCGGGCGGATCGATCGTCAACATGGCTTCAGTGGGAGGGATGCTGGCGGCGCCTGGAGCTTCGCCGTACGTTGCGAGCAAGCATGCGGTGATCGGCCTGACGAAATCGGCAGCAGTAGAGTATGGGCCGTATGGGATAAGGGTGAATGCGGTCAGTCCCGGGGCGATCCGGACAGAGATGCTGCGTGAGGTTTTTGGAAGTGACGAGGCGTTGCGACAGACCGCGAGGGCACACCCTCTTGGGCGAATCGGTACTCCGGAGGAGGTAGCCGAAGCCGTAGCATGGTTGTTTTCGGAGGGCTCGTCTTACTACACGGGACAGGTATTGACGCTGGATGGGGGACTGACAGCGCAGCGGCCGTCAACACGTTTGGGTGTTGGTCCAGCGGATGTAGCGCGAGTTGAAGAGGAGTCGTCGGTCGTAATCTGACGATCTATAGGTTCTGTCGGAATTGGCTTGGAGCAGTTCCGACGAGTCTGCGAAAAACCTTGCTGAAGTGACTCTGATCGACGAAGCCAGTCCGGGTGCTCACTTCGATGACCGAGACCTGAGAGTTCAGGAGGAGGCGCTTCGCCTGCTCGATCCGTTGACGAAGGACGTATTGGTGCGGGCTTTCTCCCGTGCTCTGCTTGAAGGTGCGGGCGAAGTGATAGAGATTGGTGTCCGCAACCTCGGCCAGGGCGGCGAGTTGAAGGTCGTCGCTGAGGTTGGCGTGGATATATTCGAGCACTCTGCTGAGGCGCGCGGGCGCGAGGCCGCCGCGATGACGTTCGAATTGCTGAGGGAGTGCGCCATAGCGTTCGGCGATATGGGCTGAGATAGCCACGGCGATGGATTCGCTGAAGAGCGAGCCGGCAGGAGAGCCGTCGTCGAGGTGCGTATCGAGGGTTGTCATAAGGCGGCAGATCTGCGGGTCGTCCAATTTTGTGTGGCGAACAAGTTCGATTCTGCCGCGCTTTGCGACATCGGCGATTCCACG
>Ga0126381_100010564_pt1 | contig 10400 bp, 7 predicted proteins | sample PanSoiMetPlot_28_FD_96465 | JGI IMG/M metagenome (GOLD analysis project Ga0126381, IMG submission 96465) | Tropical forest soil microbial communities from Panama - MetaG Plot_28 | ecosystem: Environmental > Terrestrial > Soil > Tropical forest > Bulk soil | place: Panama | collected 2016-02-17 | reverse complement strand
GTCGACTGCGACGTAATCGAAGCTGACGGCGGCACGCGCACAGCTTCGATTACCGGAGCTTTTGTGGCGCTTGCTCTGGCCATGGAGCGACTGGTGGCCGCGGGGATGCTCAAAAATTCTCCTTTAATCGACTCGGTGGCAGCGACCAGCGTGGGAATCGTGGACGACGTCACGCTGTTGGATCTTTGCTACGAAGAGGATTCGCGTGCCGAAGTCGATATGAACGTGGTGATGACCGGCAGCGGGGACTTTGTCGAGATACAGGCCACAGCCGAGGGGCGACCGTTTGCGGGAAGCGAGATGCAGGATTTGCTGGCGCTGGCGGCGGCAGGTATTCGGCGCTTGCAGGAAGCGCAGCGCAGCGTTTTGCCGGCCAGTTTTCTTGGGCACAAGCGGTGACCATGGCTCTCACCGGAGGATTGCGGAAGTTATCTCTGGCCTCGGGAAACGCGGGAAAGCTCAAAGAGTTTCGGGTCCTGGCCGAGGCATCCGGCCATCGTTGGGAACTGGAACTTCTTCCGGGATTCGCAAGCGTGCCGGAGTTTGAGGAGAAGGCTCCAACCTTTGCCGAGAACGCGGCGGGCAAGGCGTTTTACTACGCTGCGCAGAGCGACGGGATTGTGTTTGCTGACGACTCGGGCCTGGTGGTTCCGGCCTTGCATGGGGCGCCAGGGGTTTATTCGGCACGGTATGCCGGGCCGGGCGCCAGCAACGAGCAGAAGATTAGCAAGCTGCTTTCCGAGATGAAGAAGCTTGCCCGCGAACAGCGAACCGCTTACTTTGTGTGCGTCATTGCGGCTGTCAAGAAAGCCCGTGCGCTGGCGGTGGTGTCGGAAAAAGTGGACGGGGAAATTCTGGACGCGCCGAGGGGCACGGATGGATTTGGATATGACCCCGTGTTTTATTTTCCCCCAAAGGGCAAAACATTTGCAGAGTTGCGCGCGGAAGAAAAGAGCATACATAGCCACCGTGGAAGGGCGTTCCGGCGTTTGCTCGAGGTGCTGAAGTGAGAAGAGGGCATCAACCAATGGCAACGAAAAGTAAGTCGAGTGCGCGGAAGCAGAGACCATCTCGAAACGTCGGAAGCAAGAAACCAAAACTGAAAAAAGCCGGAGCGGCGTCGGGCACCGATCCGAAGCGTGTGGCCGCCATTCTCGAAGGGCTCGACGCTGCATACCCGGAGGCGACCTGCGAACTGAAACATGCGAACGCCTTCCAGTTGCTGATCTCGACGATCCTTTCGGCGCAGTGCACAGACGTGCGCGTAAACCAGGTTACAGAGGAACTCTACAAAAAATATCGGAAGCCGGAAGACTTTGCGTATGCCTCATCCGCGGAACTCGAAAAAGAGATCCGGCCCACGGGATTTTTCCGTAACAAAACGAAGTCCATAATCGGCGCCAGCAAGGCGCTGGTGGAAAAGTTCGAGAACCAAGTTCCACGGACCATGGAAGAAATTCTCACGCTACCCGGCGTTGCGCGGAAAACAGGCAATGTGGTGCTCGGCACCGCTTACGGCATCGCTAGCGGCATCGTGGTGGATACCCATGTAATGCGACTTTCGCAACGACTGGACTTCACCCATAACCAAGATCCCAAGAAGATAGAGCAGGATCTAATGAAAGTGATCCCGCAGGATCGCTGGATCAAGTTTTCACATCAACTGATCTGGCATGGGCGCCGCGTCTGCATTGCCCGCAAGCCCAAATGCGCCGAGTGCAACCTGCAAAACCTCTGCTATTCCAAAGACAAGACGGTATAGATTCAGGCCCATTTGCCTTCTCGCGGAGATTTGAATTGGATGGCAACAGAGCGATCGGATACCTCAGTTCGTAGTTTGTAGTGACTCAGCGCGCGCTGCTCGGAATTATTTACCTGTTCACGGAAGGCACTTCTTCGGAAGCGCAAATAGAGATGGCTGAAGCAAAGCATTACCCAAACCCCCAACCATCCCGGCGAATTGAAGTAAATATTCAGACGCGCCGCTAGGGCTTGGAGTTGCTGGGTGGTGGCGTCTGAGGCGGAGCCTGCTGCTGCGAAGAACCCTGTGTGCTGTTCAAAATTGCATTGAAATCCGGATGGTCCCCGGGTTTCTGCCCGCTTCCGCCCGTGACGTTCGGATGGCCCGGAGGCATGGCACCTGGTGTCGAACCGGCCGGGACCGGCTCGCCAGGACCCGGATGCTGCATTCCACTACCCATTCCTGTGCTCTTTAGGACCACCCACTCCGCGCCGCGCTTTTCCAGTGCGTAGCCGATCTGCATCGGTGGCGCATTGGGATCGCCACCCTTGGAACGAATCTCCACTTGCGCCTGCGCCTGGTTGCCGTTGATGGCGGCTTGCGTGACCTTTACGTCCATGTTGCTCATGTTCAGCATGTTCAACGCAACAAGATGCTTCATAACGCCGGCGCGAATCGCTTCGTTTTCGTCCGTTTTCGATTTGCACGCGGAAGCGAACACCAAGGCGACGCCAAGCAGCGAGGCGAGCAATGCCCGTTTCATTCCCGTTTCCTTTCGCAAATGCATTCCAGAGCCTGGATTGGGCTAGATTTATCCTAGCGTAAGCTCACTAAGAACGCGAATACAAGGTGGCACCAGCGAAGAAACAGTATGGCCGGCTTCGTGGAACAAATGTGGCGGCCCGTGGCGGGCCGCCGCATGATGAATAAAGCTCTGCAGGGGCGGGAACTTACTTTTTCCCAGCCACAAGAATGGTATGTGGCATAGGCAGCAACGGGTGAATCTGCGGATCGTCAAAGCCAGCCTGCAGCAGCATGTTGCGATATTCCGAAGCGGGATATGCATCTCCACCCGGCGTAGTCACAAGCATATTGACCGCGAAAGATGCGGGAATAGGCGGCGAAACACGGTCCTCGTTCGGGACGAATTCGATGATTGCGACACGGCCATTCGCAACGAGGGAGAAGTGGACCTTCTTCAGAAATGCCTGGATGGTGTTGCGGTCCCAATGATGCAAAAGATTCGGCACCAGAACCAGATCGTAAGAGGTTCCGAGCGGAATTCCCAATGCATCCCCGGGCAAGGCATGCCAGCGACCCGCCAGTCCGAATCGCTCGGCGTTTTCCTTGGCTACTTTCAGCACCGCTTCGGAATCCAGCGCGTAGATTTCAGCATTTGGATTGTTGCGTGCGAACCAGAGGCCGTAAAGCCCGTGTCCGGCGGCAATGTCAAGAATTTTGACCTTGCCGGCGGTCCGCAAGAGTTCCTCGGTGCGTTCGGCTACCCTGAGAACGAGCGGCCCCATATGCCGGGCGAACTCCACCCAGATGGAGTCGTTCACGCCTCGCAGGGCGGCTTCCGGCGCCGGACCTCCCTCCCGGACAAGCGCGGTGAAATCCTTGAATCGGTTGAGTAGGAAATCCGAGACGATGAAGTTGGCTGCGGAACCCGCGTAGGCTGGCGAATTTTTGTCGAGGAACACGGCAGAATCCACAGTGAGTGAATAACGATTCTCGTTCTTGTACATGAAGCCGAGGATCACCAGAAAATCGCAGAGCACACGGACCCCGCGTTCCGCAGCTTTGGTGCGCTGGGCAATTTCCGGCACGGTCGAGTGGGCTTCCCCGATTGCGGTGAACAGTTCGAGGTCTAGTGCAGTCTTCAGTGCTGCCGTTTGCTGATAGGCGTGCAATGCCTGGAAAAAACGGATGGGGTTGGGCTGCGAAACCTGATTGTTTGGTGATGTAACTTCGGGTGTTGCGAGTGTGGACGTCACGTTCGTTCTCCTTGTTGTGATGACTTTCCCATTCCGGCGGGAGAGCAATGGTGCCGCTCGAGTTGTGTCCCTCGATTTGCGCCGTGAGCGTTCCGAGCATGCTAAAGTGTTGGCTCTAGTCAGACCGGGTCTCCAACCGCCAGGAAGGAATACCGAGAACCGCCTCGCAATGTCTTTGGAAGAGGTTTGGAATTTTCTTAAAGGGTTCTTATTGCTCGCATGTCGCTGCAAACAAAAGAAATATATGAATTTGAAGGGTTCCGGCTGGATCCCGGCCAACGAACTCTCTCGCGCGATGGCGCCGAGATTCCCCTCACGCCGAAGGTGTTTGAGACCCTCCTTTATATGGTCCGGAACCCCAAGCGGGTGCTGACGAAGGACGAATTGCTGAAAGAAATATGGCCGGATGCTTTCGTCGAGGAAGTGAATCTGGCGGTGAATATCTCCACTTTGCGAAAGGTTCTTGGAGAGGACCCACAGGATCGCCGATGCATCGTGACCGTTACGGGAAAGGGTTACCGCTTTGTGGCCGCGGTTGCTCGCCCGAAAGAATCGGAAGATGCTTCTGGTCTGGAAGGGATTAACTCCGACAGCAGGCAGGTCGGCGCGCTGACAGCGGAAGAGGCTGGGGCGGCACTGCGGAGTTCAAATATCGCAGCGCTACCAAGGCTCAGCACGGGGTTCGTGTTGGGGTTCCTTGTGGTTTTGTTACTAGCAGGCTTCGGCGCCTACCTTTTCCAGAAGCACAAAGCAACTAAAAGGCCTGCGGTTGTTTTCGGCAATTCCATTGCAATACTCCCATTTATCGACTTAAGCCCCAACAAAGATCAGGAGTATTTTTCGGATGGGCTTTCTGAAGAATTAATCAATGAGCTGGGAAAGGTGCCGGGGTTGAAGGTGGTTCCACGCTCCTCCACCTTCCAATTTCGAGGGAGGAATCAAGATGTGCGGCAAGTTGGAAAATCCCTGGGCGTAGCCAATGTCCTGGAAGGAAGCGTTAGCCGAGAAGGCAATCGCATTCGCGTGACCGCGGAGTTGACCAAGGTTTCCGAAGGTTTTCAGCTATGGTCGGAGACCTACGACCGCAGGATTGACGACATTTTTGCCGTGCAGGACGAGATTTCGAAAGCTGTCACCTCTGCACTGCAGATGAGATTGCTTTCGCCCAGCGAGCCAGCGGAGTCTTCCAATCCGAAAACCACGAGCCCTGAAGCGTACGAGGCGTTCCTTCAATCGCAATATTTCTTTCGGCGCGGCGAAGCGATGCCCGATTTGGAAAGGGCCATTGCATACAATGACCAGGCTATCAAACTGGACGCCAACTACGCGCCGATCTGGGCGTTGCGCTCGGCAATCTTGACGACGATGTCATCTCTCGGTTTACGTGACCACACGAGCGGCTATGCGGAGGCCCGAAGAGCGGCCGAACGCGGAATCGCGCTGGACCCCAGCCTCGCTGCCAATTATGTATCGCTCGGTTGGGTGCAACTGAGCTACGAGTGGGATTGGGCGGGAGCGGAAACTTCTTTGAAGAAAGCGACGGAATTGGAACCCAGCAACCTGACGGCGCTCAGCTATCGGGCGTACTTGTACGAATGCCGCGGGCAGATTGACGAAGCCATCGCATTGACGGAACAAGCCAGGCCGCTTGATCCGGAACGTGCCAATCTCTATCTCGGAGACCTGCTCTATCTTGCTGGTCGCTATGGCGAAGCAACAGACGCTCTGAACACGGCCCTGTCTATCAACCCGAAATTGGAAGGAGCCCACGCCAACATCGCACAGATTCTGCTTTCTCGACGCCAGCCGGAGGCAGCGTTAGCAGAGATTGCCAAGGAACCCGGAGAATGGGAACTCCTTACCGCAAAAGCGATGGCCTATTCCGATCTTGGCCGTACGGCGGATTCCGATGCAGCTCTGGCCAAACTCATCGCGACGCACAGAAACGATTCCCCTTAACAAATTGCCGAGATTCAAGCCTATCGGGGAGAAAGGGACAAGGCCTTTGAATGGCTGGAAAACGCCTATCGCAGCCATGACCCCGGACTAAATCAGATAAAATCCGATCCCCGGCTGCAGTCTCTTCGCTCTGACCCACGCTACACGGCACTTCTCGCCCGGATGCACCTCAACTAGCGGCAATTCGGGTGAATGAACCAGACACGGAAATCAACGGCAAACGTCGTCGAGTTTGTCGAGCGAGCCTTCCGATTGCTCCGACGGTGAGATGTGGCGGCCTTTGAGTACCTGTTGAAAAAAGAGTTCGTCCCAATTCATGTCGAGACCAGGGTCTTCGGCGTAAGCTGGATCAGCTGCCGCTTCCGGAAGAGTGATGAGTTGAAAGCCATTTTGGTGAAGTAGATCAAGAAGCCGGGGCAGCATAACCGTCTGAAAACCGCCAACGTGCAGCAACAGGATGTATTTTATGTCGCGGTGATAGAGCTGATCGGCGAGTTTGCGGCCGAGCGAGAGGGACGCCGCCGCACCATCCATGTAGCTTCGCTTGAGCCGTTCGAGACTAGCCGTGTCGTGCTTGGCAACACAGCGCGCATAGGGATCGTTGTAGGCATAGTCGGCGAAACTCAGGGTAACTTCGGCAACCTTGTACCCGTGCTCTTTGAGAAACGCTTCGATAGCGTAGTGTTTTTCCGAAGTATTTCCTTCGTGCAGATAGGGGAAGCGGAACCAGTGCCAGTCGGTACCACTGGCATATTTCTCGAGTGCGGGCTCGTTGGCAAGGATGTCTTTTTGAAAGTCTTCGATGGAGTTGGTGTCGAGATTCATGTGCGAGAAGGTGTGATTGCCGAGCGGGAAGCCCGCGTCCCTCCAAAGTTGTAGGACCTTGCCGTCGCTTGCATCACCTTCTTGACGCTTCGTGTTCACGAAGCCGTAGACTAGCGGCGCATTTGCGGTTTGCAGCGAATGAATGATGCTGCTGATGACTTCCACCCGCGAGAGTCCAGCAGGAAGAGGTCCGTGGGCTGGTAGGTCATCAAACGTCAACGCAACTTCGGGGCCCGTCTTTAGCATGGAACTGCCCAAGTATCTTGTGGCGTAGGCCAGAAACGTTGGCCAATTGGGCCCCATCGTGTGGCCGCCGCTGTGCTGGCGGAATGCTATGTCGCCATCTGTTAATGCGTGCTCCATCGGCGGCAGCTCCGTCGTGCCCAGGTCTTTCTTGCCGAGGAGTTTGTAAACCGGGCCTGCTCCGACTCCGCCAAGGAACATGCCCTTGCCATCAATCCACCCACCCTCCACTTGCAAAGATCCGCTGCTTATGAATACCGGACGGGGCGCACACAAAGCGATGAGTTCGTGAGCATCCACGGGCAGGTCATTGGGAGTGAGCGGACCGGCATATTTCAGAAAGTTGCCAGCCATCCAATGATATTCGGAGGTGGAGGCGAGGTTTTCGACTTGCTCGCCAAATTGGCGGCGGAGTATTTTTGCGCCGCCCTCGCCGGAAGAACCGATGAAACCGACGGCAAACCGCTGATCGTAAGCCATGGTGACGAGCGCGGCTTTGCCATAGCGCGAGAGACCCGCAATGGTCACGTGTTTCGCATCTAAAGCTTTGTCGCTTTCGAAATAGTCTAAGGCACGACTTGCGCCCCAAGCCCAGGCGCGCAGTGCCCCCCAGTCGTCGAGTTTCCGCGGCTGGCCATGATTGCAAAGCCCGATGATGCCCTGTGTGAGTCCCTCGCCGTTGTCGGCCTGGTAGGCGGCCGGAATGATCGAAGCAGATGCCCACCCTTTTGCCAGTACCTGCTCCTGCCAGGAAGGTCCCGGCTCGGTGGGCCATTCGCGATGCGCGTCCGCCAACCGCTTTTTGATGGCCGCGAGCGATTCCGGACTCAAGTCGAATTCCATGATGACCGGGACTGCGCCCGTGGCATTTGCAGGAACTGTCAGGGAAAGCGGAATGTCCACCGTGATCAACGGGTACGAGGAGTTGTCCACGTGGCCTACAAGTTTTTTTGTTATTGCTGGAAGATTGCCAATCGATTCTTTCGTTGTGCTGACCACTTCCCAATGCACTTTGGGCGTGTTCGCCGGAACACGGCCGTACACGTCGGCGTCGAACCGCTCGACGATTTGCGGGCGTCTTTCGCGCCACCACTGGTCCGGAGTGATTACCTGTTCGCCATCATTGAGGACCAGCGGCTCGGGCAGTACATACGGTGGAACCTTGGATTCGTCCACATTGGCTGCATGCGGCGATCTGGGGTCACCGTCCGGTCCCCGGCGGAGCGATTGGATGTGTAAAAGGTCTAGTATACGTTGGTGGTCCTGCTCGGCGGTGAGATGAACCGGAGGGGGAAGCTGACTCTGCGGTTGGGGTGACTGCCCGTAGCAAAGCCCGGCAGAAAGTAATAAACCCAAGGCGGCGTTCATCGTTCGCTCGAGACAGCATACGTTTGCCAAGCGCTCCTCCGGATTCCTAGACCCTTACGGTCTTGTCGCGCGAATTCCTGAAGGTTTCATTTTGGTGCGCCTGGTCAGTTGGAACGAATCTTTCCGTCAGCTGCGAGGCGCGATAGCCATTTCTTGGCTGTGGCTGTGCCTGGATCGTCGGGGTGATCCTTGATGTATTGCCGCAAGGTTTGAGCCGAATCCTCAAACTGCCCCGCCGCCGTCTGGCATTGAGCGACAAGGAGGGCAATTTCGGGTGCGCCTCCGTGCGAATCGGCAAGAGCCTTCTGCGAAGTCTTTAGTGCCGCTGGGAATTGCTCGTGGTAGTAGTAGGATTTCGCCAGCGCCCACTCCGTGTCCCAGGCGTCTGGATTCAGTTGCAGTGACTTTTCGAGCGGCGCGATGGCTTGATCGAACTTGTTCTGATTAGCGAGCGCCATTCCTAAAGCGGATAGGGCGCGGGCATTGGTTGCATCGAGCTGCGTGGATTTCTCCAGCAGTCCCTGGGCTTTTGTGAAATCACGGCGCTTCAGGTAAACCATGCCTTGAACATAGAGCACGTCCGGATTGTTGGGAGCCAATTTGGCGGCCTCGTTGGCATTTTTTTCAGCATCATTCAATTTTTCGTCTCGGAGGGCCTGAATTGCTTTATCGAAGGCATCTTTGGCTTTGGGCGCGAGCAAGGGTTTGCCGGGCGCAACAGTGACCGTACCGGGTGCTGCATCCGACTCCAGACGAAAATACTCTTCATCGTGAATCGGGACATGCAGGGAAACATCTTTCTGGGAGGTTTTGTAGCCCACCGCTTCAACCGCGATGGTGTAGTCGCCGAGACCATCCAGGATGAACGAAGCGCGACCCTTGGAAGTACCTGCTTGCTGAACGAGCATGCCCGCCCGGAAGATCCGCACCGTCACAGGGGACGTGAGCAGCCGGCCACCGGCGTCGGTGATATTGACCGTAACTTCGGCACGTGTACCTCGGGTGGCGTCATCTTCCCCGGTGCCTATCCTCTGGGCGAACAGGCTCGCGGATTCAAGAGACAGAAGGACGCTGGCACATGCAGCGAAACGAACAAACTGATGTCTTCCATTCATACCGTCACTCCGGATTGCGAATCGGAAAACCCGCCGAAAAGCTTTCCGGCGGCCCCAAATAACTGTCGGGTATCGCAGCAAAACTGAGAACTAGTTTCTGCAAAACAACGCCCGGGTCTGCAAACCAGAATTTCAGGACGTGATAGCCGGGATGCGGGACGACGACGGTCGAGTCTACTTTTCGGACGCTGTCCTTTACGGCAGTGGACCAGTCTTCGGTGGAATTATGCGCGAGTGCGTCAACGATCTGCGGAGGGCCATCGTCAAGCGATATCGCATAGCGTAAGCCGCGGCCGGGCGCAAAATTCAGAGTTGGCGAAAGAATAGCCTCGACTGTCGCGGAGCCGGAATCAAACAAGTACATGCGATATTCCAGGTGCGGTGAATCTTGAGGCGGCGCTGCGCTGGGGGAGGTGACGGGAAAGATACTCTCGCCGGACAAGGTGCGGCCCAGGTCAGGGACTTCCTCCCAACGAGTGGAAGCAGTGTCCACTTTGCCTGTGTAGTGCGCAGCTTCCATCGAGACATAGCCCCGCCCCTCGATGAATCCCTCCAGTGTGTCCGGCGTTGGACCCGTTGCGGAAAAAGCCTTGAGTTTCACAGTGATATCAGGCGTCCCTGCCCCATGAACCTGAATCGCTCCGTCGGAGATGGCTCCCGGGGTTTTACTCCAATCGACGCCAATCCAAATGCGTTTTTCCTTTTCGACCGTCCCGGCGATCTCGCTGAGCATGATCCAAGGCTGCGCTGCCGCTATGCGGAAGTCAAACGGCGTAGAGCCCCGGTTGAAGATGTCCAGGTAGGTGCGGCGGTTCTGAAACGAGTCGAGCGTTGGCAGGGTCGGATTGCTAGGCACCCCAGGCCACGCAGCGGTGGAACCTTCTACGGCGACGCCCATCTGCGGTGGGGCCGGAATCGCAATCTCCTTCACTGCCGGCATCGAGTTGCTTTCCGGTTGCTGCCAGTATGTGTAGCCAATGTGGGTCTGGTCCATCATATGGTTCCACTTGCCACCCGCCAATTCGTGATTGTAGCGAGCGGATAGGTCCGCATCGGCTTGGAAAAGGGCTTTGGCCTTGGCTGCCAATTCATTGGTGCTAGCTCTTCCCTGGTCTGCGTAGAGACGGTTTCTAGCAACGGCGATGTACAACT
>Ga0126381_100010563_pt1 | contig 10401 bp, 7 predicted proteins | sample PanSoiMetPlot_28_FD_96465 | JGI IMG/M metagenome (GOLD analysis project Ga0126381, IMG submission 96465) | Tropical forest soil microbial communities from Panama - MetaG Plot_28 | ecosystem: Environmental > Terrestrial > Soil > Tropical forest > Bulk soil | place: Panama | collected 2016-02-17 | reverse complement strand
GATCGCGAACAGTAAAGGTGTACGGATCAATTTTCGAATTAACTGGAGCTTCGTGTTTCCGTATGTTTACCGCGGGGCGGAGATGCAGTTTTATTGCGCCTTCGCCGGACATACGATAACTGAGATAGGTTGTGTTCTGTCGATGCGGAAGGACAACGCGCTTCTCAATCGTCAACCCATTCACTTCGAAGGTCCAAGTGGGGAGGCCGCAGTCCAGGCGAAAGTTGGTTAGAAAGGGCGAGCCTGGAAACTGGTTCTCTTCTGTATGTAATCCATTCAGCGGGAGTTTCTTCCCGTCCGGTAGAATTGCCAACTCGAGGACCTGGTTAAGCATCATGGTGCGTCCCAGCGGTGACGGCAGGGCCGCAATCAAATAGCCGTGAAAAACGCGTGTAGGTGTTCCACCGGCAGTACCGGATGCGTATCCGCCAAGCCCATTCGTGACCAGCCACTCCGTTTGAGTGAGATGCCGCGATTCATCATCTGTAAGCGGGACGCCCGACTCATGAGTAAATATGTCGTCCATGTAGTTATGCGGATTTTGGGTTACCTATCTTAGCTGTCTTGCTGGTGACAGGCTGCAATACAACGGCCGCTTGCCCGGGGATTTTCCACTCTGTGTCGAGCGGAGGCGTACCGTTTCCTCCGTACTGTGGTTCGTCCGTCGACCACAGGATTTGCCATTCCGTCCCGAACGGCGGGGCGAGTAGCGGCTCAGGTGAAGGATTCCATTCGAGATCAACTCCCAGATTTATCATCAGCAAACGGTCGTGCATATAGCCGGGTGAGAAGAAGCGGATGACGAAGGCGTTTTGAGAGAGGACAGCTCCATCGATACCGTCCTTGCCTTGGCGCGAAATTACAGGATCTTCGCGTCGCAAACGCAGAAGATCCTTATGAAGATCGTAAGTTTCAGGGTGCCGTTCAAGCTCAGTGAAGTCAAGGCGCGAGCGCTTGAAAGTATCTTCGGAGTTCGGATCAGCGATGGTCGACTGCATCTCATGGCAGCAAAGCGACCGCCACTGTGACAGGAACTCTAGCCGTCCTTTACGCGTTTTTTCGGCGAATTCCGCTTTGTGATCTGCGAAGAACAGAAACGGCGTTGTCGCTCCAAATTCCTGCCCCTGAAAAAGCATCGGCGTGCCCGGCCCAAGCAGCGTGAGGGCAGTGAGCGCCCTGAATACGCCAGGTGCGCTCAACTCCTGTACTCGTTGTCCGCGCGCTGAGTTGGCCACCTGGTCATGGTTCTGAATGAACGTCACCATGCTCGCCTGCGGTAGGCCGAACGTGGAAGTGCCACGCGGCTTTTTCTGCCAACGGTACCATTGTCCCTGGTACAAATAGCCGTATTTCACCGCGGATAGGAATTCCTGGGGGGTGCCTCGATAGTCGGTGTAGTAAGCATCTGCCTTGCCCGTAAGGGCGACTGTCGCGCTATGGTGATAGTCATCATTCCATAGGGCGTCGAGGCCATAGCCGCCGCCTTCAATGGGTCTTATTAATCGCGTATTCTGAGGTTCGTTTTCGCCAGTGATTACAATCGAGCGACCGCCGGCGGCTCGTCTGGCGGTTTGGGTAATCTCAGCGAGGATGTGTGGTTCGGATTCATCATATATGTTCTGCGTCGCGTCCAGACGCAAACCATCCAGATGAAATTCCCGAATCCAATACGCGGCATTTTCACGAAAGAACTCACGTACCGGACCGCTGCATTTGCCCTGGAAATTGATGCCATCGCCCCAGTCGGTACATTCCTTCTTGCTGAAATAGAACCGCGAGAACTTCGCTAGATAATTATCTTCTGCGCCGAGGTGGTTATAAACGACATCGAGGATTACGCCAATGCCGTTTCGATGCGCTTCGTTCACGAAAAAGCGCATGTCCTCCGGCGTCCCGTAAATAGAAGCGGGCGCATATAACTGGACTCCGTCGTAACCCCATCCGAAGCGGCCAGGGAATTCTGCCACCGGCATCACCTCGATGAGTGTAATTCCTGTGTCTCGCAGATAGGGTAGCTTTTCGGCTGCAGATCTCCAATTGCCACCGTCGGTAAAGGTGCCTAAATGGATCTCATAGATGATTTGTCCCGCAAGTTCTACGCCTTTCCACCGGTCATCCGACCATGGGAACGAATTAGGATTGACGATCTGAGAGAAGCCGCACGGGCCTTCCGGCTGATAGCGTGATGCGGGGTCAGGGAACGATTCCGCATCGTCTATCAGGTACTTGTACCTGTCGGCGGACCTTGCTTCAGCAGCAAAGCCCGAGAAGTGGGCGCCGTCTTCCTCTTGAATTAGCCGTACAGCTTCGCGCCCCCTTTCAAAAATCACTTGAATTGATGTATGTTCCGGGGCCCAGACACGGAAATGGGCGCCGTTGGACACCAGTTCGGCACCAACGGGGACATGTCGAGGATACAAAGCGTTAGAGCGCGCCATGCCAGTAAAAAACAGAGGTTCTAAAACATAGATCCTGGTTCCTTCGTCCGATTTCGCTCTTCCTTCAGCGCAGAAATGAATCCTCATCACAGGATCAGCGAAAAATATTCAGCAATAAGAGAGAGGCATAAAATTCGAACAGCGAGGAGGTCTGTTGTTAAATAAATTACCGGTTTTTGTACTCCTATCTGCATTGGCGGTTACCGAGGTTGTCCAAGTCAGCGCTGATCGAGTTTCAAGCAGCCCGATTTTGCGCCCCGGTGCACAGCCGTGGAATCACTTTGCGCTTTTTAATCCGACTGCAATTGAATCGGCTAACAAGACGATTCTGTTTTTTCGTGCTCAAGACACGAATCACACCTCGCGCATCGGTTATGCCGAGAGTTCCGATGGTATCCACTTCACTGTACGCCCCGAGCCCATTCTTTCGCCTGAGACTAGCTATGAGATGGGCGGTGGTCTCGAAGATCCGAGAATCGTGAAGATTAAGGACACTTTATATTTGACTTCTACGGGTTACAACTTACACGACGCACAGCTTTGCCTTGCGACGTCTACCGATCTGATGCACTGGCAACGGCGGGGCGTGATCATGCCCGCCTATCACGGTACTTGGAACACGAAATGGACCAAGTCCGGTGCGATTCTTGCTCAAAAAATAAAGGGCAAATGGTGGATGTATTACCTGGGTACGCGCACAGACCCGGATAAAAAGGAGCGCGACTACATGGGCTTAGCGTCCTCCGATGATCTTTTACATTGGTCTGATGCTACGGATAAGCCCGTACTTGACCGGCGTCCGGGTGCTTTTGATTCACGCGTAATGGAGCCGGGGCCGGCACCGATTCTCACTGCCGCTGGGATTCTGCTTTTCTACAACGGCGCCGATGATCAACTTGTGTACGGGCCTGGATGGGTGTTGTTCGACCGAAACGATCCAGGCAGGGTTCTTGCTCGATCCGATCACGCGTTTGTTATCCCCACGCTGGAATGGGAAAAAAATGGGAACGTTCCGAATGTGATTTTTTTGGAAGGAGCAATTGTGAATTCAGCTGAAAAGGACTCCTTGCAACTCACGGGCTATTACGGGGGCGCCGACAAGTGCGTGGGCGCAATGCACATTCGAGTCTTGATCGCGAGTGGTGCAGCTAAAACAGCCCAAACTCCAATCGGGCAGGAGGAAGCCGAACACGTTTCACCGCCGAATCCTTCCGATATTGCTCTAGCCGCTGCTCGTTGACCCAAATGCGTGAAATCGGTTTTCCGGCTGCCCGGGAATCTGTGTCTGAATTACAAAGAGTCCTCCAGCCAAACGCTCTTCGGGAGGTGCACTATTGGATGCCGTCGTCACATAGAGCGTTTTATAATCAGTGCCGCCAAAAGTGCAGCTCGTGATATTGCTCACCGGCATTTCAATCACACGATCGATACTGCCGTCTGGCGCAACGCGGACGATGCATTTTCCGGAATATCGGCAATTCCAAAGATAGCCTTTACTATCCATTGCAGAGCCATCCGGCAACCCACGCTCAAATCCCGACCAAAAGACGCGTTCCGTATCGATTGTCCCTGCTGCTTCGTCGTAGTGATAGCTCCAGATCGTGTTCGCCAGTGTGTCTGCAAAATAAAAGCGATTGCGTTCCGGGTTCCACGCGAGTGTATTGGAGATGCCGATTTCTTTTTTCCATTCGCTTACGTGGTTATTGGAATCGATCCGAAACAAGATTCCGTCTGTGCCGCCAGCTTCCATCAGCGAACCGTCGGGCTTCACATTGTTCCGCATCGAACCGAGCCAAAGCGACCCGCGCGGGTCAGCTCGACCATCATTCAGACGAACTTTCGGCCATCCATTCAAGCGAAATCCTTGGTCTTTTCGTTCGTCAGAAACCGGGTTCCAAAAGATCACCCGGGAGCTAAGCGCGACCGCCAACGTGTCATCCCGATCGGTGAGCACAAGAGCAGTTACCGGCTCCTCAAAGAACCAGGAGCGCACCGCACGATCACGAGAATCAAAACGATGGATAAGAAACCGATTGATATCGGTCCAGTACAGTGCTTGTTCCTTTGAATGCCAGACCGGCCCTTCACCGCAGCGATCGCCTACCGGCGCTACGCAAATTGCTTCTTCTGTCAAGACGCTATTCACCTTGACGCTCGTATCCGAGCGAACTCTTTCTCTTTCGATTTAATGTAATCTTACTTAACCGACGCGTCATTGCTGATCTGTTGCATATCGAAAAGACAGGAATTTCGCCGATAGGCAGTTGCGAGGGTAAAAAATAGAGCGAATACGGCGTCTCAGGTACGGATGTGTTTTGAAAGAGGATATTTATGGGGCTTCGCGAACAATTCGCATTCCTTTTCATCCTGGCGATTCCTATCGGTTGTATCGCGTGGACGGTGACACATGAGGACGTCTTTCGCGAGCCGCGCGACTGGTGTAAAAAGAACAGCGAACAATGCAACCGCTTATTTGGGCGCAAGTTTTTTTATCTGTTCACCTGTGAATATTGCTTCAGCCACTATGTTACGATCGCATTCCTGCTGATTACCCGCTTCAAGTTGCTTTACACGGATTGGCGCGGTTATCTTGTTTCGTTCTTCGCGCTAGTTTGGGTTGCAAACGTATACATGAACCTCTACGCACATGTCCGGCTTGATATTAAGCGCGAACGCGTCGAGATTGAGGCGCGTGAAAAGACGATAGATGAGAAGGAGACCGTTTCAAGGGTGAGGTAATTACTGCGAGGCCGCAGCCGCGGCGACGCCGAGGAGTTTCCTTTGGTCTTGCGGCGTGAGCCCGTCATATAGACGTGTAAACACCGCGTTCGTCCATCCAAAGCCCGCCTGATTTGCGCTATAGCCGTAATGAATATTCGCGCTGACGTCTGATCCACCACTCACAACGTCGTATTTTTCGACAATATATCCCTGCCGTAGAAATTCACGACGAATCAGTGAGAGCCACTTCATAGAGATACGCTCCGCATCATCGTTGTAGCCGTAGCGCCGCAGTCCTTCGACTGCAATCAGGTGAAGCGGGGCCCAGCCGAATGGTGCGTCCCATTGATTACCACTGGCGTAGGTGCTGGTCTGCAATCCGCCAATCTTTTCAAATAGGGGCAAATTTTTCTCCACCCGCGCTGCCTGTTCCTTGCTGGCAAATCCGGCCCACAACGGATAAAAGGTCGTGAGAAACGGATAGTTCCGTCGATTCTTTGCGACGAAGTCGTAGTCGTAATAGAGACCGTCTTTTTCGTCCCACATCAGCCGATTCACGCGATCCGCGCGAGTCTGCGCACGCTGCCGCCACACACCGGCGTCAGTATGTTTTCCGAGAGTTTCCAGAATATCCGCAGTCTGAGTTTCCATCAAATAGAGCAGGGAATTGAGACAGACCGGATTGTAGTGGATGATATCGATGTTGAACGGACCAAAGCGGTTGGAAGGATCGAATCCCGATTCGCGCATACTGCGATCGCCTTTATAGAACAACGGCATGAGCTGATCCTTTTTGCGGTCGTAATACTGATTCACATCGTAGGCGGTGATCTCGTGCGTCTTGAAGTACTCCTTCACTAACTCGTAATGATTTTTTCCCTGCGCGTTATGTTCTGCCGAAAGAACCTCAGGTGCAGGGCCTTCGCCAAAATCCCAGTAACGCGCTAAACCCGTTTCGGGCGTAAGGTGGGGCTCATTTGACCAGAGTTTGTAGTACTGTTCGATCTCCGGCAGAGCCGTCTGCAGCCAGTTACGATCATGCGTCTTCTGATAAACCCCAAGCACCATCTGTGTCAGAAACGGCGGCTGCGAGCGGTTCAAATAATACGTTCTATTCGCATTTAAAACCTTGCCGCCATAATTCTTCACTTGATAAAGAAAGTTATCAGCCATATCTTTTGCGTGATCCAGATCGTGATCACGCAAGAGGCCGACTTGAATGAAGTAGCTATCCCATCCGTACATTTCGTTAAAACGGCCACCCGGCACCACATACGGTTTGGGTAAATAGAGCAGACCTTGTTCCTTTAGCGAACTGATATCAGAAGGAAGAGCGTGTATCGATATCGTCTTGTATTCATCGGCGGGAATTTCCGCTTCCAATTCTTGTTCAATCGCGTGAACGTCTTCGGATTGCGGTATATATACGGGCCATTTCCCGTCCGGACCCGGCTGGAATTTAGGGTCGACAGCGGCTTTGGGAAGATTTCTGTTGGAGCGCGTCAAAACCTTCCAGGTCTGCTGGATGTACTGAAGAATATCGGTGGTTTGCGACTGTGGCGGACTCTGCGCGAGCGCAGATACCGCAATGAGGGCCGTCAGGACCAGCACCGCAGGCCTGCGATTGGTGAGCGGTATACTCCGGTTCTTCGATTCCTTCAGCATCATTTACTTTTATCAGTTCACCAGGTGAACGTGACGTTGGTGGTCTGATAGCCGGCCCCTTGTGGAAACAGCAGGTGAAGCTTGCCATCGCGGAGCTCGCCCGACGCTGCTATTCCGGGCTTATTTAAGCGAACGGGCAAAGTGTATTCGGACCCACCTGGGGCTGCAAACTGGAATATGGCTTTGTGCTCCGCGAAATCTTCTGCGAGAACCTTCAACTGATGTGTGGTTGAACCCTCTTCCGGTAACCTGGCCGGGATGGCTATCTCGACGGGCGGAAGCGGAATCGCGAGTGTTTGGACGGCGGCGGCTGCTTGAACACATGGCTTCCCCGGCGTATCCTGATTTACGAGGCAAAGTACCTCCGGTTTTCCTGTGCTCGCACGTACAATGAGCCGGGAACCTTGCCGCGTATAATCCAGATCTATTGACAGATCGCCCAGCTTCACATGATGTAAGGCTGCGTGATCCCAGTCGGCGGGCAAATGCGGAGATAGCCGCAGGGTATGATTTGCAGCATCCCAATCGAGGCCGAACAAACCGCGCAATAGCGGTGAAATGACCATTGCAGAGGACCACATCTGGTGTGAACTGCTGCGGCCCAATGGTTGGTAAAACTCGCCCGACAGCAGCTCCGTTACGGACCCGAGGTCCTGGGCCCAGGTCAATTCCAGGTTTTGCATCAAATTGGCGTAACCGGCGAGCGGCCGTCCCGCGCGATATTGAGCAAGCGAAGCCCACCCGGTAAACAAAGGCCAAATGGAACCTTGGTGATAGCTGATGGGATCGTAAAAAGACGTTCGCTCGCTGATATCACGGGTTCCCCAGTCCGCCGAAAACTCACTGGAAGCCCATCTAGTTAACATAGACGCCGCTTTTGCGAGGGTGTAGCTCCCGTCCCACCATGCAACGGCGGGGTAGATTGTGGCGGTATGGTCGAGCGAACCGTTCGCATTCCGGCTGAACGCGTAAAAGTTCTCCGAGGGCTCATAGTATTCCTTTTCAATGGTTCTTCCGATTTCAGCCGCTTTGTCATGCGCCGATCGCGAGAGTTCATCATCTTTCACCAGAGCTGCTAAATGGTACATGGCGGTTGCCGACTGCTGATCGAGCGCCGCCAAATAAATCTCCTCTGCAGGCATACCTTGGGGCCAAGATTCAACCCAACCGGTACCTTCGCTATTTGAGTAAATGCCGTCATTCGCTTCGTGTGCACGCGTAAATTCATATGCTTTCTTCACGGCTTCCCAGTTTGTCTTCAAATAGCTCAAGTCACCACTTGCTTTCACGTAGTCCCACATGGCCATTACAAGCAATGGCGTAGCGTCCGCCGAAGCATAGAAGTATGGCGTCGATTTCCAATCCAAAGCATCTGCAGATTGTGAAAACTCGTGCATGATTTTGCCATCGGAACGCTGCCTTCGTACGAGAAAGTCCAATGCGCGCCTAGTCAGGGCGAAATCACCGTAGCTATTGATTGCGTACGTAGTCCACAGTGTGTCGCGGCCAAAAAACCACGCGTATCCTGGCCGCGCAGAGTCTGCTGATTCGTAATACCCCGCGACTAGTCCTATCTCTCCTTTGTATTGAACCTGCATTTGGTCAACGGAAACCGCCGCCCATTTCAGTGCGTCGTTCACTTGCTGGTTAGGTGTTTCAGCAATCACGCGGTTTTCGAAAAAATGGGCATAATATTCTTGCGTTCGCGAATACAATTGCGGAATCGCGTTTAGAATATTTTCCGACTGGGCAGCGGGTGAACTCCCACCGGCGAGCGCTATTACCAGAGGGAACGTCGTCCCTTGATCTCGCTTCGGATCGAACGAAAGCTTAAGCTCGAGCGCGTAAGTTTGCGGATGCTCCTGGTACGGAACCATAATGCCGGGCGTTGTTCGAGGTATAGCGACGATTCCCGAAAACTGAGGATCATCCGTATGTAGAAGGTAAAACCCGGTCCCGCCTTTCTGCTCTATCCATTCGCCATTGGGCCGCCCAAAATTAGGTGCAGGCCACATTCTTAACATTTCTGGCGTAAAGGAAAATGTGATCTCGAGTGGGCGAGCCGACTCCACGTCAAAAAATATTGCAGCGCCAGCCTGAGGCTGCTCCAGGCCTCGCGAAGCAAACATATGCTGCCGGATGGTAAAGGCAGCATGAGAGTAAGTAATGGTGGTTTCGGCGGGTGTGACTTTAATTTGCGCCGCTAACGCATTTACATCAATTGGTACATGATAGTCGTATAGCTCTGCTCTAATTCGAAAATTGCTCAATATCTTTACGGGCCACTGCCATGCTTCAAACCGCCCGTCCTGGCGGCCAAACAACGCCCCATACTCTCCGGCTACAGTCCAAGGTTGGCGGGGAACACAGGGAGAGAGAATTTCGGGAGTACTCAAGTTCCTTTCAAAATTCGGTAGCGGGCTAAGCTCTGCTGCGGGTATGGCGTTACTTGCCAGGAGACAGAGCGTCATCAATTTGTGACGTGACATGAGGGCAATCACTGTTATCGTATAGTCCGACCTGATCTAATGAAATTTTCATGAGACCTATCGTTCAAATTTCGCTCGACTTCGTGGATTTGCAAGAGGCACTCAAAACTGCGGAGATCGCAATCCGTGCGGGTATCGATTGGCTGGAAGCCGGTACGCCACTCATCGTGTCGGAAGGGGCTCGCGGTGTTCGTGAACTGCGCGCCCGCTATCAGACGGCCCCCATCGTCGCCGATTTGAAGGCCATGGATGGCGGCTGGCAGGAAGCGCGCATTATGGCGAAAGCTGGAGCCACGCTAGTTGTCGTAATGGGCCAAGCCCATTCAGAAACCGTCGAGTCGGCAGTGAAGGCGGGTAGGGATTTCGGCATCAAGATAATGGGTGACAACATGGCTATGCCGGATGCTGTCGCAGGTGCTAAACGCCTGGAAGAGTTAGGTTGCGATTACATCGTGCATCACATCGGTTACGACATGCGCACGCTGAGGCGGCAGCGCGGGCAGGCGGCACCCACACCGTTGGATCAACTTCGTGAGATCGTTCAGTCCGTCTCCGTTCCGGTGCAGGCAGTGGGCGGTTTAAGTATTGAGCAGGCAATTCAGACACCCTCATACGGTGCGCCTCTTGTTGTTCTCGGTGCGCCGCTCGTTGTGGGTGAGCGAGCCCTTCATAATGCCGAACTGGAAAACACGCTTCGCCAAATCTGTTCGAGCGTGCATGCGTTTGGTGATGTCAGAATCGGCAAGGAGGTCTCCGCATGAACGGCACCATGCCGGGGGTGGTCAATTACGGGCGCGAGCCATTCTCGGTGGAACTTCGTGAAGTGCCTGTTCCTGCAATCGGCGATACCGACGTCCTCCTCCGCGTAGGAGCAGCAAGCATTTGCGGAAGTGATGTCCACCAATGGGCAGGCTCCCACGGTTGGTCGGTGAATTATCCGTGCATCCTGGGCCACGAGTTTGCGGGAACAGTCGCTCAAGTCGGATCTCGTGTTGCCGATTTTCGCGAAGGTGACCGGGTAGTCAGCGAGACTGCCGCGGTAATTGATGAGCGTTCCCCTTTGAGCCGTACGGGTCTCTACAATCTCG
>Ga0126381_100010561_pt1 | contig 10405 bp, 4 predicted proteins | sample PanSoiMetPlot_28_FD_96465 | JGI IMG/M metagenome (GOLD analysis project Ga0126381, IMG submission 96465) | Tropical forest soil microbial communities from Panama - MetaG Plot_28 | ecosystem: Environmental > Terrestrial > Soil > Tropical forest > Bulk soil | place: Panama | collected 2016-02-17 | reverse complement strand
CAGCATGATGAGCGAGGTCGTGAGCATCGATTGACCGGCGAGCTTCGCCTTGAGCTCGATGAGCTCCGCGCGCATCGGGTCGATGGCGCTGACCTTCGGATCGATGGCGCCGAGCTGGCGGCGCAGGTCACGCACCTGCGCCTTCAACAACAATAACGCCTTCTCCTGATTGGCCGCGGCCTTCATCGTGCCGTGGTGATGAGCGACCCGCGTGCGAGGCGTCCGATACTGCTCCTGCTCCGCCCCGCTCGCGCTCGATTGAACCAGTGCCAAACCTATGCCGATCGCATACCAGCTTCGAAGCATCTCGATCTCCCCGTGCTGATCAGCCATAGCGTGTGTCGGTTCTGCATGATTCGGTTGTATTTGATATGGTGCATGAGCACCGGCGCTAAAAAGAAGCGCGTGCCGGCAGAGGCCAGATTTCGCCGCAATCCTGTAGCTGAACGGGTATTTGCTTGTTGCTTGATGCGGGTCCCCGAGGGGAGAATCCGTGGACGGCTCGGCTGAGCCGCACCTCGCTCGCAGCGGTATGTTGACCGACAGGCGCGGCGTGCTGGCCTGCATTTGCTGCAGCAGCGGTGCAGCATGACCTTGACGAATTGACCGCAGCGGTGAAACGATGCCCACCCCATTGCGGGCGCGCGCGAGTATTTCCCGACACCTGCAGAGCCGACGGAGCCGCGTTGCATGTCCTGGCTGGGAGCCCTGTTTGGATCGCGCGCGGCCGGCTCCGTCGCGGAGGCGGATAAGTACGACGCGGCACTGGTGCGCGAGGATGTCGGTCGCCTCGACACCGTTCGGGCGGGGCTCGGCGATCAGGTCGTGCAGTACATCTGCCAGGGCGACAACGACAGTGTGCTGCTGACGCTCGGCCAACTCAAGAAAGAAGTGAACGAGGTCCTGCACGGGCGGCATTGGTCGTCGGGCGGGCGATGGGTCTCGGGGCGTGCCGACTTCCTGCTGGCCGCGAAAGCGTGGCGCCCGGACGGCCTGCGCCGCTATGGTGAGGTGCTCGCCCCCGTCTACGAGAGCGGCTGGCCAAAGCTTCTCGGCTCGGAACGGTCGCCGATGTGGTTCCGCGCACTGCTGCGCATGTACGGCGAGGCGCGGCAGGTTGTCATCAACGAGACCAAGTGGAAGAAGGCGCCGCCCGCACGCGCCAAGGAGCCGTGGACGATCGACAAGCTCAAAAGTCTCCTGGGCGAAGATGAGACACCCATTCTCGACATGGCGTTCGAGCGGGATACCGGTTGGCAGGCGCAATACACCGAGCAGCAGACCCCGGAGAGGATGCCGGGATTCGAGGAGCACCTGCGCTGCGACCCCAAGCGCCGCATGCGCGAGCTGCGCACGCTGGGCGCCAAGGCGCGCGCCTACGGTCTGCGGCTCCTAGCACGGCTCGATCTTACCGACGGCGCGTTTTTTGATTTCGCCTTCGACCAATCAGGTGATCCGGCCAAGAGCGCACGCGAGGCCGCGGCCACTCTGCTGCGTACCGCCTCGCCAGCCGCCCTTGCGCAGCGTGCGCGCGAGCGCTGGTCGGGCCTCAAGCCCGCGCACAAGGTCGAGGTCGCGCGCGTCATCGCTGCGGCGGGCTCAGGCGAAGGCCCGGCACTGCTCAATCAGTTGTCGGAGGCAGAGAAGAGCGAGAGCGTTCGCGCCGAGATTACCCGGCTCTTGGGCCAGGACGTGGTCGCCGCCAAAACGGGCGCGCGCTCCCTCGAGGCGCGTCCCGACGGACCGGACGGATACACCGCCATCGACGGCACGTGGATCGCGGGGCCGCCGCGGGCGCCGCTGCCCGAGGACAAGCCGGTGTCGGGCGCCTTGCGCATGCTCATCGACGAAGCCGTCGCAGCCTGGCGCTCGGACGACGAGCGTTACAATCGCGAGCAGCGTGGTCAGAAGTTCTTTCGCGAGCGGCAGCCGGTGGCGGCATCGGCCACCGATCGGTTTTGCCAGCTGGTCGGGCCCGGCGGCGACAAGATCAAGCGCACGCCGAGCGACCGCACCGTTCTCAATATCTTCAACCTGTGGGGCCTCAGCAAGGAGCGCTTGGCCATACAAACCAAGATCCTCGCTCACGCCGACCTGACACTGTGGCATCTCGTGCGCACGATGCCGGACCACGGTGTCCGCGGCAGGCCGCACCCCGAGACCATCTTCGGCGCCGGCCCCTTCGTTGACGCCCTGCGGACCCGCCTGGGCAAGGGGGGCGATCTGTATACGTATTGCGATGTCTTTGCTGCCCTCGACGTTCCCGAAGACAGCTGCATGCGCTTCCTCTTGGAGGCGACGCACATGCGGTTGGACTTCGAGGATTGGCAGGGCGAGCAGCTCTGGCCGTATTTCATGCGCCATCTCGCTCTCATCGACGAGGCGCTGGGATTGGCTGCACCCTCGGGCGAGGCGGTGCTGCTGGAGCTGCGCGCGCTCGATATCCTGGCAGCGTTCCCCAAGACGCCGGCGCGTTACGGCGCGGCGCTGCTCGACCGTGCGACCGGCGATCGCAAGCTCGTGCGCGAGTCTTCGCGCGAGTTCCTCGCCGCGGCTCCGAGCCTCGCCGAGCTTCTGATCCCGCTCCTCAAGCATCCCAAATCCGAGACGCGCGCCGGCGCAGCGCGCTGGCTCGCCGAGCGCCGCGAGGCGCAAGCGATCGCGCCCCTGATCGAGGCTGCGCGCAAGGAGAAGCTTGCGCCGCCCAAGGCCGCCATGCTCGGCGCGATCTCGCGGCTCGGCGGCGATATTGGCGAGTTCGTGGCGGCGCGCGCGCTGCTCGCCGAGGCAGAGAAGGGCTTGAAGAAGACGCCCGCCAAGGGCCTCGAGTGGTTTCCCTTCGACGCCATGCCGAGCCTGCAGCAGGCCGACGGGACCGCGCTCGACCCGAAGGTCGTGCGCTGGTGGATCGTTCTCGCCGCCAAGCTGAAGGAGCCGGGCGGCAATGCCTGGTTCGAGCTTCTGCTCGACCGGCTCGAGCCGGCGGCCGCGGCCAAGCTTGGTCTCGCCGTGATGCAGGCCTGGATCGCCTACGACACCGCCGCGCCTTCGGATCTCGAGGCCAATGCCCATGCCGAGCAGCATGTCGACGCGACGCTCAAGCAATACCAGCGCTGGAAGGCGGACACTACGCGAGAACAAATCTTCGCCATGCTGCGGCAGCAGAAGCTGCACTCCTATTTCAACAGCGGCAACGACCAGAAGGGCGTGCTCGCGCTCTCAGCGCGCGCGTCAGCGTCCGACGCGGTCGCCCTGGCGAAGGCATTTTTGCGCGAACACTATACGCGCACGGCGCAATGCAAGGCATTGCTCGAATGCCTCGCCGCCAATCCCTCTCCAGTCGCCATCCAATATGTGCTGACCATCGCCAAGCGCTGGCGAACGCGCGGTGTGCAAGAGCTAGCCGGTCAGCTCGTGGGCAGCATCGCCGAGCGTCGCGGCTGGACCGCCGAGGAGCTCGCTGACCGCACCATCCCGACCGGCGGCTTAGACAATGCCGGCGTACTGGAGCTTCCCGTCGGCGAGAAGATCTATACGGCGCGGCTCGCTGCCGACGGGAAGATCACGCTGGTCAATCCCGACGGCAAGTCCGTCCAAGGCCTGCCGGCCACGGACGGCGACGCTGCGGAGGCGCTCAAGGACAGCAAAGCTCTTCTCGCGACGGCACGCAAGGAGGTGAAGCAGGTCTTCGAGTTCCAGTCGCGCCGCCTCTACGAGGCGCTTTGCATCGGGCGTGAATGGCCGGCCGCGGATTGGGAAGAGTTCTTGCTGCAGCATCCATTGATGGGCCGCCTGCTGCAGCGGCTCCTCTGGATGGGACTCGACGAGACCCGCCACCGTGTCGCCTTGTTCCGGCCAATGGAAGATCTCACGCTCACAGACGCCGCCGACAAGCCGGTCCCGCTCGCCGCATTCGCGCGCATACGCCTAGCGCATCAGGCGGCGCTCAGCACCGACGAGGTCGCGGCTTGGCGGGCGCATCTGAAGGACTACGAGGTCGACCCTTTGTTCGATCAATTGGGGCGTGAGCGATTGCTCGCGGATGGCATCGAGACGCAAACTGAGATCCTCGACCGCAGAGGTTGGCTGATCGAGGCGTTCAAGTTCAGGAGCATCGCGACCAAGCTCGGCTACAATCGCGGGCGAGCAGAGGATGGCGGCTGGTTCTTCACCTATGAGAAGGCGTTCGATGGGCTGCAATTGGCCGCGGTCGTGGAGTTCACCGGCAACAGCTTGCCCGAGGAAAACCGGACCTCGGCGCTGTTGGCGCTGCGGTTCGTGAAGATGCGCAGGGGCTTTCTGCGCTGGAATATCGGTGTGCCGCTCGGGAGCGTGTCGCCCGTTCTGCTGGGCGAAGCCTGGAACGACCTGCACGCAATGGCGGCCTCTGGAAGCGGGTTCGAGGTGGATTGGGAGAAGAAGGTCGCATGGTGACGCAAAGCGCGAGTCTGCGGCCTCCCGCCGAGGTGACCTACGCCGAGGAGCTGGCACGGCTCGCCGCCCACGACCAGGGGCCGCGCCCCGCCGGCTGGTCGCTCTCGCCCAGGTCGGTGCGGCGTTTCCTGATCGGCGATGCCGCCCTCAAGATCGACCGCAAGTTCTACGGCGACGACGCGCTGGTCGAGCGCGCTATCGTCGATTTGATGGGCGAGCAGGGTCTGATGCTGGTCGGCGAGCCCGGCACGGCCAAGTCCATGCTGTCCGAGCTTCTGGCGGTCGCGATCTCCGGTCGCTCGAACCTGGTCGTGCAGGGCTCCGCCGGCACCACTGAGGACCACATCCGCTATGGCTGGAACTATGCACTGCTGCTTGCCGAGGGGCCGAGCGAGCGGGCGCTCGTGCCCTCACCGGTGCTCGAGGCCATGCGGGCAGGGCGGATCGTACGCATCGAGGAGATCACCCGCTGTCCGCCGGAGATTCAGGACACGCTCATCTCCATCCTCTCCGAGAAGGTCATCGCCATCCCGGAACTCGGTGAGGAGCGCGCGATCTTCGCGGCGCCGGGCTTCAATGTCGTCGCCACCGCCAACCTACGTGACCGCGGCGTACATGAAATGTCGAGCGCCCTCAAGCGGCGCTTCAATTTCGAGACCGTTATGCCGATCGCCGATCCGGCGCTTGAGCGGGCGCTGATCAGCAGCCAGCTCGAGGGCCGCCTCAGCCGGGCGCAGGTGCGCGCGGATGTCTCGGAGGACGTGCTCGACCTTTTGGTCGCGACCTTCCAGGATCTGCGCGCCGGCAAGACTCGCGACGGCGCGCCGGTGCCGCGCCCGGATGCGGTGATGTCGACCGCGGAGGCCGTGAATGTCGCCCACGCGGCCGCCCTCGACGCGGTCTATTTCGGCGAGGGACGCGTCACTGGCGCGCATGTCGGACGCCAGCTCGTGGGCATCGTGCTCAAGGACAATGCCGAGGACGTGCGCAAACTTGGCGCCTATGTGGACCACGTGGTCAAGGAGCGCTCGCGCCGCAGCAAGGCGTGGAGCGAGCTGATGACGGCGCTCAAGGCGCAAAAGAGCGTCTCGTGACGGCCGTGGCGCCGGCGTGCGATTTCTTTCCCATTCGGCATCACAGCCCCGCCGGTGCGCTCGCGCTGCTGCGCGCGTTCGACGAGCTGCGTCCGCGCCAAGTGCTGGTGGAGGCGCCGATCGACTTCGAGCCGCTGCTGCCGATGCTCACCGATCCCGCCACCCGCCCGCCGGTCGCGATCGTCTCGCTGCCGCCGGCCAAGCCGGATGGCGAGGATGATCATGTCGCCACCTATCCGTTCTGCGCCCACTCGCCGGAATTTGTCGCGCTGTCCTGGGCTGCGCGTCACGGCGCCCGCGCTGCGTTGATCGATCTCCCCGTCCGGCACCCCGCGATGCGTAAGCGCCACGGAAGCGAGAGACCCGTGCCCGCGCTGATTGCGGAATGGCGCCTCGATCACAATGCCTATGTGACCGAGCTCTGCGCGCGGCGCGGGGTGAGCGACGCGCTGGCGCTCTGGGATGCGTTGTTCGAAGCCCAGGCTGCAACGGCCGATTGGCGCGGCTTCTTCGCCGCCGTCGGACTTTATTGCCGGCACACCCGCGAGGTGACCGATCAGGCCGAGATGGAGGCCGACGGAACACTCGCGCGCGAGGCGCACATGGCGGCGCGGCTCGCCGAGGCGATCAAGAGCGGGCCCGGTCCGGTGGCGGTGGTCACGGGCGGCTTTCATACGCCGGCGCTGACGGAGGCTGTCGCCTCGCCCAGGGCGGCGGCGAAGTCGCTGACCAAATCCATGCCCCCCGGCAATGCCTATCTGATCCGCTACGGATTTGCGCAGCTCGACCGCTTCAGCGGCTACGCGGCGGGCTTGCCGCATCCCGCCTACTACGATCGGCTGTGGCAGCATCTGAAGACGCAATTCGCGAGCGGCGATCTTGCGACCGGCATCCTCACCGACTTCGCCGAGCATCTGCGGCGCACCAAGCCGCAGCTCGCGCTCGCGACCCCCGCCTTGAGCGCGGCGTTGCTGACCGCGGACCGCCTTGCGCGCCTGCGAGATTTGCCGGCGCCGGGCCGCAGCGAGCTGATCGACGCGGTTCGCTCCGTCGGCGTCAAGGACGCGTTGGAGCTTGGCCGGGCGCCGTTGCTCGAGGCTCTGCATGAGTTCCTGACCGGCACCGCGATCGGCGAGCTGCCGCCCGGCGCTCCCCAGCCGCCGGTTGTCGAGGCGGTGCGCACGAGCGCGCGCAAGCTCGGCTTCAACCTCGACGATGGCGCGCGCCGCACCCGCGAGCTCGACATCTTGCGCCGGCCGCGTCACGCCGACGCCTCCCGCTTCCTCTTTGCGTTGGACCTCGCCGGCGCGAGCTTTGCCAGCCGCGTATCGGGCCCCGATCCGCTGACCGGCTGGCGCGGCGAGATGCTGTTCGAGACCTGGAGCTACGCCTGGTCGCCCATGGTGGAATCGGAGCTGATCGCCCGCGCCGCGGATGGTCAGACGCTCGAAGCCCTATGTCGCGCGGAGCTTGCGCGCCGGCATGCGCGATTGGCGGAGGAAGGACGTGCGCGCAGCGCCGGCGCCGGTGTCGAGCTGTTGGTGGCGGCTGTCCGGACCGGATTCGCCCAGGCGATCGAGCGTGCGGTGAGCTGGTGCGCCGATGCGGTCGCGGAGGATGCCGAGGCGCCTTCGATCATCCGGGCGCTGACCGTGAGCGCTGGTCTTGCGCGCCCGGGGCCAGGTGCACCCGATCTCGCGCCGCGCTTTGCCAAGCTGCGCGGCCAGGCGTTCGAGCGGCTTCTGTTGCTGTTCCCGGGCCTCATCGACACGGCGGAGGACCGCCTGCCGGAATTGATCCGCGCGGTTGCCGAGCTTGCCGCCATGGCCACGGCCGGCGACGAGGCGATCGAGCGCGAGCGGCTCGCGGTCGTGGTGCGCAACGCGCTCGCGGCCAGGCTGCCTCCGGCGCTCGACGGCGCGCTCGCCGCCTTCGCGGCCTTGATCGGCGCCATGCCGGAGGAGGAGGTCGCCGCGCATGTCGCCGCGATGCTCAGCGGCGCCTATGTCGAGGATGGGAAGGTTGCGGCGGTGCTCACGGGATGTCTGGCGGTCTCTCCGCGTTTGATCGTCCATAGCCCATTCGTGCTGGCCGCAACCGACGCTTTCCTCACGCGCATCGACCAGGAGGTTTTTCTCGCCACCTTGCCCGAGCTGCGGCTCGCCTTCAGCCAGCTGACGCCGAGCGAGATCGACCGCGTTGCCGCTTGGGCGGCCGCCCAGCACGGCCTCGCCCTCAAGGACATTCTCGACGACACGATCCCTCCCGAGGAGGTGGCCGAGAACATGGCGCTGTCGGCGGAGCTCGCCACGCTCTGGCGTGAGGAGGGCTTGGGGCCCTGGCTGGAGGTTCCGTGAGCGCCGAGAAGACGCCCGCGCGCTGGCGCCTCGCGCTCGGCCGCCACGCCAAAAATCACCTCTCTGGCCTGTCCGCCCAGGAGGCCCGCATGGACCGCGCCATGGAGGCGCTCTACGGCCGGGCGCATGGGGCGCGCGGATTTCGTGCCGGGCAGGGCGGCTCGCTCGATCCTTCGACCGTCGTCCTGCCGAGCTGGCTCGACGAGCTCAAGCAGCTCTTCCCCGCGAGCGTCTTCGAGACCGTGCAACGCCACGCCGTCGACCGCTTCGATATGGCCGAGCTCCTGGCCAGCAACGAGGCCCTGCAGCGGCTCGAGCCGAACCTCGATTTGATGAAGGTGCTGCTTGCTTTCCGCGGGCGCGCCGACCCCAAACTGGCCGAGCCGATCCGCCAGATCGTCCGCAAGGTCGTGGAGGAGTTGCGCCGCCGGCTCGAGACCAAGGTGGCGCGCGCCTTCTCAGGGACGCGTAACCGCTTCCGCAGGTCGCAGCAAAAGCGGATGGCGAATTTCGATGTACGTGCCACCATTCGCGCCAACCTGCGCCACTATCAGCCGGACCGACGCGCCCTCATCGCCGAGCGCCTGAAGTTCACCGCGCGTCAGCGCCGCCGCATCCCGTGGACGATCATTCTGTGCGTCGACCAGAGTGGCTCGATGCTGGGCTCGGTCGTTCATGCCGCCGTCCTGGCCTCGATCCTGGCCACGCTTCCGGCCGTGCAGGTGAAGCTCGTCCTGTTCGACACCTCGGTCGTTGATCTCTCGGAGCGCGTGGAGGATCCAGTCGACCTGTTGCTGTCGGTGCGGCTCGGCGGCGGAACCGACATCGGTCAGGCCCTGGCCTACTGCGAGGGTCTGATCGCGCAGCCTTCACGCACCGTGCTCGCCCTGATCAGCGACTTCGAAGAAGGCGCTTCGCCGGCGGCGCTCATCCGCGTGGTCCGCCGCCTTGCCGGAGCGCGCGTGACCCTGATCGGCCTCGCCGCGCTCGACGAGGGGACGGCGCCGATGTTCGATCGTGCCATGGCGGCGCGCCTCGCCGACGCGGGCATGTCGATCGCGGCGCTGACGCCGGATCGTTTCGCCGAGTGGCTCGCCGGGGTGATCACATGAGCCGCTCGGCGCTGCGGACGATGCTTGCGGGGCTCGAGGATGCGGCGCTCGAAGCGCTCGCCTCACGCGGGCTCCTGCGCCGCGCCGCCGCGGATGCTGAGGCCGGAAAGGTGCGCATCGAGGAGGAGAATGACAAATCGGCCAAGCTCGTGGTCGACGGCGAGACCGTCCAGTTGAGCGCCACGGCCGCCGCCGCCGGCTCCTGCACCTGTCCGGCGCCCGGCATGTGCCGGCACCGGCTGGCCGCGATGGTCTACTTGCGCCGAAGCGAGGCGGCGCCGGCCGAGGTGGAGGCCGTCGATTGGGTATCCGTCTTCAGCGCGATCACGCCGGCCGATCTCGCGCGCTTCGCCGGCAGGGCCGCTTGGCGCGAGGTGCGCGCGCGGCACGAGGCGCGGGACGACCATGAGAAGCGCGCCGTCGAGATCGCGCCTCAGGGGAAGACGCTTTTGGTGCGGCTGTCGGCTTCACAGCCGCCGGTCACGTTCTTGGCCGGAGGTGGACTCAAGGCCGCGATCAGCAAGGCGCCGGTGCGTGCGCGCAAAGGCCACATCGTCGCCGCCGCGTTGGCCGCCCGTGACGCCTTGGGCCTGCCGCCACCGGCCGTCGAGCCGGCCGCTGATGCTGATAGTGTGGTCGCGCCGGTTGCGCAGGCGCGCTCGCTCGAGGACGTGCAAAACTTTCTCGAGCGCGCCTACACAACTGCACTCGCCGTCTCGCCAGTGGCCTTGGAGGAGGAGGCGCGCCGCCTCTCAGTCGCCGGTCGTGTCGAAGCCTTGCCGCGGCTTGCCGCCATGCTCCGCCGTCTGGCGGCGGGACTGAGTGCGCAGCGAGCGCGCGATGCCGACGCCGATCCCGACCAACTGCTCGCTATGATCGCGGAAACCTACGGTCTCTGCGTGGCGCTCGGCGCCGCGAACGAGGTATTGCGGTCGCAGCTCGCCGGCCAAACGCGGCAGGACTATGCGGATGTCGGCGGCCTCGATCTCGTCGGTCTCGGCGCCCGGCTATGGGAGACGCCGAGCGGGGCGCACGGAGTCACCACGCACTTCTTCGCGCCCGACTCCGGGCAAAATTTCTCGCTCACCTTGGCGCGCGGCGACCGCGCCGACCCGCAGTTCCAGCCAACGACGGCGTTCCACCACACGCCGATCTGGGGGGCCCCAATGGCGCGGCTGTGCGCGGCACGCGTGCGCTTGCCGCACGCGCAGGCTTCCGCGGCCGGCCGTCTCTCGACCTCCGCGGCGGCGCGAGCGCGCCTCGAGCCTTGGACGCCGGAGCGGGACGGCGTTCGCCCATGGGCCTGCGCCTTCGACGATTGGACGGTGTTGGAAAAGCGTTTGCGATTGGTGTTCACGCCGCGGCTCACCGACGCAACGGCGCTCGACACTGCGGTGGTGCTGCTGTT
>Ga0126381_100010560_pt1 | contig 10405 bp, 8 predicted proteins | sample PanSoiMetPlot_28_FD_96465 | JGI IMG/M metagenome (GOLD analysis project Ga0126381, IMG submission 96465) | Tropical forest soil microbial communities from Panama - MetaG Plot_28 | ecosystem: Environmental > Terrestrial > Soil > Tropical forest > Bulk soil | place: Panama | collected 2016-02-17 | reverse complement strand
GGCATCGCCGGTCCGTTCCACGCGACGCCGAACACGTCACCTGACGAGGACACGTATTCTCGGATGGTGGTACCTGAGGCGGACTGAATTTCATGCAGGGTGTAAGCATTTCCCGATTGCACTCGGAGCAGGGCGGCCTGCATTTTCACGCGATCGGCATCGATAGACGAGGCGCTTCCGCCAAGCGCGGCGAGAAGAAACAAGAGACGCATACGCTAGCCTCCGCAAGCCCGGTGCCATATTATCGCTGGCTATGTTGCATCGCCTGATCGCTGCTGCACTGATCGTGCAAGCCGTCGCACCCGTCGACCATGCGGCGCATCACGAATTCGTCGTACGCAATTTCAAGACAGAAAGCGGCGTCACGCTGCCCGAAGCGCACGTTGTCTATGGGACGTACGGACATCTCAACGCCGCGCGTGACAACGTCGTCTTGCTGCCGTCGCACTACATGGCGAATCACCATGGCTACGACTGGCTGATTGGGTGTCTGACACCGCGAGCGGTGCAAGTGTCAGACACCGGACAGCGGTGTCAGACACCGGCCGCGCTCGATCCCGGCACGTTGTTCCTCGTCATGACGGAGATGTTTGGCAACGGCCATTCCTCGTCGCCGAGCAACACGCCCGAACCGTTTCACGGTCCGCGGTTTCCCGTGATGACGATTCGAGACAACGTCGACGCCGTGCATCGCTTGCTCGTCGACGAGTTGCACGTGACACACCTCCGCGCCGTCGTCGGCTTCTCGATGGGCGCCGAGCAGGCGTTTCAATGGGCCGTCAGCTATCCGGATTTTGTGGATCGCATCGTCGCGACGAGCGGAACGGCGAAAGCGTGGCCGCACGGAATCGTGCGACTCGAAGGACAGATCGCGGCGTTGACGACAGACCCGACGTTCAACGGCGGTGATTACACGACGCCGCCGCGCAAAGGCATCGAAGCCTTCGGCATGGTGTGGCTCGGATGGTTGTACTCGCAGGAGTGGTGGCGTCAGGAGTTGTGGAAGACGGCCGCGCCCGGACGCACGCTCGATCAGGAGATCGAAAATCGGCGCCGAACGTTCTTCGCCGGCAACGACGCGAACGATCTCATCCTGCAGGCGCGGACGTGGCAGCGGCACGACGTTGGCCGGACGCCAGGCTTCGACGGCGACCTGGCGAAAGCGCTCCGCTCGATTCGCATGCCGGTCTTGTACATGCCGTCGGAGACCGACCTCTACTTCCCTCTGACGGATGCGAAGTACGAAGCGCAATTCATTCGAGGCGTCTCCTTGACGCCGATTCCGTCGCTCTGGGGCCACCCGGCCGGGGCGGGCGCGAGCCCCGCTGACCGCGATTTCCTGAACCAGCACATCGGCGCGTTTCTGCAGTTGACATCGGGCCGCCAACCTTAGACAGTGATGCCTATGCGCACAGCCCTGATTTCGGTGATCGGCGTCTGCACGGCGGTGTCTCTGGCCGCGCAACAGCGGAAGCCTGCGGCCACGACGATCGACGGCCATCCGAACTTCACCGGCATGTACGATCTGGCGACGATGACGCCGGTCGAGCGGCTGCCGGGTATGAAAGATCTCGTCCTCACCAAAGAGCAGGCTGACGCGGCCGAGAAATACGAAGCCGACCGCCAGGTCAAGAACGACGCGCCGCTCAAAGGCGATCGCGACGCACCGCCCGTCGGCGGCGAACGGCCGGCCGGCAAAACGTACCTCGAGCAGCTCGAGTTCTTCGGCGGCGGCGTGGTCGGCGGCTACAACCACTTCTGGCTGTCCGAGGGCAGCAAGTACGCGACGGTCGAAGGTCAGAAGCGCAGTTCGATCGTGATCGATCCGCCCGACGGTCACGTTCCGCCGACGAACGAGATCGGTAAGAAGCGCAACGCGGCGTATCTCGCCGGCGCGGTGAGTCCGGACGCGGCGGAGTCAGCTTCGGCCGGGCCGCCCGGAGCGTTCGACGGTCCGGAACTGCGTCCGCTCGCCGAACGCTGCCTGATGGGATTCAACTCGACGGCCGGACCGCCGGCGCTGCCGAATTACTTCTACAACAACCTGCACCAGATCGTGCAGACGCGCGACACCCTGATGATCGTCACCGAGATGGTGCATGACGCACGCGTCGTGCGAATGAATCAGCCCCACGTGCCGCCGACGATCCGCAAGTGGATGGGCGATTCGGTCGGACACTGGGAAGGCGAGACGCTGGTCATCGACACGACGAACTTCACGCGCAAGACGCAGTTCCGCGGATCGAGCGAGAAGCTCCACGTCGTCGAACGGATCTCGCGGATGTCGGACGGCAATCTGCTCTATCGCTTTACCGTGGACGATCCCGACACGTGGGATCGCGCATGGACCGGCGAGTACCCCTGGGTCGTCACGCACGAGAACATGTACGAGTACGCGTGCGCCGAGGGGAACTACGCGCTCGAGGACATGCTGCGCGGCGCGCGGTTGGCGGAGACAGACAAAAGCAAGAAATAATTGAACGTCCTGATCTTCGGCGGGACCGGAATGGTCGGCCAGGGTGTGCTTCGCGAGTGTCTCCGAGATCCCGACGTCGCGCGCATTCTCGTCGTCGGGCGAAGCACCGTCGGACAGCAGCACGGGAAGCTGAAGGAGTACGTGCTGCCTGACGTCGGCGATCTCTCGTCAATTCAGGATCGGCTCGCGGGATGGGACGCGTGTTTCTTCTGCCTCGGCGTCTCGTCCGCCGGCATGAACGAAGCCGACTATCGTCAAGTCACCTACGACCTCACGCTCTCGGTCGCGCACACGCTGGCGCCGCTCAATCCCGGGATGACATTCGTCTACGTCACGGGCGCCGGCACGGATAGCACGGAGCGCGGACGCGTGATGTGGGCCCGCGTCAAGGGCGCGACCGAGAACGCGCTGCTGCAGCTGCCGTTCAAGCGCGCAGTGATGTTCCGGCCCGGCTACATTCAACCGATGCACGGCATCACGTCGAAGACGCCGGTCTATCGGCTCGCGTACGCCGTGTCGTCCTGGCTGTATCCGTTGTTCGCGCGGCTCACGCCGCAGTGGGTCACGACGACGGAGCAGATCGGGCGAGCGATGCTGACCGTCGCGAAGCACGGCGCGCCGAAGTCCGTGCTTGAAACGCGCGACATCAACCGTCTGACCGCTCCGTCATTTTGACCTGTTCGTCCTGACACACGTCGGCCAGCGCGCGCTCCAGTTCTGCCGCCGTGAACGGTTTCGCCAGCAGCGGCGCACCGGTTTTGCGAATCCGCTCCTGCGCCTCCGGCACCGCGGTGTAGCCCGACATGAAGATCACCGGCAGCCCCGGGCGCTCGGCGCGGGCCGCTTCCGCGAGCTCGATCCCGTCCATGCCGGTCGCGAGCACCACATCGGCCAGCAACAGATCCGGCGGCTTGCGCCGCTGCAGGATCACGAGCGCTTCGGTCGCCGCCTCCGCCACGAGCACGCGATGACCGAGACCTTCGAGCTGCCGCCGAATGCTGTTGCGCACGTCCGCTTCGTCTTCTACGACGAGCACGGTGCGCGGCGCCACGCGCGGTGAGGTCGCGGCCGCCGGCGCATCCGCCGAGGCGGACGGCGCGCCTGCGATCGGCAGGTACAACGTGACCGTCGTGCCGCGGCCCGGCGCCGACTCGATCAACACGCTGCCGCCCGATTGCTTCGCGAATCCGTACACCATGCTGAGCCCCAGGCCCGTGCCGGCGCCGCCCGTCTTCGTCGTGAAGAACGGCTCGAACACTCGCGCGACGATGTCAGCGGGCATTCCGGTACCGGTATCGACCATGGCGAGCGCGAGGTAGGTGCCTGGAATCACCTCGAACCCGGCGGCGTGAGTCTCCGGCACGTGGACAGTCGACGTGCGGAACGTCAGCGATCCGCCGCCAGGCATCGCATCGCGCGCGTTGAGCGACACGTTGAGAACGGCCGCCTCGAGCGCCGACGGATCCACGAACGCAATACTCGGCGCGGCATGTGTCTCGGCCTCGAGACGAATCGTGGCGCCGAGCGTGCGTCCCAACAGCTTGACGGTGTTCGCCACGAGCGTGTTCACGTCGACCGGCTGCGGATTCAGGAGACGACGCCGCGAGAACGCCAGCAGCTGCGCCGTCAGATCGCGTCCGTGCAGTGCCGCGCGCAATACCGCGCCAATGATGTCGGTCGCGAACTTGTCCTTCGGAAAATACGCGCGCAGCAGCTCGACGTTGCCGATGATCACCGCGAGGATGTTGTTGAAGTCGTGGGCGATTCCGCCAGTAAGCTGACCGACCGCTTCCATCTTCTGCGATCGGAACAGCGCTTCGCGCGTCTGCTCGAGCGTCTGCTGCGCCTGCCGCAGTTCGGTCACGTCGTGCGAGATGCCGAACGTCCCGACGATCTCCCCAGCCGGGTTGCGGTAGACGCCTTTCGTGACGAGATACGCCTGCGACGAGCCGTCCTCGACGGTCGCGACGCCTTCGAACGCGGAGGCGATCCCGGATGCGAGCACCTGCCGGTCGTCCTCGATGAAGCGCCGCGCTGTTTCCGCCGGGTACAACTCGAAGTCGTTCTTGCCCACGATCGCGTCGGGCCGCTTGCCGAGGAAGCGCGCCATCGCATCGTTGACGAGCACGTAGCGGCCGTCGAGATCCTTGACGAAGATCGCGTCCGGCGTGGCGTCGATGACGGCCTGGAGGATCTCGTAGCTGTTCGGGATCGCCATCGGTCCTCTCGGGGGAGATGCCTATAATCGCTGTCGTGCAAGCGGACGTCAACGACACTTGCCTACAATGCCTGCAGGAGGCCGCCCATGCTCAAAGGGCTGAAGCAGTTTCTGTTGCGCGGGAATGTCCTCGATTTGGCCGTCGCCGTCGTCATCGGCGCAGCGTTCGGCGCGGTCGTCACCGCGCTCGTAAAGGATCTGCTGACGCCCCTCATCGCGGCGCTCGGCGGCAAACCGGACTTTTCGGCGATTCAATTCGAGGTCAACGGCAGCAAGTTCCTGATAGGCGACTTCGTCAATTCGATCGTGTCGTTCCTGCTCATCGGCACCGCGGTGTACATCTTCGTCGTCTCGCCGGTGAACGCGTTGACCGCGCGCATGAATCGAGGCGAGGCGCCGCCGGATCCGACCACGAAGCAGTGCCCGGAGTGTCTGAGCGATATCCCGATTGCGGCGCGGCGCTGTGCGCACTGCACGTCGCCGCTCTGAAGGAGCGATGACATCTGCGCTCAACGCTCGTCTTCGCGATGCGCGAGCTCGGCGACCGCGGCGGTGAGCACCGCGGGATCGATCGGCTTCGCCAGATGCATTTGAAATCCGCTGCGAAGCGCCCTGACGCGATCCTCGGAGCGTGCGTAGGCGGTGACCGCCGCGGCCGGCACGCTGCGCACCGCCTCGTCCGGCGCCTTGCGTACGCGCGCGATCAGCTCGAAGCCGTCGACGCGAGGCATCGCCAGGTCGGCGACGAGCACGTCGGGATGCACGCTGCCGACCAGTTCCAGCGCATCTGTCGCCGATGGAGCCGCGGTCACTTCGGCGCCTGCCGCTTCGAGGATGTCGCGAACCATCGCGAGCGCGTCCGGATCGTCGTCGACGACGAGAACGCGCACGCCGTTCAGCTCGTGGAGCGCGGCCGGCTTCTCGACGGCTGACGGCCGGGCATCGTCAGGCTCTTCGTATGCCGGTTCCTGCGGCATCGCGGGCAGGAGAATCCGGAACGTCGCGCCCGTGCCCGAGCCTTCGCTCGTGGCCTCGATCGTCCCGCCGTGCATCTCCACGAGTTGGCGAGCAATGCCAAGGCCCAAACCGAGTCCGCCCAGTTCGCGAGTCGTACTCGAGTCCTGCTGACGGAACCGCTCGAAGATGTGCGGCAGGAAATCCTTCGCGATGCCGATGCCGCTGTCGCGGACGACGAGCTCGACACTGTCGGATACCTGAGCGAGACGGATGTCGATGTGGCCGTTGCGCGGCGTGAACTTCACCGCATTCGACAGGATGTTCCACACGACTTGCTGCAGGCGCTCGGCGTCGGCCGACACGGGTGCGATGCCGGCATCGAGCCGGCACTCGATCCGGATCGACTTCGCGTCCGCAGCCGGCTTCACCGCTTCGATCGCATGGTGTACCACCTCTGCCAGGACGGTCGGCTCGACGTGCAGACGCAGCTTGCCGGAAATGATCCGCGAGACGTCGAGCACGTCCTCGACGATCTGCGCGAGCGACGCGGCGTTACGCTCGACGGCCGCGATCGCTTTCGCGTGGTTTTCGGGCGTGACGATGCCGCTGCGGATCATGCGCGAGTAGCCGAGGATGGCATTCAGCGGCGTCCGCAACTCGTGCGACAGGGTTGCCAGGAACTCGTCCTTCAGCCGGCTCGCCTGCTGCGCCGTGGCCGCGTTCGCTTCGGCAACCGCAAGCAGCCGATCGCGTTCCGCCTCCGCCGCCTGCTTGTAGCTGATGTCGCGCGCCACCTTCGACGCACCGACGACACGGCCATCGGCGTCGACGATCGGCGACACCGTCAGCGAGATCGGAATCAGCGTTCCGTCGCGATGCTGCCGGACGGTCTCGAAATGATCGACCTTGCCGCCGCGACGAATGTGCGCGAGCACTTCGTCTTCTTCGCTCTGGCGATCGGCGGGAATCAGCGTGCGGATCGACTGGCCGATCATCTCTTCGGCGGTGTAGCCGAACATCCGCTGCGCTGCCGCATTCCACGTCATCACGATGCCGTTCAGGTCCTTGCTGACGATGGCATCGTCGCTCGACTCGACGATCGCGGCCAGGCGGCGTTCGGCGGCGCCGAGCGGGACGGTGGTGGCGTCGCGCGCGATGCGAAGCGTCCCGATGAGCCGACCGTTCTCGTCACGCAGCGCCGCGACACTGAGCACGATGCGCACCCCGTGGCCATCGCGGTGGCGGCGGACGGCATCGACGGCGGGAATTGATGTATGGCCGCTGAGCCTTTCGAGGATCCGGAGTTCTTCTTCGCTGTTTTCGAACTGGAGCAGTTCGCTGATGGGCCTACCGACGGCCTCTTCGGCGCTGAACCCGTACAAGCGGCCAGCCGCCGGATTCCAGAGGACGATGGCGCTGGCAAGATCCGTGGCGTACAGGGCGTAGTCGGCAAACTCGAGCAGCGCGCGGACGACGGACGCGCCCAAGTCACGATCCGACAAGGGCATCAAACCGAGTTTACTCGGTAACAGGAAATCGAGAAGCTCAGCGACATTTATTTGAGAGTTAATGACGACTGAGCGCATATATTTCATACAAAAACTGTATTAATGAGGTTTTCGTGGCAGACTTTATGAATTTTTGTGCGCTGCCCCTGCGGCCAATGAGGCAAAATCCGCGAAGTCCTCGGGATGGGTGGTCTGCTTTGGTTCGTAGCGCTGGTCGTGTGCGTCGCCGCTGTTGGAGGGCGAGTCGGACGCCAAACCGGTTCATCGCCCGCTGACGCCATCCTTCGCGCGGCTCTCGTCGCCACCGCAGCCATCGTCGCCTCGACCATGGTCGCCGGCGCAGCCGGATATTTGCGCCTCGGCGGCCTTCTGACACTGGACGCCGCAATCGCCGCCACGGCCATCGCGTGGCCGGGCCGTCGTTCGACACGATTTCCGCAACCGACATTCGATGCGTTTCCCATCGCGGCCGTCGCGATCGTGGCAGCGTTCATCGCGTTCGCGTGCGCGTTCGCCGTGTGGCGTGCGCCGTTGACGCTCTACGACAGCGTCAGCTATCACCTGCACTTTGCCGCTCGGTGGGTGCAGGACCACACGATCGCGATCATCCCCACGCCGTTCAGCGACGAAGCGCAGGCGTACGCGCCGGGCAACGGCGAACTGGTGCTCGCGTGGCTGATGCTGCCGTGGCACAGCGATGCGATCGCACGGATGGGTCAGCTGCCGTTCGCGCTTTTCGGCGCGCTTGCCGTCTACGCGATAGCGCGGCGTATGGACCGCAGTCCGGCGGAAGCCGTCTACCCGTCCGCGTTCTTCCTGCTCTCGCGACCGATCGCCGAGCAAATGGTCGGCGCGAACGTCGATCTCATCTGCGCGTCGTTTTTTGCCGCGGCGATGTACTTCACGATCGTCGCCGTCCACGACGACCGGCGATGTGACTGGACGCTCGCCGGCATCGCCATCGGCTTGTACGCCGGCACGAAATACCTCGCGCTCGTGTATCTGCCGGTGCTCGTCCTGCTTGCCTGTGCGCGCGGTGTTCGACGCCGGGCGCTCTGGGCGATCCCGGGCATCGTGGCGTTCGCGTTGCCATGGTACGCGCGCAACTGGATCGTCGCCGGCAGCCCGATTTATCCCGCGAGCCTCGCGGTGGGCGGCGTGACGATCGCGCGCGGCGCGTTCACGCGCGCCGCCATGATGAACACAATTTTTCACACGACCGACGTTGGCCTCTTCCCCGCGATGGCCGCACACGCCGTCGGGCCGGCGCTGTTCGTGGTATGGCTGCCGTGCGCGCTGGCCGGCTGGACGTTGATGCTGCGTCGCGGTTGGTGGCCGACCGGCGCGATCGCGCTGGTTCCGCTCGTGATGGTGCCACTGTACTGGTTCGGTTTTCCGGTCAACGTCGATGCGCGCTTCCTGATGCCGGCAGTCGGCCCGGCGATGCTGCCGCTCGCGTTTCTCTTTTCTCGCGGTCGCCGGTGGAATACGGCGGTCCACGTGGCGTACACCGCCGCGCTCGCGTGGCTCGTCGTCGGGAGCCCACACTCGCTGCCCGGGACCGTGCCATGGTTCATGAGCGGATGGCTCGCGCTGGACGGTTTGATCCGCACGGCGTATCTGCCGCCATTCGCAGGCGTTGCCGCCGCAGTCGGCGTCGCCTGCCTTGCAGTTCGCCGATCGCCGCGTCTGGCGCTTCCGGTTCTCACGAGCGTGCTCGCCTGCGCAAGCGTAACGCTCGCGATCGGCGCCACGAAATGGTGCGGCGAGGCCGGCTGCGAATACCTGGACACGACGTCGCCGTACATTCGCTCCGGCTATCTCGAATCGTGGCAGTGGGTGTCGCAGAACGTGTCCAACGCGACCATCGCATACACCGGCATCAACCTGCCGTATCCCCTCACTGGTGAGCGCCTCACCAACCGCGTCGTCTACGTGAACATCGACGGCAGGGCGCGGTGGCGCTTCCACGACTACGACCGCGCGTTTCGCAGCGGGCGCTTCGTGCCGGATCCGCCGCGGCTTGCCGAGAGCTCCGGCGAATTGCTGCCCGTCGCACAGCGCGCCGGACCGCGAGACGACGCGCTGCGGCCGCGCTACGAGCGAATGCACGGCAATCGCGACGCCTGGGTGTTCAACCTCGAATCGATGCGCGTCCGGTACCTCTTCGTCGCGATGCTGTCGGCGTACGAGATCGACTACGTGTGGCACAACGAGCGCGGCTTTCCCATCGAGGACGAATGGGCGCTGGCCGATCCCGGCCGCTTCCGTCTCGTGTACACGAACCCGCAGGTGCACATCTACGAGTTCGACGACGCGGTGAGGGCGCGCGGATGAGCGAGCGGCGATCGCTGTCGATCGTGATTCCGGCGTACAACGAGGCCGGCAACATCATCGCCACGCTCGAGAACGTCACCGCGGCGCTCGCGCCGCTCCACCTCGACGCCGAGATCATCGTCGTCGACGATGGGAGCCGCGACAGTACCGGCGAGCTGGTGCGCGAGCACGCGCATCGATTTCCTGGGGTTCGTCTCCTCGTCAACGATCGCAACCGAGGCTTCGGCGCCACGTATCAGCGCGGCGTCGACGCGGCGACACGCGCGCACATCGTCATGGTGCACGGCGACAACGCGTGGGGCGCCGAGACGCTGCGGAGCTTCTTCTCGCACACCGGCGACGCCGACATCATCGTCGGGTACACGCGGAACATGTGGCGGTCGCGGCCGCTCGGCCGGACGCTGCTGTCCAAGACGTTCACGTTCTTGGTGAACGCGATCACGGGCCGGCGCCTGATCTACTACAACGGCCTGCAGATCCACCGCGGCCGCGTGCTGAAGACGTTGACCATTCAGTCGAGCGGCTACGGATTCCAGGCGGAAGTGCTCGTCAAGGCACTGCGCCGGACCAGCACGTACATCGAAGTGCCGATGGATCTGATGGAGCGCGAGCACGGCGACAGCAAGGCGTTCCGGCTGAAGAACGCCGTCGACGTCGTGCAGACGCTGAAGCGGCTGCGCGCCGTCGCCGCGGAGGAGCCGTGAAGCCCGCGGTCTTTCTCGATCGGGACGGCGTGCTCAACGCCGCCGTCGTGCGCGAAGGCAAGCCGTATCCGCCCGCGTCGGTCGATGAACTCGTCATCACACCTGACGCCGCCGCCGCACTGACGCGCCTGCGCGACGCCGGCTACCGCCTCGTCGTCGTCACGAATCAGCCGGACGTCGCACGCGGAGCGCAGCGGCGCGACGT
>Ga0126381_100010559_pt1 | contig 10406 bp, 12 predicted proteins | sample PanSoiMetPlot_28_FD_96465 | JGI IMG/M metagenome (GOLD analysis project Ga0126381, IMG submission 96465) | Tropical forest soil microbial communities from Panama - MetaG Plot_28 | ecosystem: Environmental > Terrestrial > Soil > Tropical forest > Bulk soil | place: Panama | collected 2016-02-17 | reverse complement strand
TCCGGGCGATATCGTTTTCTTGAGCCGGAGGGACTGTCGGAGTTTGTCCCAGAGGGACCTCAGGACTTATCCCGAAGGGATTAAAGGACTCAGCCTGGGGTTTTAACCCCAGGTTACCGATTCCAAAAACGAGCCGCCCTGAAGGGGCGGTAGCAACCGTGTCAGCCGCGGGAATACCGAACGAAGCTTGGAACAAAATGTCTGCCGCCCCTTCAGGGCTGATCCATGAGTTAAAGTTACCTGGGGTCAAAACCCCAGGCTGAGTCCTGCCATCCCTTCGGGATAAGTCCTGAGGTCCCTCCGGGACAAACTCCGACAGTCCCTCCGGCTCAAGAAAACGATATCGCCCGGAATACGGAGTGCCGCTAGGTACTCATCTTGGTGGAAGGCAATGTTGGACTGCGCCCTAGCAAGGCGATAAAAGGAATCTTGGTACATTGGATTGCTGACCCGAGAGCACTCGCCCAGCGTTAATTGTCATTTTTAATGACGACTCGATGAGACCCGAGATCTTGACTCCAGGTTCCAGGAATTCCGCTTTCAGCGGGAGATGCGCGATCGCCATCATGATCAAAACCCCACGGAATGGCTTTTCGAAGACCCGCCTTTCGCCCCCGTTGCATTCAGAAGAGGCAGCCGAGATGAGCCGTTGTTTTCTTAGGGACACAAGCGCAGCCATTGAAGCCTTGATGCGCGACGATCCGTTTATGGTGGGCGTTGCGGTTTATACGCCGGTCGGGTCCGAGGCTGAACTGGCAGACCTTCTTCCGGCACATTTCAAAATTCTGGCGCAGCGTCACGGCGACTTGGGTTCGCGACTGTCAGGCGCGGCAGAAGATCTTTTTTCGCTCGGTTTTTCGGCGGTGTGCCTGGTTGGCTCCGACAGTCCTACACTTCCGGTCGAGAATCTGCGGGCGACGGCGGCAATACTAAAAGAGGGGGCGGATCGAATGGTCATCGGTCCCTGCACGGATGGAGGTTACTACCTTGTAGGCATGAACCGGCCGTACACCAAGCTTTTTGAAGAGATTGATTGGAGTACCGGCAGCGTTTATGAGCAGACAATCGGCCGATCAAAAGAAATCAATTTGCCGATGGTCGAATTACCGGTGTGGTACGATGTCGATGATAAAGACTCGTTGAATCGCTTATTGTCGGAGTTGTTCTCAGAATGGTCGATGGAAAACGTGTCACAGGGGGCGCCTGCTCTAAATACTAAGGAATTCCTTCAGCGTCTTCTGACGGGAGAGAACGCGGCTCGAGTCTGGCCGGCGATGGCAGCGTGCCGATTAGAACGCCGTGAGCGCCGATAACGAGACCGCTGCCCACGTGAGTAAAGAGCCGCCTGAAGGCGAGCGTGCTAAAGACAGGCGTTGGCTGCTAAGCCTGATTGGTCTGGGGATTGTGTTGTTAGTCTGCGAGATCGGAATTTTTGAAGTACACGTCCATGACCACTTCTATTGGATTCTCTTGTGGCTGTTAATTTCTGGAATCCCGTTCGTTCTCGCGGTCTGGCTGGTCTTTCGGCGGAGAGCATTTCCTGGCAAGACGCTTTGGATCATTTTCATCGGAGCCGGCCTACTTCGAGTGTTGTTCCTCCCCTTGGATCCTCCTCGATTGTCGACCGATATCTATCGGTATATCTGGGATGGGCGAGTGCAAGCATCTGGCATCAATCCGTATCTTTATCTTCCGGTCGATCCCCGGTTAACCGGGTTGCGAGACGAAGCAATTTATCCGCATATCAACCGAAAAGAATACGCCCACACGATCTATCCGCCGGTGGCTCAGATGTTCTTTTTCGCGGCGAGCCGGCTGACACAAAGCGTGGTGGGATTTAAGACCATCTTTATTGTAATCGATCTGATCACGATTGGGGCGATCGCGGCAACTTTAAGAGCAGTCGGTCAGCCGCCGGAGCGCGTTATTGTTTATGCCTGGCATCCGTTGCCCATCTTCGAGTTTGGCGGCTCCGGCCACATCGACGCGCTGATGATCTGCTTCATCGCGGTCGCGTTGTGGGCTCGGGTTCGGGGAAAATTTGGGCTGGCCGGATTTGCACTCGCCGGCGCCACGCTCGTAAAGTTGGTGCCGATTGTGCTGCTTCCGGCCTTCTACAAGCGATGGGATCGAAAATTGCCGATCACTTTCGCCGCCACGCTTGCGCTTTGTTATCTACCTTACCTATTGGGCGCCGGCACCCGAGTCCTCGGATTTTTACCTCAATATGCGCAGGAAGAAGGGCTACAGAACGGCGCCCGCTATTATATGCTGCTTCTGATTGATTATATTTTGGAATGGGGCGGCGTAGTTCACGAAATGCCGCCGGCCGTATTTAGCGGATTGGCATTGGCGCTTCTTGCCTTGCTCGCACTCTGGGCCTTGTTTCGCCAGGCGTCCTTGGGAAAGGAAAACGAGGAAAGCAAAGATCGATGGATCTCTTCTGCGTTCGTCCTCGCCTTTGTGTTTACAGTCCTTCTATCTTCCTACTATCCTTGGTACTACAGTTGGTTAGCCGTCTTTCTTTGCTTCGTACCGAATTCTGCTGCGCTGACGCTGACCCTAATTCTTTGGCCGCTTTACCGTTCGCTTATAGAACAGTCGTCGGATGACCTTTTTCGGTTTGAGTCGCGCGTCTTTCTCCCGGTTTTAGCCGTTTTTTTGGTGTCCTGGATAACACGCAAACGCCATCCACCGATTCGCACGGAGAAGATTTAATATCCGCAGATTACGCAGATTACGCAGATTTCGGCTCAGTGGTGTATCTACACGGTTGGGAGCATGGCTGATGATGTGGCTCCGGATTAAGCCAGAGGCCCTTTTTTTTATAATCCGTAGATTTCGCTTGAGGGTTTATTCATATCAGGGCATATAAAATAACAGGAGTGTATGATGTTATTATATGGATCAACAGACTTATCAGATCATTGGAGCGGCGATGGAGGTTCATAAGGAACTGGGGCGTGGGTTCCTGGAACCGGTTTATCAAGAAGCTCTCGAGCTTGAGTTCAGCGATCGCGGGATACCTTTTCAGCCGCAGAGGGAAATGTCGATATTCTATAAAGGGCGAAAGCTCAAAACCCACTATCGGTCTGACTTCGTATGTTACGACGATGTTGTTGTCGAGCTAAAGGCGTTGACGCGCCTTGGTGATGCAGAAGTCGCCCAAGTTTTGAACTACTTAAAAGTATCTCGTCGCGAACGCGCCTTATTAATCAACTTCGGGTCCAGGAGCCTACAGCATGAACGGCTCGTCTGGTCAGTTGCTGCACAAGCTCAAGAAAACAAATCTTAATCTCGAATTGTCCATAGTGTCCCACGGCTACGCGATGGAAAGATTTTAGATCTCGGCCCAGGACTTAGTTCGAAGCCCAGATCATCCGCCGGTTCCATTCGCTCGAATACACCACAAAGCCGAAATCTGCGTAATCTGTGTAATCTGCGGATATTAAATCTGTGGTTTTGGGTCAGCCAAATAATCTATGTCGCTAACTTTTCGGAAAGAACGGGCGCTCGTCACCGGCGGGGCCGGACTCATCGGGTCGCATGTCGTGGATCTACTGCAGGCGGAGGGTTGGGGAGTGCGCATTCTGGACAACTTGGAACCACAGACTCATCGAAATGGAAAACCACCTTGGTTAGAATCTGCGGTCCAAAAAGGAGCAGAGTTCTTGGAAGGAGATATACGGGATCGGGAAGTTTTGGAGGCAGCGTTAGATGGGATCGACGTGGTGTTCCACCAAGCAGCTTATGGCGGTTACATGCCGGAGATTTCCAAATATGTCGCGGTGAATAGCTTCGGGACCGCTCAGTTGTTGGAAATTATTAGGGAGAGAAAACTTGAAATCCGAAAGGTTGTCGTCGCTTCTTCGCAAGTGGTGTATCCGGAAGGGGCGGGGGAATGTCCGCAACACGGGTTTGTTTTTCCGGGTTTAAGGCCCGTAGAACAGCTCCGGCAGGGCGACTTTTCGGTGCGGTGCCCAATCTGTCAGAGCCCGACCAAATCCGTACCAACACCGGAGTCTGCTCCGCTTGGTGGAGAAACAGTTTATGCAATTACAAAGCTAGATCAGGAAAAACTCGTGCTTGCCTGGGGAAGACAAGTTGGCATCCCCGCAGTGGCATTGCGTTACTCCTGCACATTCGGACCGCGACAATCCATTTTTAACCCTTATACCGGCGTCATCGCCATTTTCTGTACGCGGCTACTTAATAACCTACCGCCGGTGATTTACGAAGACGGAGAACAAACGCGCGATTTTAGCTTTGTCGAGGATATTGCCCAAGCTAATCTTCTGGCTGCGACTTCGGATAAACTGGATGGAAAAGCTGTTAATGTTGGGAGTAATCGCGCGGTTACTATCAAACGGGTCGCCGAACTGATTTCCGCAGCTCTGGGAATTCCGCTTACCCCGATGATGAACGGTGATTTCCGGCCTGGCGAGATGAGGCATCTGATATCCGATACCACGCTGATTCGCAGCGCCGGTTACAAGCCGGCGGTTAGTCTGGAGGAGGGGATCGTTCGATACCTTGCCTGGATAAAAGCGCAGGGCAGCATCCGGGAATATTTTGCAGCAGCGGAGTCGATTCTCCGGCAAAAAGGGATTTTGCAACGAGTGGAACCTAACAGATGATCGTGGTGGTTATTCCGGCTTTGAATGAAGAGGAGGTGATCGGCGACGTGGTACGTTCTATTCCCGAGTTAGCAGATCGCATTATTGTGGTAGACAATGGTAGCAATGATCGAACGGCAAACCGAGCCAGGGAAGCGGGAGCAGTGGTGGTCGATCAACACGTCCGCGGCTACGGTAGAGCTTGTCGGGCGGGTATGAACGCGGCCATCCAAGCGGGTGCCGACGTCATCGTCTTTATTGACGGGGATGGTAGTGATTGTCCCGAGTTTATGGAAGCGCTAGTGAAACCGATTCTCCGCAACGAGTACGATTTTGTGATCGGTTCGCGGGTTCGCGGGAAACGAGAACCAGGCAGCTTAACATTTCCACAGGTGTTCGCCGGGCTTCTAGCCGGATGGATGTTAGGAGTCTGCTATGGCGTCAAGTTCACCGATATGTCGCCGTTTCGGGCGGTTCGGCGATCTCTGCTCGAAGCTCTTCCGATGACAGAGGAGACGTATGGTTGGAACCTGGAAATGCAGATGTTAGTCGCGAGAGCGAAAGGCCGGATCTTAGAAATCCCGGTAAATCATCGGCGGCGGCTGGGCGGTGTTTCTAAAGTATCAGGTACTCTCCGCGGAACGTTCCTAGCCGGTACCCGGATCGTTGCGACTTTTATTCGGGTTACGCTCTCGTAGGCCATCTACGGGCCATGGTAAATGGTACGAAAGCCCGACCCCGTCGGGTCAGCACATTGTTGGCTAATCAGCGGTCCGTGACCGGCTCTGGAATGAATTGTTCGGCTAAATTGGCTAGGCGAGGGTTTGAGAGATGCATGTGACAATGGCGTAAAGAGTCCACCCGCCAAGCCAGATAACGGCCAGGGTTTCGATGACGCAGACGCGGTCAGCGCTAGCCACCCGGCTCCAGTTCGCGGAGCTCGGCAATGCTACATATTGAGCTGAGTTGTATAGATAGGTGATCTTGTTGTCCATAAAGTTGAGTGTTTTCAGCGGGATTAGAACCACCAACCGGGAACACAATGTTCAATTGAGCGTATCGGATTTGCCGTCGCATTCAGGTTGTATTGATTACAAAGCAATCCCGTGGGCAAACTTTCAGAACTTTGGGGCGCATTTGGCTTCTTTTTGAATTCCAAGCCGCAAGGACTATTGGGCGCAAAAAAGGCTATCGAATTTCTGAGGGATGAAGTCTTTTTCCTCGTTTGAATAAAGAAGGGAGGCTGGAACCCCAAAGTGCTTGCTATCGTGTTCGAGAGAACAAAATGGATGAACCGCGCTTAGATCAGGATCTTAGAGCCCTTTCTAAACGTCCGAGACCGGATTTGCCGGCCGGCTTTAATGAAATGGTTTGGTCCAAGGTTCGAAGCCGAGAGACTTCGACTCGGGGGCGACGGGAGAACTGGCTTACGACGTTACTTTCCGCATTAACGACGCCGCAGTGCGCGGCTGCCGCTTTGGCTCTCGTACTTCTTGCTGGTTGGACTTTAGGACGCATCACGGCAGGTTTAGTAGGGAGTCCGACTGAGACCAGACTGGCTGCATCGGTTACTGGCGAAGTAATTGATCTGGCTTGCTACTTTGACGATGGGGCAAGCGGGCCAGACCATGCGGAATGCGCCAGAATGTGTATCGCCAGCGGGCTTCCTGTCGGGCTGAAGGCGAAAGACGGAACAATCTACGTTCTTATAGGCAAGCAGGCGCCGCCGAGCGCTCAATCCGGCGCCAAGCATGAGGCGCTGAACGCGCAGTTGGCTCCTTACGCCGCGAAGATCGTTACTATAAGTGGCACGATCGTGAGTAAAAAGGGTGCCAATGTCATAGAGAATACCCAACTTCTGAGCGAAGAGGCGCAAAGTCCAGATCCGAGGAAAGACTCAAAAACCCAACTTTCTCATTCTCTCCAAGAGCAGCTTGCGAGCGCGATAAACTCTGGTTTCGACAGCTTTCAACGAGATGCCAAGTAGTTCTGCGGTTTCGGCCTGCTGGCGGTCTTCTAAGGCGGTCAAGATGAACGCGTTTTTGAGCTCGCCGGGCAATTCGCTGATAGCCTTTTCCAGAGCGATTAATTCCTCGCGACGTTCCGTTTTTTGGTCCGGTCCGCGCTCCGTGGCAAGAAGCAGACTTGGGTTTTCACCTTCCTCGGTAGCTGAGTCAAAGGATACCGTCTTACGCGAATACTGGTAAGTTCGGCTTTTCAGGTGATCGCGGCAGAGATTCGATGCGATATGGTATAACCACGTTGTAAACTTGGCCGCCGGCCGAAATTTTCCAATGTTGAAGTAAGCCCGAACAAAAGTCTCCGCGGCCAGCTCCAGCGCGTCAGCTTCGTTGTGTACCTGGCGCAACACGAAACGAAATAGATTCTCCCGGTGCCGATGCATCAACGCGTTTAATGCCTGCTGTTCGCCGACCTTCAACGCCTGCACTAATGCTAGATCCGGGTCTTCTTTTGTCATCTAGCTTGGTGAACAATATGCACTGCCGCTGGCCGCTCTTACTGGTCATTGCCGACCCGCAGTGACACCACCGTCGACTGGCAAAACAATGCCTGTAATCCACGAAGCCTGCTCGGAGGCGAGAAACAGAATCGCCTCGGCGACATCACCGGGCTGACCGTTGCGCCCGAGTGGATGGAACGCATTAAAAGTGGGCAGGGTTTTCGCGACCTGCTCCGGACTCATGAATGTCTCGTAGACCGGCGTCTCAACCACGGCAGGCGCCACCGCATTGACACGAATCCTATCACCCGCCAGCTCGATTGCTAGATTCCGGACCAGAGCGTGGACACCCGCGTTGGCTGCAGAGTAAGCGGCGGAAGGCGTGGCCCCAATCGCCTGTATGGCCCACATGGAACCGGTTTGCACGATAGCGCCGCCGCGTCCCTGCTCGCGCATTGCCTGCGCCGCAGCTTGCGCGGCAAAGAATTTTCCCTTGAGAATCGTGTCTAGGAACCAGTCGTACTCCGTTTCGTCCAGGTCCACGAAAGGCTTTGGCTTGAACACGCCGGCATTGTTGACCAACAGATCGATTCCACCGAAGCGATGTCGGGCGGTTGCGACTACGTCGCGACTCGTCGATGGTTTGGCAATATCGCCCGCATGAACGGCTATTTTCTTGGCTGAGGAATCGATCTCTTTGGCCGCTACATCCAGCTTTTGCTGGTCGAGACCGTTAATCACCACGGAACCTCCCTCAAGGACGAATCGCCGGGCCACTTCTTTGCCGATGCCTGATCCGCCGCCTGTCACCACTGCCACTTTGTTTTGAAAACGCATTTTTAGATTCATAACTGTTTGTCTATCTATCGATAGGTCGGCGAACAATGATGCAAATTATTTATTGATGCAAGACCTATTTATCGATAGATAGGTTATGCAAACCGAAATATGGCTAACAACATGGCGGTCCAGATCATGGATGCAGCGGAGAAGCGGATCCGGGTAGGAGGGTACAATGGATTCAGTTTCCGGGAACTCGCGGCCGATGTCGGCGTTAAAAGTGCGAGCGTACATCATCATTTTCCGACGAAGGCAATGCTCGGTGCTGCGGTTGCGCGCCGCTATACCGACCGTTTCACCGAGACCGTCAATTCAGGTTCGCAGGCCGGCACAGTTAAAGCCTGGCGTGAGGGGTTTCGCCGTGCTCTTCAGCAAGACGGGCGCATGTGCCTGTGCGGGATGTTGGGAGCGGAAGCGGGGGCACTCCCGCCAGAGGTCGTTTCAGAGGTACGACGTTTCTTTGAAGACGGCGTTCAGGGTTTGGTTCGCGCCCTGGGCAAACCTTCTCGTTCGAATCGTGCGATTGCGTTAAAGATCTTGGCGACGCTGGAGGGGGCAATGTTGCTCGCCCGAGCGCTTGGAGATCCGACGGCGTTCGATCAAGCGACAGAGGGCCTTGATGATGGGTTAAAGGCACAAAAACGCCTGTGACGGAGTTCGAGGAGGCATCATGCTCTGCTCTAATTAGCAGAAAGCCTTGCCCACAAGCGGCTATTGTCTCGATATTTCCACGGCCCTTGAGGGATCTCTTTCGCTTCTACAAACTTCCAATCACACTGGTCCATCCCTGACATTCCCAGATAATCTCGAACCGCCGGCGAAAGATCTATTCCAGCGTCGCGGTTGACGTTTGGCCGTGGCCTTTCATTCCCAAAGACATACTGCCAGTGATCAACTTGGAAAGGCCCGACATCTTCCCATTGGGCATAGCAGACACGGGATCCTTTCCGGATAGCTATCCACCTATTTTTCAGGACAGACTCACCGTCTCTGACAAACGCTTGTTTGAACCAAGGGATAACACTTCTCGCCTCCGGCTTGGTATGGCCACCAGCGATGTCGTTATAGGGGAGCGCAACGTAGAAGGGGTTCTGGCCTTTGCTCGTGACGGTCCAATTAGGGTCCCATGCCGAAGAAAGATTACCAGGATCATTTGGTGTCGGTGGTTCACCGGCCCAGAAGGTCGTAGCAGTAATGCCTGTTTTCCAAGGGCCGGAACTGGTCGAATACCCGGACGACAGAGTCAACGAGCTGTGGAGATTCAGCGATGTGGGGACGCCGGTATAAACACTGAGAGTTGGGTGAGTTACAGGTTTCGGCGAATCGGTGTTGCCTACGCGAACTCGAACAGTTTCTTTTCTTTGTTTGTAAATTTTCTCTTGGGCGATCGCGAAATCTTCTAACGCGAATATGCCCAAAAAAACCAATAGCAAAATTTTGTTCGTAAATCCGGCGATCAATCTGCTGTTAGTCTTGGGTCGCTTCATATCTTGCTAACCGATTTTCTAACAGCTGCGTCTGATCCGGGTCACACAACTCCGCAAAACGTTCCTCGGTAGAGCAGATGCAGGCTGATTTGAGCGGGGAGCCCTAATCTGATGTTAGTCGATAGGTACCACTTCCCATTTGGTGCCTGTAAACGGCGGTTCTGTGGTAGGAGCGACTCCCACCGTGCCGTTTGCCGTTTTGCCATTTAACCATCTGGGACCCTCGATATCGCCTAGGCACCGCAATGCGACGATGTTGTTGCCGACCTGAATAACCTGCCATCTTGTGCCGGTAAAAGATCCGTTTGTGTTTGGCGCTAACCCCACCGTGCCATCCGCCGTTCTGCCATCTAACCATCTGGGACCGTCGATGTCGCCCAGGCATTTCAATTCGATCACTCCGTCACCAGCTCGAACGACCCGCCATCTTGCACCGGAGAATTCCGCGCTCAAATTCGGGGCTAAGCCAACGGTGCCATCTGCGGTTCGTCCATCTAAATATCGAGGCCCGGCGAGGTTCCCCAGACACTTAAGCGCGACGTGATTGCCTGCTCGCAAACCTTGAGCATCAAGATGGGCAGAACAGAATAGAGCAATCGAAATAACAGCCAGAGTCTGGAAAAATTGTCGATGTTTCATGAGATCCTTCTTATAATAGAAAGTTCTATTCAGCTTCATTAGAACCAGTAACCCGAGTGCCAGAGCCCGGCATACCAATAGCCAGGGTGCCAGTGGCGGTGATGCCAGTAAACGTGATGGTACACATAAACCTTACGGTAGTAGACCCAGTGCGCTTGAGCGTTCTGGCTAAGCGGTAATAGAAGCGAAGCGACGGCGCTTAAACTTAAAAGAAACTTCTTCATAATTTCACAATTGTTTTTTGTTTCGAGTAACCCAGGAACTTGGCCATATCCTTATCGGGATTTGCCGGCTTATTCCGAGTTGTACTGATTACAAAGCAATCCCGTGGAAAAACTTTCAAAGTGCAGGAGCGTTTTGCCG